>Ga0070731_10003066_pt1 | contig 15273 bp, 13 predicted proteins | sample Coa_R1_2_FD_66448 | JGI IMG/M metagenome (GOLD analysis project Ga0070731, IMG submission 66448) | Surface soil microbial communities from Centralia Pennsylvania, which are recovering from an underground coalmine fire - Coalmine... | ecosystem: Environmental > Terrestrial > Soil > Unclassified ...
TCCTCGACATCGTGATCAAAGGGCTGCAGGGATAGGAACGATCGGAAGGTCGCCCCGGGAACGGATTCGGATCCGCGACCCGGCGGCAGGATTTGGGGAGGCTGGTTATGGCGTCCACGCGTCGAGAATTCCTCGGAACGACGGCCCGGGCGTCGATCGCCGCCGCCATGAGCGCTCCGCTTGTCCACGCGGCGGGAGACGATGTCCTGAAAGTCGGCTTGATCGGCTGCGGAGGGCGAGGCACCGGCGCCGCGGAGCAGGCGCTCACCGCCGACCCGAACGTCAGGCTGGTCGCCATGGGCGACGCCTTCTCCGACCGCCTCCAATCGAGTCTCAAGATCCTGAAAAAGAGCCTTCCCGAGAAGGTCGAGGTGAAAGAAGAGAACTGCTTCGTCGGCTTCGACGCGTATAAGGGCGTCATCGCCGCCTGCGACGTGGTGCTCCTCTGCGAGCCGCCCCATTTCCGCCCGGCGCATCTCCAGGCGGCGGTCCAGGCGGGAAAGCACGTCTTCGCGGAGAAGCCGGTGGCCGTCGACGCCCCCGGAATCCGATCCGTGCTGGCCAGCTGCGAGGAGGCGAAGAAGCGCTCCCTTTCCATCGTCTCGGGCCTATGTCTGCGTTATTCCGCGGGATTCCGCGAGCTGATGAAGCGGGTCCATGACGGGCAGATCGGCGACCTCGTCGCCCTGCAGGCCAACGACTACCGGACCGGCCGCTGGTCCCGTCCCCGGCAGCCCGAATGGAGCGATATGCTCTGGCATATGCGCAACTGGTACAACTTCACCTGGCTGTCCGGCGACTTCAACGTCGAACAGCATGTCCATTACCTCGACGTCTGCGCCTGGGCGATGAAGGACCAGTATCCCGTGCGGGCCATCGGCATGGGCGGCCGCCAGGTGCTCACCGAGCCGGAATACGGCAACATCTACGATCACTTCTCGATCGTTTACGAGTATGCGGGCGGAGCGCGGATGTTCAGCAACACGCGCCAGCACAAGAACTGCAAGAACGACATGAGTGCGCTGGCGATCGGAACGAAGGGGCGGGCGCTCATTTCCGAGGGCCGGGTCTCGATCACCGGCGAGACGCCCTGGGAGTACGCGGGAAAGGACAAGAGCATTTACCAGGTCGAGCACGACGAGTTCTTCGCCTCGATCCGCAGCGGCCGGCCGATCAACAACGGCGAGTACATGTCGAAGAGCACGCTGATGGCGATCCAGGGCCGGATGGCGGCCTACACGGGCCAGCAGATCGGATGGGAGCAGGCGCTGAATTCGAAAGAAGATCTCACGCCGGCCCGCTACGACTGGAACCTGGCGATCGAGCTGCCGCCGGTGGCGACGCCGGGTCTGACGAAATTCTTCTAGGAAACGGTAAGGAGATTCCTCCCATGCCCTTGCTCCGGAGCACCTTGCTCGTGGCTCTATTGGCCGCGGGGTCTTCTTCCGTGGAAGCGGGGCCGGCTCTTAAAGACCGCGCGATCGAGCTTCAGGTGGATGCCTCCGATGCCACGCGACGGCTCTTTCACGCTCGGCTCGTGATTCCCTGCGATCCCGGACCGCTGACGCTTCTCTATCCCAAGTGGATCCCCGGCGAACATGGTCCCACGGGACCGCTCGCCGACGTCGTGGGCTTCAGGATCCTGGCCGGCGGACAACCCGTCGCCTGGCGCCGCGACGATCTGGACCTCTATGCGATCCACTGCGAGGTCCCTCCGGGATCCGAGACGGTCGAAGTCCGGCTCGATTACGTGCCGCCGCCCCCGGGGACGGAAGGCTTCGTCTCCGCCCAGGCGTCGGCAAAGCTCGCCGTCTTTCACTGGAATCAGATGCTCGTCTACCCGAAGGGCCGGTCAATGGGCGAGATCGAGTTCCAGGCGGCCCTGGTGCTCCCCGAGGGCTGGACCGCGTCCACGGCGCTTCCGGTGGCCTCGACGACCGCCCATGGGAAGACCTTCGTGAAGACGAGCCTGGAGACGCTCGTCGATTCTCCCGTCCTCTGCGGCGCCCATCTCCGCGAAGTCCCCCTCGCGCCGGACCATTGGCTCGTCCTCGCCGCCGACAGCGAGGCGGCCCTGGCGATCAGCGATGAGGTGAAGGCCGCCTTCAGCCGCCTGGTGGCCGAGGCGGGAACGCTCTTCGGCACGCGTCCGTACCGCTCGTACCGGTTCTTCCTCGCGCTGTCCGACCTGACGCCGCCCTTCTTCCTCGAGCACCACGAATGCTGCGACAATCGCGCGCCGGAGCGGACCCTGCTCGACGAGAGCCTCCAGAAGCGCTGGCTCTTCGTTCTTCCTCACGAGTACGTCCACTCCTGGAACGGCAAGCACCGGCGGCCCGCCGACATGGTGAAGCCCGATTTCCAGGAGCCGATCGCGACCCGGCTCCTGTGGGTGTATGAAGGGCTGACCGAGTATCTCGGCTGCCTCCTGGCGGCTCGGAGCGGGATCTGGACGGCGGACGAGTTCCGCGACAATCTCGCGCTGGCCGCCGACGGACTGGCCAACCAGAAGGGGCGCACCTGGCGCCCGCTGGAGGATACGACCCGGGCCGCTCCGGTCCTCTACAACGCCCGGGGAGACTGGGCGGCGTGGCGCCGGGGCGTCGACTTCTACAACGAAGGCCTCCTCCTCTGGCTGGAAGTCGATGCGATCCTCCGGCAGGAGACGAAGGGGAAGGCGTCGATCGACGACTTCTGCCGTCGCTTCCATGGGGATGCCGGGGGCAAGCCCTCCGTGAACCCCTATACCTTCGACCAGCTGGTCGAAGCGCTCGCCGCCGTCGCCCCGTACGATTGGAAAAAGCATCTGACCGAGCGGGTGACCTCGCTCTCCCCCCTGCCTCCCCTGGGAGGCGTGGAGCGCGGCGGCTGGAAGCTGACCGTCCAGTCCTCGCCCTCGGAGATGTACCGGGTTCATGAAGGAACGGACCGGTCGATCGACCTGACGACCTCGATCGGCCTTCTCCTCAAGGAGGACGGGACCGTCTCCGACATCATCCCCGACAAGGCCGCGGATCACGCCCGGATCGGCCCGGGGATGAAGATCATCGCCGTGAATTCCCGCCGCTGGTCGGCCGATCTCCTCCGCGAAGCGGTCCAAGGGACGAAAAAGGGCGGGCCGCTCGAACTCCTGGTCGAGAACGGCCAGTTCTTCCGGACCCTCACCCTCGACTACAAGGAGGGAGCGAAGTATCCCGCCTTGGAGCGGAACGAGGCGGTCCCGGATCTCCTCTCGGAGATCCTCAAGGCGCGGGCGAACTAGCCCATGTCCTTCCCGACGTTTCCCGGGCCGCCCGGCGCTTTCTGCCGGGCGACTCTCGTTGGAAAGAACAAAAGAATAGATGTTCCTGCTTCGCGGGGCGGCGAGCGGAGGCCGCCCGGCGGGGGAGCCTGACCGCCGTTAGCCCGATCGCGGACCCGACGGCCTGGGCGCAGGCGAGCGAGGAGGCCTGGAGGTGGGGGCGAGGAACTCCCGAAGCTCCGGAGTTCCGCTCTTGAGGCATGAGCCCTCGCCGGGATCGCGGGAAGAGCGCCGAACCATTCCGCCCGGCCTCGCCAAGATCCGGACGCTCTGCGTCGTCTGCGAACTCCTCGTCGACCGCTTCCTGGACTCCGCGGATGGAGTCCGATATCCGACCTGCCGGAGGTCGTTCGCCCCGACCTCAGACCGGCGCGCGGTGCCTGTGGACCCGTGGGAGAATCGGCCCAGGATCTCTCACCGGCCCTTTTCCCCAGCCCACTCCAGCTCCCACCCCCCTCCCAGCGCCTTATAGAGGGCGACCAGATCCTCGGAGATCTGTCGCTGGCTCTGAACCAGAGCATCCTGTGCGACATAGAGCGATCGCTGGGCGTCCAGGACGCTCAGGAAATCGACCAGCCCTTGGGTGTAGCGCTGACCGGCCAGGTCGACGGCCTTGACGTTTGCCGTCACCGAGTCCGAGAGCTCCGCGTGGTGCGCTTGCTCCTTTGCGTAGGCGACCAGCGCATTCTCGACGTCCTCGAGGGCTGCCAGGATGGAACGCTCGTACACGATAGCCGCTTGCTCCTGTCGGGCATTCTCAACCTCGATCTTCGCCCGAATCTGTCCCCCTTGAAAGATCGACCATTGGATCGTAGGACCCACCGACCACGCCCGGCTTCCCCCCTTGGCGAAGTCCGATGCCGTCACGCTCTCCTGTGCGAAGAATCCCGTGAGAGAGAACTTGGGATAGAGCTCGGCCGTCGCGACTCCGATCCGAGCCGTGGCCGCGGCTAGCTCGCGCTCCGCCCGACGGAGGTCCGGCCTCCGGCGCAGAAGGTCGGAAGGAAGGCCCACGGGGACTTCGGGGGGCGGAGCGGGAATCGCCGCCACCTTCACAAGCTCCTCCCGGAGTAGCCCGGGCTCCCGACCCAACAGCACGCTCAGTCGATGGACCGCCTGACTCCGCAGACTATCGAGCTCCGGAATCTGCGAGGCGGTCGTCGCCACTTGCGCCTGGGCTCGGACCACGTCGAGCTCGGCTGCCCGCCCTGCCTGAAATCTCGCCTCGGTCAACTCCAGAGTCTTTTTCTGGGCGTCCAGATTCTGTCGCGCGATGCCGATCTGGGCCTGGAGTCCCCGGACCTCGAGGTAGTTGCGCGCCACCTCGGCCAGAAGCGTGACCAGCACGTCGCGGCGAGATTCGATGGACGCCTCCACCTCCGCATCCGCTGCTTCAACCGTTCGGCGAATGCCGCCGAAGACATCGATTTCCCAGGAGGCATCAAATCCTGCCTGGTAGTAGTTGCTCTGCAATCCCGCGCCTGGAAGCGGGACGTTTGCGCTGCTCCGGTTCCTTGAATAGGCCGCCGACGCGTTCACCGCCGGCAAAAGCGCGCCGGCGGAATAGGCGCGCAGGCCGCGCGCTTCACGGATCCGGGATTCCGCCAGCTTCAGGTCAAGATTGGACTCGGCCGCGCGCCCGATGAGCGACGTCAGCTCGGAATCCCGGAAGGTCTTCCACCATTCCGTGACCCGGGCCGCCTGGCTGGTCGCCCGGCTCGTCACCGGATCGAGGTCCGAGCCCTTCTCGCTCCACTGCGCCGGCATCGGGGGAGCCGGCATCTGGTAATCGGGCCCGACCGTGCACGCCGCGAGAGCCAGCAGTGCCAAGGCGATGGCGTATCGTGTGATCCTCATGGCTTCCTCCCTATCGATTCCTGTCGGCGTGGGCCAGCTTGGTTCCGCTCGGGGGCCCCTGAGGGTTGTCCACCCGGACCACCTGGCCAGTCTCAAGATCGTCCGTGGGGTTCTCGACCAGCTGTTCCTTCCCGTCCAGTCCTTCGGTGACCTCGATTTCCGACCCGAAATCGCGTCCCAGTTTCACGGGACGCACCTCGGTCTTCCGTGCAGCGTTCACGACCACGACACGGGGCCCTTCCTTCCGCAGAACCAGCGTTCGAGCGGGGATCAACAGCCCGGGATTCTCGCGCCCGACGGTGAGCTTGACCTGGACGTACATTCCCGGAAGGAGCGTCCCGGTCGGATTCGGAAGGTACAGCTCGGTCCTCAACGTCCGGCTCGCCGGGTCGAGCGACCGGGCGGTGCGTACCACCTGACCCAGGAAGACCTTTCCCGGAAGCTCCCGGACGAACACCTCCGCGTTCTGGTTCTCCACGACGCCCGGGGCGGCGTTCTGAGGCACGTCGACGAAGACCCGGAGGGCGCTGACGTCCGCGATCGAATAGAGGCTGGTGACGGTGGAGCCGCTGCCTGAGGTGACCAGCGCCCCCTTGTCGACGTTCCGGGCCGTGATCGTCCCCGCGAACGGCGCGACCACCTTCTCGTAGGACTGGAGCGCCATCAATCGGCGAACATCGGCCTCGCCGGCCTTGACGGCGGCATCGGCGCTGTTGACCCGGACCTTCTGGTCGTCATACTCCTGTTCGGAGACCGCGTGCGTCCGGATCAGAGAGGCGATTCGCTGGAGCGTGCTCCTGGCGAGCGCCAGATTGGCCCGCGCTTCATCGAGGTGGACGACGGTCCGCTCCAGTTCCTGGTCCAGCTCCGGAGATTCGATGACCGCCAGCAGCTGGCCTTCTTCCACGCGATCGCCGATGTCGACCTTCCGTTGGCTGAGGAATCCGCTCGTCCGCGCGTAAAGCGTGGTGTCCTGAATCGCCTGGGTCCCCCCCGGCAGCGTCAGCACGATCTCCTTCGGAGCGGGACGCGGGGCGACGACCGACACGCGGGTTCCGGCCTCGGCACGCACTTTCGCGTGGGCCAGCTCAGCCCGACGCGCAAGGCGCGGAAGCGTCCCGATCACCGCCAGAGCGGCTGCTCCAACGAGGGCCGCGACGAGGAGGATATACGGCCGGCGACTCTTCGACACCACCGGCTGCATCCCCTCTTCCGGCTTCACGTCCGACATGTCCATTGCGGCGTTCATGAGAAGTCTCCTTTCACGTTTCGTTCAGTGAGAAAGCGCCAAGGCCTCGTGCTCCGGTGTCCCCCGCTCCTCCATCGGCGCCACGGGCGCCTTCTTCCGGAGCAGCGTGTAGACCACCGGCACGAAGAAGAGCGTCGCGAAGGTTGCCACGAGGAGCCCGCCCAGCACGGCGCGACCGAGCGGCGCGTTCTGCTCGCCGCCTTCGCCCCAGCCCAGCGACATGGGCACCATGCCGATCACCATCGCCAGCGCGGTCATCAGCACCGGACGGAGGCGCGTGCGGCCCGCATCGAGCGCCGCGGCCATCGCATCTGCCCCTTCATGCCGTCGCTGGTTGGCGAAGGTCACCATGAGGATGGAGTTCGCGGTCGCCACCCCGATCGACATCACGGCGCCCATCAGCGAGGGCACGTTGAACGTCGTCTGCGTCACGAAGAGCATCCAGACGATGCCGACCAGCGCCCCCGGCAGCGCGGTGATGATGATGAACGGGTCGACCCAGGACTGGAAATTGACCACCATGAGGAAGTAGACCAGGAGCGCCGCCGCCACGAGCCCGAGCCCCAGCCTGGAGAACGCGGTGTTCATGCTGTCGACCTGGCCGCGGACGGTGATCGAGACTCCCGGGGGCAGCTTGCTGCGGACGCCCCTCAAGATGCGATCGACTTCCTTCGAGACCGAACCCAGATCGGTGTCCTGGACGTCCGCCCTCAGGTTGAACGCGGGCTGGACATTCGAGTGATTCGCGACGAGCGGCGTCGTCTCCCGTTCGATGGTGGCGAGGTCGCTCAGCAGTTGCGCGGCCTTGTCCGGACGCGTCCCCATGATCATGTTGCCGATGGCCTCCAGCGAATCCACCTGGTGCTGGGGGGTCTGGATGGCCAAGGGATAGTTGATTCCGCTCCTGGGATCGGTCCAGAAGTTCGGTGAGACGACGCCGCTCGACGCCAGCGAGACGAGCACGTTGTTGGCCACATCCCGCTGCGAGAGCCCCGCCTCCGAAGCCCGGACCCGGTCAATCCGGAGCCGTAATTGCGGCGAGTCGACCACCTGGTGGAGATGGACGTCGACCGCGCCGGGCACGGCGGCGACGCTCTTCTCGATCTGGCGAGCAATCTTATAGGTGACGTCGCGATTGAAGCCGCTGACCTGGATGTCGATGGGCGCCGGAAGCCCGAAGTTGAGAATCTGGCTGACGATGTCGGCCGGCTGAAAATAGAAGGTCAGGGTCGGGAACTCCTCGGGCAGCTTCTCGCGAAGCTGTTTGGCGTATCCCTCGGTCGAGCCCTTCCGTCCCGGGGCGAGCGAAATCAGGATCTCGCCATCCGAGGTCCCGAGCGTCGCGCTGTCGCCGAACGCCAGGTTGATGCCGTCCGGAAGCCCGAAATTGTCGAGGATCAGCGCGCGATCGTCGTCCGGGATGATCGCGCGGATCGCGTTTTCCACCTTGGTAAAAATCTGCTCGGTCTCCTCAATCCGAGTGCCGGCGGGAGCGCTGACGTGGAGCCGCAGCTGGCCGGCATCCACCGACGGGAAGAAGTCACGGCCGACCCAAGGGAGCAGAACACCGGCGCTCAGGAGCGAGACGCCAAAGACCGCAAAGACGGCGCGCCGATGGCCGAGCGCCCATTCCAGCGCCGAGACGTACCCGTTTCTCAATCCCTCGAAGGCCTTCTCGAAGGCGCGCTGGAGCCGGGAGAACCATCCGTTCGATGGAGCGCTGCCGTGAGCGTCGACCTCGGCCCTCAACAGGAACTGGACCAGGGTCGGGATCACCGTCCGGGAGAGGACATAGGACGCCAGCATCGCGAACACCACCGCCAGCGCGAGCGGCGTGAAGAGGAACTGCGCCGGGCCGGTCAGGAAGACCACCGGCAGGAACACGATGCAGATCGCCAGGGTCGAAACGAACGCCGGCACCGCAATCTGCTGGGCGCCGTCGAGGATCGCCCGACGGAGCGGTTTCCCCATGGCGATGTTGCGGTGGATGTTCTCGATCTCAACGGTCGCGTCGTCGACCAGGATGCCGACCGCCAGGGCAAGGCCGCCCAGCGTCATGACGTTCATCGTCTGCCCGAGGAAGTTGAGCAGGATGATCGAGACGAGGATCGACAGCGGGATGGAGATCGCGACGATCAGGGTGCTCCGCCATGACCCGAGGAACAGAAGGATCATCGTGGCCGTCAGGCAGGCGGCAATCAACCCCTCGGTGAGCACGCCCTTGATCGCGGCGGAAACAAAAAGGGACTGGTCGGAGAGGAGCGTGATCTCGAGGCCGGGGGGAGCCGCCGCGCGCATCGAGGGAAGGAGGGCCTTCACGCGCTCGGCAATGTCCAGCGTCGAGGCGCTGCCGCTTTTCAGCACGGTGAGCAGCACGGAGCGGCGGCCCTCCTGGCGGACCACGTTGGTCTGGACCTGGAAGCCGTCGTGCACCTGCGCGACGTCGCGCAGGTAGGTGGTCTTGCCCTTGACGACTTTCACCGGAACGTCGTTGAGGGCCTCGACCAGATCGGGACTGCTGTTGAGCGCGATCGAGTACTCCTGCTCGCCGATCTTGGCGGAGCCGGTGGGCAACGTGAAGTTCTGCGCCGTGACGGCGGTGTTCACGTCCTGGGCGGAGAGCCCGTTTGCCAGGAGCGCTTCGGAGTCGAGGTCGACCATGATCTGGCGCGGCTTGCCGCCGTAGGGCAACGGCAGGCTCGTGCCCTGCACGACGGCGATTTCCTGGCGGATCTTGTAGATGCCGTAGTCGTAGAGCTGGGCTTCCGAGAGCGTCTTGCTCGAGAGGCTGAGCTGGAGAATCGGGACATTCGACGCGTTGTACCGGATGATGAACGGCGGCTGCGTTCCCGGAGGCATGCGCCGGAGAATCGTCTGCGACACCGCGGTCACCTGCGCCGTCGCGGCATCGATCTTCACACTCGGGTGAAAGTAGATCTTGATGACGGCGACCCCATTCAGGGTTTGGCTTTCAATGTTCTTGATGTCGCTGACCACCGACGAGATGGAGTACTCGCTGAAGATGGTCATCTGGCTTTCCATGTCCTTGGTGGAGAGTCCGCGATAATTCCAGATGACGCTGATGACCGGGATGTCGATGTTCGGAAAGATGTCCGTGGGCGTCTGCTGGATCATCGCGAAGCCCAGGATCACGATCAGCAAGGCGACGACGACGAACGTGTACGGCCGATTGAGCGCGAGTCTGACGATCCACATAAGCAGTTCTCCTACTGGTCTCGAGGATTCAGACGGCAGGTTCGATTTCCCGGGCGAGGGCGAGCAGCGATACCCGGCGATCCATCTGAAGCATGTCGGAGACCAGGCGGATCGGAAGCGGTCCCTCGTGCCCGTTCCATCCGGCACGGGCCAGGGCGGCATAGACGATTCCTTTCCGGAGCGGAATCGCATCGCCATCGACGTACAGGATTCCGTCCTTCACTTCGTAGCGCACGTCTTCATTCATCATGGCCATTCCCTCCTTCAGAGTTGACCGGTCGGTCAAATTCAAAATAGACAAAAAAATACCTAAGCTTTCGTCGTGACGCTTGGCGACGCTTCCCACTCCAAACCCAACAGCTTGAACGCATTGCGTCCCATCTTCTGAATCGGGGCCATGCTGTTCTGGATGCGGCCTGCCGTCATGGCGCCCTCGATGTAGTCGAAGATGGTGTCAACGGTTCCGGGAATATCCTTCACCGGAATGGAGCCGTCTCCGGCGCCGTCCCGAAGCGCCGACTCGAAGTACTTCCTCCAGGTGGTCAAGATGTCCTGGATCGCGTCCTGAACCACTTTGTCCGCTCCCGAACAGGCCACGGCCACGCTGGCATAGGGGCATCCCACCACCCGTCCGGCCTTCTCCAGCTTCATCTGCTGTTTGCGGACCATCAACTCGAAGAAGCCCTTCAGGCGGTCGATCGGGGCCACGCTCGGGGAGAAAAGACGGTCGAAATCGACGCGGGAGGCCTTGAAGTGGGTTTCGAGGGCCGCGGCGACCAGTTCGTCTTTGGACTTGAAGAAGTGGTAGAAGCTGCCTTTGCGGACTTCCGCCTTGTCGCAGATGGCGTCGACACTCGCCGCCCCCAGACTCTCCTCCCAGATGAGCTCGAGAGCCGCCTCCAGGAGCCGTTCCTTCGTATCGTTTCCTTTGGCCATATCCATATCCTACTTGACTAACCGGTCAACTGCAATAGAAATTCCAAGAATTCGTTGACCATCCTTTCCGGGGATGCCGGGAACGCGCGTCAGGGACCGTCGTTCGCGTCATCGACACGGTGATTTCCTCCGGTGTGGGGACGGGAGCCGAGCAGGTCGAGTCGGCGTTTCGGGGATGTCGTCGCGTCCGGATGGCATCGCTCACCGTCGGACCTCGAAGGCGTCTGGGTGAAAAATTCGCCGGCTCCCGCCGAAAATGTCGCGTCCAACCATCGTTCCTCCCCTCAGGCCAGAGGTTCCGACCCCTGGCCTTCCATTTGCTTTCCTGGTGGGTGGAGATTGGGAACCCGGAGTACGCCGGGGTACCCAGCCGGTAAGGAGAGGATGAATGGAACTCCATTTGCAGAACCCGGTCGAAGATGCCGAACTCACGAGGGCTCTGGCCGACGTCCTGGGCCACCTGAGGAAGCATCAATATGGCGACGTCGTGGGACACCTGAGGGGTGCCCTGAACGGGAGCGGAGACACCTTCATGGACACGCTCGCCCGACATCTTCTGTACGAGGAACAGGTTCTCTTCCCAACGCTTCGAAGGATGGATTCGGACACCGCCCGCGACGTCCAGGCCCTCCAGGAGGAGCATGGGCGCCTCCGGAACCTTGCGACAGAGATGGCGGCCGCCATCAAGAGGGAGGACCTTCGGAGAGCCTACGGTGTCGCGCGAAGCTTCCTCGCCGAACTCTACAGCCACATCGACCACGAAGCGGGAATCACCGACCGATCCCCAAAGAGCAACTCGCAGAACCGGATCCAGCCTTGAGGTCGGTCGGGAAGGAGTTCAGGCGGCTCCCGCTTCGAGCACCGCGTCCTCAAGCGTCACCACGTCTTCCGGCTGCCAGGCATGTCTCCGGGGCAGCCGAACACGGAACGTTCGCCCATCGGCAAGTCGCGTCACGGTGTAGATTGCCGATCGGACCATGAACTCGGCATGGGAAATCGGAGGCACTTCCTCGACCTGGTCGATTCTGTAGCGGGATCTCACCGCTGGACTCCTTCCGGATGTGAACACGCCGGCGCAGGATTCTCTTCCTTCATCCCTGCCGGAGCAGACGTGAAGGTTCGGCCCAGGGTCCCGTTCAGGGCCTCCAAGAAGTCGACCTCCCGTACCTGTTTCAGGTCGCAGGCCATGCGCACCGTGACCCGGCGCGCGAGCGTCCGCCGGAGCAACGGGTTCCGAAGCTCCTTGAACCCGTAACGCTCAAAGACGTCCAGGAGCGCCGGGTACCAGTCCGCGATATCGGAAACTTTCATATCGGCCGTGATCCGCAGGGGCGATAACGCCGACCCGCCAAGCTCCGCCGTCCGCCGGCCGAGCAGGCGCCAGAGATGAACGCCCCAGATCGCGAGCCCCGCGACTTCGAGCGTGCCGCTCGCCCCCATGACCGGAAACGCGGTCCCGGGAATCACGTCGGTGAGGACCTGAAACGTCACCCGCATCGCATTTCCGGTGTTCACCAGGACGAAAGGGATCCACAGGGAGGGGAGACCTCCGGCCTCGATCCCTCCGAGGATCGGAACCACCTTCGAGCTCACGCCCAGGATCATGAGGGAAATGAATCCGACGGTGAAGGCATGCCGGATGGCGCCGTGATACGCATGAGAGAATCGCAGCCCCAAGGCCTGCGTGTAGAAAGGCTCCGCAAAGACCATGAGGCAGGCCACCGCCATCCAGAGGTAGGCCGCCCGGATAAACTTGCTCGACCGGTCACGGTCACCCCAGGTGAAGGCCCGGAGGCTCCAAGCCAACAGGAGCGCGCCTGAGGCGTAGGCCGATGTCCCCACCCAGGAGACCAGTGCCCACACCGGAGAATGGGCCACCCGGAAGGCGCCCCATCCCACGAGATCCACTGCAAGGCCAGCCGTCAGCAGGATGAACACGAGGTTCGCCACGCCTTTCCCGGGCTGACGGAAGCCGAAGGCCGTCGGAAGAATTCGCTGACTCACCCCCAAGATGATCAGCCCCGCGAATCCCAGCAACTGAAGGTTCCGGTAGGGTCCCATGAAGGTGGCAACGCGACCGGTCAGGCGTTCGACCTCGAGACCAGGCCGGGTCAGCCAAAAGACCACGGGCTCCAGCAGCGCGATGATCAAAAAGCAGGCAAGCGAAGCGATGACGTACTTGTCCCACTCGTCGCGCGAGCGAGACTCTCGCAACGTCCGCCCGATCACGACGACGAAGAGGGTCGCCGCGGCCGCTTCCAGGCAGCCGCCGGCCAGACCGAGCGCCGTCTGCCCCGCCCACGGCCAGGACGCGCCCATCCGGAGCGCCAAGCCGCTGAGCATCAAGACGAACGACAGGTTGGCCAGGTCGGGTCGCCACAGACGCACGAACTTGAACCTAGGGAGCCCTTGATAGGCGAAACCCATGACAAAGAGCCCGACCCAGCCGAACACCTGGGCGTTGGCATGGGCCTGAATGGGCGCAAACAGATCCAGAGACGTAAACGAATGACGGAGCCCGTAAAGGAGTAACAGCGACGCCCCGAGCGTCGCGCCGGCGGTCAGGATGACAAGGATCGCCGCCCTGAAGAAGCGACGGTAGAGAATGTCCCCCAGGTCTTCCCGATAGGTCGCGGCCGGGGCGTCTTTCGCGGCTTCGAGATCCCCCAGGAGCTTCTCGAGCGGAACTCCGTGGACCCGGGAGAAGAACTCGACGGTCTCATGGGGACCCGATGCGCCTCCGCACCCATGAAGACCCGCTTCGTCGAAGATTCGACGGGTCCCCGGATACTTCTCGATCACCTCCGGCAGGGTCCAGTCCTTGGTAATCACGACCGGACCTTGAGCGCTTCATCGAGCTCTCGGAGGAGCTGCGCCAAGTCGACTCCGCGCTTCCGCGCCGTCTCTTCGAGAGAATGCCTGCCCCCGCAACAAAGGTCGATCTGGTACTTCGCCAGCACCGGGAGCGTGTCGGGATAGAACCGGTAGATGTCGGCGACCTTCAACTGGGGGTTGATCATGTTCGTTGGCTCCCTGAACAGGGACTTCCTTAGGACTGGGATGAGATAACGCAATTTCCGGGCCACCCCCCGCCGTCGCTGAAATCTCCCGAGGCTGAGGAAATTCCCGCGGTCGATGAGGAGGCTTCCACGAGCTCAATCCACTTCCTCCCATGGCTTGGGGCTGGCCCACCGCTTGCAGCCTTAACACGCAGGCGACCGATGAACGACACTACACGTGGCAGCTCAGACTCCGTGGATGACGCCCTGAGGGCGGACCATGAGCGTCTGGATGGTCTCCTGCACCAGCTGGACACGTCGATTTCGGCGGGGTCCGCGGGCGTCGCGGAGGAGCTGAACCAGTTCTCTCGGGCTCTAGGCCACCACATGACTTGGGAGGACGAACATCTCTTCCCTGTCGTCAAGGGCGTCGCTGGCTCCAGGGAGTGCCGAAGCATCGAATCGCTCGAAATCGACCATGAGCGACTTCGGGATACGCTCCGCAGTCTGGAGTCGACGGTCGCCGCCAGGGATTTCCCCACCGCCGGTACGCTCCTCCATTGGATGGGAACACTTCTCAAGGGTCATAACTACGACGAGGAGCACGGGGTGTATGTGGATGCGGACCGCTTGCTCGGCGCCGCCGAGCGTCGGCGCTTGATCGAACGATTTGTGGCCGACCGGCCTGGGGAACCTCTTTGAGATCCCTGCTTGAACTCTTGGCGGTCCACACCGAGCTCCATGAACGATTCGCCCTGCATCGAGACTTCGTGGTCGGCCTCGAGTTCGGACGCGCCCTTGCCGAACTGGAGGGCTTTGAACGGGACCTCCGCGTCCATATGGACGACGAGGAGGCCCACTTGCTTCCCGTCTACAGGAGCCGGATAGGCAAAGTCCTGGGCGGAGATCCGGACTTCTTCACGTTGGAGCACCGGAACATCCTTCGGAACCTGGAGACCTCCAAGGAGGCGCTCCGGCGGCTCGCCGCCGATCCGCAAGCCGGCCGCCGCCAAGCCCACGAATTCCTGGATCAAGAATGGATGCTCCAGAATCTGATCCGGCATCACGACCTCCGTGAGAAGAACATTCTCTACCCGAAGCTGGACGACGTTTTGTCGGAGCCTGAACGGGACGAACTGCTCGCGCGCTGCGGGGTGCTTCGAAAGTGACGAGGTCGCTCCACCCCCGCTCCACTCGACGTCCGAGGACGTCGAGCAGGGGGAAAAGGGTCGCATCCGCCGCACGATGCCGACGACAGAGCGTCCCATCCAGGAACGGTTCGCGCGGGACGTCCGAGGAGCTCTGGTCCGGGGAGTCTCCGGGGCGGGCCTCGTCGTGTGGAGCATCCCGTTCGGGAGCCGCGGGCTCAAGGAGTTCGACGTCTCGCTCGGCATCGTGACCCGGCCGTTTCACCTGGCGACGCTTGAAGGGGCTGTCGCCTTACTCGTCCTCCGAGCAGGGAGCGCCCCGGGGCTTCCGGAGGGCGGGCAAATCCGGAAGCGCCCGGGAGCGTCCCGCGCCAACGTTCATGCGAGGGTCGAATCGATCACGGCGAGCGAGCCTTGCTTCGCGACGACGCTGACGCTCGTAATACCGAGCATGTCCCGGAGCTTGTCGGCGGCGACGTTCTTCAAGGGGCCGGGGTTGGATGCCTCGCCGGGTTTGGGCTGGGGGAACGCGAGCGACCTGGCCGTGTGGAAGGTGATGTTCCCCTC
>Ga0070731_10003068_pt1 | contig 15270 bp, 15 predicted proteins | sample Coa_R1_2_FD_66448 | JGI IMG/M metagenome (GOLD analysis project Ga0070731, IMG submission 66448) | Surface soil microbial communities from Centralia Pennsylvania, which are recovering from an underground coalmine fire - Coalmine... | ecosystem: Environmental > Terrestrial > Soil > Unclassified ...
CGAAAGGACGAAACAAGAAAAAATGCACTATCCAATGGAAATTTACACGACAAGACGCAGATCGAAAGCTATCTAAACACTATGTTTCTTAATTAAATTGTCAATGCACTAGGCCCTTTTCTTATGAAATTTTCGATCATCGTTGCCTGCCTGTGTATTTTTCAAAAGGCGACCTGCCAAATTGAGAATCCCTCAAAGGACTCTTCCCAGTCTCTTTTTTTTGCCGGCTTCGGATGGAACGCACAAATCCCCTTCTCTAATATCGGCCAGTATTTTTCGGGACCAAAGGGTCAGCAGCAGCCTTATCGAATCCTGTTCCCCTCTCTTTGGGCTCGTTTAGTTAGCAATAAATTTCTTTTCGAGTTTGAAATAAACCCATTTGTAAGCAGCCTGATTCCGAGCGACAATTTTTATCAATCGTCGAATATTTTGATTTATAGCGGTGCCTTCGTAGAGTCGGAATCAAAATCACTCGTGAAACTGTTTGGCGTCGGCGCTTCGATCAGTTACGAATACCAGGTTTCCTGGGATTGGTGGATTGGCGGCGGGCTGCAAGCCGCGGCGTGGCAAAAGGGTTTCGTCAAAATAGACAGCACCAACGAAATCTTCCCGAATCCCAATGCAGGCATTCCGACATCGGTACAGACTTTTCGAAGTTCTGGCGCCCTGAGGGATGGTGATTGGACCATTCTTACAAGGTTCCAGATGCATCTGTTCGCTGAAGCCCAGTATCGCAAGGATCGTTGGTCCTCGGGAATTAGAGTTGGGCTGCCATTTACGCCCGGGACGAGTGATCCGCTAAAGGTTGAAGCTTTCTTCCGCATCTGCGTCATCAGCGGCACGGGCAAATCGAAAAGATAATTTCAGAAAACACGCAATTTGCGTCAGTCTCATTGCCTGTGATAGGTTTTATCTTTTCGCGATTTTACAAGATTATGCAGTTTATAGAAGGTGTGGTATTTCGAAGATGTAATTGCTGCCTTGATATTTTTTCCAAAAAATGAATTTGATTCTGTGGTAAATGCAGAATACCGATTTTTTAACCTGGTAACCTTATAAGTTTCCTGCGCATAAAATATCGTTTCGAAAGTTAGGGAATCAACTACTTTAAATTTTACGGTCAGGCCCGACTGGTCATCTGCACTTACGCCGGTTTTGATTCTATATTCTGATTCGAAAGGATTTTCAGTTACAAATTGTGATGAACTTATTAGCGTCTGCTTAATGAATTCTCTATTTGGGCTGTCCTCGTCGATGTAATAGAAACTTTGGGACCGGCAGATGGCAAAAGATAAGGTGATAAAAATAAGCAGTGTCCAATTCTTCATAAAGAGCGCGTTTCATTTGCACGATACTGAGGTTGTTCATAAAGTTAAAGCAATTGGCCGCGCCGACAAAACCGCCTAAACGGCAGCGACGTCTTGAATCATTGCATCAATGCACTTTTTCGCCTTTCATTTCGTGACCGCCCTGCTTAATGATAACAGAAGAAATTTGACCCCTATCGTCCGTAACAAACTCTAGCTCGGCGTCCACTACCCTTGAAAAAAATAAATTCTCTTTTTCGGGATAAATGCGCGAAGCTTCCTGCCCCTGCGGCGTTGCCCATAAACGACCGCTATCCAGGGAGATTGTCATGGTGAACCCCTGTAATTGGTAATTGCCGACGTAGTTTTTCAAAATTTTGTCACCGAGACTAATCTCTTCGTGAAATACGGGCAAATGGTAGGGCCGACGATAAAGTACTGCAAGCACGTCATTGGTCACCGCGCCGCGCATTTCCTCGTCCTCGATATTGTTCAGAAGGATTACGCAGACATCATCTTCGGTAACCCTTGCGATATTGCTCTTGAAACCCCAGGTATCGCCGCTGTGCGACAAGATCCGTCTTCCGTACAAGGAATCTGCAAACCAGCCAAAGCCATAATGATTTTTAAATGGCGTATAGGCTTGGTCGAGCAGCTTTTTAGGAATTATTCGGTAGTCTTGTAGCGCCTGGTGCCACTTATAAAGATCACCGACGGTGGAATAGATGGCGCCTGCCGCTGATGATGCCGACGAGTCAATGATAATGGCCTCTTCAGCGTTATTTTTTTCGGGCCATGACCAGTAACCGGTAGTCTTTGCGTTACTTTTTAAGCCGACAAAGTCAAATCCGCTGTGCGTCATACCCAGGGGATAGAAAATATAGCGGCGGACTGCCTCGAAATAACTCATGCCAGTTACTTTGGCAATGATTTCACCGAGGAGCTGGTATCCCACATTACTGTATCGCCACTCGGTGCCGGGAGCGAAATCCGACTTGTCATATTGTAACAAGGCCTCGCTGACGCTTACTTTCTTGTGCGAGGCCATGAAAATAGAATCCCTCGGGTAGTCAGGTATTCCGGATGTATGCGTCAAAAGATGGTATATGGTGATGTGATTGCCATTGGCGTAAGCGGGAAAGAATTTGCTGATCGGATCGCTGATCTTTATTCGATTTTCAGCAACCAGTTTGAGGACTACGGCCGCGGTGAACTGCTTGGTCATTGACGCAATCATATAGACGCTTTGGGCGCCATTGAGTTTCGCGGTTCGAAAATCACTGTACCCGTAGCCTTTTTCAAGCAGGACACTGCCATTTTTTGCGACCAGCACCGTGCCGTTGAAGCGATGGACACGCTGATACGAGTGCATCACGGAATCCAGTTCCTGGTTCAAACTTTGGGCAAGAGTGGCCCTGATCAGCACCATGGCCAGCAAAAACATCAATATTTTTTTCATGATTACCAAGTTTATCTCGTGTTTAAAATTGTTTTGGTTGCGGGCTGAAAACAGCGTGAATCCATATTGGCTCCGACTAGTTTTCATTTTCCTGCAAATTTTTAACAAGGTTAAAGCTCGAAATCATCTCAATTAGGAAAATGTGACGAAGATGGACAATACGTGACGAAAACCTTTTTTGTGATTTGGTTTGTCCGCGATGCAAACCAGATCATTCACAATCTTTGAAAAAGGGATATCATTGTGCAATGAATCATCCGGTAGATGTCATTGTTGTCGGGGCAGGTCACGCCGGGCTTTGCGTCAGCTATTACCTGGCCAAGCATGAGATCGGTCATATCGTTTTTGAACAGGGAAGGATCGGTGAGACCTGGCGTTCACAGCGATGGGATTCCTTTAAAATGAACTCCGCGAACAAACTCAACCTCCTTCCGGAGCAGGCGGTCTACTTTGATGACCCCGATGCGTTTGTTTTTGCTAATGAATTTGCATCCTCGCTCAAAAATTACTCCAAACAACTGAGTCTTCCGGTGAAAGAATATTGCAAAGTGCTGGATATAACGAAGGACGAAAAAGAAAATATCTTTCTGGTCAACGTTTCGGAAGTTGGTGAAGAGCGGACTTATTGTAGCAGGCAAGTTGTTGTCGCGTCGGGAGGACAGAATAAAATACATGTTCCGACCTTTGCTGAGAATATATCAAAAAGTATTCTGCAATTGCACACGAGTGAGTATAAAAATTCTAATCAACTTTCTCAAGGCGATGTGCTTGTTGTCGGGAGTGCGCAATCGGGGATACAGGTCGCAGAAGATTTGGTGAGGGCTGGTAAAAAGGTTTTTCTGTCGACAAGTAAGGTTGGCAGGATTCCAAGAAGCTACAGGGGCATGGATATATTTGACTGGCTGTTGCAAATTGGTTTTTATGATGTTTATACGGAGGATATCATTGACGTTTCCCTGCTAAAGACGAAAAATCCCCAGGTTTCAGGTTTTGGCGATCGAGGGAAAACTTCCAGCCTGCAATCCCTGGCAAGAAGCGGCGTTGTGATCTTAGGACGAGCGGAAAGTGCGGATTTGAAGCGGATCTTTTTTCAGCGCAACGCGGCATTGCATGTCCGGTACGCTGATGAATACTCGCAAAAAGTTAAAGGTATGATTGATGAGCATATTCGGGCAAATAGTCAACCCATTCCTGTTGGCGAAATTGACCCGGATGATATTCCTGACGAGCATGCTGACTGCGCTTCGGATCTTGCTGAAATTAATTTTGACGACAATAACATTAAATCCATCATTTGGACGACAGGCTTTGTCAGCGATTTTAGCTACCTGAAACTTCCCGTTCTCAATGAGGACAAAATGCCGAGGCATCGCCACGGAATTTCAGAAGTTAAAGGACTTTATTTTATCGGGCTCTCCTGGTTGCGGAAAAGAAAATCCCCGATTATTTTGGGCATAAGTGAGGATGCAGAATTTATCGTCGATCAAATTTTGGAGTCGGGTAGGCGAAGCTGAAAGGCAGATCAAAGAGGTAGCGAAACAATGAATTCTAAATTTCCCTTCACCGGATGCGACCTTAATCCCACCACCGTGCGCCTTTATGATGTCATAACTCAATAATAAACCGAGGCCCGTTCCGTGACCGGTCGGCTTGTTTGTCGGCTCTTTGACGCCTTTGCCGGTAATAGAATGCTGGAGCATACTTTTCACGATCGCATCGGCGCGTTTGCCATGGTGACTGATCTTTATTTCATTTTCCCTGATGTCGTTTAGGATGGATTTCGCTGCCGCGATATTACCGCTGTCAATTTCATTACCTGCTTCAGCTACCAGCTCGGCATTGACATCAGAAAAGTTGTTCACGAAGTTCAAGGGGTTTTGGATTTCATGAGCGATGCCGGCTGTATTATTCGACGGAAATATTATCTTTAAGAAACTTTATTTATGAAAATTTCAAAGCTTACCACACCGCTATGCCTGTGCCTCATTTGTTTTCTGGCCTGTAAAAAGAGTAGCACTAGTCCGAACCAGCAACAATCTTCCGGTAAAACGGTAAGGATACAGTCTTCGGCAACCCACTTGTTAAACCTTGTTTTTTTGGTTAATTACGACCAACCCGGCAATATCACTTCAGTCAACGATTCCATTGAAGGCATAGTCTACACGCCGACTTATGACAACGCCGGAAACCTGGTGCGTATTCTGCAGACGAAAGGCGGCCTCGCGGCAGACTCAGCATTGTATATGTATAACGCACAAGGCCAGATGACAGAAAGTGTCACCAGCTATCTCTATACTGTGGAAATGATCAAATTCTATTATTCCGCGGGCATACTTGCCGCCGACAGCACTTATGCCTACGATGCAGGAGCCCTGACAGAGAGTTCTTATGAAACCTATCAAATGACAAATGGAGACATTACGCTTTTCCAGCAGGGAATCGTCGCGGGAGTCGCGTCAGATTCAACAACTTTCACTTATACCAGTTCGCCAAATCCTTTCAAACAATTGTCACTCTTTAATTGGACGCAGGGTTTAGAAAATGATAATATCCTTGTCCAATATGCTTTTTTTAATCAGCACGCAATAGCGGGTTTTAGCAACAGTTCACCAACAATTGAGGCTCAATCTGTGACCGCAACATACACTTACAACTCTTCGAACCAGGTCACTGGAGTTCAGACGACGGAGAACGAAGGGAGCACAAATCCAATGAATTTTTATTGGGTCATTAGTTATTAGCGAATGAAGCGAATGAATCTTTCAACGCATGTCAGAATTCGATTCACCCAAATTGCAAATAGGGTATTGCATAAGTCGATAATCTTTCTGTTTCTTATTGCCGCAGGGATTTTTCCTGAAAAGCTCTACCCACAGGGATCGAGCGCAAAAAATTGCTATCATGAGACAGTCTTTGGCAAATCGGTGGTTTTTGACAGGCTGGCCATCGGGCCTTCCTTCAGAGGTGGCGGCGATTCGCTTGTCGATTTCCTTGAAGGGACGATCAATTTTCAAAAACTGTCCGCCGACCTGAAGCGAAGCGATCGCTTTTATGCTGATACAGCGAAAGTCAAATTTATCATTAGTAAGGAGGGGGAGATGAGTAATTTAAAAGTATCGGTTGCGGGTAAGAAGATATTCGAAGAGGAAGTGATTAATACGATGAAGAAATCGTCCTGCCGTTGGTTGCCTGGGAATAATGATGGGCAACAAATGAATGGCTGGTGCGAGCTGGAGATTTATTATTTCATTGATATGCGTGCCAGTACGTCCATGAAGGTTTCAGTCAGGACTTACCGGCATGGGATGTCCGCTAAATCGGGTGAGCAGGCTAGCAGCGCCTCAAAATAAGGACGGGTTATGCCACAGTGAATTATATCTTTCAAGATTGAAATTCTCATCACGCATCAAAAAACGCTGACAGGTCGACGTTGCCCCCGGAAATGATAATGCCGACTTCCTGCCCGGAAAAGTGTTGCTTTTGTCTAATCACTGCAGCGAGTGGAACTGCGCCAGAGGCCTCGACGATTATTTTCATTCGCTCCCAAATTAGTTTCATAGCAGCTCTTATTTCGTCATCACTGACGAGGTAGATATCTTTCACATAAGCCTTGATGATTTCCAGCGTGCGATCACTTAGCGTCGTTAGCAGCCCATCGGCTATCGTTTTAATAAATTTGGCCTTTTCTACGACACCGGTCTTCAGAGAATAAATCGCATCGGCGGCTCCTTCGGGTTCGGCACCATAGACAACAGTAAAGGGGGCGAGGAAATGGGCGGACAAGGCAGTGCCGCTTAACAGACCGCCGCCGCCGACAGGGGTGATGATGCTGTTGAGTGAAACTGGCACATCTTCCAACAATTCTTTTGCAGCAGTTGCCTGGCCGGCAATTACCATGTCGTTGTCGAATGGGTGAACCAGTAGCGAGCCGCGTTCGGCAATAATTTTTTGAACGGCTTCCTCCCTGGCCTGAAGAACCGGTTCGCATTCTATAATTTCTGCACCATAAGACCGCACGGCATCTTTTTTCACTTGGGGCGCTGTCCGTGGCATCACGATATAGGCGGGTATGCCGGATATTTTTGCCGCATAGGCGAGGGCCTGCGCGTGATTGCCGGAAGAATGAGTAGTCAGTGATTTTGGCTTCGCCGCTTCCGCCACCTGCAACACGGCATTAAATGCACCCCTGGCCTTAAATGCACCGATTTTTTGAAAGTTCTCACATTTAAAATGCAAGCGCGCCCCGACCAGATCGTTGAGCTTTGTGCTCGTCATTACGGGCGTCCGGTGAATGTATGGACTGATGCGCCGGTGAGCTTCGTTTATTTCGGCGAGATTTATCATGTGGACGTTTGACCAATTTTCGATTTTATCATTTCTTATGGATTAGTCATATTGTATCGTTTTGGGACGATCATCTGTATCGGAATCGTACGTTCTACGACAGCCTTCGGAGATAGATGGGTGAAAATCATATGGATAAAAATCGGTAAATTTTTTGATAGTGTAGGCACAATATCCCCTGCTTAAATTTCCAATCATGTTAAAAAACTATCTGAAAGTTGCTCTCCGAAACTTATGGCGACACAAAGCTTTTTCCGTCATTAATATTATGGGCCTTGCTGTAGGTGTTACCTGCTGCGTCCTGATTATGGTCTATATCCGTAGTGAATTCAGCTATGACAGGTTCCATGAAAAAGCGAGCCGCATTTACCGGCTTTGGCAATACGAGAAAGCCGACGGCCAGGAATTTATCAATACAGTGACGTCGATCCCAGCAGGTCCAGCAATCAAGGATGGATTCCCGGAAGTACAGGCCTATTGCCGCGTATACGCCTTCAACGGTATGGTATCATCTGGAATCGATTCCTTTAATGAGGCGCTCACAATGGTTGACCCGAGCTTTTTCGGGATGTTTGACTTTGCACTTCAGCAGGACAGCCGTGAGGCCCCTTTTGCCAATCCATCGTTCGCGATTATCACGCCCTCAATTGCCAAAAAATATTTTGGCAATAAAAACCCGGTAGGAAAAAATATCAGGATCCACCTTGGCGATGCGAGCCAACTATTCACGGTGGCAGGTATAGCAGGGCCTGCACCGGAAGAATCCAGCATACGCTTCGACATCCTTATCCCCTGGTCAAATGAAAAGCTGGTATTTCAGCCCAGGGTATTGCATAACTGGTTCAATGTTTTTAACGAGACATACCTGCTTCTTGGCGACAGAACAAAAAAAGAAGCGCTCGAGAAAAAATTCCCAACAATGATGCGCGAACAATTGGGTGCTGAGTTTGGCCACGAGGAATATGATCTTCATCTGCAGCCATTGGCTTCTATTCACCTTGATCGCAGCCTTCCGTCTGGCATCCGGCCTACCAGCGACCCTAAGTATTCGTATATCCTCGGCACGATCGCGATGATTATTTTGCTTGTTGCCTGCATCAATTTTGTTACGTTGTCTGTGGGGCGATCAACGACCCGCGCGCTCGAGGTGGGAATAAGAAAAGCTCTTGGCGCCGCGCGGAAACAACTTATCCGGCAGTTTTGGGGTGAAGCATTACTGGTCACAGCCGTCGCCACGTTCATCGGGATTATTTTAGCCAGCCTCCTCATGCCCGTTTTCAATCATTTGGTCAATCGCAACCTGTCCTTTCATCCCGACTGGCTGTTTATCCTCTTTTACGTCCTGCTCGCCGGCTTGACAGGGCTTATCGCCGGCATCTATCCGGCCATCATACTTTCAGGATTCAATGCAGTGGAAGTATTGAAGGGGAAACTTAACCTTCAGAACGGATCCGGGCTATTCAGGAAGGCGTTGATCGTCGGCCAGTTCGCTGCTTCCATCGTCCTCATCATCTCCACCGTGGTGATCAGCGACCAGATGGAATACCTCAATCATAAAGACCTGGGATACGACAAAGACCAACTCGTCATCGTCCCCACCAACAGGAATCGAATGCTAGGATATCCCCTTGCCCGACTTTATCTGCAGGAGCTTTCCAGGTACCCGCAAGTGGCGGAGGCAACCGTTTCAACATTTAGTTTCGCAGAAACGCCTTGGGCGACACTCGGATATGCCGACAGCAAGAAGCAATATCACAGTTTCGAGTACAACGAAGTCAGTCACTCCTTTACCGATGCAATGAAAATCCGGATCATCAGCGGCCGTTCATTCCAGGAGGATAACACGTCGGACCCCAATAATAGCATCCTGGTCAACGAGGCGCTTGTCAAGGAATTTGGAATCAAAGACCCCATAGGAAAAAAGCTCGGGAATTATTCACAAACCATCGTTGGCGTTATGAAGGATTTTAATTACGAATCCCTGCGAAGCGAGATAAAGCCGCTTGTGTTATCGGAAAAGTTTGATACGATCGCCCGGCAGTCTTCAGATGTTTCTTTTGCCAACGAACCACAACCGCGTGTATCCGTCAGGATGAGGCCTGGCAATTTGCAGGAAAATATTTCCGTCCTGAGAAAGGCCTGGAGTGCCGTTGCGCCACGGCAGGATTTTGAATATCATTTCCTGGATGAGCGATTGGCACACGCATATGAACAGGAACAAAAAAGTGCGACGGTGGTGCGGATCGCCTCTGGTCTTTCGCTTTTTATCGCGTGCATGGGGCTTTTTGGACTTGCGACATTGACCGTGACCAGGAGGACCAAAGAGATCGGGGTCAGGAAAATCCTGGGCGCAGGCGTACCTCAGCTCGTGGGGCTTCTTTCCAGGGATTTCGTCGTGCTGGTCCTGGCAGGGTCGTTGGTCGCGTTCCCATTGGCTTGGTGGGCTACTCATTCGTGGCTTTCAAATTTTGCTTACCGGACGACAGTTAGCTGGTGGATCTTCCCATTGACAGCATTGGCATCCGTGATGGTCGCGATTTTAACTGTCGCTTCACAGGCAATAAGGGCAGCAAGTGAAAACCCGGTTCGAAGCTTAAGGAATGAATGACTGCTGAGAGTAAAGATCGTGACAATGCGGAACGGTATTGCCGCACGATTCATTTGCGATTCTTCGATTTGAAATTGCCAAAGTATAAAACGTTTATTCCCTCCGAGACCGCGGCAGCGATATCAAGTATACCATCTTCATTAAAATCACCAAATGCAAAACCATATACAACGCCCGTGGAATCGCCAAAAGAAACGGGCGTAAAGTTGTGGCCAGATCCATCGTTAAAGAAAACAGTCGAAGGCGCCTTGACGTGGCCGACAATAATATCCATTTTTCCGTCCTTATTCATTTTTTTTTGTCTCAATGTCAGCTCAAAGTACGGTTTAAAACGGTCGCGAGTATTGGCGGACAGGGGTTTTATGTGGAGGCGGTCGAGGATCTACGCAAGAATTAACGGGTCGAGCAAAAATGTTCTCGAAATTTGTCATTTATTCTACACTCCATCGCTTCTATCCGAATTATCGACCTCTTTCCTGTGTCGTGGAGTTGGGGTATCGGTTTTGCTACATATTTTTTGCGCCGGATGCCGGTCTGCCGGCAGGGAAATATCCATTCCGGTCCGGTTCAGGAAAACCATTTTTTAATTACGGTAAATAACTTTTATGGCAAATAGTTCGCGGATTTCGTGGTTTTTCATCGGGGCAGTTGCGGCGGTCGCTGTTGCTACTCTTTTGCTTTCCAAGGATTCGAAAAGGCAGATTTCTGATGAAATCAAATCCAAAATCAAGAAAGGTACGCGGCAGTTTACTGATACCATGCAGGATGCCGAAAACGAAATCGAAGAAACGAGGATTTGAGGACCCATTAAAGCTGCTCTGATGGTTGCGCACTTTGACTTGATAAAATCAAGATCTTTGGCCATCATGGATCCTATCTATATCAACAAAGACAAAGTCGCTTCACTTCTGCCAATGGGCGAATGCATTTCCCAGATGGCGCAGATGTTTCAAGCTAAGGCCAGGGGCGAAATCCTTCAGCCTTTGCGTTCGGTTCTTTGGTTGCCCGACAAAAAAGGATTGCTGGGATTGATGCCGGCATACGCAGGTAACCCGGCTATTTTAGGCATAAAGGTCATTAGCGTATTTCCAGGTAACATGGGAACAGCAACTCCGACTCACCAGGGAGTGGTGATCCTTTTTGACGCAGAAAACGGGCAGCCGCTTCTGATGCTTGATGGCGCTGAAATCACAGCAATTCGTACCGCCGCAGCCAGCGCGGCGGCCACGAGCATCTTATCGCGGGAGAATGCGGAAGTACTCGCGATTATAGGATCAGGCGAGCAGGCAGCCAGGCATGTAGAGTCGATTTTGCTGGTAAGAAAAATAAAACAAGTCAATTGCTGGAGCCGGAACGGTGATCACGCATCAACATTTGCGAAGGAAACGGCTGAACGTCATCGCATCGAAGTAAACCGCTTTGACGATCCCAGGGAGGCAGTACAGGATGCCGATATCATTTGCACCGTTACCGCTTCGAGAGAACCGGTCGTGGCGGGAGAGTGGCTCCCGCGTGGCGTGCACATTAACGCGGTGGGCGCCTGTACGCCGGCGGCGAGGGAGCTTGATACCGCAGCGATAGCCGGGTCGAAATTATTTACGGACAGTTATGATTCGATTTTTCATGAAGCGGGCGACTTCCTGATTCCAAAAAAAGAAGGTGCAGTGACCAATGATCATGTGAAGGCGGAGATTGGGGAGGTTATTTGCGGAACCAAAAAAGGCAGGGAGAATGCCGACGACATAACGGTTTTTAAATCCCTGGGAATCGCGGCAGAGGATTTATTTTCGGCCTGGCATGTCTGGAAGAAGGTGGCGGGGGACGGAGGTTTTTGACCACTACGCAATTTTTTGGGCTATTAATTCTCTCATTAACATTTCTTAATTTCAATGCCGAACAGGGTTGTTGCCGTTCAACGGGGCGTTGCAACGATGCGAAATAGTACTACCTAGCTGACTCAATAATAATTTTGTTTTTACAGGAATAGTGGAAGAGGAAGATTTCCGGAATGACTACCTGGAATCGCCGCATCTTAATTTAAGCCGACGCAATGTCCAGCCTGCCCTTTTGCCAATACCCTGACGCTTTTGATAAGCGGAATCGTGGCGTTTTGGCGCTGCCGGATGAACTTCCCAGCGTCGACTTTGCACGTGCGCGACCCTACCGGAGCTTTCTTTGCCGCTCCGTCAGCACCAGCGAATTTTCAGCCGACCAATGGCTGGAACTGGCAAGGATGATTGGTTTGTCATTTACGACAAGGGAGCCCATGGTCAGGCATCTGCATTTGCCTTTGAACAGGCCGGGGGTTTTGAGGCAGGCGATTCGCAAGGATCAATTTTCCTGTGAACCTTTTGGAGAATGGACGAAAGAAAATATCCTGCATTGGATGTTGCGCGTGTGGGTGTTCACCCGCAGATCTAATGATACTGTGTGGAGAGAAGCCGACAACGAATTCAAAAACCTGTCAATGGCTATCTTGGATCGAGAACACCGGATTATCGGGGGATCAGTCAGTTTCCGATATTCAATCCATTTGGAAGACGACCGCGTGGATGATTCATTCAAGGAGGGAATTTTAGCATTCACCAAGCCGATCGTTGATGTTCTCCAGGAGCAGGAACGTTGCGCCATACACGAATTAGGTGTGAAATATGCGGATTTCCTCGAGGCCTGCAAGACAGGAAAAGTGGTCGATTTTTTTATGGTTGCGCGTTCCGATTATCTTGGCGGCGAATATGCTTTTGAACTCGTCGCTGCGAGCATTGAAAATTTCAAGGCCAGGGGCTATCGCTTCGTCGTGACGTCGGCTGCCAACCCATGGACGGGCGCGGCCTTTGAGCTCCTCAATGCCGTGCGGGTGCACTATACTCCCTACCGAGAGAGGAAAAGAGTGGCAAAAAGCGAGACTGGCCTTCCGGAGGAGGTCTCAAGCAGTGATGGATATATTTCGGCAAAAGAAAGCGGCTGCATGTTCTATGTACTCTCAATATAACCCTCAATGATCCTCAAAACAACCCTCACCCGGCAACCTTCCCTGAAGAAAGTCCTGGGATTTTCGTCATTGTTTGCGGCTACGCTGGGAGGAGTAGCATCACAAACCAGTTTTGTTACTATCCTGAATGGAGCCGGAAATGGGGGAGCCTTGTTTTTCGTTGCAATTTTTTTGGCCTTTATCGTGACGCTGTGCAACGTTTTTAGTTACCTGGAATTGTCTCTCATGATGCCGAAAGCGGGAGGACCCGGCACTTACGCGGTGGTCGCACTCGGTCACTTTCCTTCGATCGTCATCCTGCTTACTGCCTACGTGTTTGCATCGCCTTTTGGCCTGGCCGCGGAACTCAATTTGTTGAACCAGGTGATTCAATCCGTATTGCCCTCGGCGCCGAAGATCGGACTGGCATTGCTCGCTCTATTTACCATCCTGAATCTCGCCGGGATCAACATTTTTGCTTCCGTGCAATCGACGATGGTTTACATCCTGGTTTTGCTGGTCTTGCTGGTTGGCTTCGCGGGTCTGAACCCCGAAGGAGCGAAGGGACTTACTGCGGCAGAAATGGTTCACCAAATCAAAGACATCAACATTTCCGTTTTTTCATTGATGATCCTGGCACTCTGGTCCTTTGCCGGGCTGGAATATGTTTGTCCTCTTTTGGAAGAAGCGACGCGTCCTGAAAGAACGTTGCCCAGGGCGATGATCGGCGGCTTATTGATCATGCTTTTGCTTTACAGCCTGATCGCTTATGCCGGAGTTCGTCAAATCCCTCCTTCGGACCTGGCTGATCCGGAGATCCCTCATTTCCTTCTCGTCAATTCAATCTTTGGAAAGCTGGGAGGATTCGTGATTCTATTATTCGCCTTAACGACATCGTCAGCCATTATCAATGCCACGCTTGCCAGCATCTCCAGGATGGTCTACGGCATGGCGCATCATCACCAGCTGCCGCCGGTTTTCGGCAAGCTGCATCTAAAATGGAAGACTCCCTGGGTAGCGATCCTGTTTGTGTCGTTCAGCGTCACGCTGCCGTTCATGATTTTGCGTGATTCCAGAGATACGATCATCTTAATGGTAAGCTCGGCGACAAGCCTATGGCTCGTGGGCTATATACTTGCACACGTTGACGTCATTGTATTAAAAGAGCGATATAAAGATGCCCGGCGACCGTTCAAAACGCCACTGTACCCGCTTCCGCAGCTCGTTGGGATCGCGGGAATGATTTATGCGATCTACCTGAATTCTCCATCAGCGGATATGAGCACCAAAATTTATTATATCACAGGTGCAATGATTTTGACCGCCGTGCTCTTTGCTTTTTTTTGGGTAAAGCTTAAAATGAAAAGAAGGCTGTTTGAAGCGGAACCCATGGAGAAGGCTATCGCGGATTAATTATCCGTGCAAATTGTATCTTGTGGGATGCCTGCTTAAATGAATGACCGATTGATATGAAACATGCATGCGGATCCTAAAGGACCGGCCTTTGACCCAAACGCCTTTTCAGCTATGGACGTACATCATCATCCCCAGGTCGAGAACAAAGGATTCAAAGAATATTTTTTTGAGTTCCTGATGATATTTCTCGCCGTAACGCTTGGCTTTTTTGCCGAAAATATCCGGGAGAATATTGCAAAACATGACAGGGAGCGTCAGCTTATGGACCAAATGGTGGAAGACCTGAAAAGAGATACCGTCGATATGCACCTTCATATCCATATTACACAAACCAAAGTCAATGCCTTTGATACGCTAATTGGGCTTATTTTCAAATCACGCGGAGAACGATCGACGGATAGCGATTTACAGAAAATGTATTATCTGTATGATAGACAATCGAAAGGCTGGGGGCCGCATGAACCTACGACCAGAACACTTAATCAATTAGATAAAGAAAATGGTTTTGGTTTCATCCGTAAAAAAGACATATCAGACAGCATTCTTGCTTACAAGGATCTGGATGAAACTTCTGTTCTTTTATCAGACAGGTTCAGGAGCAGGCAGGAAGACGCAAGGATCGCTTCTCAGGATGTATTCGATTATGCCTTGTTCGCTGACAGTGTTTTTTCTGTTGCGAGCCTCGGGGATTTCCAAAAAAAGGTCTCCTCGGTCGAGAAGTTCAGGAAGATCAAGTTTGAGTTGCTCACCCGAGACTCCAAAACGTTAAGCATATACGGCGCCAAGTTAATGGATGCCATCATTGTGTTAAACACATATCTGCGCCGACTACAGTCGAAAGATAAATGTGCCCTTCGCTTAATTAACGCTATCACGGAACAATACGGATTAGCAAGAGAATAAACTATGGAAGTACATCATCACCCGCACGTCGAAAAGAAAAAATTCAAGGAGTATTTTTTGGAGTTTCTCATGATATTCCTGGCAGTGACGATGGGTTTTTTTGCCGAGAGCCTGAGGGAAAGTATCAGCGATCATTCAAAGGCAAGGGAATATATCCAGTCTTTTTACGACGATTTAAAAACGGACACCGCGAAGATTTCTAAAATTGTACTTTTCGATGATGAAAAAATTAAGGGATTGAGCGATATCAGTAATTGTTGTG
>Ga0070731_10003069_pt1 | contig 15260 bp, 9 predicted proteins | sample Coa_R1_2_FD_66448 | JGI IMG/M metagenome (GOLD analysis project Ga0070731, IMG submission 66448) | Surface soil microbial communities from Centralia Pennsylvania, which are recovering from an underground coalmine fire - Coalmine... | ecosystem: Environmental > Terrestrial > Soil > Unclassified ...
TTTCTCCAGGTGAATTGCTGAATGCTGAAGTTCTTTTTCTGCTTGTATTCTTTGGTATATGCGTTATTGGTAAATCCCTTCTCAGCGGGCCATACGGTATAGTTCAGATTGGGGTAGCCTGCATTTCCCCACCTGCCCAATTCAATATCTATTTCATCAAAGCCATCATGCCCGGAATAATTGAATAATCCCAGCACCACATTTTTATCCAGTGTATCTATGGCGCCCGCCACCGAAAAACGATAGACACCATAGCCAAATTTTTTTTCTGAAGTGATCTCCGGGCAAAGCCAGTGCCCGGTAACAGAATCCTTATGCATATAAAGATGCAGGAATCCCTTATCATCTGCCCAGGCACAACGTTCACTGAAATAATTCGGTCCGGGACCCTGAACCGAATTGGTATTCCGCAGTTCCCATTGCAGTCCTGAAAAAATAATATTCTTTTCGGAAGCAATATTTTTGTGATCATCCGCAGCACATAACTGGAGTGAACATACAATGGCAAAAAAATATCTGAGCATATCCGTATCTATATGTAAAAATACGAATTTATCGGATGCCCTCCCGTCACCGGGCAAATAAATTGGCAGGATAAATAGTAATGAACGCTACCGGAAAAATAAATGAATAACGGTGATGAGTAACGTAAAATAGCTGCTGGAGGCTTTATGTAATTTCATCTGGCTTTCTCAGGTAAGCGGATCGCTTTTTATTTGTCAAAACACTTACCTTTATTTTAATCCAAAACACAATTACGATGAGAAGATCCCACGCGATCCTGGCCTTGCTGCTGCACGTGTCAATGGTCTCTGCACAAACGATGGATATCGCTGCTGTTCACCGCATTGCTGATTACGGGAAACTCTGGAGTGTGCTGAATTTATTTCATCCGGAAATGGCATACCACAGGATAAACGCAGACAGTCTTTTTACCCAGAACATATCCGGGCTGCTCCATGATCCCTCACCGGCAAACTTCAAAGAGGCAGTGCAAAAAATGATAAAGAACCTGAATGATCCCTATACAGGCCTTGCAGAAACTACAGTTTCGGACGACACGTTTGCGAAGGTGCCTAATCGATCGCTGATTCGCTGGTTGCCGGATAGCATGGCCTGTGTTTATTTTAGCCCGGATTTTATCAAAGAAAATTATAGTGACTTTTCTTCAACAGGTCTTGATGAATTGATCAGGAATCTCAACGGGGCAAAAGGAGTAATGATGGATTTGCGTGAATGCCGCCGAAACGAGGTTAATGATTATTATGGATCGGCATTCATTAAGCGTGTCATGAGCAGGCTGACGGATCACGATATTAATTATTCCGGTTTTCGCTCGAGGGTTCATTACGGGCATGAATCGCAGACGACAGACATGTCCAGCTTTTATTTCCAGGGCTGGACATTCATCAACACAACTCCCGTACATAAAAACAAGCTGGCCATTCATGTGCCTGTATGCCTGATCATAAACCATTTTAACGATCACCTCAGCGATGACATCGCTGCGATGCAGCAATCGGGAATTGCCCAGGTAATTGCCTGCGGCAGTCTGCAGCATTTCGAAAACTATTCTACCTATGCGATGGAACTTGCTGACGGGATAAAAGTATACCTCCGCACCACCGAAAAGCTATACCCGAACGGCTGCAAAACATTTACGCCAAATATCATGCTCTCACAAAATGCGTCAGAAGATGAACTGATGAACAGCGCTCTGACCGTCCTTAAAGGAAACGGGGCTGCAGCAGTACCCTGTACCGCGCTTTTACAAAATATATTTACTACAGAAAAAACCGAAGGTTACGACAGCATATCATTTCCTTCCGCCCCTTTACGGTTACTTGGCCTTATTCGATACTGGAGTGAGGTCAATTATTTCTGTCCCAACAAAGACCGCATCCTTAAAAACTGGGACAGCGTTTTATACGCGTATATTCCAAAGATGCTGCAGACAAAAAATGAGCTTGAGTATAACCTTGCCGTGGCATCACTCATCACGGAAATTCATGATGGCCACGGTTTTTTTTCAAGCCCCCTCTGGAAAAAGAAATATGCTAAGATGCCTGCCCTACAGCTAAAATATGTCCAGGGTAAAACGATCGTCTATAAGATATTCAATGATTCGCTGAAAAATCAGCTTGCACCCGGTGATGAAATCATTGCCATAGATGATTCACCCGTGTCGACCTTGCGAAATTGGTTTGCTCAATATATCGGGGCCTCCAATGAGGCTTCTTTACAAAGAGACATCAGTGAATATTTATTGTCCGGTCCCGACGGCACGAGCGTGAACATCAGCTACGAACATAACGGCGCGATAAAAAAGACGCAGCTCCGCAGGGAAGTTACTCTTTACCGGTATCTTTTTTCTGATAACACGACCAAGACGCCGGTATGGAAAAAGATAACGGATAAGATCGGCTATGTAGATTTCGGAAGGCTGCAGGTGGATCAGATTGGAAAAATGTATCAGGATCTCCAGGCAACCGAATCCCTGATCATTGATGACCGAAGCTATCCGAAAGGAACGGTATGGACGCTGATCAATTACCTGACAGATAAACCCGTCACCGCCGCAAAAGGCATTACGATGATCGCAGATGATCCCGACCCGTCGGTGGAAACGACGCAGACAAGTTTATGGCAATTGACGGTAAATGCAAAGGCGGTTTACAAAGGGAAAATAATTATTCTCGTCAATGAAATCACGCAAAGCCAGGCAGAGTACAGTTGCATGGTCATCCAGGCAGCCTGTAAAAATACCATGATCATCGGCAGCCAGACGGCCGGTGCGGACGGAGACGTAACCGGAATAAAAATACCTGGCGGCATCAGAACGGCATTTTCCGGTCACGGGGTGCATTATCCCGACGGGAGACCAACGCAGGGCATCGGCATAGTGCCGGGTATCACGATATCTCCGACCATACAGGGAATAAAAGAAAACAGGGATGAATTGTTGGAAAGAGCCATTTCCTTTGCCTCTTCCGGCAAATGACAGTAACTAACGGTAATCTCTATCCTAAAAAATATTTCTGTTCAAGACCCGGCATAATCTGAAAACATGAAAATTGTAACGTGGAATTGCAATATGGCTTTCCGGAAAAAAGCGGGATTTATTTTAGTCCACAAACCGGATATTCTGATCGTTCCGGAATGTGAGCACCCGGACAAATTGTTATTCCCAAAGGATGTACAAAAACCCACGGACATGCTATGGTTTGGAGAAAATCAACACAAGGGACTAGGCATATTTTCATTCAATCAGTATCACCTCACTGAAATGGATGATCATAACCGCGATCTTAAAATGATTGTGCCGATATCGGTTACCCGGAGAAATTCAAAATTCACGCTATTTGCGATCTGGGCAAATAATCCCGGTGACAAAGACGGTCAGTACGTTGAGCAAATCTGGAAGGCCATTCATCATTATGAACCCCTGATGAAAAAGACAAGAACGATTCTTGCCGGTGATTTTAACAGCAATACCATCTGGGATAGAAAATCAAGAGCGGGGAATCATTCAAATGTGGTTAAGTTCCTGGAAGAAAAAAAGATATTCAGCGCCTATCACCTCCATCATCGGGAAAGCCAGGGAAAAGAAAAACACCCTACCCTGTATATGTACCGGCACAAGGGAAAACCCTATCACATTGACTATTGCTTTGCTTCAGCAGATTTCGCCAGAAAAATTCAATCGGTTGAAATTGGCGACCATCATACCTGGACAAAGTACAGCGATCACGTTCCGGTCATCGTCACTTTTTGGTAAGCCCGTGCCTGATGGTCTGCCTCTAACGGTTATGAATGGGTAAAATATGGTTATAATGATTGAGGATCGGCAACAACATATTTAATGGATTCTCCCTTTTTATCCAATGAGTAAGAATAACTGATGTGCAACAATCCATCAGCGGTTTGTATGATGCACGGATAAGAAAAACTTCCTTTGCCTTTTTGTTCATCTTCTAGCGTCCGTTTCCACATCCATGTTTTTCCTTCGTCACCTGAAAGATAAATGCTCAGGCGATACCTGCCATCATCTTCGTCATCGCCGATAAATGCCCACCTGCCATCCTGCAATACGATCAACTCCACACTTGCCGTGTTGGGAATATTTATCTTCTGTGCTGCTGTCCAGCTAAATCCACTATCCGCAGATTCGCTGACCTGCACCCTGTTGGGATCGTCCCCGTTGTCGCGCATGTAGGCAATGACATGCCCATCTTTTTTTTGCACGAGTGCGGGTTGGACATTACCCCTGCCCACAATGGGTAAGCTGTTGCGCCATGTTTCACCGTCATCGTCGGAAAGGGCGATCATGGACATGCTGAACCCATCAGAATATAACGGAAGCAGCAGCCTGCCGTTTTTCAATGCCAGCGGTTTTATTCTTGTCATCCATCCGAGGCTTCTTTTAGCCTGGTCCCGGCTGGCTTCAATTATTTTATCTCCATAGCGGGGACCAAAACTTGCTGTTCCATTTTTTGTTTCAGGCACCTGTTTAAACTTAGAAGCGACCTCTTCAGCAAAATGATCATCGGGAGTAAATAAAATATCATCCTGCCAGCTCCAAACCGGTTCAATGCTATCCAGGTAATTTACGGACGTTTTGCAGCGAAGCAGCGAATATTCCCATTTATGTGCCTGGACGGCGATCCAAAAAAGAAATAATTTATGATGACTGCTTAGAAAAAGAACAGGATTGCAATCGGGGATATCGCGCGTGTCGGCCATAACAAAAGGATCCGACCATGACTGCGACCCCTTTTTCAAACGAGCTCCCATTATTTTCACATCATTTGCTTCGCGTTCCCCGCTCCCCTGGTACCAGGCAGCCAGGATATCCCCGTTGGGCAAACTCACCATGCTGCTCGCATGGGCATGCTTGGGTTGCAGGGGAAAAATAAGCGTTTGAAAAACGGGCTGCACTTTTTCCGGCTTCCCTTGTCCGGGAGTACGGCCTGATACGGTCAGGAAGATGAAAAAAAGCACAAATATTTTTTTCATAAAGCAATGAATTTTGAATGGTGAACCAATCCACGGGTAAATTTTATTTTTTTGAAACAGCCAGGTGATTTGGATTTTATATAGCTTCATTAAATATATGTTTTATCCGGTAAAAAAATATTCCGCGGACCATGACGGCTGATGAAAAAAAATTTGTTCCGGTAATGATCACGCCATTCGATCAACAGGTAAAGATCGACAGGGAGGGACTTTCACGGCTTATTGATTTTTACCTCGCCGCGGGTGTGAAAGGTTTTTTTGCCAACTGCCTGAGCAGTGAAATGTTCTCCATAACGGCTGAAGAAAGGATTGACCTGGTAAGATATATTGTTGATTATGTCAGGGGTGCAGTGCCTGTTGTTGCCACCGGCTCATTCGGATCCGGTGTTGAAGATCAATCAGCCTCTGTCCGGATGATCCATGAGGCGGGGGTGGATGCGGTGATCCTGGTAACCGCTCATTTTGCGAAAGCTGAAGATGGCGATGAGTTGTTCCTGCAGCATGTTGAACAGGTCTTCAGTCTCACCGGTAATATTCCACTTGGGTTATACGAATGCCCGGCGCCTTATAAAAGACTGGTCTCTCCGGAGATATTTGGAACCCTTCTCCATACCAACCGGCTGGTCTATCACAAGGATACTTCCATAGATCCTGAAAAAGTAAAAGCCAAACTCGACATATTGCAGAAAACGAAAAACAACAAACTGGAATTTTATGATGCCCATGCTCCCAACGCCATGTCTTCGCTGCAACACGGGGCAAAAGGGATGTCGTGCATTTCGGGAAATTTTTACCCGGAGATCATGGTTTGGATCTGTGACCATGCAACCGATGCCTCCATGCAGGATGATGTGGAATGGCTTCAATCGGAGATCAGCAGGGTTGACCCCGTGATTCACGAGGGGTATCCAATAAGTGCAAAATATTTTTTGAAGAAAAGAGGATTGCCTATTCATCTGATCAGCAGAACTTACGTGCAGGAATTAACTCGGGAACAGAAAAAAAACCTGGATCAGCTTTATTGGGATTTTCTTGGGTGGTGTGACCGTTTAAAAATAAAGCCGGCGATCTGAATTTGAGGCATGCCTTTTTTCGAATCATCAATGCATATGAAACATCTTCCGGTTACCGACCTCCTCATCGTTGCTGTATATATGCTGGCAATGATGCTGACAGGGTTTTGGTTTTCCAGAAAAAATAAAGATCCCGATCATTTTACCAAAGCATCGGGCAGCATTCCGCAATGGGCGGTGGGGATATCCATATATGCCACTTTTTTGAGCAGCAATACTTTTTTAGGCGTCCCGGGAAAAGCCTTCGGTGCAAACTGGAATGCATTTGCGTTTAGTCTTTCCATGCCCTTCGCTGCCTGGATCGCTGCAAAATATTTTATTCCGTTTTACAGGAGTAACGGTGACATCTCCGCCTACACTCACCTGGAGAGACGTTTTGGTCCCTGGGCACGAACCTATGTCGTGATCTGTTTTTTGCTGACACAGCTGGCAAGAATGGGTTCTGTCTTTTTCGGGATCGCACTAAGCCTTGGAGCATTGACTGGTTACCCGATGCAAACCATAATGATCGTTTCCGGCACCATCATCATCCTGTACACTGTCCTCGGCGGCATGGCGGCCGTGATCTGGACTGAAGTGGCGCAAGGGATTATTAAAACCTTTGGTGCCCTGCTCATTTTATATTTTATCATCAGCAATATGCCCGGCGGAGCCGGCCATATTATTGAAATCGGAAAGGCAAATGATAAATTCAGTCTTGGCAGCTTCCGCCTGGATTTTACCACCCCGACATTCTGGGTGATATTTCTGTATGGAATTTTTATTAACCTGAATAATTTTGGGATGGACCAGAATTATATCCAGCGTTATCAGACCACCCGGTCACCGCGGGATGCGGCCAGGTCTTTATGGCTCTGCGTGAAAATCTATCTGCCGGTTTCGCTGTTGTTTTTTGTTATCGGATCCTCCCTCTTTGCCTGGTACCAGGCGCATCCGCAAATGCTTGAAGCGATCAAACTGCGAACAGCATCTGAACAACTGCCTCCTTTCTCTTCTCGGTCACAATTATCTGCGCTGGCCGCATCGCTACAACCCGCTGATTACGGGGATAAAATATTACCGGATTTTATGGTGAATGTATTGCCTGCCGGAGTGGTCGGCATCATCGTTTCTGCTATTTTATCCGCAGCGATGAGCACCATCAGTTCCGGCATGAATGCCTCGGCGACGGTTTTTACTTTTGATATCTATAAGCGATTTGTAAAGCCCGGTATCAGCAGTAAACAAACACTCCGGGTTTTATTGGTTTCCACTTTTGCCATCGGCGTGCTGGCAATCATCACGGGCATATCCATGATCGGTGTGAAAAGCATCCTTGATGCCTGGTGGCAGTTGTCAGGAATTTTTGCAGCCGGCATGCTCGGTCTTTTTCTGCTTGGCCTGATCAGCCGGCGGGTGAAAAACGCCGCAGCATGTATTGCAGTCATCATCGGCATATTTGTGATCGCCTGGATGAGCCTGACTGGCATCATCCCTCAAAAATATTATTTTCTGCGAAGCACGATAAATAATAACATGGTCATTGTAATCGGAACGCTAACCATTTTTCTCACCGGTATATTTCTCACCGCCCTGAAAAATTTATTTTTTGTGAGAAGCAAAAACAACGATGTATAAACTTATCGTGCCTGGCAATTAAATGATATTTTTTTAGAAATTAAATCCAACCCTCACACCAAAATCCCCGCCGCCGCTACTCTTGAAGTTAACGCCATACCTTAAGCCAACTTCAAAAGCATTCAAATTAATACCTGCCGAAATCGCACCGATCCCGGTACCGGAGGTGGTAGAAGCCAGATTTCCGTTAAGTCCATAATACGTTTTAAAAGAAGCATAGCCAAGTTCCCCCATCACGAAAAATTTATCGATTATGTATTTATATCCAAATCTGACGGGTATTTCCAAAGCTACTTTCTTCTTTACTCCCGGTATGGTCTTGGGATCATAACCTATCCCGCCCGTTGTCAACGTAACAAAGCCCGGTCCTACGTGGTAGGAAAACCTTACCGTAAGTCCGATAGATGCATTGTAAACATCTGAAAGTGGTGAAGTAGGTATGCCCGCTTCAATGCCAAATCCTACACTGAACTTTTTGCTTTCTTTTTGCGCCATGGTTTTTAACGCGCAACATGCAATCACCAAAAAAATAATAGCAGTCTTTTTCATTCTGTTTCGTTTTGATTTTTGTGAAAAATGTTTTTTTAAATGCAGCGTGCGACAATATACGATTTTCCGTCTTACCTGCTGCAAAGTGTGAATAAAACTGTTTTAGGGTTTCATTATTTAAATTAGTTTTATCATACAAACCTATTCTCCTGCATGGTGAAAGGCAATAACACCTTTGGGTGATTTATTAAAAAGCAGCCCGTAAAATCATTTTGATTCCGTGTTAAAGAATTCATTTTTCAATCATGATGGCAAACAGTAAACAAGTCCCTGACCTGAAGTGGTTGCCATTGGGGTGTATGCTGTGCGTCCTGCTGACCTGGTGTTTGTGCCCGTATGCACAGCATAAAAACCAGGTACAGACCAAAAGATGCCCGGTGAATACCATCAATTACCGGCAGGGCTTGATGAATAATTCCATTGTTGGCATCATTACCGATGCCCAGGGGTTCACCTGGGTGTCCACGTCAACGGGTCTTCAGCGGTATAATGGGTATACCCTTCAGGCCATTACTCCGGTGGCAGACGGCGATACCATTGTCATCAATTACCCGGTATACTTTCTTGAAGGCAAAAACAAATCCATTCTCATCGGGTATAAAAATGGCGTACTGGAATACAGTACAGAAAAAAATTCTTTCAAAAAAATAATTGCGGCAACCGCTGATCCAACATCGAGGTATGCACTGATGCCCATCAGGCAAACCGGCGAGGGCACCTGGTGCTTTGAAGAAACAAAAGGCATCGTCGTTTATGGTAACAACGGTGTTGCTTTATCCCGGTTCCCCGCATCACAAGATGCCAACGTGGAAGACATGCTCCGCACGGAGGGTTATATTATTACCCGGAAGCTTATCGCAACCAACGATCGCTTTATTTTTTTGCGTTCCTCATCAAATAAAATATTGCAGATCGATATCGGCACCCATCAGACAAAATACATTGACTATCCGGGCGCAGGCATTATCGGGATAGCGTGTGATGATAAAAAAATTTTTGTTGCCTCAGGGGAGGGGCTTGCCTGTATATCCATCAGCAACGGATTTATTTCAAAAAAATTCTTATACAAACTCATCAACGATTTTCCGGTAACCAGGAGCTCCATCCAGGTGTCCGCTGACAATCGATTGCTGGTTTCCGTGGAAAAACGCCTATTTGAATTTGACACTTCCTGCATTTGCCAAAAAGAAATTATTTCCCTGAACCAGGAGCCGCTGCTCAATGCAGGCTATATACAGATTGTGTATGAAGATAAATTCCGCCGCATCTGGCTGCTCACCCACGAAGACATCAAACGCATTCAGAATGCAGAAACTCCTTTCGCACAATTCATCTATCCGGACGAAAAGGATAATTTCATACGATGCATTTATTTTGACCGGGAAAAAAATATTTTACTGGCAGGAGCGTGGAAGGGAGCCATTCATTTATTCGATTCAACCGGCAATGCAGCCTGGAATGAGCCACTGACCAATGAAAGCATAAAACATATCCTGGCAATCGAAAAAATTTCAGACGACCATTACCTGATTATTACCCAGGGGAATGGCTTGCACATGTTGCGATTGAAATCAAAACAATTTTACCCCGTTGACGTGCATGACCAGTACTTTCAATCAGCGATCATTGAAAATTCCTATGCAAACAATGTGCAGCGCGTTGATGACAGTACATTATTTATCTGCACCAAATCAAATGTATTTTCCTGCCTTATTCAAAATAACGAATTCAGGTCTGCACGGCCGTTACTCCCCGAAAATCAGGTGTCCGGCTACAGTGTTTCCTGTTTCATTTATTCGTCAAAAAAAACGTTGTGGGCCAGCACCCTCTCGGGGATCATGTTAATCCTTGATGAAAAGGGCGCTTTAAAGAGGATAAATATCCCCGAAAATTATGTCGTCCGCTGCATGGCAGAAGATGGCGGGCACCATATCTGGGTTGGTACGGAAAGAGGTCTTTTTATTTATGACGAACTAGGAAAATTGATCGCGCACCTGAGCCGGGATAACGGATTGCTGAATGATTTTATTTATGCCCTGCTGCCTGCAGACAGGAGCCATGATAATTTTTTTGCAAGCACCAATTTCGGACTTTCTTTTATTGCAAAAGATGGCAGGGTAAAAAACTATACCCGCGAACTCGGGCTGCAGGAAAATGAATTCAATACCGGATCGGCGGCGATGTCACCGGCAGGTAAATTGTTTTTTGGCGGCATCAATGGCATCACGGCTTTTTATCCTTCTGAACTTTCTGCAGTGAGTGATTCGTCTTTGATCAATATTACGCGCCTGGTCGTCAATGACTCTTTGTATAATTCGTTCGGCGGTGCATGGAGCCCTGATTCGATCAGGCTTGCCTACAATCAAAATCATATTCAGTTTGATATCGCAGCAACAGGGCTGCTGGATCCCAATGAATACCTTTACCGGTATCGGCTGAATCCGTTTGAGAAATCCTGGCAGACGACGACCCAGGCTACCGGAATCCGGTATACCCTTCAACCCGGCACTTATTTTCTCGAGGTCAGCTGCAGCCCCCTGCTTTTTTCAAAAAGCGTTTTTCAAAAGAAATTAGTCATCATCATTGATCCGCCATTCTGGAAAACCTGGTGGTTTGCCCTGCTTTCCATCATCGTTGCAGCAGCAATGATCTTTGGGACCAGCTATTACGTGATCTGGCAGCGTTACCAGCTCAAATCAAGGAGGCTTGAGATGAAACAGCAGCTGGTCAACGAACGCGAACGCATTTCACGGGAATTGCATGATAATATCGGATCGCAGCTGAGCTATATCAGCAACAATATAGACTGGCTTTCCGAAACGCAAGGATCCTTCAGCAGGGAAGAGGTAACCAACAGGTTGTCGACGGTCAACGATACGGCTAAAAATTTGGTTGCTGATTTGCGCGAAACGATCTGGGCCATGAAGAAAGAATCCATCATGCTCGATGAACTCGCTGACAAACTAAAATCATTTTTACAAACCCAGTGTATCGTAAAACCGCATTTGGATGTGGTCATTACAGAAAATATAAAAAAGAATTATAGCTTCTCCCCAACGGAAGCCCTGAATGTTTTTCGCACCTGTCAGGAAGCGATCGTAAACAGCATCAGGCATGCGCAGTCCGAAAAAATTTCATTGAGCATTCAGTCAGGTGTGGAAGAAGATTTTTCGTTTTTGATAGCAGATAACGGAAAAGGATTTGTGGTACAAAAAAATTATAAAAATCATTACGGACTGGAAAACATGATGCATCGGGCCAGAGATGCCGGGGCAGAACTTTTGATCAATTCAGAGCCGGGCAAAGGGACGTCGGTATCGCTAAGCAAACACGCACAGACAGACCACAAGGCATAAATAATCCAAAAGTGTTATTGTTTTATTGTTTAAAAAATAGAAAGCTTGCATTTTAAAACAACCATGAGGATACCTGTTGGCATAGTGGATGATAAATCGCAAAACCGCCTCCTGTTCACGGAAATGCTGAATTTCTCGGGACAGGTGACCGTGGTGATGACGGCATCCGACGGTAATGATTTCCTGGATCAAATGAAAAATATGGATTTCCAGCAGCGTCCTGCAGTCATATTGATGGATATTGAAATGTCAGAAATGGATGGCATAGCTGCTGTGCAGACGGGCAAAATATTGTATCCGGATATGCATTTCCTGATGCTGACTGTTTTTGATGATGATGATAAAATATTCGAGGCGATCAAAGCGGGAGCGGACGGATATATCCTTAAGAATGAAAAGGTTTCTTCCATTGTTGATTGCATCGTTCAGCTTTCGGAATCGGGAAGCGCACCAATGAGTCCGAGGATAGCCAGAAAAACTTTTGACATGCTCATGAACGCCTCTATTCCAAAAATACAAAAGGAAGAAAAGGAAAAAAATGATTACGCATTATCAGACCGTGAGGTGGAGATCCTTAAACTCACCATCGACGGGTACAGCTATAAACAAATTGCGGCGAAGCTATTTCTCAGCATCAATACCGTTAAAAAACATCTTTCCAACATTTATCACAAACTGCACGTTACCTCCAAAGCACAGGCCATCAAGCTGGCGACAAAAAGCAAATTGATCTGAGCAACCGGGAATTGGCAGATCCCGGTCGACGCCGGGATAATCTTATTTATGGCATTGGCTTTTACACCAACAAGGAATATAGGTAACTTGCACCTGCAATTGACCTTGCCATGAAAGTTTGCCACTTTACAAGAATGCTGATTGCATTGCTCACGGCCCTGAGTAATGCCCATCTGCTCGAGGCGCAGGTCTCCGAGGCTTTAGAAACTCATTTTAAAAGATACCCGCAGGAAAAAGTATATGTGCAGACCGATAAGCAGGTCTATTCCACAAGCCAAACGATATGGTATAAGGTATATGCCACTGTTTACGGAACGCCGGCTACGCTCAGTAAGATTGTCCACGTTCAACTCATCGATTCCAGCGGTAAGGTCATTCTTCAGGACAAATTGCCGCTTGTCCGTGGAAATGCCCATGGTGATTTCCTCCTGCCCGAGAACTTAGCGACGAATAATTATCAGTTAAGATGTTTTACCGCCTGGATGCTGAATTTTGATGAATCCGGGGTCTTTCATAAAAATGTTTATATAAAAAACTTATCGGATACGGTCCGTGACCAGCCGGAAAAAAGATATATCCGCAAGACTTATCAGGTTCATTTTTTTCCTGAAGGCGGTGACCTGGTTGATAACATCACTGCCACCGTAGCCTTCCAGGCAACTGATCAGTACGGATCCCCTGCTCAGGTCTATGGTGAAATAACAGATGATCACCAAACGCTTGATTCCTTCAACACCTTTCACGACGGAATGGGGAAATTTTCTTTTCATCCGCTAAGCAGCCATGTTTACCATGCCGTCGTTCATTTACCGGATCATTCTGAAAAAGAAATGTCATTGCCCCCGGTAAAAATCTCGGGGATCGGCGTTAAGATTGTTGAACAAACGCCAAACGCCTTTACCGCAGCGGTCGTTTATCACGAAGCCGTCCCCGGTCAATATCATGATATCCTTCTTGCGGCCTACCAGCAAAGCGGCAAGGTAGCGACCTATCCACTGGTGTTATCGCCGGGCATTAATCTTTTTAGTTTCAGTACAAAAGATTTTACAGCAGGCATTTTGCGACTGAGTTTTTTTGATGACAATAATATGCCACTGGCGGAAAGAATCATTTTTCTGCATCAGGATGCGTTGCACATAACACTGCAAAAGGATACCCTGTCCTTTGCACCAAAAACAAAGAATGCATTCGATTTTCAAATTACCGGAGCTGACTGGAAAATCGACAAGACAAATCTTTCGGTATCGGTCACCGATGCAGACCGGGTATTGGAGGATAATGCTGCCGAAAATATATATGCTGCCTTGCTGCTTACCCCTGAATTAAAGGGACGGATAATTAATCCCGCATATTATTTTAACGGTGATGGCGACAGCCTGAGAGATGCATTGGATCTCGTCATGCTTACCCACGGCTGGCGGCACTTTGAATGGAAGCAGCTGATCAGTCACGAGTCTCCTGCGTTACCATACCCCGTGGAAGATTCGTTGTATATAGCCGGAAAAATAATCGGGTATCATAGTGGTGACAAAAATGAACATCTGTTTAAGATGATCATCCAACAGGCAGATTCCATCCGGTTCATCGGCTATATTTCACCGGATACGACCGGTCGGTTTATGATAAAAGATTACGCACGTCCGGGCGTATCAACTGTTTTTTTTCAGGACCAGCATGAGAAAAATAAAAATCTTCATGTCCGCTTTTATAATGATCCGATGGATACGATAAGTGCTTCAGCAAATCCGGTTGAGCCTCTTGCAACATGGGAGGAGGATACCATAGAAAAATCAATGGGCAGCGTATGGATCAGTGAAAGGACTGAGCATTTCCTGCACAGGAGGGGCGACCTGAAACCGGTAATCATCAGGGGCCATGTTTCCACCCCGTCGGAGTTGCTTGCCAAAAAATATGTAAGCCCGGAATTTGATCAGGGTCTTGGTCATAATATAGACCTGATCAATAATTTTTATCCCAATAGTTTACCCTTCTTTGATTTTTTGAAAGGAAGGTTTCCGGGGCTTGTGGTTAGCGGAGATCCTGACCATCCTTATTTTTCATTTCGGAATTCTGCTGAAAACGAGTTTGTCCCCGTAGTGGCTTCGACCAATGGTGTAAACGATGGCACCGTAACAAAGAAGGGCGATATCAAAGAAGCGATCATCACTTCTGAACCTTACGTATTCTTAAATGAAGTGCCCTCGAGCATCCAGGCCGTGCGGGATATCCCCCTGTCTGAGATTGCTCTGATCAGATTTATAGCCCCGCCCGCTTCCATGGCACCATTCAATGGTGGTGCAGTGGGCGTACTCGCTGTCTACCTGAAAAAAGAATCCGGGGAAGTCAGGTCGCTCGATATTGCCCATAACTATGACCAGTATGTTTTTCATGGCTATAGCATTTCCAGGCAATTTTATTCGCCGGATTATTCGAGGAAAGATTCTGCTTTTTTTGTACCCGACAACCGGGAGACTTTATACTGGAACCCGGAATTACAGACAGGCAGTGACAACAACATTCATTTTTCCTTTTTTAATTCAGATCACGCAAAAAAAATACGCATCGTGGCAGAGGGAATGGATGAACAGGGACGGCTGATCTATATCAATAAGATGATTGCCGGGCATTGACGTGTCCCGAAGATGCCGCCCAGGCCAACGTGAAGGAGATTATGACCAGGGGCCGCAGGGTGACGGGACGATCATTTTTTACATTCATGTTTAAATTGCCGGTAATAGGTCTGCACCTGCCTGGAATACCGCAGTGAGTAATCCAAAACCGGTTGCTGCCAGGACTCATCCATTCCCCAGGCGATCAATTCATCCGTTGTGGCAGAACGCTGCCTCCCCGAACTCCTCAACTGTGAGGAAGCGGTGAGCATCGCCATATCATCAATAACCTGATAAATATTCCT
>Ga0070731_10003070_pt1 | contig 15258 bp, 15 predicted proteins | sample Coa_R1_2_FD_66448 | JGI IMG/M metagenome (GOLD analysis project Ga0070731, IMG submission 66448) | Surface soil microbial communities from Centralia Pennsylvania, which are recovering from an underground coalmine fire - Coalmine... | ecosystem: Environmental > Terrestrial > Soil > Unclassified ...
TCGAGGGTGGAAAGGCCAAAGGGGAAGGTTTTGCGCGCCTCAGCCACGCCCGGCAGCAGACGGCGCAATTCCTCCATCAAAACGGTGCGATTTCGCACCGCAGGCGCGGAAATAGCGGTAACCGGCTGTGTCATGGCTGTGTAGGGCCGCTGGATGTTCTCTATATGTTCTAATGGCTCGACACTAGAACAAAATAGGAACATTGCAAGTGGCTCCTGTGGAGTTTGCTTACCAATTCTCCAGCGCCTTTCCCGTCTCTTTGTCTTGCTGGTGCAAAAGCGATGGCGCATATCTCCGGCGAATTCGTCCAACGCCGTTCTTCGCCAACGCCAGCCGATAAGGACCCGTCATGCCCGAAGCCGATAGGGAAGGTGAGCGCTACTCGCTCGATCAGCCGCAGCAGACGCCGGGCTTTTTCCTCAAAGGCTCCCATCAGCTCGATTGGGGCATGAAGAACCGCATGGCGCGGGTGTTCGACCCGACCTCAGGCCGTACCGTGATGCTCGCCGTCGACCACGGCTACTTCCAGGGGCCGACCACCGGACTTGAGCGCATCGACCTTTCCATCGTGCCGCTGTTGCCGTCCTGCGATGCGCTGTTCTGCACCCGCGGCATTCTGCGTTCGCTCATTCCGGCGGAGAGCGGCAAGCCCATGGTGCTGCGCGCCAGCGGCGGCCCCAGCATCCTGCGTGAAGAACTTTCCGACGAGCAGATCGCCATGGATATGGACGATGCGGTCCGCCTGAATGCCGCCGGCGTCGGCATCCAGGTGTTCATCGGCGGCGAGCACGAAACGCGCTCGGTGCACAATATGACGAGACTTGTCGACGCCGGTTTGCGCACCGGCGTGCCGGTCATGGGCATCACCGCGGTCGGCAAGGCCATGGTGCGCGACGCCAAATATTTTCGCCTTGCCTGCCGCATCATCGCCGAGCTCGGCGCGCAATACGTGAAGACCTATTACGTCGACAAGGACTTCGAGACCGTCACCGCTTCATGCCCGGTGCCGATCGTCATGGCTGGCGGGAAAAAACTCCCCGAACTTGAGGCGCTCACCATGGCCTATAACGCCGTGCAGCAGGGAGCGTCTGGTGTCGACATGGGCCGCAATATTTTCCAGTCGGACGCGCCGAAGGCGATGATCGCGGCGGTGGCCGCCGTCGTGCACAAGAACATGAAGCCGAAGGAGGCGTTCGAGCTGTTCAAGAGTCTCAAAAGCGACATTCACCGCGTGGCCGCGGAATAACGGCGGATTCAATTCCGAGAGCTTGCGATGTCGACGAACGTGCCACAGCCGCAGCCGACGGTGTCCAGTTCGCAGGTCGCCCTCATTGTCTATGTTCTCTATTTCGTCGCTTATTTTACGGGAATAACCGCGCTGATCGGCGTGATCATCGCGTATGTCCAAATCGGACAGGCGGATACCTTCTTGCGAACGCACTATCAGTTCCAAATTCGCACGTTCTGGATTGGCATTCTCTATCTGGCAATCGGAGTTCTTCTTACTCACTTCTTGATCGGGTTTATCGTCTTCATATGGTGGTTCATTTGGTCGCTGGTGCGCAACATCAAAGGCGTGCTTGCCTTGAACGAGCGCAAGCCGATTGCCGATCCGGCCTCTTGGATGTTCGGATGATCGATTCTCATCGCGTCAATGCAGCGAGTGAAAAAATCAGGCAAGCGACCGCGAGATAAATTCGCCGTCAGCGATTTGATACGCGGACGGCGTGTTCTTGCGCGGAACCCGGCTGATGGCAGATCAGACCTTGTAGACTCCGCCGCAAACGATAACGTCTTTCAGCGGTTGGCAGTACATCTGCTTCGGCTCGACCGTTTTGGTCAGAGGATCCATGAACTTATAGTCTTGCCAGAAGGGCTGGCCCTTCTTCGCAAGCTCGATGCGCTCGGCCACGAAGGCCTTGCCATCGGGGTCCTTCGCCTGGCTCTGATCGGTGCCGATCAGCTTCTCATTGGCGCCATGCGCATACACGTGGCCGTCGAGACCATAGACGACAATATAGAGATCGCGATCGGTGAACATGCCGCCTTTCTTGTCGATCTCCGCATAGGCCTTATCGTTCCCATTGGCCTTGATGTAGTCCACAGCCTTGTTGACCATCGCAACGGCCTGATCCTTGGTCGCGCGATCGGCAGCGCTGGCGGCGCCGGCCGCGAAGGCGGCGCAGACGGCGGCAATGGCGAGATGTCTCCACGTGCATTTCATGGGTCTATTCCTCCCGGAGGGCGTTTTAAGCACACTAGCGCCGCTTGCGGCGCGGCGTTTGTGACCGAATCAACATACCGGCTCCCATGCGTCTATGTCATCGGGACATTTTGTACCAGCGGGTTTCGCGGCCCCTGTGCTTCATGGTCCGCTTCTTAGGGAAATTCCGCTTGTGAGTGAGCGGTCAGGAACTCCGCCGGACTGCATGGCGGGCAGCTAATCAAGAAACGGCGAATGGGGCGTCATCCCGTTCGCCGTTCTCAAACTTCTGCTCTTTTATAGCCGCGAGATTCGCTATTCGTAGCTCCGCACCGGCAGCGGACTGATCAGAACCCAAGCGAGCGCGCCGGTGGCGATGGCCCCAACGAGCGCGGCGAGGACGTGGGCGATCCACGAGGCGCTGCCAACCGGATTAGGATTTTGCGGCACCGTGGTGACGGCCATGACGCGTTGGACCGGCCATGTCGTGGCGACGTCATTTGGTCCTGCTGTGTTATTTGGTTCTGCCGTGTTATTTGGTCCTGCCGTGTTTGCCGCTAGGTGCTGATCATCGGCAGCACTGTCGATGGAGTTCATCGCGCTCGATGGAGCGATTTGAGCGGCGTCTGGCGGTGCGGCTTGCGCAGCGCTCGGTGGGGTTACTTGAACATCGTGATAGGCGGCCGTCAGCATTTCATTCTGGTTCGCGGCCACTGCTGGCTCGTTGGATGCCGCGGTTAGAGCCGCCGTTGGGGCCGGTGTCAGCGCTCGCGCGCCCGGCAACGCGAGGTCTGGCGCAGGCCAAATGTTTGCGGGGCCCGGGGTTGTTGCTGGTGTTGTTGCGGCAACCGCCGTCACAGCCGCCGCCGAGACTGGTGCGGCTACGGTTGCTGCGTTTGATTGTGTTGTCGCGTGCGGTGTCGCCGCGGGTTGTGCGATCTGCTCCGGCTCTGACGTCGGCTGCACTTCCGTGTAGGTATGACGCGCGGCGCTGGCCTTTTGATTTGCGACGTGTGCTCTGGCCACTCTTCTCCGCACGTATCTTGTCCGGTAGTGAGGCTTGACCGCTCCTGCCTCCTCGTTCTTCGGGTAGATTTGCAAAAGCGACAGCGGTTTTCCGGGTGCGGTGGTTGTCGCGGTTTGCGCCGAGGCGCTGCCGGCTGCGAGGGCTAGGAAAATCGCGCCGGTGGTGACAATGCGAAGCGACTGCACTGTGTCCTCCATAACTCGTTCGTGCGGCCCATACCGCACAGATGGAGTGACTTCACGGTGGCGCGATTGTGGATTTTTTCGCGCAAAGCGGAGACGAAAAGCGGCGGCATTAACCGACGAGACCACGTTAAACTAACAATTATTCGACGCTAACGCCGCTGGCCTTAATCGGCGCCGCCCACTTTTTGATCTCGCTCGCGACAAAGCTGCCGAGGTATTGCGGCGTTGCTTCGTTGTCGGGAACGATTTCCGCCCCGAGGCCTGTGAGCCGGTCGTGGACCGCGGGCGTATGCATCGCCGCCAGCGCGGCGTCATGCAGGGTCTTTACGATCGGCTCCGGCGTATTCTTCGGCGCAAAGATTGCGTTCCAAGTGTAAGCGATAACGGATGTGCCCTGTTCGGCCGCGGTCGGCAGGGTGGGCAGGGCAGGGGAGCGTTTGTCGTCCAGGGTGGCGAGGCCTTTCACTTGGCCGCCGTCGATTGGCGGCTTAGCGGTTGTGATTACGTCGCACATATAGTCAATGCGGCCGCCCTCGAGATCCTGCAGCGCCGGGCCGGTGCCGCGGTAGGGAACGTGGGTGATGTTGACGCCGATGGTGTAGTTCAACAGCACGCAGCCGAGATGGGTGGCCGAACCGGCGCCGGCCGAGCCGAACTGCATCTTCGATGCGTTGGCCTTCGCATAGGCAACGAACTCCTTGAAGTCGTTAACCGGCAGATCCTTACGCGCCTCCAGCACAAGCGGCACTTCGGCGATCAGGATTACTGGAGTGAAATCGGTCGCGGCGTTATAGAGCGGTTGTTTGTACAGCGTCTGGCCCTGCGCATGGGTGCCGACGGTGCCGAGGACAAACGTGTAGCCGTCGGGCGAAGCGGTGGCGACGCGTGCCGAACCGGTCATGCCGCCTGCGCCGCCGACATTCTCGACAATGACGTTTTGTCCCATCACTTCGCTCATGCGGCCGGCGATAACCCGGCCGAGCACGTCGGTTGGTCCGCCGGCAGCGAACGGGATGATCATGGTCATTGGCCGGTCAGGAAATTTCTGCGCGTGTGCCGGCAAAGTGAACGTAGCGGACGACACCGCAGCCAGGGCGGCAAATAGTTTCATCTTCATGGGCGATTCTTCCTTTTCGGGGCTGTGACTGCATCGGCTCCACGGGTCAGTCAACGCCGGCCCATGCATTCCAGCGATGCATCGCGGACCGCGTTAGCCGAGTTCAGTGATCTCTTCCGGGAAGTGATGCAGCCGTTCGCCAGGCCCATCCGGGCCGATCAGCCAGTTGTCGCAGAACCACGAGAGCATACCGCCGCGCATGTAGGTGGGGTGCACGACGATGTTCATGTCCACTTCGATGCTCATCGGCTCGTCGTTGCGGATCAGAGGGCGCTCGACCAGATCGTAGCCCTGGCCGTGGCAGTGCAGGCGTTTCTCCTCAGGCCGGCCGTTCTTGCGCATGAATTCATTGTAGGAGGCAAAGATGTCCTTGCACGGCGCGCCGGGTTTGAGCAGACCGAGATTGTATTTGCGCGCCTCGAGCGCAAAGGCGTATTCGTCCTTCATCTCCTGTGAGGCTTTGCCGACCACGCAGGTGCGGCCAAGCTCGGTGTACATGCCGCCGGGCCCTGCATCCTCGACCAACAACGCAAGCGCATCGCCCTCCCGGATAACACGGTTCTGATAATGGCGTTGCGCGAACTGCGCCGGTTTGCCGGGCGGCATAGACGCGCACAGATAGATGCCGTGTTCGCTGCCGTGGCGCTGGCTATAGCATTGCGCGATGGCGGCCACGTCGCGGTCGCGCATACCGGGCTCGACCGCCGCGAACGCTGCGCGCATGGCGCCGTCCTGCATAGCGGCTGCGCGCCGCACGAGATCCTGCTCCTCAGGGCTTTTGATCACCTTGATGCGATCGACAAGGTCGGAAGCATCGACAAACGTGGTGTTGGAGAAGCGTCCCTTCTGCATGTAGTCGACCATTGCGAACGACATCTGATACGTGCCGACGAGGCCGATGGTGCCGCCAGCGTAAGGCGCCAGTGCCTTAGCGGCGAGTTCGGGGTCGTAGGGTGCGGTGTAATAGCAGGATGAATAGCTCGGCGTCGTGTACCAGGTCTTGATGCCCCGACGCACGCCGTCGCTCTTGCCGTTGAATTCGTTGACGCCGCCGAACGGGCCCTGGCTCACCAGCGTCATCAGATCGTCGCGCGGAAAAACCACGGTCTGCGGATAGCCGTTGGTCGCCGGCAGGTCGGTGAAATATTTGACATAGCCGCCCATCTGGTCGCTGTTGTTCTGCATCAACAGCACGTCGACCTTGTCGCGCTCCATGGCGGCGCGTACCGCCGCCCAGCGGCGTTCCAGCTCCGCCGTTGAGATCGGCGTCTGCAGGCGTTCGGACAATTGCTCCATTTTTCTTTATCTCCTAGTGCGGCACGACATTGATCATGCCGCCGATATCGCCGTTAAGGAAGCACTGCATGTTGGCTTCAATGGTCGGCCATGCGTGATCGATGTACACGTCGCAGAAGCCGCCTTGATGCGTGGTGATCAGGACGTTGTCGATCGACCAGAACGGATGGTTGGGTGGCAACGGTTCCTCGTTGAATACATCGAGCGCGGCGCCGGCGATGCGCCCGGTCTGCAACGCCTCGATCAAAGCCGCCTCGTCAACCACGCCGCCGCGGGCAAGATTGACGAAGAAGCTTGTCGGCTTCATCGCAGCGAACACTTTCGCGCCAACGCTGTTACGTGTCTTGTCGGTCAACGGCGTGAGCAGCACGAGGAAGTCGAATTCGCCCGCCACACCGGCAAGCTCACGGCTGGAATGGATGCGGTCGAAGCCGGCGACCGCTCTCGGTGCCGAGCTTACGCCGATAACCCGCATGCCGAACGCCTTGCATTTGGGCGCGAGCGCTTCGGCGATGACGCCAATGCCGAAAATCCCGACGGTCTTGTTGTGCAGAAGCTGCGCTGGAAAGCGAAACCATTCATGTTTGTCCTGAAGGCGCACCGCCCGCGGAAAGTTGCGCGCCAGCGCAAGCATCGCCGCCATGGCGGCTTCCGAGACGGGCGGGCCGTGGATGCCGTGAATGTTGGTGACGACCACTTCCCTGCTCAGGCAGGGACGGTCGATAAGGTTGTCGACGCCGGTGCCGAGCGCTTGTACCCACTTCAGGTTGTTAGCTGCCTGCAAAACGTTATCGGCGAGCATCGGCGCGAACGTCAGGAGCGCGTCGGCTGTCGCGATATGCGGGCCGACTTTGGAATGGTGATCGACCAAGTTGATGTTAAGAGCGGGGAAACGTTGCTTGAGCCGATCGCGATATTGAGTGCGGATCGGTTCCGGTAACGTCAGCAAAATGAGTAGGTTGGTCATGCGCTTGGGTTTGGGGCGGGGGTCCGGATCATGCCACAGATCGACCTCAAACATCCCTTATCTTCTTGTGTGCAGTTCCGACGGCCTATCGCCCTAGCCGTTTACCTCGGCTAAATTGGGCTGGGGCGGATAGTCCCTAATTCGTGGCTATTGGGAGCTTACAATGCCGATCGACGTCTCGCAGGTGCCTTGGCTATTCGTTGGCCTGATGGCGGCTTTTGCGTTCTGTGCTGCGATCCTGGGCAGCCTGATTTCCTTCAGGAACCGCTTCGTCGGCGCCATCATCGCCGGTGTGCTGTTCGGCCTGTTCTTCGTGGGCTGGAACTACTACCCCCACGCCTTCGGACTGCCAGTCATCAACGGCACCAAGGCGGACGGCGCTGGCTAGTTGACCTTTCCGCCTGCCCGGCTATTGGCTAGCGGCCATCGGTCGGGAGAAATGGAGAGGTCATGAACAAGGTCTATGCGGACGCGCGGTCCGCGTTGGCCGGGTTGCTCAAGGATGGCATGACCATCATGGCCGGGGGGTTCGGCCTTTGCGGCATCCCGGAGGCCTTGATTCTGGCGATCCGTGAATCGGGGGTGAAAAACCTAACCGTCGTTTCCAATAATTGTGGAATCGATGGCGTTGGGCTGGGAATTCTTCTCGATAGCCGCCAGATCAAAAAAATGATCTCCTCCTACGTGGGGGAGAATAAAACGTTTATGCAGCAGTATCTGGCTGGCGAGCTGGAAATCGAGTTCAATCCCCAGGGCACCTTGGCCGAGCGCATCCGCGCCGGAGGCGCGGGGATTCCGGCGTTCTTCACCCGCACGGGCTACGGCACCCAGATTGCCGAAGGCAAGGACGTGCGCGAGTTCGGCGGCGAGCGCTACGTCATGGAGCGCGGACTGATCGCCGACCTTTCCATCGTTCACGCCTATCGGGGCGATACCGAGGGCAACCTCGTCTATCGCAAGACTGCGCGCAATTTTAATCCGCCGATGGCCACGGCCGGAAGAGTCACCGTCGCCGAGGTCGAGCAGCTGGTGAAGCCTGGAGACATCAATCCGGACCACATCGTCACGCCCGGCATTTACGTGCAGCGGATCATTGCCGTGCCCAACGCGACCAAGCACATCGAGCAGCGTACTGTCCGCAAACGCCAGAAGGCTGATGCGCCCGCCGGCACGGGGCAGGAAACATGAGGGGAGTTGAAAGCTGATGGCTTGGACTCGCGATCAGATGGCGGCGCGCGCTGCGAAGGAATTGCACGACGGCTTCTATGTCAATCTCGGCATTGGCATTCCAACGCTGGTGTCGAATTACATCCCGACCGGCATAAGCGTGCAGCTTCAATCGGAGAACGGCATGCTCGGCACCGGCCCGTTCCCTTTTGAAGGCGAGGAAGACGCCGATCTGATCAACGCCGGCAAGCAGACTGTCACCGAACTGCCGACCACGAGTTATTTCAACTCCGCGGATTCCTTTGCCATGATCCGCGGCGGTCACATCGACATAGCTATCCTCGGTGCCATGCAGGTGGCGGAGAACGGTGATATCGCCAATTGGATGGTCCCCGGCAAATTGGTGAAGGGCATGGGCGGCGCCATGGATCTGGTCGGCGGCGTCAAGAAGGTCGTCGTCGTCATGGAGCACACCGCCAAGGGCGAGGCGAAGCTTTTGCATCGCTGCAACTTGCCGCTGACCGGCGCTGGCGTCGTCGACATGGTGATCACCGACCTCGGTGTCTTCATCGTCGACCGCAAGAACAGTTCGGGAATGACCTTGATCGAACTCGCGCCCGACGTGACGGTCGACGAGATCAAGTCGAAGACCGCGGCGAGCTTCAAGGTCGCCAATACGCTTAAGCAATAGTTCGTAGACTACGGCCTCGCCTCACCGACCATTTGTTCGGCGGCAGGTCTGCCATGCGCTCGCGCTGGCCTGCGCTCCCTATGAGACAATGACACCGGCCCGGTTTGCCGATAATGACGGCGATAATAATCGTGCCGGGGCGCTGGGTATCGTAGGCCACAGCGCAAGTGATTCTCGATGAATGACGATCGGAGCGGATACACCGCTACGTCGCCGGAAGCTGGAGGCGACGTTCTGGCGCCCGGCGACGACATCGCTTCGCCTCCTGAACAACGTGAGCCGCTGACCCACGGAGAACGACGCTTCATCGCCATGGGCATGATGGTGCCGGTGTTCGTCGGGTCGGTCGACCAGTCGATCCTGGCCACATCCTTGCCGACCATTGGCCGCGCACTCGGCGACGTGCACGATCTGCCGTGGCTTATCACCGCCTATCTGATCGCAGCGACGGCGCTCACGCCGCTTTACGGCAAGTTCGCCGACATCCGCGGCCGTCGCGCCGCGCTGTCGATCGCGCTCGGCGTCTATATGACCGGCGCGCTGATCAGTGCGTCGTCCTCAACCATGCTCATGCTGATCTGCGGCCGCGTCGTGCAGGGCTGTGGCGGCGGCGGCCTTATCTCGACCGCGCAAATCATTCTCGGCGACATCGCGGCGCCCAAAGACCGTGGCAAGTATTACGCATATTTCTCGATTGCCTTCACCACCGCGGCAGCCTGCGGTCCGGCGCTCGGCGGATGGATCTGCGACCATCTGGATTGGCGGGTGATTTTTCTCTGGAACATCCCGCTCACCATCGCCTCCGTTATCCTTGCCATTACGGTACTGCGCCGCTTGCCGCGCTATGACCGGCCGCACCGGCTCGACTTCGTCGGCGCCATCCTGATCATGGCGGCAAGTTCTTCGTTCATGCTGGCGCTTAATCTCGGCGGTGTACGCTTCCCGTGGTTGTCGGCGCCGGTCCTTGGATTTTTAGCCGCGGCGTTTTTGCTCGGCGTTGGCTTCGTGGTGCGGCTTCTCACTACCGTAGAGCCGCTCATCCCCGTTGCCATTTTGGCCGACGCCGTCGCTCGGGTGGCGATCGTGGCCAACTGTTTCAGCTGGGGAGCGCTTATCGGCCTCAATGTGTTTCTGCCCATATACCTGCAGAGCGCGCTTGGCTGGTCGGCGACGGCGTCCGGGCTGAGTGTCATGGTGCTCATGGTCGCCTTTAACGCCAGCGCTGGCCTTTCCAGTCAGCTCATTGGTCGTGTCAAACACTACAAGATTCTGCCGGGCTTCTGTCTCCTGATCGCCATCGCCGCGGTGCTGGCGCTCGCGTATTCGACGGGCGTCATGACCCCGATCAAATTCGAGATCATTTTGTTCCTCATCGGCATCGGGCTCGGACCGACCGCGCCGCTCACTCAAGTCGTGCTGCAAAATACCGTCGCGACCAGCCACCTTGGCGCGGCGATCGGCACCATGAATTTTACCCGCGTGCTCGGGGGCACCATCTTGGTCGCGGTGTTCGGCGCCGTCGTCCTGACCGGGGTTCAGGCGACCACTGCCGGGGTGGGTCACGGGCTCGCTGGAACGTCGGTCAAAGCGTTTTCGCAGATATTCTTTGCCGCGGCGGGCACGTTGACGATCGCCTTCTTGGCCATGCTCGTCCTTGAGGAGAAGCCGTTGCAGGCGACCATGCCGGCCGCGCGCGCATAGCGGCGATGACCGTCTCCGCACTGCGAGAGAAAATAACATTATCGAAGTCTGAACCCTTCGGGGTGCCGCTGCGACATATCGGTGTGACGGGCATTCATCGTCACCATCGGCGCACCCCCGACCCCCCTCTCGTCGCGCCGATTCTCCAGACCCGCCCGGTCTCGTCCCCACCGGGCGGGTCAGCCATTTCGAGATGTGAGTGGCGTCGGCGCTCTGGCCGTCCTTTACGCAGCCGTGAATATGCGGACAATGATGGTTCCGGGGGGTGAGCTGGTGGCTGGCGATACGGTCCTCGAAACCGAAGACCTGACCAAGGATTTTGCCGGTTTTGTCGCGGTGCGCTCCGTGAATCTGCGGGTCGCGCGCGGTGCCATTCACGCGATGATTGGGCCGAACGGAGCCGGAAAGACCACATGCTTCAATCTGCTTACCAAGTTTCTAAGCCCCACCCGCGGGCGCATCGTTTTCGATGGGCGCGACATCACGGCGCTTAGGCCCGCCGATGTCGCTCGCCTGGGGCTCGTCCGCTCGTTTCAGATATCGGCCGTGTTTCCGCACCTCACGGTGCTGGAAAACGTACGCATCGCGCTGCAGCGCAGGCGCGGGGGATCGTTCGATTTCTGGCGCGGAAAACAGGTGCTCCACACGCTTGATGAGCGCGCCGGCGCGCTGCTCGCGGACGTCGGACTTGAGCCCTACGCTTCGATGCTGGCGGTGGAATTGCCATATGGCCGCAAGCGCGCGCTTGAGATCGCAACGACGATCGCGCTCGAGCCGCAAATGCTGCTGCTCGACGAGCCGATGTCGGGCATGGGCCGCGAGGACATCGATCGCATCAGCGCGCTGATCAAATCGCTGGCGGTCGACCGCACCATCCTGATGGTCGAACACAATCTCAGCGTGGTCGCCGATCTGTGTGACCGTATTACCGTGCTTAGCCGTGGAGAGATTTTGGCCGAGGGTGACTACAAGACGGTGTCGGATGATCCGGCGGTGCGCGAGGCCTATCTTGGGACCGGCCATGCCTGAGACGTCCGCGCTGCTCACGGTCAATGAGCTGCAAGCCTGGTATGGCGAATCGCACATCCTCCACGGTGCGACGTTCGACGTACGGGCCGGCGAGGTCGTGACGCTGCTTGGCCGCAACGGTGTCGGCAAGACTACAACGCTAAAATCGATCATGGGGATGGTCGAACAGCGGACCGGTTCGGTGCGCCTCGACGGCCGCGAACTGATCAGGCTCTCGTCGGATGCGATCGCGCGGGCAGGCGTGGCTATATGTCCCGAGGAGCGCGGAATCTTCGCCAGTCTCGACGTGCGCGAAAATCTGTTGCTCCCGCCGCAAGTACGCCCCGGCGGGCTCGATCTTGATCGCATCTACGAACTCTTCCCCAACCTGCGCGAGCGTTTGGCCAGCCAGGGCACCAAGCTCTCCGGCGGCGAGCAGCAGATGCTGGCAATCGCACGCATCCTGCGCACTGGTGCCCGCTTCTTGCTGCTCGACGAACCGACCGAAGGACTGGCTCCGGTGATTATCCAGCAGATCGGGCGCACCATTGGTGCGCTGAAAGCACAGGGCTTTACTATCCTCCTGGTTGAGCAGAATTTCCGCTTCGCGGCGACTATTGCCGATCGCTACTTTGTCATGGAACATGGACGAATCGTCGACCAATTCGCCAGTGATCAACTCACGGCGAATATGGATAAGCTCCACGACTATCTTGGAGTGTGATAAGAGAGTGACAGAGGGCGAAAAGCCCGCACCAGAGGGAGGATGCAATGAGAACAGCAGCAAGCTTGGCGCTTGCGCTCGCCGCACTGATGACGACCGCGGCGCAGGCGCAAGTGAACGTCAAGATCGGCGTGATGAGCGACATGTCGGGCCTCTATTCTGACCTCGGCGGCCCCGGATCGGTCGTCGCCGCCAAAATGGCGGTCGACGATTTCAACCCCGCTGCCCACGGCATGAAGGTCGACATCGTCAGCGCCGACATGCTGAACAAGCCGGATGTCGGAGCCAACATCGCCCGCCAATGGTTCGACGTTGACCACGTCAACGTTATTGTGGACGTACCGAATTCCGGTGTGGCGCTGGCGGTGAACGAGGTCGCGCGGGAGAAGAACAAGGCGTTCTTGGTCTCGGGCGCGGCCTCCTCGGATCTCACTGGAGCAAAATGTTCGCCTAACACGATCCACTGGACCTATGACACCTGGATGCTCGCCAACGGGACCGGCAAGGCGCTGGTGAAGACCGGTGGCGACACATGGTTTTTCATCACCGCTGACTATGCGTTCGGCCACGCCTTGGAGCGTGACACCACGGCGGTCGTCACAGCCAATGGCGGCAAGGTTCTGGGCAGCGTCAACGTTCCGCTCGGCACCCCCGACTTTTCGTCATTCCTGCTGCAGGCGCAGCAATCGAAGGCGAAGATTATTGGCCTCGCCAACGCGGGGGGCGACACCATCAATTCGATCAAGCAAGGCTCCGAGTTCGGCATCACCGCCGGCGGCCAGCATTTTGCCGGGCTGCTGGTATTTGTCAGCGACGTTAATGCTCTTGGTCTAAAGGTGGCCCAAGGCCTCGTGCTCACCGAAACTTGGTATTGGGACATGAATGACGCCAACCGCGCATGGACGAAGCGCTGGCAGGTCGAGCGGGCCGGCAAATTCCCGACCATGATTCACGCCGGCGTCTACTCGGCAATCACGCATTACCTGAAAGCAGTCGCCGAACTCAAAAGCGCCGAAGACGGCAAGGTCGTCGTTGCTAAAATGAAGGAGATGCCAACGGACGACCCGCTGTTCGGCAAGGGCACGATCCGCGCCGATGGCCGCAAGGTTCATCCCGCCTATCTCTTCGAAGTGAAGAAGCCCGAAGAGTCCAAATATCCGGGTGACGATTACACTCAGCGCTCCACGATTCCGGCGGACGAAGCGTTCCGCCCGTTGAAGGACGGTAATTGTCCGCTGGTCAGCGCTGCGAAGTAAACAGGCCCGCCGATCAAGCCGCTCTCCATTGACGGAGAGCGGCTTCGCCAGCGGGCGTGGCGTTGAGGGCAAGCGCTCCGAGCGTGCACGCATGGTCGAGATTTTCGGCATTCCGTCGCAAGCGCTGCTTGGCCAGTTGCTGATCGGTCTCATCAACGGCTCGTTTTACGCGTTGTTGAGCCTCGGCCTCGCGGTCATCTTCGGCATGCTCAACATCATCAATTTCACGCATGGCGCCCAATATATGATGGGTGCGTTCGTCGCCTATTTGCTGCTGCAATATCTCGGGCTCAATTACTGGGCGGCGCTTGTCGTGGTGCCGCTTCTTGTGGGTGCGACCGGCATTCTTATCGAGCGGCTGTTCCTGCAACGCCTACGTGAGCTCGATCATCTGTACGGATTGATTCTGACTTTTGGTCTCGCGCTCATCATTGAAGGTTTGTTCCGCAACTACTTCGGATCGTCCGGAAGGCCGTATGAGATCCCGGCCGCACTGCAGGGCGGCCGCAATCTCGGCTTCATGTTTCTTCCCAATTATCGCGCCTGGGTGATCGTCTTCTCGCTGGCGATATGTCTCGCTACCTGGTTCGCCATCGAGCGCACGCGGCTCGGTTCCTATCTGCGCGCCGCTACTGAAAATCCGGCGCTGGTTCGTGCCTTCGGCATCAACGTGCCACGCATGGTCACTCTGACATACGGCTTCGGCGTCGGTCTTGCAGCGCTCGCCGGTGTCATGGCAGCGCCGATTTACAACGTGTCGCCACAAATGGGCTCGGACCTCATAATCGTTGTTTTCGCTGTCGTGGTCATCGGCGGCATGGGCTCCATCCTTGGCGCAATTCTCACAGGATTCACGCTTGGCATCGTGGAAGGACTGACCAAGGTGTTTTTTCCCGAAGCATCGAGCACGGTGATCTTCGTCATCATGGTCATTGTGCTGTTGGTGCGGCCCGCCGGCTTTTTCGGCCGGATAGCCTAATGGGGATGGCCGCGGACCCGCCAGTGCAGCAAGTACGCAAGGACTCCGAGCGCGGTTTGGCCGTGGCCTTCGCTTTAACCGTCGCCGTCTTGGCGGTCGCACCATTCATGCTCTATCCGGTCTTTCTCATGCAGGCTCTCTGCTTTGCCCTGTTCGCCTGCGCCTTCAATCTTCTGATCGGTTACGTCGGCCTGCTTTCGTTTGGCCACGCCTTATTTTTCGGGTGGGCGAGCTATCTGTCTGCGCACGCGGCGAAGCATTGGGGCTTTCCTCCGGAAGCGGCGCTGCTCCTTGCTACAACATGCGCCGCCGGGCTGGGCGTCATCGCCGGCGGTATCGCCATTCGCCGCCAGGGCATCTACTTCGCGATGATTACGCTGGCGCTGGCTCAGATGATGTATTTCGTCGCGCTGCGCGTACCATTCACGGGGGGCGAGGATGGCATTCAGGATGTTCGGCGAGGATACCTGTTCGGCATATTCGATCTTTCCAACGATTTGACGATGTATGTCTTCGTCCTCCTTGTTGTGCTGGCCGGGTTCCTGTTTATTTACCGCATCGTCAACTCGCCGTTTGGCGAGGTGCTGAAAGCCATCCGCGAGAACGAGCTGCGCGCGGTTTCGCTGGGCTATAGGACCGACCGCTACAAGCTCGTTGCTTTTGTTCTGTCCGCGACTTTGGCCGGGCTTGCCGGCGCATTGAAGGCGCTGGTGTTTCATCTGGCCTCACTGACAGATGTGCACTGGACGATGTCGGGCGAAGTGGTGCTGATGACGCTGGTCGGCGGCCTCGGTACGCTGTTCGGGCCCGTCGTCGGCGCCTTCCTCATCGTGGCTCTGCAGAATTACTTGGCGTCGTTCGGCCAATGGGTGCTGGTGATCCAGGGTTCGATTTTTGTCGTGTGCGTGCTGGCGTTCCGGCGCGGCATCATCGGCGA
>Ga0070731_10003071_pt1 | contig 15258 bp, 14 predicted proteins | sample Coa_R1_2_FD_66448 | JGI IMG/M metagenome (GOLD analysis project Ga0070731, IMG submission 66448) | Surface soil microbial communities from Centralia Pennsylvania, which are recovering from an underground coalmine fire - Coalmine... | ecosystem: Environmental > Terrestrial > Soil > Unclassified ...
CGGCGGCCGACAACGGGTGGCGTACGCGCGGTGCGCTCGCCGGTGGCGGCATCCTCGTCGACCACGGCTGGCACGCGTTCTACGTGGTCCTCGCCTTGGTGGGGCAGCGTGCCGTGTCGGTCCGCGCGCAGCTCGATCGCCGACGCTACCTCACCGCGGACGTCGAGGACACGGCGCACTGCACGATCGAATTCCCGACCGCCGCGGCCCGGGTCGAGCTCACGTGGGCGGGCGACCGCCGGCACACGTCGTGGCAGATCGGCGGCGATGCGGGTGAGATTCGCGTCGCCGACGATCACATCGAGGCACGCAGCGGTGGACGGACCGAATCGATCGTCTGTGCCGAGTCGCTGTCGGACGGCTCGCACCATCCCGCGTGGTTCGGCGCCGTGATCGAAGCGTTCCGACGCGAGATCGACGAGCCGGGCGCACGGGGCGCAAATTTCGCCGAGGCGGAGCAGTGCCTGCGGCTGCTCGCCGGTGCGTACGCGTCCGGCGCGGACGGCGGGCGCCCGCAGGTCCTTCGCGGCGCATGACGGTCGCGCTCGTCCTGCCGCCGACGGCCGCGAGCTTCCGGGTCATCGGTGGGTTGCCGCTCATCCGGCGCACCGTCCTCGGTGCGCTCCGCGCCGGCTTCGGACGGGTCGTCGTCATGGCGGGCAGCGAGGGAGCGCGGCTCCGCGAGGTGCTCGGCGTCGACGCGCGCACGCGCGCCGTCGAGGTGCTCGAGGGACCCCCGGCCGCGGCGCTCGGCGACCAGCGCGTCCTGGTCATTCCCGCCGATTGCCTGGTCACCCCGGCCGCGCTCGCGCGCACGCGCGCCGTGCCGGCGAACGGACGCGACGTGATCTTCGCTGGCGACGGGACCTCGCTGCGGCTCGGCGCCGTCCCGCCGACGGACGCCGACACGGCCGATCCGGGTAATGCCGACGTCTCGTCACTCGACGGCGACATCTGTGTCCGGGTCACCGACGAACCGTCGGCGCGCGCGGCCGAGCGTCGCCTGCTCGCCGAGATCCGCGCTTCGACGGCGGCCAGCGACGGGCCGCTCGCCCGCCTGCTCGATCGCTCGGCGTCGCAGTGGATCAGCCGTCGGCTCGTGCACACGCCGCTTCGCCCGAACCACATCACGATGATCGGCACGGCGATCGGTCTCGTGGGCGCCTGGTGTCTCGGACGCGGCGCGTGGCGCTTCGACGTCCTCGGCACGTTCCTCTTCCTGTGCGCCACCGTGATCGATGGCTGCGACGGCGAGGTCGCGAGGCTCAAGTTCCAGGAGACGCCGTTCGGGAAGACCTTCGACGTCACCACGGACAACGTGGTGCACGCGGCGATCTTCGTCGGTCTCGCCGTCGGACAGCTCCATCGCCATCCCGACCAGCATTACGGCACGTTGCTCGGCATCCTGCTCGGTGGCGTCGCCGTCGCCGCCACGGCCGGCTGGTGGTGTCTTCTTCGCGATCCGTCCGTCACGGCGCGTCGCGCCGCGCGGACGACGAAGGGGCGGGTGCGGAATGCGTTGCTCGTCGGGTTCGAGGCGACGCAGAACCGCGACTTCGCCTATCTCCTTTTCGCCCTGGCGCTGATCGACCGGCTCGAGTGGTTCGTCTGGGGAGCCGCATTCGGGACGTGGGCATTCGCCGCCGTGCTCGTCTGGGTGTATCGCTGGCGTGACGCCGGCTGACGCCGGCCGCGCGTCTGTCACGGGGGGAACGGCTGCAACCGGCTGACGCACGAGAAGCCGCGCACGGATCGATCTCGCGCCCGGCGGACGCGTGGGTGCGCTACGTCGAGCGTGCCCTCCTCGTTGCGGGGCTCGGGCTCTTCGGCGTGCTTTTCTACGAGGTCGGGCCGGCAGGAGTGGTCGTCAACATCCGGATGGCCGGGTGGGGCATCCTGCTGGTCGTGGCGCAGGAGCTGCTCGCGTACGGGTGCAACACGCTCGGCTGGTGGTACGCGTTTCCCCCCCCGGGGCCGGGGGTCCGGTTCCGTCACCTGCTCGCGGCGCGCATCGCGGGAGACGCGGTGAATTACATCACGCCGACGGCGACGCTCGGGGGGGAATTCGTGCGCGTCCGCATGCTGCGCGAGCACGTCGCAGCGACGCCGGTCGTCGCCTCGGTCGCGATCGCAAAGCTGAGTCAGACGGTCGCGCAGATGGCGTTCATCGTCGCCGGACTCGCGATCGTGCTGCGCGCGATGCCCCTGCCCGCGCCACTCCACTTTGGGCTGATCGCGAGTCTCGTCGTCATGGCCGCCGTCGCGGTGCCACTGTTCGTTGCCCAGCGCCGCGGTCTGTCGACACCGGTCGTCCGGGTGCTGAACGCCCTCGGGTTCGCCGGGGCGGCACGCGCGGTAGCCGCCCGCCTACGTAAGCTCGACGACGAGATCGCCGCCTTTCATGCCGCCGGCACCGCGGGCTTCGCCCGCTCGATGGCGTGCTTCTTCGTCGGCTGGACCCTCGGGGCGGTGGAGGTCGCGCTCGCGCTCTTCCTGCTCCACATCCCGCTCACGCTGGAGCGTGTACTCGTGATCGAGATCCTGTCGACGACCATCGACGCGATCCTCTTCTTCGTCCCGGGCAAGGTCGGAACGCAGGAAGGCGGCAAGGTACTGATCTTCACCATGCTCGGACTCGAGTCGGCCCAGGGCCTGTCGTTCGCCATCATGCGCCGGATCCGGGAGATGACGTGGGCCGGTGTCGGCCTCGTCATCCTGTCACGGGATGCCCGCCGGTCCCGGCGGGCGATGGCGGCCGAGATCTGAGCGCCGGGTCGCGCTCAGCGCTCGATCTCACCGCGCAGGAAGCGTTCGACGTGCTCGCGCGCGACGAAGTCCGGCAGCTGACGGGGCGGGTGTTTCATCAGGTACGAGGACACGCTGGTGAGCGGACCGCCGATGCGCCGGTCGCGGGCGAGGCGGCAGCAGCGAACGGCGTCGATTATACAGCCCGCGGAGTTGGGGCTGTCCTCGACCGATAGCCGGGCCTCGATCTCGATCGGTGCGTTGCCGAAGCCGCGGCCCTCCATGCGCAGGAAGCACACCTTGTTGTCGCGCTGCCACGGCACGAAGTCACTCGGCCCGATGTGGATGTCGTTCGCCGGCATCGGGCTCGGGAGGGCACTCTGCACGGCCTCGGTCTTCGAAATCCGCTTCGACCGGGTGCGCGCGTGGTTCAGCATGTTGAGGAAATCCGTGTTGCCGCCGAAGTTCAGCTGGTACGTGTGATCGAGGCTGACTCCCCGATCCGCGAACAGCTGCGCGAGTGCCCGGTGTAGGATGGTCGCGCCGACCTGCGACTTCACGTCGTCCCCGACGGCCGGTATCCGCCGGCGCTCGAACTCCGCCGCCCACTGCGCGTCCGAGACGATGAAGACCGGAATACAGTTGATGAACGATACCCCGGTCTCGAGACAGGCGTGCGCGTAGTGCTCCGTCGCGAGCTGGCTGCCGACCGGGAGGTAGTTGATCAGGATCTCGGCCCCGCTCCGGCGTAGCACCGCGGCGACGTCCGCCGGCGACCGGTCGGCCACCGTGAAGGTCATCTCCGGCGGGTAGTCGTGCATGTGCTCGGCGACGCCGTCGAGCACCGGCCCCATCTCGACGGTGACGTCGGAGTGCGGCAACGGATGGAGGGCGCGCGTGTTGTTCGGAGCCGCCATGGCCGCAACATCGAGCGAACTTCCGACCTTACGGCGATCCACGTCGAACGCCGCCACCACCTCGATGTCGTGCGGGAGGTAGCCGCCGACATCGTAGTGCATCAGCCCGATGTGTCCGGCTTCCTCGTCGCGGCGTGCTGCGCGGTAAAATTCGATTCCCTGGAGCAGGCTGCTCGCGCAGTTCCCCACCCCGGCAATCGCAACGGCGATACGTCCCATCTGGGTGCGGCCGGCACTCATACTGGACGGCGCGCCGGGTGTAAATCGTTCGGGCCGGCGGACCGCCGCCCCTGCTGTCAATCTACGTCGTGCGACCCGGGACGGAAGCGCCGGCGCCGTCCGGCCGCCGACCGATCACGTTCATCGCGAGCGCGATCATCGATCCGACGTCGGCGACGCTCGCGGGCAGGACCATCGTGTTGCTCTCCTTGGCGAGCTGGCCGAACTGGCCGATGTACTGCTCCGCGACCCGGAGCTGGACCGCCTCGTAGCCGCCCTGCATCGTGATCGCCTCGGCGACCTTCCGGATGCCCTCCGACGTCGCCTGGGCGACGGCCAGGATGGCGGCGGCCTGCCCTTCCGCCTCGTTGATCTGCTGCTGCTTCTTCGCCTCCGACGCCTTGATGACCTGCTGCTTCTCGCCCTCGGCATTGTTGATGGCGGCGTCGCGCTGGCCCTCGGAGGTGAGGATCGTCGCGCGCTTCTCGCGCTCGGCGCGCATCTGCTTCTCCATCGCGGCGAGCACGTCGGCGGGCGGCGTGATGTTCTTGATCTCGTAGCGCAGGACCTTGATGCCCCACGGCTCGGTCGCCTTGTCGAGCTCGTTCACGACCTCGCTGTTGATCTGCGTCCGCGACTCGAACGTCTTGTCGAGGTCGATCTTCCCGATCTCGCTGCGCAGCGCCGTCTGCGCGAGCTGCGAGATGGCGAACATGAAGTCGCTGACACCGTACGAGGCGCGCTCCGGGTTCATCACCTTCAGGTACAGCACGCCGTCCACGTGCACCTGGACGTTGTCCTTCGTGATGCAGATCTGCTCCGGGATGTCGACGGCGGTCTCTTTCAAGGAGTGCCGGTACCGGATCGCGTCTATGAACGGCAACAGGATGTGGAAGCCGGCGTCGAGGGTCGCACGGTAGCGTCCGAGCCGCTCGACGACGAACGCGCTCTGCTGCGGCACCACGACCGCCGTGCGCGAGATCACGAAGAGCGCGAGGAATGCGAGCACCAGGAAGACGACGAGCGCCCCGGACAGCATGCTCTCTCCCTCCTACTCGGCCTGTATCCAGAGCGTGAGGCCGTCGACGCGCGTCACCTTGCCGCGCTGGCCACGTCGCAGCGCGCGCTGGTCGCCGTTGCGCGCGTTCCACGCCGTCCCGCGCAGCTCCGCCTTGCCCAGCTCGCCCGGCGGGAGATCGTCGAGGACGACCGCGAGCTGTCCGACGAGCGAGTCGACCCCCACCGCTGCATCGTGACCGACGGCGAGCCGTTGCAGCAGACGTCCGCGGAGCGGCACGAGCGCGGCGATCGACAGCACCGTGAACAGAAACCACTGCAACCAAGCCGGCTCCGCGACACGAGCCCACGCGAGCGCACCGACCACGATCGCGCCGATGCCGAAGAAGAGGAAGAAGAAGCCGCCGGGGGTCAGCGACTCGCAGAGCAGGAGGCCGAGCCCGAGTACGACCCACAGCCACCACGCCATCGCGCCGTCAACGGATCCACGGATCGGCCGCGAGTGTCAAACTCCGGAGCGACGGAGCGCGCGCAGGAGAATGACGAGCGTGACCATCCAGAAGCCGTGCGCGCCGACCGCCGCCGCCGGGACGAGCACGTCGAGGCGCCCCGCGAGGGCGAAGCCGAGCGGGAACACGTGCCAGTCACGCGTCGTCAGCGGCGAGAGGACGCCGTCGAGCACCCGGTTCTCCCAACCGGTGACTCGGCGGCGCCGTTCCTCGGTCGCGTCGCTCCACGTGATGACGGCGAACGCGGCGGCAACGCCGAGGAGCAGCAGCACGAGCACAGGCCAGGCGGGGACCGCGCCGGCGCGGCCGATGCGGAGCGCGATCCCGGCGAGGATCGCGACGTGCACGAAGGTGTCGCCGACGATGTCGAGCCAGTGTCCGAGACGCGACTCCGCGAAGCGGAGGCGGGCGAGCTCGCCGTCGGAGCAGTCGACGACGCCGGACGCGACGAGCAGCCCGATCGCGGCAACGAGGCCCAGGAGACCGGGCCGTGCGAGGAGCAGCCCGCCGGCGATCCCGAGCACGATCCCCGCGACCGTCACCACGTTCGGCGACGCCGGCGTGCGCAGCAGAAGGCGCGTGAGCGGCCGCGACAGTCGACGATGGACGAGGCGATCCAGATAGCCGTCGCGCGGGTTCTCGAGCGCGCGCAGCAGCGCGGTCTCGAGCCCCGGGTTCCCGGCCTCGAGCAGCGTCCCGGCCGACGAATGGACCCGCACGCCGCCGTTCGACGCCACTGCCGACCCCGGCACCACCCGGACGCGGACGCCGTCGTTCTCGACCACGAAAGCACGACCCGGCCGGGCGCGCGCTTGGAGGTCACGCACGAGCGCCGGATCGATGACCGTCGCCGAACCGACGATCAGGCGAAGCGCGTCGGCTGCGGCGCCCGGAACGCGCGCGAGGTGGCAGTGAATACGCGGGTCGGCTGGCAGCGGCAGCGGCTCGACGACCGCGCAGCGTTCGATCCCGCCGCGCTGGAGCGCGAGGATCGTCCGCACGAGGAGCGGCTCGCGCGCGACCGGCCGGAGCGGATCGCCCGGCTCCGGCACGATCACGGCTTCGCGAATCGGCGGCGCGTCCATCACAGGCGGGACAGGATGTGGCGCTCCGCGTGCTCCACGTCGTCCGGGAAGTCGATCTCCGTCCACGGCATGCCATCGACGCGCTCGAAACCGACGTCCACCCGCGCGAGCAGCTCGGGGTAGAGTTCCTCGTGCTCGATGCCCGTGTCGCCGGCGGCGACGCGCGCCTCGAGGAGCTCGCGCAGGAGCCGCGCGGCGGCGGCGGTGAGCTTGAGGAACCCGACGGACTCGCCGGCGAGGTCGTATCCGCGCGCCCCGCCGCGCACGATGTTCCGGACCCTACCGTCGCGGACGAGAAGCATCTGCTCCTCGCCGGTCGGCGTCACGGCCGCGTCGAGGAGAAAGCAGTTGGGGTGCGACGAGCGCACGAGCCGCGCGATCAGGTCCGGCCCGCAGAGCACGTCCGCGTCCATGATGAGGACCGGGCCGCCGAGCGCCTCGCGCGCCGTCCAGAGCGACAGGATCGCGCCTTCGCGATAGCGCGGATTCGAGACGCACCGAACCGCGACGCCCGCGGGCACATCTCGGACCGCAGCGCGAAGCGCCTCCTCGCCGAAGCCCGTGACGACGAGCGCCTCGCTCACGCCGGCGGCACGGAGTCCCTCGAGCAGGCGCACGAGGAGGCTCTTCCCGCCGATCTCGATCAAGCACTTCGGCCGGCCGCCCGAGACGCCGTGCAGGCGCTTTCCGACCCCGGCCGCGAGAATGATCGCGGTCACCCCGCCAGCACCGTCCCAAGCGCGTCGAGGAACGCCTCGAAGTCGCTCGCGCCGAGATGCCCCATATTGGCGACGCGGAAGATCTCCGCCGCGAGCCGCCCCTGGCCCTCGTAGATGACGAACCCGCGCGCCTTGAGACGGTCGTGCAGGCGCGCGTACGTCTGTCCCTCCGGGAGCCACAGCGATGTGATCGAGTTCGAGCGCCGCTCCGCCGGCAGGACGCAACGGAGCCCGAGGCGCTCGAACCCCGCGCGCAGCAGCGCCGCGGCAGCGCCGTAGCGGCGGATCCGGTTCGGGACGCCCTCCTCGAGGAGCTCGGCGAGCGCCTCGTCGAGCGCGTAGGCGAGCTGCACCGCCGGCGTGAACGGCACGGTGTCGCGCTCCTGCGCCTCGTGGTGCACCGGCAGCGAGAGGTAGAGCGAGCGGCGGGGATGGCTGGCGAGCCGAGCCATGACGTCCCGTCGCGCCAGCACGAACCCGAGCCCGGGGAACGCCTGCACGCACTTCCCGCCCGTCCCGACGACGAGATCCAAATCCTCGACCACGAGCGTGTCGCCCCCGAGGCCGCTCACCGAATCGACCAGGACGAGCTTTCCGTGCGCGCGCGCGAGCCGGGCCACGGCCGCGACCGGGTTCATGAGCCCGGTCGTCGTCTCGTGATGCACGACCGCGACCGCCTCGACGTCGGGCGCGCGCAGCGCGCGCTCGATGGCATCGAGGTCGGGGGGCTCCGTCCAGGGACCGGCGACGGCCGTGTGCGGGAGGCGCGCGGCGGCCGCCATCGCCGCGATGCGCTCGCCGTAGACACCGTTGGCTACGACGACGAGCCGCCCGCGGTCGGACAGGACGCTCGTCACGGCCGCCTCGAGCGACGCCGTCCCCGAGCCGGTGATGAGGACCGACGTGAAGCCGCGATCGGGCGCGAACGCGTCGAGCAGGCGGCCGCGGATCGAGCGCTGGAGCTCGCCGTACTCCGGCTCGCGGTGACAGAGGTCGGCACGACCGAGGGCGGCGCGCACCCGGGGCGAGACGTTCACCGGACCCGGGTTGAGGAGGATCATCGTGTCGCGCCGAGCGCCCGCCGGAGGCGCTCAGTCATCGCCTCGGGCGTGTGCGGGACGCGCGGGGCCGGTCCCTCTGCCGGCGCGAGCACGACGCGCACGAGGAGGAACGCGGGTCCGCGGGTCGCGAGGAAGCGCGGCGCTGCGTCCGCCAGCGCGCCGGCGTCTTCCACACGCACGACGCTCCGGTAGCCCGCCGCCCGCGCGACCTCGTCGAGACGGACACGGTCACTCACCGTCGGCTGGCCGCCAGTCGAGGCATGCACCCCGTTGTCGAAGCAGACGTGCAGCAGGTTCTCCGGCGCGCGCGCGGCGATGGTCGCGAGCGTGCCGAGGTTCATGAGCACGTTGCCGTCGCCGTCGAGCACGAGGACGCGGCGCGCGGGCTGGGCGAGCGCGATCCCGAGCCCGATCGAGGACGCCAGGCCCATGGAGCCGATCATGTAGAAGCACTCGTCGCGATCGCGGGCTGCGCACCCGGCGCGCCCGATGAACCCGTTCGCATGGATGCAGACCATCCCCTCGGGGACGAGCGGGGCGAGGACGCCGAGCGCCTCGGTCAGCGTCATTCGAAGAGCCCCGGGCGGACGAGAAGCGCGACCGGTCGCCGCGTCCGCCCCATCTCCTCGGCGGCCCACGCGACGTCCGCGTCGAGCGCGCGGCCGTCCAGCGCGCGGAGCGGGATGCCGAACACCTCGAGCACGCGAGGGAGAACCTCGCCCATCACGAGATGCTCGGGCGCGTCCCGTCCCTCGTCCCCCCGCCATGTGACGACGAGAAGGCAGGGCAGGCGATAGAGGAGGTGGAGCGAGCCGAGCGCGTTCAGCGACACGCCGAGCCCCGAGTTCTGCATGATGACGACCGGCCGACGTCCCGCGAGGTACGCGCCCGCCGCCACCCCCAGCGCGGCGTCCTCGCGCGTCTCGCCGAAATAGAGCCGACGACGCTCGAGCTCGGCGAGAACCGCCTTCACGAGTGAACAGGGGACGCCGACGAAGAAATCGAACCCCCCGTCGACGAGACGGTCGACGAAGCGGATCGCCGGCGAGTCGGCCAAGGACGCAGCTACCGGACGACCTCGGCGCACGCCCGCCGATAGTCCTCGACCGTATCGATCTCCATCCAGCCCTTGTGGATGTCGACCGCGACGACCGGGTGGCCACGGTCGATGAGCGCCTGGAGGAGATGCGTGACGCTCGCCCGGTCGAGGCCCTCGGCGCGGTGGCTCACGAGCTCGGCGTGGACGGCGCGGAGCGTCTTCGAGCCGACGGCCGAGAACATCGCGAGGCCGATGAACTCGCCGTGCGCCTCCTCCGGGCTCACCTCGGGCCCGATGCGGAGCACCCGGCTCCCGCCCTCCGGCGCGACGAAGCGGCGGCCGTTCGGCGCCGTCTCGGTCACGACCAGGTCGAGCGGCCCGGGCGGGAGCGGCATCCCGGCCCGGTAGGTGTCATGGAAGGCACGATCGACGACGACCGCGGCGTCCGCCCGCGTCTGCAGCAGCTTCACGAGGATCGCCGGATCGAAGATGACGTCGCCGTAGAGCAGCACGACCGGGCCGTCGAGCTCACGTTCGGCGTCGAACAGCGAGCGCAGCTCGCCCGTCTCGGCGTAGCGGTCGTTGTCGACGAAGCGCACGCCCGGGGCGACGACGCGCTCCTTCCGGTACCCGCGCACGACGACGACGTCGCGGACGCCGCAGCGGCGGAGCGACTCCACCTGGCGATCCAGGATCGTTCGTCCGTGCACCTCGAGCATCGCCTTCGGGCGGTCCGCGATGAGCGGCAGGAGCTGGGGTTCGAACCCCGCGGCGAGGATGATCGCCCGCGGTGCCTCGTCGCCGGCGAAGAGGAAGCGCTGCTCGTTCGCCTTGAGCTCCGGGACCCCGACCAGCGCGTACACGTCCTCGAGGGGCGCGATCCGGTCGTCCACCGACGCCGCACGTCCGGTGCGGCGGATCTCGGCGAGCGTCTCGCGCATCGCGACGATCGCCCCGCGCAGCGCCTGGTTCGCGAAGATCGCCATCCGAAAGCCTGCCGCCCGGAGCTCCGTCGCGCTGACGCCGCCGTACGTGGTGGGCACGGCGACCAGCGGGGTCGGACGGTCCCACGCCGCGGCGAAAGCCCGCAACTCAGCGAATTTGCTAGACTTAGAGTGGATCAGGACCGCGTCGGCGCCGGCGTCGGCGTACGCGCGGGCACGGGTCAGCGCCTCTTCCAGTCCGAGGCCGACGATGAGTGCCTCGGTGCGCGCGATCACGAGGAAGGCCGGGTCCTGGCGCGCGGTGGTAGCGGCCTGGACCTTTCGGGCATGCTCCTCCACGGCGACGAGGTCGCGGCGAACGCCGGCGTAGAAGCTGCACCGCTTCGGGAACTCGTTGTCCTCGATGCAGATGCCTGCCGCGCCGGCACGCTCGAACTCGGCCGCGGTCCGCATGACGTTGATCGCGTTGCCGTAGCCGTTGTCGCAATCCGCGATCACCGGGATCTCGACCGCGTCGACGATGCGGCGGACGGCGTCGAGCGTCTCGGTCAGGGTCAGGATGTTCGCGTCGGGCACGGCCTGGACGGCAGAGATGCCGAACCCGCTCGCCCAGATCGCCCCGAAACCAGCCTCCTCCGCGAGCTTCGCAGAGAGCCCGTCGTGCGCCCCGGCGGCGAGGACGATGTCCTGGCCCGCGAGGAGCCTCGCTCGACGATCCCCCATCGTCCCCTTGGAAGGTTTCGCTTATACGGGCTGCGGTGGGCCGCCGCAAATCGTCGTTCTCCTCTCCGATACTGCGTTCGATCGGCTGGCGGCTTGCACCGCTAGGGACCGTGATGTAGACGCCGCCATTGACCGTTCGGTCAAGACGGCTTGACGAGGACATTACGGCGTTGTGGCGGCTGGTGACGCGGTTCGTCCGCGACCAGGGAGGGAAGTGATGCGGACTCTGTTTCTGAATCCCCCCTCGTACGACGACTTCGATGGCGGTGCGGGATCGCGCTACCAGGCGAAGCGCGAGGTGTGGTCGTTCTGGTACCCCACCTGGCTCGCGTACCCCGCCGGCATGCTACCCGGCGCCCGGCTGCTCGACGCTCCGCCGCTGCACCTGTCCGTCGAGGAGACGGTCCGCATCGCGCGCGACTACGACCACGTCGTCCTGCACACCAGCACTCCGTCGTTCCGCGCCGACGTTCGCACCGCGCAGGCGATCAAGGACGCGAAGCCGTCGACCGTGATCGGCTTCGTCGGCGGGCACGTGACGTCGCTTCCCGAGGAGAGCCTCCGCTTCGCGCCGGTCATCGACTACGTCGCGCGCAAGGAGTTCGACCTGGCCGCCGTCGCGATCGCCGAGGGTCGTGACTTCGCCGACGTGCACGGGATCAGCTTCCGGCAGAACGGCGCCGTCGTGCACAACCCCGAGCCGCCGCCGCTCACGACCGAGCAGCTCGACGCCCTCCCGTTCGTCACCGAGATCTACGAGCGCGACCTCGATTACCTCAAGTACAACAGCCCCTACTGCCAGTATCCCTACGTCTCGCTCTACACGGGGCGCGGCTGCCCGGCGCGTTGCACCTTCTGTCTCTGGCCGCAGGTCACGACCGGCCACACCTACCGCGTCCGCTCGGTCGGCAACGTGCTCGAGGAGGTCGCGCACATGAAGCGCCGCTTCCCGCGCATGAAGGAGATCTTCTTCGACGACGACACGTTCACCGCCGATCCGCCGCGCGCGCGCGACATCGCGCGCGGGCTCGGCAAGCTCGGCCTCACCTGGTCCACGAACTCGCGTGCCAACGTCGAGCGCGAGACGCTGAAGGTCCTGAAGGACAACGGCCTCCGGCTGTTCGTCGTCGGCTACGAGAGCGGCAACGAGACGATCCTCAAGAACATCCGCAAGGGGGTCGGCGTCGAGCGCGCGCGCCGGTTCACGAAGGACTGCCACGAGCTCGGCATCCTGATCCACGGCACGTTCATCCTCGGACTTCCGGGCGAGACGCGTGACACGATCGAGCAGACGATCCGTTTCGCGCGCGAGATGATGCCCGAGACGCTGCAGGTGTCGCTCGCCTCACCGTACCCGGGCACCGCGTTCTACGACTACGTCACGCAGAACGGGTTCCTGACGGTCGACAGCCTGGTCGACGAGACCGGCTACCAGAAGTGCACCGTCTCCTATCCCGAGGTGTCGGCCGACGAGATCTTCAAGGCCGTCGAGACCTTCTACCGCCGCTACTACTTCACGCCGCGCTACATCTGGAAGTCGGTGAAGAAGATGGCGACCAGCCGTGAGGAGGCGGCCCGTCTCCTCGGCGAGGGCGTGCAGTTCATCGGCTCGATGGCGAAGCGCCGGCGGATCGCGGCCGCACCGCGCAAAGGCGTGGCGCAGCCCGAGACGAGCGCGCAGGCCTGATGTCCGTCCTCGTCGCGCTCGTGGTCGCGCTCGCGGCCGTCGCGACCGCCTACCAGCTCTTCCAGCTGTTCGCGGCGTGGCGGTTCCTCCGCCGGCCGCTGGCCACGGCGGCGGGCGTCCGCAGCGTTGGCCTCCCCGCCGTCACGGTGCTGAAGCCGCTCAAGGGCCCCGGGATCGATCTCTACGAGAATCTCGCGAGCTTCTGCCAGCTCGACTATCCGACCTACCAGATCGTCTTCGGCGTCGAGGAAGCACACGATCCCGCCGTCGCGGTCGTCCAGCAGATCAAGCGCGACTTCCCGGAGCGCGACATCGTCCTCGCGGTCGGCCGACTCCCCGGCACGAACCGCAAAGTCGCGAACCTGCGTCACATGATGCGGCACGCGCGCCACGGCGTTCTCGTGATGAGCGACAGCGACATCCGCGTCCGCCCGGACTACCTGCAGGTGATGGTCGCGCCGCTCGCCGATCCGCGTATCGGGCTCACGACCTGCCTGTACCGCGGCATCGGCAAGTTCGGGCTGCCCTCGGTCCTCGAGTCGCTGTGCATCAACACCGACTTCATCCCGATGGTGCTCTCGGCGCAGATCGTGCAGCGCTTCGAGTACGCGTACGGCGCGTCGATCGCGATCCGACGTGAAGCGCTCGACCGCATCGGCGGCTTCGAACCGCTCTCGGACTACCTTGCCGACGACTACCAGCTCGGGAACCGGGTCGCGAAGGCCGGCTACCGCCTGGTCCTGCTCCCCTACGTGGTCGAGACCGTGCTCGATTCGGTCACCCTCGCCGACGTGTGGCGCCATCTCCTCCGCTGGGCCCGCACGTATCGCGTCTGCCAGCCGCTGCCGTGGTTCGCCACCATCGTCACGCACACGGTGCTCTGGGGTGTCGCCGCGCTGATCGTGACGCGCGGGTCGGCGCTCGGTTGCGCGGTTCTCGCAACGGCGGTCGGCACGCGAATCGGCACGCTCGCGGCGATCATGCACCTGCTCGGCGAGCGCGACACGGCGTTCTGGCTCGTGCCGGCGAAGGACCTGCTCAACTCGCTCATGTGGGCCGTGGCGTTCCTCGGGCGCGAGGTCGAGTGGAGCGGGCAGCGCCTGCGAGTTGCGCGCGACGGGCGCATGGTGCCGGTCGCGGCGCCGGTCTCCGAGCCGGCGGTCGAGCCCGAGATCGAAACGCTGCGGGCCGCTGGGGGCTGATCATGCGCGGGTGGGCGAGCCGGCGGGTGGGGCTGCCGGCTCATGCCCTCGCACACCCCAGCAACAGCCCCACCACCACCCACCGCGCTGCGGGAAATCGCCGGCACCCCCACCCGCCGGCTCGCCCACCCTGGCGTCAGTCAGCTCGCCGTCGCCGTCGCGTAGCTCACTAATTCGATATCGGCGGCGCGGAGAGCGGTCCGGACTCTTTCGCTCGTGAGCGCCGCGAGCTCGCCCGCGTGGTCGTAGCCGTGTTGGTACGGGGCGAGCGCCGGGGAGACGCCTAAAGAAGGGTGACAGTAGAGCTCGGTCAGCCCGGGCGGTAGATGCGCGATCACGGCGAGCACGTAGCGCTCGTCGATGTGGCCGGTTTGGTGCATGCCGTAGACGCGGTCGGCGACGCGGATACCGGCGGCGCGGAGGCGAGGGGCGGACCAGGCGGCGAGGGCGTTGAACGCGACGCCCTCGGCGATCTTGCGGGTGGCGTGGCGGCGATCGTGGGCCAGGGCGGCGCGCACGTTCTCGCGCAGGAGGCGGACGGCGTGGATGGCGTAGCGCGGGGCGAGGTCGAGGAGGATCGGGAGCACCATCGGGTGGAGGTGCATGTTCAGGTGGCCGTCGATGTGTGCCAGCGGGAGGCCGGTGGCGGCGAAAGCGTCGAGCTGGGCGCTGATCTCGCGCCGCAGCTGGGCGCGGCCGGCGCGTGCGATCGCGGTCCACGCGAAGCGGATGCCGCTCGCGACGGGGGCGTCGCGGAACGCACCGTCACGCGCGACGAGCGCGGGGATCTCGGCCGGCGGCGCGGCCGGACGACCCTGAACGAGGACGAGATGGAGACCGACTGCCAGACTCGGCGCCGCGCGCGCGAGCGCGATGGCCTCGGCGGCAGCGTCGCCGCGCACCATGAGGCTCGTGCTCGTGAGGATGCCCTCGCGATGGGCGCGGATCACCGCCGCGTTGACCTCGGGCGCCGCGCCGAAGTCGTCGCCGCTCACGATCAGCCGGCGGGCGCTCACGCGAGTCCGTCGATGGTCGGCAGCGGCCCGCGGAGATGGAGGTCGCGCACCGTCACGGCGAGCTCGTCGAGCCGCTCGACGATCGCGTCCGGCCCGTCGAGCGGCAGCAGGATGCCGTCGTGCGGGCGGCGATCGCGGAGCCAGGCGGCGAGGATCGTCGTCCCGTCCACGTCCTCGCGCCGCAGCGGCTCGCTTTGATACGTGGCGAACCGCTCGCGCACGAGCCCGACGAGCGCGGCGAGGTCCGCGATCGCCGTCACCCGCGCCTCGACCGCGAGCCGGCCGCCGAGCACGGCGTAGAAGAGCGCCGCGTCGCGCTCGAGCGTCGGGAGGAGCACGACGAAGTTCTGCCGCCCGACCACCCACGCGAGCGTG
>Ga0070731_10003072_pt1 | contig 15257 bp, 19 predicted proteins | sample Coa_R1_2_FD_66448 | JGI IMG/M metagenome (GOLD analysis project Ga0070731, IMG submission 66448) | Surface soil microbial communities from Centralia Pennsylvania, which are recovering from an underground coalmine fire - Coalmine... | ecosystem: Environmental > Terrestrial > Soil > Unclassified ...
CAAACAACCAACCACGGGAACCACACCATGTATCAGCCCAACCTGCCGCACCTCCTTGCCAAGTCGGCTTTGCCGCACACCATGCAGGATTACAGCGCCGCGCTGACCAATGCCGGCAGCTTCCTGCGCGAGATCGAGAAGGCGCACGCCAATCCGCTGCCCGGAGATCCGCTGGCGAAAACGACGTTTTCGGAATCGAATTCGCCGACCTCGGGCTTGACCTATTACGACCTCGAGACCGGCGCCAAATTCGTCTATCCGATGCTCACGCCGCTGCGCAACGAGATCCCGCGCGTGTCCGGCAAAGGCGGCATCCAGGCCAATTGGCGCGCGGTCACCGGCATCAACACCACGGGGCTTCGCATCGGCGTCTCCGGCGGCAACCGCGGCGGCGTCAGCGCGGTGGCGACGCAGGATTACAGCGCCGCCTACAAGGGCATCGGCATCGAAACCTCGGTCGATTTCGAGGCCCAATATGCCGGCATGGGCTTTGACGACATCAAGGCGATCGGCGCCAAGATCGGGCTCGAAGCCTGCATGCTCGGCGAGGAGCTCTTGATCCTGGGCGGCAATACCTCGGTGCCGCTCGGCACCACGCCGACGCCGTCGCTGGCGCCGTCGACCTCCGGCGGCAGCCTCACCGCCGCGGCCAGTCCCTACAGCGTCATCTGCGTCGCGCTGTCGCTCGACGCCATCGTCAACGGCTCCATCACCGGCGGCATCCAGGGCGCGATCACGCGCAGCAATGCCGACGGTTCGTCGGATACGTTCGGCGGCGGCGCCGCCGGCAAATCGGCCAATGCCACGGCGTCGATCTCGTCCGGCACGTCCGGCTCGATCGCCGCCAGCGTCGCGCCGGTCACCGGCGCCATGGGCTATGCCTGGTTCTGGGGTGCCGCCGGCTCCGAAGTGCTCGGCGCCATCACCACCATCAATTCGCTGGTGATCGCCGCCAACGCGGCCGGCACGCAGACCGCGGCTTCGCTCGGCGGCTCGGACAATTCCACCAACGCGCTGGTGTTCGACGGCCTGCTCTATCAGGCGTTCAAGTCCGGCGCCAACGCCTACGTGAAATACCTCGCTACCGGTACTGCCGGCACCGGCTCGACCTTGACCGGCGACGGCGCCGGCGGCGTGGTCGAGATCGACGCCGCGCTGAAGGATCGCTGGGACAATTACCGGCTCTCGCCCGACACCATGTGGGTCGGCTCGCAGGTCGCCAACGACCTGTCGAAGAAGATCCTCGCCGGCAACGCCAACGCGGCGCAGCGCTTCGTGTTCGATGCCGACCAGGGCGCGCTCGGCGGCGGCGTCATGGTGCGCACCTATCTCAACAAGTTCTCCATGGCCGGGCCAAAGGTGCTCGACATCCGCGTGCATCCCAACATGCCCGCGGGCGCGCTGTTGATGACCTCGCGCACCTTGCCCTATCCGCTGTCGAACGTCGGCAACGTCGTGCAGGTGCGAACCCGGCAGGACTACTACCAGATCGAATGGCCGCCGCGGGCGCGCCGTTACGAGACCGGCGTCTATGCCGACGAGGTGCTGCAGCACTATTTCCCGCCGTCCATGGCTGTGATTGCGAATATTGCGGCGGGGTAAGTGCGCTTAACTCTCTCCACTAGCAAGCAATGCCGGATGTGAGTGCAGCGAGCGGCCGACGGAGTCGGCCGCTCGCACGCCCTTTCCTCGTCATGCGCGGGCTTGACCCGCGCATCCATGTTGCTTCGCCGCTCGAATTACTGGGCAAAACCCTCGCTATGACCCGTCGGGGAATGAAACACATGAAGCCGCCACTCCCCCGCATCCTGAGCGACGTGCCGCGAACATTGCACGTGCAGCTTGAGATCGCCAAAGCGATCCACACTCTCACGTCACAGCGCGAAGGTGAGTCACTGCGCAGCCGGGACCGAAATCCGTCGCTGGGGAAGGCTACGGCTGACGATCCTGAACATCCAGGTTGGCCGGCTGGCACACCGGGCGGCAAGGGCGGTCAGTTTCGGCCAAAAGACAGCGCTGCAAATGCATCCGATCAGCAAACCGAAACACGGAGCGACGTGCAGGCGATAGTTACAACTGCGCGAAGATTAAATCTGGCCGCAAGGCCAGACGCGTATCAAAGGTGTCTCGATCTATGCTATCCTCTACTGGAAAGACGCCAGCCGCCGGGCAGTGACTTCAACACATTTGATTTCCACAAGTGTATGAATGCTTGTCTGGAGCGTAATCTTTAGCTGAGGTCGCAAATGAACGTGGATTTGGCACGAGATATGATCAAAACGGCGTTTCGCAGCAGCTCAGAACTACAGGAGTTTCTGGGTGTTCTGAAGCAGCGATGCGGTCCCGAAGAATACAAGGATTATTCGCGTGGGATCGCGACGGCGATCGATGCGATTGGTGTTGCACTGATCAATAAGGCGCTGGCGGCGCATCCTGAATTAAACGCTGAGGTGGAAGCGACTATCGCGAGGCACGGACAATATAGATAAAAATGGTGAAATATCGATCTTCGAGATTACCTGAGGGCAAGAGTTGGAAGACCGCTCCCCTAATGGCCCCCTAACGCGGCGCAGCGCTTCGTGTTCGATGCCGACCAGGGCGCGCTCGGCGGCGGCGACATGGTGCGCACCTATCTCAACAAGTTCTCCATGGCCGACCCGAAAGTGCTCGACATCCGCGTGCATCCCAACATGCGCCGCCGGCGCGCTGCTGATGACCTCGCGCACTCTGCCGTATCCGCTGTCGAACGTCGGCAATGTCGTGCAGGTGCGTACCCGGCAGGACTACTACCAGATCGAATGGCCGCCGCGGGCGCGGCGCTACGAGACAGGCGTCTACGCTGACGAGGTGCTGCAGCACTATTTCCCGCCGTCCATGGCGGTGATCGCCAATATCGCCGCGGGTTAATTCTGCACCGTATTTTTTCGGGGTCCACCGCGTTCGTCATGCGCGGGCGTGACCCGTGCTTCCATGTGGCTTTTTCGCCGCATGGATTGCCGGGTCTCGCCCCGCAATGACGCATTGCAAAGGTCAAACACATGAAACCACCGCTACCGCGCGCTTTGACTGCCATGCCCCGGACTTTGCACACGCAGATCGAGATCGCCAAGGCGATCCGCACGCTTGCGGGGCCGGACCAAGACGAATTGCTGCGGCAGCGGCGCGCGGAGCTCGCGGCAATCCGCCGCGAGCTAGAGGCGATCAAGCGAAACTTTCAAAAAGCCAGCGAGGAGTGCCTTGCGCTGCTGAAGGCGGAAATGCGCACGGCGCTGGCGAAGAAATTTAATCCCGACCAGCCGCGTGTGCCGGCCGGCAATCGCGCCGGCGGGCAGTGGACAATGGACGATGATGGGTCGTCGTCGGATTTTTCCGGAACCCTGCGTGAATTGCCGGGTGCGCCAACGCGATACACCGCACGAGAAACCGGCACGCTGACGGATGCGACGGAAGCGACAAGACCTCGTGTGCTATTCGCGCAAGATGCCCCAATCGGTGCGCTGGATTCGGTCACCGTCCCACCGTCAAAGTATCACGTCATAGGGGCGGACCAAATTCCGGCCGATAATCCGAAGCATCCGGAGCAATTCGTCGATAGCTTGGGGCAGCCGGTGCTCGACGATCAGGGCAAACCAATTCTTCGCCCTGCTGACCGGCCGCCGGAATTATATGCGCAGGCAGGAATTGCGGCGCATTCTTTGGCCGACGACATTCACCAGTTCAATCAGGCAGCTCAAGCGGTAGCGAACGGGGTGTTGAAGCCGAGCGCTCTCATCGGCCTTGCGGCGGAAATCACTTCGGAATTATATCCATTCACCCATGGCGGCTCTTTGGACGCCGAACGGTTCGATTCAAACTATGTTCGCGATTATCGCCACTACACAAGTCTCGCAACCGGCATCTTTGCCGCGGCTGCGGGTGTTGATATAGATGAATTCCTGTCAGTTGTGGACGCCTACGCCGCACTTAAATCCAAATTCGACCCTACCGAGAAAATAGATGAACGCTATACGCACTCCGCCAAACAAGATGTCGAAGACACCATAAGAGGTTATCGGCTATATCAATCCGGGCGCATCCGGACCGGAAAATGAAGGGCCCCCGCTATGCAAGGCGCGCGTGAGGATCGCATTCTCTATTGGCCGGGTGTCCTTACCATCGCTGGTCCGTTGCTTTTTGTCTTCGTTTGTTTCATCGCGTCTCTCTTTACTTGGGCCGGCCTATTCGTCCTGTTCTTTGTTCCGCTTCAGGCCCTGGTGCTTGCCTTGTGGGGAGCCGCAGGCCTTTTTGCTTGTATGCTTTCGCTGGAGTGGGTGTATGCGCGGGCTTGGCGCCGGCTTTTGTCAACACTGGTCTTGGTGTTGACGGTTGCAGCCGCGGCGTTAAATCTCAAGTTTGTTTGGCACGCGGGTCAGGCCGCGGGTGATTACGGCCATCTGCTTTTGATGTATCCAAAATATCGCGCCGACATTGCAGATCTGCCTGCCGGTGAGCCGCGCTTCCTGGTGTGGGAATGGGGCGGCTTCGCGAGTCATGGTTTCGGGGTCGCCTACGATGAGAGCGACGAGATTACATCCGATCATCCATCCAAGGCCTGGCAAGAAAGAGCCGATCGGCACGGCGTGCTTGGTTATGGGTATCCCCGGGCGATCGGTCATTTTTATTTTGTCGATTTCCACTAACGGCGTTCGATCGAAGCGATGAATGAGGCTCGAAATGCAAGCCGAAGGCCCCCTCGAGATGCAGGGGATAGACGAGGATCGGCTGAATTACTGGCCGATCGTTACTGCGGTTGCTTGTCCTTTGGCGCTTGTGCTGGCCTGGGCCGATTTATTTCCTGGAAGCTTCTTGTTGGTTCCGGTGATCTTTCTATTTTGGGTAGCGATGAGTATCCGCGCTGCTTTCAAAAGTGCGACATGGTTTCAGCAGCGCGCGTGGCGCCGTTTCTATTCCACTTTGAGCCCGCCGGTGACCGCTTTGGCCGCGGTGCTGTGTCTCGGCCCTCTTTGGCCTGCCGGACATATGGCTGGAGATTACGTGCATCTCTTCGTCCTATATCCTCGTTATAAGGCGGAGATATCGGAGCTGACCGGCGATGCGCCACGGTTCTTGATCTGGGAATGGACCGGCTCCGCGCCTTGCAGGGCGGGCGTAGCCTATGACGACAGCGATGAACTTGAGCCCTCCATGCCGCCTAAGGTGTGGGGAGGGCAATATGGCGTGTCTGTTGTGGGCCAATCTCGTGCCTTGGGCCATTTTTATTTTGTCGACATTTGCCCGCAATCCGATCGGCGCTGAGCATCGCTACGAGTATTTTCACGACTGCAGCCGGCGTGGATCGACTCGCTTTTCGTTGCATTGAATTCGATCTCATTCCGCGGCGCAAGTCGACGGCGCGATACGGGCGAAAGCGCCCGCGTCTCATCTAAAAATCACGAGGCACCCCATGAAGCTGAAAGCGCCGGAAGGCGTCGGCGATCCTTGCGTTGCCGGCGTCGTCATTGCGCCGCGCGACGGCGTCTACGAAGTCGAGGCCGCGATCGGCGCGCTGTTGATCGAGTGTTTTGGCTTTGTCGAAGCCGGCGTCGAACCGAAATCCAAAGCCGCGCGGCGGCGCCCGCGGGCAGCCGCGAAAAAGACCGCGGCGGAGGATTGAAACATGGCCGCATCCGATCTCGCCACGCTCGCCGACGTGAAAACCTGGCTCGCCGGCTCGAGCGGCATCGGCACCTCCGACGATGCGCTGATCGCGCGCCTGATCACCGACGTCAGCGGCGCCATCACCGCCTATCTCGGCCGGCCGTCGCTCGTGCCGCGGCTGTTCATGGAGCGGCTCGACGGCAACGACAAGACGAGGTTGTTCCTGCGCCATTATCCGGTGCTGCAAGTGATCACGGTGTTGATCGACACGGCCATCGTGCCCGCGGCCGCGCCAGTCGGCATGCCGTCCGCCAAAGGCTATCTGCTCGAATCCTGGGACGGCTTGCCGCCCGGCCGGCCGCAGGCGCTCGATGTGTTTCGCACGTACTTTCGCAAGGGCCGGCAAAACATCGTGGTCGATTATTCGGCCGGCTATGCGGTGCAGAGCGAGGCGGCGAGCGTGCCGGCAACGCCTGGGCCCTATAGCGTGACGGTGGCAGCGCCGCTCGGGCCGTGGGCCAGCGATTCCGGTGTCACTTACGCCAACGGCGCCCTGCTGGTAGCGGTGGCGGCCAATCCGGCCGCGGGCGAATATGCGGTGGCGAACGGCGTCTACACGTTTGCCGCGGCGGACGCCGGCGCCGCCGTGCTGATCTCCTACGGCTTCATTCCGGCCGCGATCAACAATGCCTGCATCGAGTGGGTGGCGGAGCGCTATCGCTACCGCACCCGCGTCGGCCAGAGCGCGCAGACCGTGCAAGGCCAGCAGACGGCGTCGTACAGCCTCAAGGACATTCCGGATTTCATCCGCGCCTCGCTCGATCCCTATCGCAGCGTGGTGGGGGCGTGATGTTTCAGATCGATCTGCGCGACGACTACAGCGCGAGCCTTGCCGGCATGCCCGACCGGCTGCGCCAGGCGCTCTCGAGCAAGGCCAATGTGCTCGCCGTGGCGCTGGAAGCGAAGATCCAGCAAAAGCTTTCCGGCGGCGTGCTCAACACGCGAAGCGGCGCACTGGCAAGCTCGATCATCGCGACGGTCGACGAATCTTCGGCCGACATCTCGGTCCGCATCGGCACATCCGGCGACGTCAAATACGCCGCGATCCAGGAATTCGGCGGCACCATCCCGCCCCACGAGATCGTGCCGGACAAAGCCAAAGCGCTCGCATTCGCCATCGGCGGCAAGCAGGTCTTCGCGGCACGGGTGAACCTGCCGGCGGTGACGATACCGGAACGGTCGTACTTGCGCTCGTCGCTGGCGGAGATGGCGGAGGAGATCAAGGAAGAATTCGATGCCGCGGTTGTTGAAGCGACCAGGTGAACCCCAATTTCGCTTGCAGGTTTAGCCACTTGACCTGATGTTCATGTTATGTTCCAATCCGCTAACGGAGCTACTCCCATGTTTGCCATGCCTGGATTACGTGCGTTTTCGCTCGCGGCAGGCCGAGACAGCGGGGGTGTTTCCTGCGACGGGCACGGTGTTTTTGTTGGTGACGTTGCGCTGCTACAGCGCGAACGCGCTGGCAACCGGAATGGACCGTGGACTGTTCGGCCAGTTACCGAACTTAGCGACGAATTGACCGTGCGCTATCGGCTCCCTATCGATATCGCGGCAAAGGCGCGGGCATTGACATTGATCGCCGAGGCGTTCAACCGCGGCGATCTTGCCCTGGCCGCGATCGCCACCGTGCAAATGCAATTTCCCGACCCGCCGCCGCTGGCGAAGCGCGCGGAAACCGCCGAAGAGATCATGCGGCGGGCCGCGGACCTGTTCCACAGCCGGCTGTTGAAAGCCGATCCCGATTGGGATGCCAGACATCCACGCACCGGCGCGCCGCCTAATCCCGGCTGGTTCGCGCCGGTACCAAAAGACATGAATGCGCCCGACGCCAAACCTCGGAAGCCGGGTTGGCCGCTGACAAATGTGAACATCGACGCGCGAGACGCCGTTAAGAAAGCGCTCGCGGTCTTGGAAAGAAATGCGGGACGTATCTTGATCGGAGGTCTTGAGTTGAACCCCTGGGTCGAGGGATTCCTCGCCGGCTTCAGCCCGGTCGAGTTGAATCAGGGCGAAGATCGTCTCACCGCGCAATTGAAGGCGTCGCTGCAGCCGCCGAAGACGCTCGAGGAATTGCAGCAGAAACCGACCGAGAATATTCTCGGATACGAGCAACATCATATTGTCGAGCAAAATCCATCGAACATCGAAAAGGGCGTCATCGAGAAATTCGGCAGCGCGCGGATCAACGATCCGAGCAACTTGGTTTGGGTTCCGCATTTTCCTCATTTGGAAATCAGCGCCGACTACAGCAGCGTACCCGATAATGATGGTGGTCCGACGCGCCGGGAGAGAGTGAAAGAGTGGGATTTTGGGCAACAACGCGAGTTCGGGTTGAGTAAGCTGCGAAAGTACGGAGTGCTCAAATGACCATTGATTACTCGCAATTGTCGACCGATGAGCTGCTGCAAAGGTTTGCCGATACGGCAAAACGAGCCGGCACCATATACGGCCTGGACATGGACAAGTTGCGGAATGCGGCGCAACGCAAAGTGCTGGTGCCGCAGATGCAGGCATTGGGTGCGGAACTGCGAAGGCGAAACCCGACTGAGGGGTTGCGCCAATTGTTCGATGACGAAGATCGTGACGTACGGGGTTGGGCAGGAGCGCAGTTCATTTCGACCGATCCGGTCTGGGCGCGTGCGACAACTTGCGGCTTGAATCGCGACCTCACGACGCGAGAGGTGTTGGCCTGGCAGGAGCGCATTGCGCGCGGGGCGCCGCCAAAGCCGACTTTGCAGGAAATGACCGTTCCACAATTGTTGGATCGCTTCGTCGACGCGTGCGAGCGCTGCCACGGCACGACACAGTTTCTGGCCGACGAGGAGACGGGAGGGCCCGACGTGAAGGCATACAACAAGGCCTCCGGCGAGATTTATCAAGTTGCGAAGGAATTAGAGGTCCGCGGCCAGCTTGCCGCGTTGGTCCCGTTTATGGATCATTCATTCATCACCGTGCGGGAAAAGGCCGCCATGTATTGCCTGGATATTGCCACTGAAAAAGCCGTTGCGACTTTGGAGGCGGTTGAAGCGACCGGGAGGTCGAAAGAAGCCTCCGACGCCGGCACCATGCTCCAGCTCTGGCGCTGGGGCCACTATCATCCTTTCAGCGATTAATTGACGTTGTTTTTTGGAAAACGCCGCCGAGCGTCAGGCCCATTGGTGTGGGCAGCGCGGCGGCTCGCCGCTATGCCATCGACGCAAATTATTGAGGCAACGCGATGACCACGGTCACCCGAGAACAAATTTCTGTTGCCTTCTTCAACCTCATCAAGGGTGCGGCGAGTTTCACCGCGACGAGCCGGCGCTTCGTGCATTGGGATCAGGTCAACGAGACGCAGATGCCGTTTCTGACCATGCTCAAGACCGGCGAGGTGCGCGGCCGGCAGAACGAGGGGCTGCCGACGCTGACCATCAATGCCCATGTGTTCGTCTATCTGTCGGCCGGCATGGATCCGGAAGATACGCCGGATACCGCCATGAATGCCCTGCTCGACGCCGTCGATGCCGCGGTCGTCCCGAGCGGCGCCGATGCAATGAACGGCAATAAGCAAACCCTCGGCGGCCTCGTCGCGCATTGCTATCCATTCGGCCCGGTGTTCATCGATACCGGCGACATCGACGGCAAGGCGGTCGCCGCGATTCCGTTCCAGATTTTGGTGCCGTAAACGGCATTGTGAATGGCGAGCGGCGAATAGCGAATAGGGAAGAAGTTTTGTTCTTCCCGCTCGCTACTCGCCACTCGCCATTCACCATTTCGCTATTCGCCCCATGTCCAAAACTCTGACCAGGAGACACAGCCCATGACCCAATACGCCTTCGGCTCCGGCACGCTGATCGGCAAGCGCACCGACGTCGCCAATACGCCGCCCGCTTTGCTCGGCACGCTGGAGTCGGTTTCGCTCGATTTCGATCGCAAGGTCGAGTTCCTGCTCGGCCAGTACAACATGCCGGTCGCGGCCGGCGGCGGCGAGTTCAAGATCGCCGGCAAGGCGAAATACGCGCGCCTGCAGGCGACCCAGATCAATAATCTGTTCCTCGGCCAGACCTTGACGCCGAACAGCATGCTGGAAATGACCACGGGCGAGAGCGACACCGTCGCGTCGGGCGCCGTGACCGTCGCCAACAGCGCCACCTTCGCCGAAGATTACGGCGTGTTCTACGCCTCGAGCGGCGCGCAGCTTGCCCCGGTGGCGTCCTCGCCGGCGCAGGGCCAATACAGCGTGGCAAGCGGCGTCTACAGCTTCAATACCGCCGACAACGGCTCCGCGGTGCTGATCTATTACACTTACACCGTCTCTTCCGGGAACAAGATCAGCCTCGCCAATCAGCTCACCGGCCCGCTGCCGACGTTCGAAATCTCGCTGAAGGAAACCTTTAATTATTTCGGCGTCGCCAAGGATTTGGTGGTGAAGCTCAACGCCTGCGTCTCGCCAAAGCTGTCGCTGCCGTTCGCCAACCAGAAATTCACCGTCGCCGAGTTCGATTTCCAGGCGATCGCCGACGCGTCGAACAATATCGGCACCATCAGCCTGAGCGAATAGGGAGACGCCGCGTGAGCCTCGAGCGTGACGAAACCATCGACCTTGCGACCGCGCGCGTGGTGCGGCTCGCCGGCCAGGATTTTCACGTGGCGCCGCTGTCGCTGCGACAAATCCTCGCCATTGCCGACTACGTGCCGAAATTGTCTGGCATCGGCATGGACAATCTGTCCGGCGAGCGGCTCGCCCCGCTGGCCGAGGTGCTGTGGCATGGCCTGCGCCGCGCCCATCCCCGGCTGAGCCGTGACGAGTTTTTCGATCTGCCCATCACCCTTGCCGAGCTCGTCGCCGCATTACCGGTCGTGATCGAGCAGGCCGGCGGCAGAAAGGTCGATACCGCGGGGGAAATTTCGGCGGCGAGCGCTTTGACGCCTTCGACTGGCGAGCCCTCGTCGCCGACCTCGTGATCGAGCTCAACTGGACGCGCGATCAGGTCTTGGATCAGGTCGACGTTTTCTTTCTCGAAGACCTGCATCGCGCCTGGGCGGATTGTCCGCCGCTGCGGCGGATGGTGGCGGCCTATCTCGGCATCAAGCCAAAACAGCAAGCCTCGAAAAACTATCACGATCTGCTCGCGATGTTTCCGGGCGGCACGATCAGGTGAGACGCAATGGCTGACAACAATGTTCAGGTCACCTTCGGCGCAACGACCGACGAGTTCGTGTCCGGGGTTGCGCGGGTCAAAGACACCATCGCGGGCCTTGCCGACGGCCTCGACGACATCAATGGCAAGCTCGGCGGCGTCGCCGAGCAGTTCAGCAAAGCCTTCTCGGTCGAGGAGCTGAAGAACTCCGTCAGCTCCATGGCCCAACTGGCGGGGGCGATCAGTGCAGTCAAGCCGCCCGCCAACGGTGCTGCGATCGCCGCGGACTTTCTGGGCATCCAGGAGGCTGTGCAAAACACCATCGCGGCCTATAAAAAACTGAACGCCACGCCGATCACCGTGGACGCCAGCGAAGCGCTCAAAGCGCAGATGGCGCTGTACCACGGAATGATCAAAGATGCCGACGACGCCTATAAGCTGACGGCCGACAGGCTTGGATCGCAGGTGCGACTCCACCAGATCTCTTACGACCAGGAGACGGCGGAGCTACTCTCGGCATTGGACACTCGCAAAAAAGCCGAAGAGGCGGTGTTCACCGCCGAGCTGGCGCTTGCGCAAAAAGGCACTGCCGAATATCAAAGGATCCTTAATACAAAAAAGGCGGCCGACGACAGATACCTGCTGGAAAAGCAGAAGGCGACCGAGAAGGCTGCAGAGGAAGATGCCAAGCAGTGGAAGGCTGCGGCCGATCAGGTCGCCGGCGCCTTCAATTCGCAACTGAAGGGCTTGCTCGCCGGCACCACGTCATGGTCGCAAGCCATGAAGAACATCAGCGCCGATCTGGTGCTGAAATTCATCCAGAATCAGGTCAAAGCCACTGCCGAGTTTCTGGCCAGCAAGGCGAGCGAGCTGACCACGCATGTCGCCACCGAGACCGCCAAGACGACCGCCACGACAACCGGTTCCGAGGTGCGGACTGCAATGGAGCTGGCCTCGGGCAAAGTCAGCATTTTTGAAGTCATCGGCAACGCGTTGAAATCGATCTACGCCTCAGGCGCCAAGACCGCGGCGGAAGTGTCGGCCGCAGTCGCGCCCGAGGCCGGGCCCGCTGCGCCGGCGATCGGCCTGGCGGCGGGTGGTGCGATCATAGCCGGTGCTACCGGATTTATCGCCAGCGCCGACGTCGGCACCGATTACGTCGTGCGCAGCGGCCTGGCGGTCATCCATCAGGGCGAAAAGATCATTCCCTCGGCCAAGACGTCGGGGCCGTTCACCGGCGCCGGCATGGGCGGCACCGTTCATGCCCCGGTCAGCGTCAATATCTCGGCCTTGGATTCGCGCAGCGTCGAACGCTTCTTTCACGACAACGCCAAACACATGATCCGCGCCATCAATAACGGCATCAAGAGCGGCGCCCATCTCGGGCTGCGCGGCGCGCGGACGTGATAGGAGCAAAACACCATGACCACGCCGCCTTCGCTGCCGACATTGCCGGGGCTGGCCTGGTCGCGCCGCAAGAAGCCCGCGTTCAACACGCGCATCGCCTCGCATGCGTCGGGCCGCGAGGTGCGCGTCGCGCTGATGAATTACCCGCTTTACGAATTTGAGGCGACCTACGGTCTCACCTCGTCGGCGAGCGGATTTGCCGGGCTCGGCGCGTCGAGCCTGCAGAGCCTGATGGGTTTCTTCCTGCAGCTGCAGGGCCAGTTCGGCACGTTTCTCTACGTCGATCCGGACGACAGCACGGCCACCGGCCAAGGTATCGGCGTCGGCGACGGCACGACGACGGCCTTCACCTTCGTCCGCGCGCTCGGCGGCTTCGCCGAGCCGGTCGGCTGGGTGACCGCGGTCGCGCACGTCTATCTCAATGGCACGCCGCAATCGGGCGGCAGCTATAGCCTGACGACGCCGAACACGTTGGCCTTCACGACGCCGCCGGGCGCCGGTGTCGTGGTCTCCGCCGACTTCGCTTTCGCCTTCCAGTGCCGGTTTATCGACGATCAGATGGAATTCGAGGAATTCATGTCGAACCTGTGGAAGCTCGAAAGCATGAAATTCCGCAGCGTCAAGAGCGGGTCGTGAGATGAAGCCCGCGCCAACTGCGCTCATCACGTATCTCAATGCGGCGCGCGCCAGCCCGGATGCGCAGTTGCTGATGGCGGACGCCTTTTTGTTCACGCTGCAAGGCGGCGCAACGCTCGCCTATACCAACAGCGACGTGGCTTTCACCTACGCGGGCGTCACTTATCTGGCGAATTCCATCCTGGTCGACGGCCTCAAATACAAGGCCGCGGTCGGGCTCGAGGCCGACCAGCAGCAGATCACCGTCGCGGCGCGCGCGACCGATACCATCTCGGGCGGCGCGCCGTTTCTTCAGGCGCTGCGCGACGGCTCGTTCGACGGCTGCGAGATCGTCCGCTATCGCGTGTTCTTCTCCGACCGTCTGGGCGGCACGGCGATCGGCGCGGCGATGCTGTTCAAGGGGCGGCTCGGCAATATCGATGAGATCGGCCGTACGTCGGCAAAGCTGACGGTCAATTCCGATCTGGCGCTGCTCGATATCGATATGCCGCGCAATATGTACCAGCCGACCTGCCTGCATACGCTTTACGACAGCGGCTGTGGCTTGAGCAAAACGTCGCCGTCGTTCAGCGCTAGCGGCACGGTCGGCGCCGGATCGACGGCATCGATCATCTATTGGCCGCAGGCCAGTGCGAACTTCGCGCAGGGGACGATCACATTCACGTCCGGCGTTCTCACCGGCGTGACGGCGACGATCGGCTCGGCGGTGAACGGCTCTGTACTGAACCTCATCAATCCGCTGCAGAGCATGCCGGCGCCGGGCGACGGCTTCACGGTGTATTTCGGCTGCGATCACACGCTGACGACCTGTCAGGCGAAATTCAACAACCTGGTCAATTTCCGCGGCTTTCCCTACGTGCCGCCGCCGCAAATGGCGATCTGATTCGGGCCCCAGATCACGGAGAACGGCTGATGGAGAACGACAATCCGTCGTCCGTCGTCGGTCCGCCGTCGTCAGAGGCCGCGCAGCGCGCGGCCGTCGTGGCTGAGGCGCGGTCGTGGACCGGCACGCCCTATCACAACTGCGCCGACATCAAGGGTGTCGGCGTCGATTGCGGCATGTTGCTGGTGCGCGTCTTCGTCGATTTGAAGCTCTGTCCGCCGTTCGATCCGCGGCCTTATCCGGTGGACTGGCATCTGCATCGCAGCGAAGAGCGCTATCTCGGCTTCATTTTCGATCGCAGCGCCGAGGTGGCGCAGCCGTTGCCGGGCGACGTGATGGTGTTCCGCTATGGCCGTTGTTACTCGCACGGCGTCGTCGTCACCGCGGCAGCGCCGCTGCGCATCGTTCATGCCTATCACCAGGCGGGGATGGTCATCGAGGATGAAGTCTTGCGCAACGCCGTGCTTGCCGATCCGGCGCGTAAGCCGCTTTTTTTCAGCATCTGGGCCAAAAAAAGCGGCAACAAGAAATCATGAGCGCAGGCCATGAGCATATTCCGCAGCGGCGGATCAAAACCAGCTTCGACGCCGGACTATACCGGCCTGCAAATCCAGACCGCGGTCTCGGCGCTGCCGATCCCGATCCTATGGGGAACCAGCAAGCTCGCGCCGAACGTCATCTGGTACGCCAATTTCAAGGCGATTCCCGTCACCAGCGGCGGGGGCGGCGGCGGCAAGGGCCTGTTTGGCGGCGGCAGCGGCACCAGCACCGGCCAGTACGATTACAAGGCCGACGTCATCCTGGCGATCTGCGAAGGGCCGATCCTGGGCGTTGGCGATGTCTGGCGCGGACAGTCGACGACGTCGCTCGGCGCGCTCGGCCTGTCGCTGTTTCTCGGCACCACGCCGCAAACCGTCTGGTCCTATCTCTCCACGCCGTCCGCCACGAGCTCGATCGTGGGGCTTCTTGCCGAAAATCAGCCTGATGTTGGCGAGGCCGCTTTATTGGGCCAGGCGGCGCTCGCCTATCAGGGCACGGCCTATGTCGCCGCCGCGCAATACGACCTTTCCAACAGTGCGACGCTCGACAATCATAATTTCGAGGTTTTGGGCTTCCGCTATGCCACCGGCTACGGGCAGACGAAATACAGCGACAATCCGGGCGTCGGCGAGATTTTCGTCGATGCCGATCCGGCGCTGGTGATTTCCGATTTTCTCACCAATGCGCAGTATGGCGTCGGTTTCCCGGCGGCTTCGATCGACACCACGTCGCTATTCGGCTCAGGCGGTGATGCGGCGTACCAGACCTATTGCCGCGCGGTCGGCTTGGCGTTCAGCCCGGCGCTGACCGACGCCGAGACGGCATCGAGCATTCTGAGCCGCTGGCTGCAGCTGACCAATACGGCCGCCGTCTGGTCGGGCGGCCTGTTGCGCTTCATTCCCTACGGCGACACCGCGGTGACCGGCAACGCCGTGACGTTCAACCCGAACGTGACGCCGGTCTACGATCTC
>Ga0070731_10003073_pt1 | contig 15256 bp, 13 predicted proteins | sample Coa_R1_2_FD_66448 | JGI IMG/M metagenome (GOLD analysis project Ga0070731, IMG submission 66448) | Surface soil microbial communities from Centralia Pennsylvania, which are recovering from an underground coalmine fire - Coalmine... | ecosystem: Environmental > Terrestrial > Soil > Unclassified ...
CGATCGCGGCATCGGGCGGCGTGTCTATGCCGGTGTCGATGAGCGGCAGGTCGAAGCCGAGCAGCACGTCGGAGACCCCGCTGCGGATCAGCGTGCCGCCCAGCATTACGCCCAGGATGATCGAGGACACAGTCAGGCCCTCGATCCAGCCGTTCGCGGCCACCAGCTTCGAATGCGGCAGGTATTCGGTGAGGATGCCGTATTTCGCCGGCGAGTAGGACGCGGCGCCCAACCCCACCAGCGCGTAGGCGAGCAGCGGATTGATGTCGAACAGCATCAGCGCGCAGCCGGCGATCTTGATGGTGTTGGACAGGAACATCACCGTGCCCTTGGGCAGCCGGTCGGCGAATGCGCCGACGTAGGGCGCGAGCGCAACGTACGAAATGACGAAGAAGAATTTCAGGTAGGGCGTGAGCCAGCCCGGCGAGTCGGACTGCGCCAGCAGCGCGATCGCGGCGACCAGCAGCGCGTTGTCGGCGAGCGACGAGAAAAACTGCGCCGCCATGATGATGTAGAAACCTCGGCCCATTTCGGGCGGTTTTATAGCATGCCCCGCCGCGTTCTGCGCGGGCTTTGATGACCTTTGTCCCTCCGGCAGGTATCCTCCCGGCCATGCCCAGACCGATACGCGCGACGATCAGCGCCGCGGCGCTCGCGCACAATCTCGCGGTCGCGCGGACCCACGCCGGGCCGGCCGGGGTGTGGGCGGTGGTGAAGGCGAACGCCTACGGACACGGGCTGGTGCGGGCCGCGCAGGCGCTCAAGGATGCCGACGGCTTCGCGCTGCTCGACTTCGTCGACGCGCTCCGGCTGCGGCACGCCGGGGTGACGAAGCCGCTGCTGATGCTGGAGGGCTTTTTCAAGCCCGAGGATCTGCCGCTGCTGACCCGGCAACGGCTGACGCCCGTGATCCACAACACGGAGCAGATCGAGATGCTCGACAAGTCGCGCCCGGAGGCGCCGCTGGACGTCTATCTCAAAGTGAACAGCGGCATGAACCGTCTCGGTTTTTCGCTGGACAACGTGCGCGTGGCCCTCACCGCGCTGAAATCCAACCCGTCCATAGGCTCGGTGACCCTGATGACGCATTTCGCCGATGCAGAGGGAGAGGAGGGCATCGCCGGGCAGCTGCAATGGTTCGGCGTGCTGACCCGGGGCGTGGAAGCGCAGCGCTCGGTCGCCAACTCGGCGGCGCTGCTGCGCTTTCCCGAGGAGTCCCGCGCAGACTGGGTGCGGCCCGGGATCATGCTCTACGGCTGCTCGCCGCTCGGCTTCAAGACCGCCGAAGAGATCGGGCTCAAACCGGCGATGACGCTGACATCCGAAATCATCGGCATCCAGCATCTGGAGCAGGGAGAGCGGGTCGGCTACGGTTTCAGTTACCAGGCGGCCCAGGAGATGACCATCGGCGTGATCGCCTGCGGCTACGCGGACGGCTACCCGCGGCATGCCCCGTCCGGAACGCCTTTGCTGGTCGCGGGCAAGCGCACGAAGACCGTGGGGCGGGTGTCGATGGACATGATTTGCGCCGATATCAGCGGCATCGAGGAAGCCGGCGTCGGCGCCCCGGTCACGCTTTGGGGCGAAGGGCTGCCCTGCGAGGAGGTCGCGCTGTCCGCCGGTACGGTGAGCTACGAGCTTCTCTGCGCGCTGGCGCCTCGCGTGCCGGTCGTCGAGGTTTGATCTGAAAAAAATAAAATCCGCTTATGTTTGTTCCGACTGCGGTGCGACGGCGCTGCAGTGGTTCGGCACTTGTCCTTCCTGCGGCGCCGCCGGAACGCTTACCGAGACGATGACCGAGCGCGGCGGCGTCAAGCGCTCCGCCGGCGCGGCGCCCGGATCGATCTCGCTGCAGGACGTGGAAACCCGGGAACTGGAACGCCTGTCCACCGGCATCGGCGAACTGGACCGGGTGCTCGGCGGCGGCCTGGTGGCGGGGCAGGTGGTGCTGATTGGCGGCGATCCGGGCATAGGGAAGTCGACGCTTCTGCTTCAGGCCCTTTCCAATATGGGAAGTTCGAGCAAAACCCTCTACATCTCGGGTGAGGAGTCAGCCGAGCAGGTTGCGATGCGGGCGAGGCGCCTGGCGCTGGACGCGCGCCGCGTCCACCTGGTCGCCGAGATCCAGCTAGAGCGCATCGCCGCCGCGCTGGACGCGCAGCGGCCCGAAGTCGCGGTGGTGGATTCCATCCAGACGCTGTGGTCCGAGGCGCTGCAGTCCGCGCCGGGATCGGTGGCGCAGGTGCGCGAGTGCGCGGCGCAGCTTGCCCGCCACGCCAAGAAAACCGGCATCGCGCTGTTCATCATCGGCCACGTTACCAAGGAAGGCGCGATCGCCGGGCCGCGCGTGCTGGAGCACATCGTGGACACGGTGCTCTATTTCGAAGGCGATCCGCATTCCAGCTTCCGCCTGGTGCGCGCGGTAAAAAACCGCTTCGGCGCGGTCAACGAGCTGGGCGTGTTCGCCATGACCGACAAGGGCCTGCGCGTCGTCAGCAATCCCTCGGCGCTGTTCCTGTCGAATCACGAGAAGAACGTGGCCGGATCGTGCGTGCTCGCGACGCTCGAAGGCACGCGTCCGCTGCTGGTCGAAATCCAGGCTTTGGTGGACAGCGCGCACACGCCCAATCCGCGCCGGCTGTCGGTCGGCCTGGAGCAGAACCGCCTCGCCATGCTGCTCGCAGTGCTGAACCGCCATGCCGGCATCGCGACCTTCGAGCAGGATGTATTCGTGAACGCGGTGGGCGGCGTAAGGATTGCCGAGCCGGCAGCGGATCTCGCCGTTTCTCTGGCGGTTGTTTCTTCGTTAACTGACAGGGCAATAAGAAATAAAACAGTGGTATTCGGAGAAATCGGGCTCGCGGGCGAAGTGCGCCCCGCGCCGCGCGGCCAGGACCGCCTGCGGGAAGCCGCCAAGCTCGGCTTCGAAAAGGCCATCGTGCCTAAAGCCAACTTGCCCAAGGCGAAGATCGCGGGCATCGAAGTGGTCGCAGTGGAGCGGGTGGACCAGGCGGTCCGGGTACTGCGCAACCTCTGATCAGACCGGCGGCGGGTTTCGGTCCGAATACTGCAGGCGCTGGTGCCAGTAGGGATAGACGAGCGGCACGGCGCTTGCGGCATCCAGTTTCCCGATTTGTTCCGGCGCGAGCTTCCAGCCGACGGCTCCCATGTTCTGCCGCAGCTGCGTTTCGTTTCTCGCGCCGATCACCACGCTGGACACCGACGGGCGCTGCAGCAGCCAATTGAGCGCGATCTGCGCGTTCGACTTGCCGGTTTCCTTCGCGATGCCGTCGATCGCGTCCACGACCTTGAATGCGTGTTCGTCCGGCACTTGCGGGCCTCTGTCGAGGACGAGCTGGTTGTGCAGGCGGCTCTCAGGGGGCAACGGCTGGCCGCGGCGCAGCTTGCCGCCGAGACGGCCCCAGCCGAGCGGACTCCAGACCATGGCGCCGACGCCTTGCTCGAGCGCGAGCGGCATCAGCTCCCACTCGTATTCGCGCCCGAGAAGGGAGTAGTAGGCCTGGTGCGCGACATAGCGCGCGAGACCGTACTTTTCCGACACTGCGAGCGATTTCATGATGTGCCAGCCGGAAAAGTTCGAGCAGCCGATGTAGCGGATCTTGCCCGCTCGCACCAGGTCGTCCAGCACGCCGAGCGCTTCCTCCGCCGGAGTCAGCGCATCGTATGCATGCAGCTGGTAGAGGTCTATGTAGTCGGTGCCGAGACGCCGCAGGCTCGCGTCGACCGCGTTGACGAGGTGGTGACGTGAATTTCCGATCTGGTTCGGTCCCGGCCCGCGGCGGAAGCTGCCCTTCGTGGAAACAAGGACGTCTGCGCGCCTGCCCTTGATGGCCTGGCCGAGGATTTCTTCCGCCATGCCGTTCGAGTAGCCGTCGGCCGAGTCGAACATGCACAGGCCCGCCTCGAGGCAGATATCGACCAGCCGCGTCGCTTCCCTGACGTCGCTCGCGCCCCAGGCCTTGAAAAATTCGTTGCCGCCGCCGAAAGTGCCGGTGCCGAGCGTCAGCGCAGGCACCATGAAACCCGAGGCGCCGAGCTTGCGATATTCCATCATTGTCTCCTTGTGATTTCGGCCGCGGCGCGAATGCCGCTTCTGACAGCCGCTTCCAGTGTAGGCGGGTAATCGGGATCGAGGTAGTCACCCGCGAGGAAAATCTGTCGTGCATTTTTTTTGAAGCCCATTTTTTTTATTCCCGCAACGCAGGCAATCGTCGCGCGCTTTTCGGCGATGACGCGCGACCACTGCGGGTCCGGCAGGCCGGGCAGGGCGGCTTTGAGTTCGCGGTGGCAGGTCGCGGCGAGTTCCTCCTGCGCCATCTGCTGGTGATCGCCCTGCGCGCTGATCACGCAGGCGATCAGTCCCCGTTCACCCGTGAGCCTGCTGCGGTCGAACGCCCATTGCACCAAGCCGTCGGCGAACCCGAGCATGGGGCACGGAAGCGCCGCTTCCTGCGGGTATTGCAGGTAACAGGTATAGATCGGCTGGTAAGCGTACTCGGGCGCAATTTCCGGCAGCAGAGTCTTGAGCTGATGCGGCCCAACCGCGACGATGATGCTTGAGAAATCAGTCCGCAGCGCCGCCAGGTCGCGCACCGGCGAATTGGTGCGCAACTCGCCGCCATGTGCACCCAGGTAGTCTGCCGCGGGTTCTGGAAACAGCCTGGACAAGTCCACGCACGGCAGCAGCAGGTCGCTCGCGCCTGGTCCTGCCGCCAGCGAATTCCGCAGCACGGTGGCGAAAACCTGTGCCGACGCTTGCTCGGGCGGCGTGTTCAGCGCCGAAACGCAGAGCGGCCGCCAGACGTAGTGCCCGAGAACGCCGTTCTGCCGGTGCTGTTGCAGCAAAGCGTTCACGGACATATCTGCGACCAGCCGGAATGATTTCCTCTTTAGCCAAAGCATGAAGCGGATCGCATCCACCCGTTCCCGAAAAGGAATCTTCGACGACAGCAGCAGGCCGGCTGCGCCCTTCAGCCTGAAGCCGTCGGCATAGCGCAGGTCTATCGGCATGCGCAGCAGCGCGGACGATGGCACGCCGACGAGCCGCATCAGCCGCAACACCTCGGTATAGGCCCCGATCAGGATGTGCTGGCCGTTGTCGAGTTCGCGGCCTTCGGTGGCGACGCGGCGCGCGCGGCCGCCCGGAACGGGCCCCGACTCGAACACGGTGACGGATGCGCCGCGCTCGGCGAGCGTGACCGCCGCCGCCATGCCGGCGTAGCCGGCCCCCACGATCGCTACGCGCTTACCCAAGTTTTCCAGGCGAGCCATAATTTTCGCAGCGGCGTGAGCGAGGTGCGCTGGGTGAGAACCTTGAAGCCGTCACGTTCGATCTCCGCGAGCGTGGCGCGATAGATCGCGGCCATGATCAGTCCCGCCCGCTGGGTGCGGCGATCCTCGGCGGGCAGGGCATTGAAAGCTTTCTGGTAGAAGTCGTTTGCACGTGCGGCCTGGAATTTCATGAGTTCAGCGAAAGCGTCGCTGTAGCGTGCCTGTAATATGTCCGAGGCCGGTACGTCGAACCGCTTCAGCTCGTCCACCGGCAGGTAGATGCGGTTCTTGCGCGCGTCTTCGCCGACGTCGCGGATGATGTTGGTGAGCTGGAACGCGGTGCCGAGGTTTCTCGCGTACTCGAGCGTCCGGGGATTGCCGTAGCCGAAGATGCCCGCGGCGAGCAGGCCCACCGCGCCGGCGACGCGGTAGCAGTAGCGCTCCAGGCCCGCGAAATCGAGATAGCGCGTCTGCGTCAGGTCCATCTCCATGCCGTCGATGATCTCGTTAAGTTGTAATTCTTTTATTCTGAATTTTTCAACGAATGGCCCGAGAGCCTTGGTCACCGGGTGGCTGGGTTCGGCCGAGAACAGCTTGCCGACCTCCAGGCGCCACCAGGCGAGCTTGGTGCGGGCGAGCTGCGCGTCGGAACATTCGTCCACCACGTCGTCCACTTCGCGGCAGAACGCGTACAGGGCCGTGATTGCGCGCCGGCGTTCCGGCGGCAGAAACAGGAACGAGTAGTAAAAACTCGAGCCGCTCGCCGCGGCTTTCTGCTGGCAATACTCATCCGGCGTCATAGTGCCTTCAAGAAGAGCAGGGGCCAGTCGAGCCAGTTGTGCGCGGGGCGGCGGCGGAACATGTCGTACTGCGCCCGCTCCAATTTTTCCAGGATGCGCAGGCCGCCCTGCACGGTAATCGCGATCTCGAGACGCAAGCGCCCCTCGAGATTCGCCACCAGCACCCTGCCCTCCAGCATCATGCCGCGCGCGCGATCGACCTGGAAGCGCATCAGGCGCTGGAACGCGTGGTCGCACAGGTGCTGGCGGAGATGCTCCTCCCCGACGCCGAAGCGGCGCATCTCGTCCTGCGGCAGGTAGATTCGGCCCTTGGCGAAATCAATGGCGACGTCCTGCCAGAAATTGATGATCTGCAACGCGGAGCAGATGCGGTCGGAGAGCTCGCAGTTTCGCGGGGCGTTTTTCCCGAACAGGTGCAGGAGAAGCCTGCCGACCGGATTGGCGGAACGCCGGCAGTAGTCCAGCACTTCCGCGAAATCCCCGTATCGCTTCTTGACGACGTCCTGCGAAAAAGCGTCGAGCAAATCGTGGAACAACTGGAGCGGCAGCCCGTATTCGCGCACGATGCGGGCGATGTCTCCGAACAGAGGGTCTGGCGAGGTTCCGCCCGCTTGGATGCCCTGAAGCTCAACCCGGAACTGCTGCAGTTTCTTCAGCCGCAACTCGGGCGGGTCGTCGCCTTCGTCCGCAAAGTCGTCCGCGGTCCGCGCGAAGCGGTAGATGACGCCGACGGGCTCGCGCAGCGGCCGCGGCAGGAGCAGCGACGCGACCGGAAAGTTCTCATAATGGCCGACCGACACTTGCGCGATATAATACGTTAATACGTTGTTTTTCGTGATGCTTTTCGGAAGCGAAGGTGGCGGAATTGGTAGACGCACCAGGTTTAGGTCCTGGCGCCTAACCGCGTGTGGGTTCGAGTCCCACCCTTCGCACCAGCTATTGAAATAAGGAAACGACCGGGATGGCGGTGAACGTGGAGCAACTAGGCGCGCTGGAACGGCGCATGTCGATGTCGGTGCCGGTACAGGACGTGGACCGGCAAGTGGACGATCGTCTCAAAAAACTGGCCCGCAACGTCAAGATGGCGGGCTTCCGTCCGGGCAAGGTGCCGCTGAAGATCGTCGTGCAGCAATACGGGCCGCAGGTACGCTCCGAAGTCATCGGCGACGCCGTGCAGAAGGCCTTCACCGATGCGGTGAAGGAAGCCAATCTCAAGGTCGCCGGCCAGCCGCGCTTCGAGAAGAAGGACGGCGCGGCTGATGCGGCACGGTTCGAGTTCAGCGCCACCTTCGAGGTCTATCCCGAGGTGAAGGTCGGCGACGTGTCCGGCAAGAGCATAGAGCGCCCGCAGGTGGCGGTGGATGACGCTGCGGTCGAGCGCACGCTGCAGATCCTGCGCAAGCAGCGGGTGACTTACGCCGCGGCGGCGCCGCGCGCCGCGCAGAACGGCGACCGCATCACGGTGGATTTCGAGGGCAGGATCGGCGGCGAGCCGTTCGCGGGCGGCAAGGCCGCGGGCCACGCCTTCGTGCTCGGCGAGAAACGCATGCTGCCGGAGTTCGAGGCTGCAGCGCTAGGGCTCAAGGCGGGCGATTCGAAGAGCTTCGACATCGGGTTCCCCGAGGACTATCACGGCAAGGACGTGGCCGGGAAGACGGCGACCTTCGAAATCGCGGTCAAGCTGGTGGAGGAGCCTAAACTTCCCGAACTCGATGCCGAATTCGCCAAGCAACTGGGTGTGCCCGACGGTGACCTCGCGAAGATGCGCGCCGAAGTGCGCGCCAATGTCGAGCGAGAGGTCAAGAAGCGCGTCGAGACGCGGCTCAAGTCGCAGGCGCTGCAGCTGCTGCTCGATGCCGCACCCATCGAACTGCCCAAGTCGCTGGTCCAGATGGAGACGCAGCACATGGTCGAGCAGGCGGCGGCGGAATTGCAGGCCAAGGGCCTGAAGATAGAGCAGCTGCCGTTCGATCCGCAGGCCTTCGAGACCGGCGCCAGGCGCCGCGTCGCGCTCGGCCTGATCATCAACGAGCTGGCGCGCAGCGAAAAGCTCCAGCCCAAGCCGGCGGAAGTGCGCGCGCTGATCGAGGCCGAGTCGCAGAGCTACGAGCATCCGGCCGAGGTGGTAAAATGGTTCTACATGCAGCCTCAGCGCCTGTCGGAAATGGAAAGTCTCGCGCTCGAGAGCAATGTCGTCCAATGGGTACTGTCCAAGGCGAAGTCCGAGGACAAGCCGGTCGCCTTCGATGAACTGATGGGCGCCACCGCGTGAAATCGCTGACCTGGCAATCCCGCATGGAAGAGGCCCGAGGCGCGAGCGCCGAGCCCCCGCAAGACCTCGGATTGATTCCGATGGTCATTGAGCAGTCGGGGCGCGGCGAGCGCGCCTACGACATCTACTCGCGGCTGCTCAAGGAACGGGTGGTGTTCCTGGTCGGCGTGGTGAACGAGATCAGCGCCAACCTGATCGTCGCGCAGCTGCTGTTCCTCGAGTCCGAGAACCCGGACAAGGACATATTCTTCTATATCAATTCGCCGGGCGGCTCCGTGTCGGCCGGGCTCGCGATCTACGACACCATGCAGTTCATCAAACCCGACGTGTCCACGCTGTGCATCGGGCAGGCGGCGAGCATGGGCGCGCTGCTGCTGGCGGCTGGCGAGAAGGACAAGCGCTTTGTGCTGCCGAATTCGCGCGTCATGATCCACCAGCCGATGGGCGGCTTTTCCGGGCAGGCCTCGGACGTGGAAATCCACGCCCGCGAGATACTCTACCTGCGCAGCCGGCTGAACGAGATCCTGGCCAAGCATACCGGGCAGTCGGTGGAGACCATCGCCAAGGACACGGACCGCGACAACTTCCTGTCCTCCGAAGACGCGGTAAAGTACGGCCTGGTGGACAAGGTCCTGGTCTCGAGGGAGCACGTCTAGATGTCCGAGAAGACCGCCTCGGGCGAGAAGCTGCTTTACTGCTCGTTCTGCGGCAAGAGCCAGCACGAGGTCCGCAAGCTGATCGCGGGCCCGTCGGTGTTCATCTGCGACGAGTGCATCGAACTGTGCAACGACATCATCCGCGAGGAAACCGCCACCGATAAGGGCGGCAAGGGCCAGAAGTCCGACCTGCCGGCGCCGCACGAAATCCGCGCCATCCTCGACCAGTACGTGATCGGCCAGGACCAGGCGAAGAAAATCCTAGCGGTCGCGGTCTACAACCACTACAAGCGTTTGAAACACCTGTCGAAGAACGACGAGGTGGAACTGGCGAAATCCAACATTCTGCTGATCGGGCCCACCGGCTCGGGCAAGACGCTGCTCGCGCAGACCCTGGCCCGGCTGCTCAACGTACCGTTCGTGATCGCCGATGCGACCACGCTTACCGAGGCGGGCTACGTCGGCGAGGACGTCGAGAACATCATCCAGAAGCTGCTGCAGAATTGCGACTACGACGTCGACAAGGCCAAGCGCGGCATCGTCTACATCGACGAAATCGACAAGATTTCACGCAAGTCGGACAACCCCTCGATCACCCGGGACGTTTCCGGCGAAGGCGTGCAGCAGGCGCTGCTGAAACTCATCGAGGGCACGATCGCCTCCGTCCCTCCGCAGGGCGGCCGCAAGCACCCGAACCAGGATTTCGTCCAGGTGGACACCACCAACATCCTGTTTGTGTGCGGCGGCGCCTTCGACGGCCTGGAGAAGATCGTACGCAACCGCACCGAAAAGACCGGCATCGGCTTTGGCGCCGAAGTGCGCAGCCCGAACAATTCCAAGGCGACCTACGACCTGCTCAAGGCGGTCGAGCCCGAGGACCTGATCAAGTACGGCCTGATCCCGGAATTCGTCGGCCGCATGCCCGTGGTCGCGGCGCTCGAGGAACTGGACGAGATCGCGCTGATCGAGATCCTGACCGAGCCGAAGAACGCGCTCATCAAGCAGTACCAGCGCCTGTTCCTGATGGAGGGCGTCGAGCTGGAAGTGCGCACCGCGGCGCTGGGCGCGGTGGCGAAAAGGGCGCTGGCGCGCAAGACCGGCGCACGAGGCCTGCGATCCATTTTGGAGCAGATCCTGCTCGACACGATGTACGAGCTGCCCACGCTCGAGAATGTCAGCAAGGTCGTCGTCGACGAGCAGATGGTTTCGGCGGACGGCAAGCCGCTGCTGATTTACTCCGACCCGCCGAAGGTGGCGGGCAGTACCGCTTAGCCGGTCTGCTGCCATCGGTTTGCTTTTTTCCCGGGGAACTCCTATGTTGTTGGGACGTCCCACGGCATAGAGGTCCTCATGTCAGACGAAGAACAAAAAACCCCGCCAACATCGCCGGCCGGCGCAAGCGCCGCGTCTTCCGTCTACCCGCTTTTGCCCCTGCGCGACGTGGTGGTATTCCCGCACATGGTGATCCCGCTGTTCGTCGGCCGCCCGAAGTCCATCAAGGCGATGGAAACGGCGATGGAAAGCGGCAAGTCGATCCTGCTGGTCGCCCAGCGTTCCGCGGCGAAGGACGAGCCCGGTCCGCAGGACATGTACGAAATCGGCTGCATCTCGAGCATCCTGCAGATGCTGAAGCTGCCGGATGGCACGGTCAAAGTCCTGGTGGAAGGCGGGACCCGCGCCCGCATCGGCGAGATCACCGACCTGCGCAGCCACTGGATGGCCGAGGCGAACCCGATCCCGACCGATGGTTCGCCGCCGCCCGAGGTGGAGGCGATGCGCCGCGCGCTGCTGTCCGCGTTCGACCAGTACGTGAAGCTCAACAAGAAAATCCCGCCCGAGATCCTCACCTCGCTGTCCGGCATCGACGAAGCGGGGCGCCTGGCCGATACCGTGGCGGCGCATCTGCCGCTCAAGCTGGAGCAGAAGCAGCAGGTGCTGGAGATGTTCGAGGTGAAGGCGCGCCTCGAGCACCTGCTGTCGCAGCTCGAGACGGAGATCGACATCCTTCAGGTCGAAAAGCGCATCCGCGGGCGCGTCAAGCGCCAGATGGAGAAGAGCCAGCGCGAGTACTACCTGAATGAACAGGTGAAGGCGATCCAGAAGGAGCTCGGCGAGGGCGAAGAGGGCGCCGACCTGGAGGACATGGAGAAGCGCATCCGCAAGGCGCACATGCCCAAGGACGCGCGCAAGAAGGCGGAGAACGAGCTGAAGAAGCTCAAGCTCATGTCGCCCATGTCGGCTGAGGCCACGGTGGTGCGCAACTACATCGAGACGCTGGTCAACTTGCCGTGGCGCAAGAAGTCGAAGATCTCGCGCGACATCAAGGCGGCGCAGGCCATCCTCGACGAGGACCACTACGGCCTGGAGAAGATCAAGGAACGCATCGTCGAGTACCTGGCGGTGCAGACGCGCGTGGAGAAGATGAAGGCACCGATCCTGTGCCTGGTAGGCGCGCCGGGCGTGGGCAAGACCTCGCTCGGCCAGTCCATCGCGCGCGCCACCAACCGCAAGTTCGTGCGCATGTCGCTGGGTGGCGTGCGCGACGAGGCGGAGGTGCGCGGCCACCGCCGCACCTACATCGGCTCGATGCCGGGCAAGATCCTGCAGAGCATGACCAAGGTCGGCGTCAAGAACCCGCTGTTCCTTCTGGACGAAGTGGACAAGCTCGGCCAGGACTGGCGGGGCGATCCGTCCTCGGCGCTGCTCGAGGTGCTGGACCCGGAGCAGAACAATACCTTCACCGACCACTACATCGAGGTCGAGTACGACCTGTCGGAGGTGATGTTCATCGCCACCGCGAACACGCTGAACATCCCGGCGCCGCTGCTCGACCGCATGGAAGTGATCCGGCTCTCGGGCTATACCGAGGACGAGAAGGTCAACATAGCCATGCAGTACCTGCTGCTCAAGCAGATGAAGAACAACGGGCTGAAGGAAGGCGAGGTGTCGGTGACCGAACCCGCGATCCGCGACATCGTGCGCTACTACACGCGAGAGGCCGGCGTGCGCAGCCTGGAGCGCGAAATCTCCAAGATCTGCCGCAAGGCGGTGAAGCAGCTGCTGACGGAAAAGCAGGCGAACGAAGGCAAGGCCAAGCGCATCACCGTCACGCCGCGCAACCTGGACAAATTCCTCGGCGTGCGCAAGTTCAGCTTCGGCATGGCCGAGAAGAAGAACCAGGTGGGCCAGGTCACCGGCCTCGCCTGGACCGAGGTCGGCGGCGAACTGCTGACCATCGAGACCGTCACCATGCCCGGCAAGGGCAAGACCATCACCACGGGCAAGCTGGGCGAGGTGATGCAGGAGTCCATCCAGGCAGCGCTGTCCGTGGTGCGCAACCGTTCGCGCAAGCTCGGCGTGCAGGAGGACTTCTACCAGAAGAACGACATGCACATCCACCTGCCCGAAGGCGCGACGCCGAAAGACGGCCCGAGCGCCGGCATCGGCATCGCGACGGCGATGGTCTCGGTGCTGACCGGGATTCCGGTGCGCGCCGATGTCGCGATGACCGGCGAGATCACCTTGCGCGGCGAGGTGCTGGCGATCGGCGGCCTGAAGGAGAAGCTGCTCGCGGCGCACCGCGGCGGCATCAAGACGGTGATGATCCCGGACGAGAACGTGAAGGACCTGGTCGAGATCCCCGACAACGTCAAGAACAAGCTGGAAATCATCCCGGTGAAGTGGATCGACAAGGTGCTCGAGATCGCCCTGGAGCGCGCGCCGATACCGCTGCCGGAGTCGGTCCCGGCCGCGGCACTGCCGCCCGCCGAGGACAAGCCCGGCGCGCCCGCCGCGGTCAAGCACTGAAGACGCCATGAACAAGGCGGACATGGTCGAGCAGATCGCGCAGGCGGCCGAGGTTTCGAAGTCGGCCGCGGAGCGCGCCGTGGACGCCCTGATCGGCGCGGTCAAATCGACCCTGAAAAAGGGCGACATGGTCACGCTGGTCGGCTTCGGTACCTTCTACGTGAGCAAGCGCCAGGCGCGCGCCGGGCGCAATCCGCGCACCGGCGAAGCGCTCAAGATCGCCGCGGCCAAGGTCCCCAAGTTCCGCGCTGGCAAAGCCCTCAAGGATGCAATAAACTAGCGCCCCTTTTGATAGGGGTGCTTAGCTCAGCTGGTAGAGCGTCGCTCTTACACGGCGAATGTCGGCGGTTCGATCCCGTCAGCACCCACCAGAACCACAGTTGGAGCGGTAGTTCAGTTGGTTAGAATACCGGCCTGTCACGCCGGGGGTCGCGGGTTCGAGTCCCGTCCGCTCCGCCAACAATTCAGTCACTTACCCGCGCTGTGCTTCTCCACGCCGGGGGTCTGTGCCGAAAGTGTGTTCGGAACGCTGAGACGCTTCATCACGGCCTCGGCTTCCTGCTCGGCAGCGCGTAAAGCCGCCGCCGCTTTCCACTCCACTGCAAGCTTCTCCGCGATCGGCCGCAGGTCCTCGATGTAGAGATGGGTGTAGTTGTCCATCGCACCCAGTCCCCGCACCGACCAGCCTCCGAGACGCGCCCGCATTTCGGCGCTCACGCCTTGCTGCGCCAGCCACGATTGCCCGCAATGGCGCATCGTGTGCAGGGACACCGTAGGCATGTTTGCCGTGCTGCGAGCGAGCCGCCACGATTTCGTCACGACCTGGGTGATCTTCTGCCCCCGGTAATGGAACACGTACTCCGGGTGCGCATCCTTGGCGGCTCGACGCCGCTTGAGGATATCCATCGAGACGGAGTTAAGCGGCACGTAGATTTTCTTGCCGGTTTTCGTGAGGCGACCGGCAATCTCTACCGCTTTCCGTTCCCAATCGATCATCGACCACTTCAGCCCTGTGACGTTCGCGCGGCGGTGCATCGTCATCGCCGCGTAGCCTGCCATGTCGGCCGAATGCGGCGGCAGCTCTTCGCAGAGCCGGATCACCTCATAGGGCGTGGGGCAGGCATCGCGCGGCAGTCCCTCGCGGTACGACTTGAGAATCGGGGCGCGATTGCCCCAACCCCATTTGCGCTCTGCGGCGTTAAGGATCGTCTGGACGACTCGGACGTACTTGTTGGCAGTCGTGTTGCACGACGCGGGACCGCTCAGGTCCACCCGTCTGTGCCTCTCGATGATGCCTGCAATCATGTCGCGCGTGATCCCGTTCAAGTCCTTGACGTTCCCCAAGTGGGGATGCCACCAACGCAAACGCTGCTTCTCATCACTCCAGGACCTCATCGACGCGGAAACTTCCTTTGCCCGCTGCTCGACTGCGTCCTGCCACGACCGCTTGGGCTTCACGCCCATGTAGCCGCCGACCCAGGCGTCGTGGTTCAGCTTTGCTTCTAACGCTTTGGCGTCTGCGTAATCGGCAGTGCCAGAACTTTGGCGTACGCTGCCGATACGAACCCACCAGAGCGAGCTTCCCGCTCTTCTGAAAGGCATTGCTGACCTCCATGTTCTTTTCCGGAGTCCAGCAGTGCCAGCCGGCGATCATCATAGGGGAATCGCCAAAGCTTGCCAATTTTTCTGCCGCCCAACTCCTTCGCGTGCCTGCGCACTGTCTCTTCGCAGACGCCCAACTGCTTTGCTTTTTCCTGCAGCGATATTTCGCGCAATGCGTCATTCATCGCTGAAACGCCACTTTTGCGCGCAAGAACCGGAACGGCTCCATGCCGGTAATGACCTGGTGCGCCCACTGCCGCGCCTCGAACGGCTGCGCTCCGATGACGCGCATGCAAACGTGAAAGAGCTGGGGCTCAAGTAGATGCGCGGGGATGCCCGCGAGCTTCCCGCGCCAGATCAGTGCGAGCAACTCGCCCAACGCCCAGTCGAAGTCGTCCGCCTCGAAGTTCATTCGGACTTCTCACCCCGAAGGCCTAGGCGTTCCGTGAGCTTCAGCCGCTCCGGCGTTCCCTCCCGACGCACGAGAGCGACGGCAGCCTCGGCGCTTCCTTCGCGTTCCACCATCGTATTAACGAGCTTGCCGACGCTCTGGCGCGCGTGGCGCACCAGGCGGTCATAGGTAATGCCATCGGTTTTTCGCAGCGTCTTGATGCGGCATACGTCCGCCTGGACCCACGAAAGGGCAGGGTAGGAGCCTGCGACATAGCGCCCCGGCGCGATCAGCACGTCCCAGGGAATCACGCGGTCCTCGTTATGCAGCTCGACTTCCCATCGGACCCAGGGCGAATCCTTCTCCCCAAGCTGCTTGCCCTTCTCGTATACGCGCAGCAATTTCCCGTTCTCGCGCACGCCTACGTAGAACGAAA
>Ga0070731_10003074_pt1 | contig 15251 bp, 8 predicted proteins | sample Coa_R1_2_FD_66448 | JGI IMG/M metagenome (GOLD analysis project Ga0070731, IMG submission 66448) | Surface soil microbial communities from Centralia Pennsylvania, which are recovering from an underground coalmine fire - Coalmine... | ecosystem: Environmental > Terrestrial > Soil > Unclassified ...
TCGGAGTAAGCTCGACGCCGGGAAGTACCGACCGGGTGCCCAGGACTGCAGAGCTTCCGTTGATATAGATGTTATTTTCGCCGCCGGGACCGCATCCGGGAGTTGCGAGGCAAAGAGCAGGGTTTCCCGGATTGGCAGAGACCGAGGACAGTAAGCGGCGGCCCTGAGTGCCAACGTAGCTCACTGTGATTAAATCCTTGGACGTCATCTGCCGTTGCAGCGACAGCTCGTAATTCTGCGCGTAGGGCAGGCGATTCCCGTTAAAGAACGCCGGCGAACTGCCGATTGTGCCGAACGCGTTCAAGAATTCTGCTTCGGTGTCGTAAGGTGCGCCGCTAGCGGGGTGACTCGCTGAGAATTGTTTTGGTGGCGCGGCTACCGGAAATATGTTGGAACCGGATCCAGGAGGGCACGTGGCTCGGCAGGTAAAAGGAGCATTGAAGTTTGGTTCGCCCGGTCCAGCATAGTCGCCAAAGGGAGCGTCACCAATTTCATTAAAGTCTGTTGCTCCTTCGAACGATGCATATGAGAACGTATACCCTAAGCGAAGGCTCGACTCGCCCGGCCTTCCCAGCAGCTTGCCCAGAAAGCCGTCATGACTACCAAAGGAATACGCCAGCCCGAGCCGCGGAGCGAAATTGCCCCAGCGCGTGGGCGCCAGTGTACGCGGAACGTGAGGATCGCCCGGGAACAGCCAGCCTGTGGGAGAGCCCGGAAATACTACTGACTGCTCTCCCGGGATGATCGTTTGAATCTCGTTATATTTTTCCTTCCAGGGCGCGCTGACGTCATACCGTAGCCCGTAGTTCAGCGTTAGGTTCGGCCGGACGCGCCAGCTGTCTTGACCGTAAAATCCCAGGTAGAAGCTGCGCCCGTACGACGGATAGGATTGGCCTTGCACGTACTGGCTCGGAGCGCCGAGAAGAAAGTCAACAAAGTCGTCGCCCGTCTCGCTCTGGCAACACGCAAAATTTGATCCGAAAAAGAAATTGCCATTGGCGACGTTCGACAGGTTTTCTTCCAGCTGGTTGAAGTGGTACTGGCCGCCAAACCTGAAAGTGTGCGTGCCAACGATTTTGCTGATGTTATCGATGACCTGGTAGATGTTGTCGAGCAACTGGTTCGGGCGGCTCGGTACGCCGATCACAAAGTTGTTGAAGTCGATCTCAGGAACGCCTTGAACGCTGGGCGTGCCGACGTAGATGCCGGGAGCGCCTCCCGCGCCAGAAGCAAAACCAAGCTGGGCCAGGGTCGTGTTGGTCCCGCCCAACGGACGATTGAATTTCGTGTCCAAGCGGAAATATCCCACTCGGAATTCGTTCACGCTGGATGCATTTAGCGTCTTTGTGAAACCAAGGTTGAGATTGTGCGTGTGGCCGACGCCCTGGGTGCTGAAGCCGGGATAGAGAGGCGCATTGCCCGCCCAATACGGATCGACTCGCGTGTATTTATCGAAGTAGTAATACGCAGTGATCAGACCAAGAGCCTGGGTGTTGGCATCGAGGCGGCCACTGAACTTATTGTCATGGAGGTTGATGGCGCCTGCGCTCGTGGAGTAGGTGCCCGTGCCGTTTGTACCCACCGTACCCGAAGCCGCGGGCAGAATGTACTGAAGCAGGTTCGTCGAGATTGGATTGAACTGGCTGGGCGAGAGCTGCGCATTTGGAAGCACGCATTGGGAAGATGATGTACATCCCGCAAAGTAATAGGGTTCGCCGGCAGTGACGGTCTCACCCAATTGCGCGGAGAGTGTATTGGCCCATGCCGCTCCATTGACGGTTCCAGTGATGCTTGATGCAATACCGGAAAGATCCCCGGACTCGGTTGCGGTGCTCGGAGCGCCGACAATTGTTTGTGGAACCGCCTGGAGTCTCCGATTTCCCTGGTAATCGGCGAAGAAGAACAACTTATCTTTGAGAATGGGTCCGCCGACGGTCCCGCCGAACTGGTTCTGGTGATACGAGCCGCGATCGTTCTGGTCGAAATAGTTTTTGGCGTCGAAGTCGGTATTGCGCAGGAACTCGAACAAATTTCCGTGAAACTGATTCGTGCCGGATTTGGTGACGACGTTGATCTGAGCGCCGGCGTAGTTGCCATACTCGGCGTCGGTGTTGTTGGTGAGAATTCGGAACTCGGCGAGCGAATCCAGATTAGGAATGGCGCCGGCGCCGGAGTAGCCAATTTCCTGCACTAACACTCCGTTCAAAATGAAAGCATTCGCAGATTCACGCATACCGTTGACGGACTGCGCTCCTGAATTCAGGTCGCCGGAGACTGGAGGCACTGCGAATCCAGCGGAAATGAACGATCCTGCATAGGCTCCCGACATTCCCGAGGCAGTCGGAACCACGCCCGGCTGCAACGCCAATAAATCGGTGTAGCTGCGGCTCACTAAGGGGACGTCCGTCATCTCCTTCCCCTCAATCACCTCGCCCATCTGGGTGTTGATGGTCTCGACGCGCAAGGCGTCGGAGGCAACTTCGACTTTCTCATTGATTTGACCAACCTGGAGGGCCACGTCTATGGTCAGTGCGGAATTTACGTCGACTGTGACATCGGTCTGCCGGTACACCTTGAATCCAGGCTTTTGGATCTCAACCGTATATTTGCCCAGTGGCAACGTTTGGAAGGAATAAAACCCCTGTTCGTTCGTCGTCTGAGTCTGCGTGATCCCGGTGCCAACGTTTGTGGCGGCGACGTTGGCTCCCGCGACGGATGCGCCGCTCGGATCCTTGATCGTGCCGGAAATGCTGGCAGTCACGCCAGCCAGCGCGTTAATGGCAAAGAAAGCAATCCAGAGTCCGACGAAAAAGATGCGGCAGTGACGCCCGGTGATCAGATGCATGTTTCCTCCCCAAGCAAAGTCTGAGTGGCAAGGTCGTTTTAGTTTGTTCAACGCACTGGCAAAACCCACACTGCGTCTAATCGGTTAGTAGTCCCGGCTTTATAGTGTAGGCAGCGGGCAATTGTCAAGAAATTTTCCGGGCTGCTGGCAGGCAACAGAGCGGCAAGACTTGGGCAAGCAGCGTTCGTTCTTGCCCAAAATTCGATGCCCAACAGCCCGAAAGATTGACTGCCATACAGTCGACAATTTGTTCTGTGAGGGAATTGAAACGTTTGAGTCTTCTATTTCCGAAGAACGATATTGTCAAAGCGCTATGAACTCTCTTGAGGCATCCACGGTTGCCATTCTTTTCTCCATATAATGGCGGGCATGGGCAGAGCTCCTCTAGCGGTCGTGCGATGGCTCTTCGCTTCGCAGAGTGGAGGGTCTAGCCGTCTTATCTCTCGTTGGTTATTTCTGCGCGCTTTGGGCGCCATCTATTTTTCCGCTTTCTTCTCGCTGGTATTTCAGATCCGAGGTCTGATCGGACCGCAAGGAATTCTGCCCGTGGGCCCTTACCTTCAGGCCATCGCTCAGTCTCTCGGCCATTGGCAGCGATGGTGGTATGCGCCAACCGTTCTCTGGTTTTCCAGCGGACCAGCCATGCTCAACGCTCTGTGCTGGATTGGCATGGCGGCATCGGTGCTCCTTGTGCTGAATCTGTGGCCTCGGGGGATGCTGGCCATCTGTTTTGTTTGTTTTCTTTCCTTCATCGCCGCAGCCCAGGATTTTTCCAGTTACCAGTCCGACGGCATGCTGCTCGAAGCCGGATTCATCTCATTCTTCTTTGCGTCACCTGGATTCCGCCCAGTACTGGGACGAAACCATCCTGCCTCGCGCGCCAGCCATTTTCTTTTGCAGTGGGAATGGTTCCGGATCTATTTCGAGTCTGGGATGGCGAAGATTCTCAGCGGCGATCCCGAATGGCGCCATTTCACCGCCATGGATGAGTACTACCAGAATGGTCCCCTGCCGACCTGGATCGGCTGGTACATGCAGCATCTGCCGCATTGGTTTCATGCGGGGACCGTCTATGCCACGCTGGCTATGGAACTCGGCGTGGTATGGATGTTTTTCCTGCCGCGACGCTGGAGAATCGTGTGTTTTTTCATTGTCACGCCGTGGGAGATTGGCGTCATTCTAACCGCGAACTATACGTTTTTGAACTACCTGGTCCTGGTGTTGGGAGTGCTTTTACTCGACGATCGCTTCCTCGAGAGGTTTGTTCCGGCAAAGTGGAAACATGTTGGCGACCGCTCTGTATCGAATCAGGCCCCGACAGGGGAAGGGAAGACCTGGCGGGAAGCGCTGGGCCGCGCACGAATCGCCGCCGCTCTGGTTCTGAGTTCCGTCATGCTCGCCTGGATCTTTTATGCGACCACGGCGGAGATGTTGCCAAGTTTCCCCTTGCCTGCGTTTCCGGTGATCGCGCTGGAACCGTTTCGCATCGCAAATCGTTACGGGCTTTTCGCAGTGATGACTCGCGGGCGATATGAAATCGAATTTCAGGGGTCCGACGATGGGCAGAATTGGAAGCCGTATCACTTTCGTTATAAGCCGCAACAATTGAATGAAGCGCCAAGGATCTACGCCCCTTATCAACCGCGCTTTGATTGGAACCTGTGGTTTGCGTCTCTGGGTTCGTGGCGTGAATATCCGATCGTGGCGAATACGGAGGTACGACTTCTATCGAACGACAAGGACGTGCTGCAGTTATTTGCGGACAATCCCTTCCCACAGCCGCCTCGTGAAATTCGCGCGGTGCTGTGGCAATACTGGTTCACTACCATGAGCGAAAGGCGTGAAACCGGAGACTGGTGGCGTCGACAATTCCTCGGGCGATATGCGCCAACCATCGAAACAACTCCGGAAGGCGAGATGAGGGTGGTGGAGTGGCCGGATGTACAGCCGAGGGAATGAGAAAATTCTTGTCCCACGTGTGACCCTGACAATCCAAAGATTGTGGCGAGAAATTCCAAAGCGTGCATAGTTGGATCGGGCCCGAACGGCCTGGCAGCCGCGATCGTGCTGGCCCAGGCGGGACTGGCAGTGGAAGTCTTCGAGGCGCAACCCACTCCTGGCGGAGCCGTGCGAAGCATGCCTTTGACACAGCCTGGGTTCGTGCACGACTTTGGGTCCGCCATCTATCCGCTCGGGGTTGGTTCTCCATTCTTTTCTTCGTTGCCTTTGCAAAAGCATGGCTTGGAATGGATTTTTTCGCCAGCTCCGCTCGCGCATCCGCTGGATGACGGAACCGCGGTGGTCTTGGAACGCGATCTTGCAAGCGCAACTTCGACCCTCAGCCCCGACGGCGATGCATGGCGCCGGCTACTGCAGCCGTTTGTCGAGCATTGGCACGAATTCGCTTCTGAGGTATTGCGTCCGGTGGTTACGATTCCTCGACACCCCTGGCTGATGGCGCGTTTCGGAATGAGCGCGCTGCGCTCAGCAAAAGGAATCGCTCACCGTTTTCAAAGTGAACGTACTCGTGCTCTGTTCGCGGGGTTGGCTGCGCACTCGTTTCTAGCTTTAGATGAGCCCTTGAGCGGTGCGTTTGGAATGATGATGGCAATTCCGGTCCACGCCGTCGGCTGGCCCCTGGCGCGCGCGGGAGCTCAGTCCATAACAAACGCCTTGTGCGGTTATCTCGCCACTCTGGGTGGCCAAGTCATCACATCGTCGCGCGTTGAATCGCTCGACTCGCTATCGGCATATGATGTGATTCTCTGTGATGTTGCGCCGCGGCAACTCCTGGCGATCGGCGGGCGCCAGTTGTCCGACAGTTACAAGCGCCGACTGGGGAAATTTCGTTACGGCCCCGGGGTCTTCAAACTGGACTACGCGCTCAACGCGCCAATCCCCTGGACTGCTTCGGAGTGCGCGCGAGCGGCGACCGTGCATCTGGGAGGAACCTTTGAGGAAATCGCGGCTTCCGAAAAGGCCGTTCGTAGCGGGCAATGTGCGGAACGGCCTTTCGTCCTACTCGCGCAGCCAAGCCTGTTTGATCCTTCGCGCGCGCCTGCGGGTAAGCACACCGCTTGGGCGTACTGCCACGTTCCGAATGGATCGAGAATCGATATGCTCGAAAGAATCGAAGATCAAATCGAGCGTTTCGCCCCGGGATTTCGCCAGACCATCTTGGCGCGCCGAGTGTTTTTTCCGAGCGATCTGGAAAGCATGAACGAGAACCTCGCCGGAGGAGACATCAGCGGGGGGATCGTCGACCTGCGCCAGATGCTGTTTCGTCCGACGCCATATCTTTATGCGACTTCCGCACCCAACATCTACATCTGTTCGTCCTCGACACCACCTGGTGGCGGGGTGCACGGAATGTGCGGGTATCATGCCGCGAAGATGGCGCTGGCGAGATTGCGAAAATGAGCGCCGCAAAGTCTCGAGCGGCACCCGGCAGCTACGGCAATGGATTTGTCACCCAGCGGAAATCTTTTTCTACTTTGTTTTCGCGGCTCGTGGCTGGGTCGCAGAGACGTACTGCCCCAGCTTAAAGATGTCGAATATCGTACGCCCCGAGCGAATTTCGTCTTTCACCTGATTTTCTTTCCGCACAATTTCAGAAGCCAGTGCAACCGCCTCGTGCATACGGTCACGCGGAATGCTTGCTATGCCATTGGCATCCGCAAACACCGGATCGCCCGGGCTGATCGATAGCGTGCCTATTCGTATGGGGACGTTGATGTTCCCGTACGCTTCCTTTGCCGCCCTGTGCGGGTTGAAATGCCGGCAGAATACCGGGTAGCCGAGATCTCGGATCTCCACGGGATCCCGGACGGGGCCGTCAACGATGGTTCCTGAGAGCCCTCTTGCTTGCGCCGAGATCGACATCAACTCGCCCCACAGCGCTCCCTCGGAATTCGGCGAACCGCCGACGATCAGTACGTCACCCGGTCGGGCCAGATGCAAGGCATGGTGAACCGTGAGGTTGTCTCCCCGAGCACATTCAACCGTTAAGGCTGGCCCGCAAATACGAAAATGAGAATCGATGGGCAGAATCGAAGTTTCTACCGTATAGGAGGCGCCCAGCGCGTCTGCAAGCTGGCAGACGGTGAACTGCCGCAATTCTGCGATCAGGATTTCTTGTTCTTTGTCCATAAGCACTGTGGCTTATCTCTAGCCCCAACAGCACGCGTCAAATGCCCGCGTACCAGGCGTACCCTCCTTCTGGAGATACGGAGCCCAGGCCTTTACCGAACTTCTTGACGTCGTCAGTCACAATTAGACGATTGATGAATTTCACGCTCTTGTAGCCGAGTTGCCGCGGCAGTCGTACGCGCAGCGGACCTCCGTTGCCCACGGGAAGCTCCGACCCATTCATCCCGTAAGTAAGAAACGTCTGAGGATGCAACGCGTCAGCCATGTCCATGCTTTCCCACCAGTCGGGTTCGATGGAGAAATAAAAAACGTACTTGGCCTGGGGGTGCGCTCCCACGAGATCGAGAATGTACGAGAGCGGCACGCCATTCCATTCGGCGATGTAGGACCAACCCTCTTCGCAGACTACCTCGGTGATCTGGCTGTGTGAGGGATAGCTTTTCAGTTGGTCAATAGAAAACGAAGCGGGGCGCGCGACCATGCCGTCAACCGTAAGACGCCAGTCAGCGAATTTCGCCGCTTGAAAGCGCTTGAATTCTTCACTGAAAGGCGCGACTTCATTCTCCAACGGACGTTTCGAGATCTGACTACGAGAGAATTCACGCGCCAAGGAGTGCCTGGTCAGCAGCCGCATCGACGCGTAGGTCAGAGTTTCGCCTGGACCATAAAGCCCGCCGTGATCGGGCGGGATCAATCCATATTTTTGCGCTAGGCGTGCGGCTACGCCCAAGCCTGATATCCCCGCAGTGGCTGCCAGTCCGGTTGCGATCAGTTTTCGACGTGAGAGGTTCGTCATAGGATCTCCTTACGAGGACTCGGCTGACCTGTGATCATGGCGCGCATCCGATTCACGAATCCGGCGCGCCAAACCAGGACCACATGAACTAGCAGAAACAGCACCAGAGCCAAAGAAATGAAGAAATGCAGCGTGCGTGCCGATTGCCGCCCGCCTAACAGATTGACCGTTGCCGGGAATGCCGAATTGAAGGCAGGGGACAACGCGAGGCCCGTCCAAATTACCATTGGAAAAAGGACGAAGATCACGAACAGATAGGTGATTCGCTGCAGCACGTTGTAGGACCATGCGTCAGAATCACTGGGCCGCTCGAAGCGCAAATGATGAGCGATCACGCCCACGCAGGTTCGCCATGAGAAGTCGGCTTTTCCGGGAAGCAGATTCTTGCGGAAATGCTTCGTGATCAACGAAAAAATGACATACAGCGAGCCGGTCAGCGCCAGCATCCACGCGGTTTGAAAGTGCAGCGCCCGGCTCCAGCCATTCTGATCGGGCAATACATAGCCGTAGCCCGTGGGAACCAGATTCCTCGAGGAAGGGATGGGAATCTTGAACAACGGCTCTGTTAAGACGTTACCGGTTTCGCCCCAGTAGAAGCGAGGGTGGGACACAACAATTTCAGCTCCGGTGACAACTAGCGCAAAGAAGCAGAGAGTCGTGATCCAATGAGTGATGCGCACGAAGATCGAGTGCCGAGGCGTACTCGCTGCAGGCGGCCCGACAGGAGTAGACTTCGGGACGGAAGCTCCCAGCGGCAATTCGGCAGATTTCAATGTCGACATTCTCGGTCTCCCGCGATCCCGCTAGATTACATCTGTGGAGCCACAATCATCATGTGAAAAGTTCCCGGAGTGAATTCAGGAAGATCTCCGGGATTGGGAGGTTTCGATCCGGGTAGGATCTGCTCGGAAGGCAAGAACAGTTTGTGACTGATGGGATTGAGAGCCATGGTTCGCGCCTCCCGCTCGGTCTTCACATTTTGGAGCACAGTGTAGTGGTCGGGGCCATCTTGTTTTATTACCGTCAGAGTACCGTCGCAATTTGAGGCGAAGACCAGCTTCCGCTCGACATCGTAGATCGCGGCATCCGGTTCGACGCCGACGGGAAGTTGGGCGATTTGTTTCCCATTGTCCGCATCGGTAACAATCATGAGTTTGTTATCGCAGACGGAAAACAGCCGCCGTCCCTGAGCGTCGATAGCCAATCCTGACGGCCCTTTGCACGGCGCTAACGACCACTCGCTTTGCACTTTCGTTCCGTCCGGATCCAGACGCACGAGCGAGTTCCTGCTTTCGATATTCACAAATACATTGCCTTTGCCATCGGTCGCGGCAAATTCGGGGATGCCGCTCAGGGGAACCTTCGCAACGATGTTTTCCGTCCGAACGTCGATCACACTCGCGCTGTGAGAGTGGGCATTAAACGCGTAAACACGCTTCTTCGTCGGCTCATACAGCACAGCGTCGGGGGCATTGCCGACCTTGATTTTTTGGGTGACGGCATTCGACGCCAGATCGAACACGACGACTACATTATCCCCGCCGTCGGTAATGAATCCTCTATTGAATTCACGCGCCAAGGCGACTCCGTGCACGCGCTTCAGATTTGCGATGGAAGCTAACAGTTTCCCGGAATCGAGGTCTAGAATCAGCACCTCGTTACCCCGTGTTACGTATAACTTGTGCGTGGAGGCATCGGCGAGCAAATAATCCCAATATGTCTGATTTCCGCTGAACGGAATGCTCGAAACCACTTCATAGCGCTGCGCGCTTCCCCAGATGGAGAAAGATGAAAAGGCAAGAATTGCCAGGAAACTGCGGATGCACACCGAGCTCCTCCCTTAGAACAGCGTCCCCTGTTTGGTCATCTTACTGCCGCTCAGAATCTGTATTCGCAACAATCGTACCGCGCTGCTTTGCTCTCGTTTCTATGAGAGCAAAATGCTCCATCATGGTTCGGGCAGCGGCTGCCGGATCTTGCTTTTCGATCTCCACGTAGATTTTTTCGTGAGAAACATAAGAACTCGAATAATCTGAAAGAAGCCTGACCGTTTCTTTTCTGCTTTCCATCAGCATCTGCGAAAGCATTTCCATCACCGTGGTCATCACGCCATTGCGCGCGGCTCGCACGATGCAGAGATGAAACTCGGGCTCGGTCCGGCACCAGGCATCCGGGTCGCCCATCGTCTTCTCCATCTCGCTGAGAGCGTGGCGCAAAGCTCCCAGATCTTCCTTGGTCCTGCGCTCGGCAGCGAGGCTGGCAAGCTCTACTTCGAGAGTGCGCCGAGTTTCAAATAGATCAGTCTTGGCGACATTCTTAAGAGCGAGAGCGAATTCCAAGGGAACGCGCATGATGTCGCTGGCAGACTCAGCGAGATAGGATCCCGATCCTTGCCTTGCCTTGATTACGCCCATGATCTGGAGGGCGCGCAGGGCCTGCCGCAAGGTGGGACGGCTCACTGCCAGCGCTTCCGCCAGATCCCGCTCCGGCGGCAATCGATGACCGGGAACGAACACTCTCTTCGCGATCAGCTCTTTAAATCGGGCGATCAGCTCATCGGAAATGGCAACCCGATTAATTCGAGGACCGATATCAAGCGCCAGGGGCATAACGGAACGCTCGCTCTAACTGAAACGACGGCAAAACTTATATCTGTGCGACCTGCCACTTGTCAATTGGTAAATTGGTCAAATGGTATTTTACGAAAACAGTTGACAACCTGTCCAATTAGCAATTATATATTCGCCGCCTTGCCTCCTTTACTCGAACCTCACACTTGGAGCAGCGGATGCGAATCGCCAAATTATCTTTTTTAGCAATCCTGACCGCAAATTTGTGGGCCCAGACTGCGACCAGTTCGCTGAACGGCACGGTAACCGACCCGAATGGATCGGTTATTCCCGGTGCGACGCTCACTCTTTCCAATCCCGAAACGGGATTCGCCAGAACCGCTAGATCGAATGATCAGGGGGTCTATCAGTTTCTCCAAGTCCCGCCCGCCACTTACGAACTGACAGCCAGCGCGCCCGGGTTCGCGAAAGAAAAGAAGACGAATCTTATCCTCATGGTCGATACGCCGGCCACATTTGATTTTCCGATGCGAGTTACGGGAGGAGAGACCGTCGTGGAAGTTGCGGGAACGGCTCCGCTGGTCAACACGCAGGAAGCCAGCCTCGGGCATGCCTTCAACAGCGACCAGATTTCCTACTTGCCGTTCGAGGGAAGGGAAGCGACGAGCATCCTGAGTTTGCAGCCGGGGGTTGCGTTCACCGGAAACGGCAGCAACATCAGCGCGGCATCCGATAGCCGAAGTGGTTCGGTCAATGGAGCGCGCAGCGATCAAACTAATGTCACCCTGGATGGAGTCGACAACAACGACCAGACCCAGGGTTTGGCCTTCACCGGAGCTTTGCGGGCAACGCTTGATTCTCTCCAGGAATTTCGGGTCACCACCAGCAACGCCACAGCCGACGCAGGCCGCTCCTCGGGCGGACAGGTCGCGCTCGTCACCAAGAGCGGCACCAACAGCATTCACGGTACTGCATACTGGTACTATCGTCCCCCGTTTGGAGCAGCCAACGACTGGTTCAACGAGCAAGCTGAAGTCTCTAACGGACTAGCCAACAAGCCACCTTTTCTTTTGCGCAATACCTTTGGCGCGACTTTTGGTGGACCAATCCGGAAAGATCGCATGTTTTATTTTCTGGCTTATGAAGGCCAGCGCACCCGCGAAAATCTGCAGGTCACACGGGTCGTTCCCACCGACGCTCTGCGCAATGGATCGATCACGTATCCCTGTTCGCAGGATCCGACATGTCCTGCCTCCGGAACCTTCACATTGACCGCCGCCAACCTCGCCACCATGGACCCGAACTGCACCAGCCTGGGAACCTGTCCACTCGGCCCGGGCGCCAATCCCGCGGTGATGCAGTTGTTCCAGCAATATCCCGAGCCCAACACCACAACTGTCGGAGACGGTTTCGGGTACGACTTTGGAGGCTTCACGTTCTCGTCGCCGCTGCCGACCAAACTCGACACCTACGTGGCTAAGATTGACTACAAACTCACCCCGAGTGGAACGCATGCGATCTTCGTTCGCGGCGGGCTCATGAGTGATCGGGGCGCATCCCGAGCAGACTCCACTTCCGTCACCGGTTCCGGCGGATCCGAATTCCCCGGCCAACCCGCCAACAGCAGCAGCCTCAATGCCTCGAAAGGCCTCATCGGCGGCTACACCGGCGTCCTGCGCCCGCATCTGCTGAACAATTTTCGCTACGGGTATATCCGCCAGTCCTTCGCTAACCTCGGTCGCCAATCGCAGCACTTCATCAACTTCCGCGGACTCGACAATCTGAACGCGCAGACGCCGAGTACCAACACGACCGTGCCGGTGCACAATCTCGTGGATGACATCGCTTGGACCAAGGGTGCGCACACCTTTGAATTCGGCGGTAATCTGCGCATCATCAACAATATTCGTGAATCCAACGCCACTTCTTTTTTCACGGCGCAAACCGATTCTGACTGGCTGGCCGGCTCCTGCATTTCGGGATGTACAACTCCAGTGAGCCTCGATCCCTCTGGCTTCGGTTTTCCCGCTGTCGATGGCAGTTTCAGTTCGAGTTACGATTACGCGGTCACAGCGCTTGCCGGTCTCGTCACGGTCGTAAATTCCAACTACAACCTGAACAAATCGCTCACCGCATTGCCCGAAGGAAACTCTGTCCAGCGCCATTTCCGCAATCACGAATACGAGTTCTACGCGCAGGATACGTATCACGTGAAGCCCAACCTTACTGTTACCTACGGTCTGCGCTACACCCTCCTTCAGCCGCCGTATGAAACCACGGGCACGCAGGTGGCTACCGATCAGAGCCTCGATGGATGGTTCAAACAACGCGGCGCAGCTATGCTTCAGGGCCAAGCCTATGAACCACTGCTGACCTTCAGCCCATCCGGGCAGGCAAATGGCAAGAAGCCGTACTGGAGTTACGACTACAAAGATTTCGCTCCGCGCCTCTCCGTCGCATATGCGCCTAAAGCGGAAGACGGATTTTCCAAGCGCATGTGGGGAGGTCCGGGAAAAAGCTCGATCCGCGTCGGGTACGGTATGTATTACGACCACTTTGGACAGGGAATCGTCAACAGCTTTGATCAGTTGGGATCGTTCGGCCTCACCACGTCGCTCAGCAACCCGGCGGGCGTGCAAACAGTCGACGGCTCGGCACGATACTCCACACTGAACACCATTCCCACAACCAGCGCGAGCACCAGCGGCGTCTGCCCAGCAGCGCCTTGCCCGCTGGTTCAGCCCGCACCATCCGGATCGTTCCCTGTCACTCCACCCGCCGGCATTGCTTCGGGCTACGCCATTACGTGGGGCCTTGACGATCGCCTCAAGACGCCGTACTCCAATCTCCTCGATTTTGCGATCACGCGCCAGTTGCCGAAAGACTTCGTCTTCGAAGCTTCGTACGTTGGCCGCTTTGCGCATCGCCTGCTGCAGGAAGAAGACTTTGCCATGCCCGCCGATCTCTGGGATCCCCAATCCCACACGGATTACTTCACTGCAGCCACCGCCCTTGCCAAGCAATATCGCGCCGGCGTGCCAATTCAAAACGTGCAGCCGATGCCGTACTGGGAAAACATCTATCCTGCCGCTGCCGGTTCCTCCGCGACCCAAGTCGGCGGCGAATGCGGTAACCCAGGCGGGCTCTGTGGGGCTCAGACGACGGGTGGTGTTCCCGCTACTCTTACCGCGACGCAAGCCATCTACGATTTGTTTGCCTACAATGCTGGCAACGAGACCACCGCGCTCGAGTACGCGGATGTCCCGGGACTCGTGAGTGCTACGAATTGCTATCCGGCGTGCGCAACTGTCGGCGGACAGCAGACTCCGTTTACTTTCTACTCCCCGCAATATTCGTCGCTCTATGGATGGAACACGATCGGCAACAGCTCGTACAATGCCGGCCAATTCAGCCTGCGTCGCCGCATGTCCGATGGCCTGCAGTTCGATCTGAACTACACTTTTTCCAAGTCGATGGACATCGGCTCCAACGCTGAGCGTATTAACCATTTCCAGGGCAGCGGATTTGCCAGCCAGGTTCTCAACTCCTGGTTCCCAAACCAGCTTCGTGCTGTTTCCGATTTCGACAACACTCACCAGTTCAACGCGAACTGGGTCTATCAATTGCCCTTCGGACGCGGCAAACGTTTCGCTGGCGGGGTGAGCCGGCTCGTCGATGCCGCTGTCGGCGGATGGACTGTCTCCGGCCTCTGGCGCTGGACCAGCGGCTATCCGTTCTCCATCAGCAGCGGATTCGGTTGGGCCACCAACTTTGATGAACAATCACTAGCTGTTCTCAATGGAACGCGGCCACGTACCGGAACTTTCATCGTCAACGGCACACCCAACGTCTTCAGCAACCCGAACAATACAAGTGATCCCACTTCAGCGATCAATCAATTCCGCGCCGCCCTACCCGGCGAATCCGGACAACGCAACAATTTTTGGGGGCCGGGCACGTTCAATATCGACTTGTCGGCCAGCAAAAATTGGAGCCTTACCGAACGGCAAACTCTGCGATTCAGCGCCGAAGCTTTCAACCTGACGAATACGCCGCGCTTCGACGTGGGTACGATGCAGTTGAATCTTGCCGGGAACAGCATTACGAACAGCGGATCATTCGGAAATTTCAGCTCGACGTTGTCGAATCCACGCGTGCTCGAGTTCTCTTTGCGGTACAGTTTCTAGCGGCAGCTGCACTCGATGCGCTTACTCGTGGTCTCGGATGTCCCCGAACTCAGATGAAAGGAAACAGATCTTAACTTCGCAAACTCTCCTGTCTATGCTGCAAGCGCGAGCGTCGGTGAGATCGCCAAGCTCATTCGCGCCTTGTGCAATGGCTGCCTTGTATCTAATGGGCCTCGCCGCTCCGGTTTGGGCACAGGACCAATTCGCCAAATCAGCTCTTGTATCTGGCACAGTCCTTCCGCAACCCTACGATGCGCGTGAGAATTTTTCGCCAGAGCTGATGCAGCAGCTTGAGACGATAAAGACTGCCGCACTAACGGACGAATATGCGTACCGGCAGCTCGCGCATCTGACGGAGAACATCGGCCAGCGATCCAGCGGTTCCGCTGGCGCCAAAGCCGCCGTCGAATATGTGGCAGCGCAGTTACGCGAGATAGGGCTGGACGTTCACCTCGAAGAAGTCAAAGTGCGGCACTGGGTGCGCGGTGCGGAAAGCGCCGAACTGGTAGAAGGCCCCGGCTTCGCTCCCGGAGTCAAGCAGAAGATTGTGCTGACGACGTTAGGAGGAAGTACGTCTACGGGGGCCGCTGGAATAAGCGCCGAGCTGGTCGTAGTCGACAACTTTGACCAGCTAAGGACGATCGCGCGCGAAAAAATCGCCGGCAAGATCGTCTTGTTCAATGAGAAATTCGATACGCAAAAAG
>Ga0070731_10003076_pt1 | contig 15248 bp, 13 predicted proteins | sample Coa_R1_2_FD_66448 | JGI IMG/M metagenome (GOLD analysis project Ga0070731, IMG submission 66448) | Surface soil microbial communities from Centralia Pennsylvania, which are recovering from an underground coalmine fire - Coalmine... | ecosystem: Environmental > Terrestrial > Soil > Unclassified ...
GCGTCGCACTCGTAGGTCCGCAGCTGCTCGGGCTCCGTGATCAGAGCCTCCGCCGGCAGCGTCGCGGCGACGGCACGCAGAAACCCGTCGGCGAGCGCCATGGGCTGACCTTACCGGCCGGAAGCGGCGCTCTCCCGCGAAGAGGCGACGGGCAGACCAAGCCGGCGCCGCATCACCGCGACGGCCTCCGGGTTGGAGTCGCAGAGCACGCACCTGCGCCCGAGCTCGCGCGCGGCGGCACCGAGCGTACCGCTGCCGGCGAAGAAGTCGAGGCACCAGTCTCCCGGCGCCGACGAGGCCTGCACGATGCGCCGCAGGACGCCGAGCGGCTTCTGCGTCGGATAGCCCGTCTTCTCCTTGCCGGTCGGCGAGACGATCGTGTGCCACCAGACGTCGGTCGGCAGCTTGCCGCGCGCGGCCTTCTCGGCGGTGACGAGCCCCGGCGCCATGTAGGGCTCGCGGTCGACGGCGTCGCAGTCGAAGTGGTATGCGTCGGGGTTCTTCACGTAGACGAGGATCGTGTCGTGCTTCGCCGGCCAGCGGCGCTTCGTGCGCGCGCCGTAGTCGTAGGCCCAGACGATCTCGTTCAGAAAGCAGTGACGGCCGAAGAGCTCGTCGAGGAGGAGCTTGCAGTAGTGGGCCTCGCGGTAGTCGATGTGGAAGTAGAGCGTGCCGCGGTCGTTCAGGAGGCGGCGCGCCTCGCGGAGCGGCGGCTCGACGAAGCCGAGATAGTCGTCGTGGCGGTCGAGGTACGAGCTCGTGCCGACGACCTCGCTCAGGTACCTGCGCCCGCCGAAGCCGACGCGGTCGCCGGCATCGTCCTGCGCCGTCGCGAGCGTCAGCCGCCGCTGCTCCTTGCCGGTGTTGAACGGCGGATCGACGTAGACGAGCGTGAACGACCCATCCGGTAGACGCGGCAGCAGCTCCATGTTGTCGCAGAGATGGATCGCTTCCGCGAGCACGCACCGAGCCTACGGCCGCGCGCGGACGGCTCAGGCTCGGTTCGTCGCGGGCAACTCGACCCTGAAGGTCGAGCCAGCCCCGACCTGCGAGTCGACGCGGATCGTGCCGCCCATGCGCGTCACCAGCTCGCGCGTGATGTACAGCCCGAGCCCCGTCCCGCCCACGCCGGCGGTTTGCGCCGGGTCGAGGCGGTGGAACTTCTCGAAGATCCGCTCCTGCTCCGAGACCGGGATGCCGATCCCGTCGTCTTCAACCTCGATGACGACCGTCTCGTCTGGGCGGTGGCGCAGGCGCACCTCGACCGTCCCGCCGTTCGGCGAGTACTTGACCGCGTTCTCGAGCAGGTTGGCGAGCACCTGGCGGAAACGGTCGCGGTCGCAGGGGACCTCCGGCAGCGACGAGGAGGCGCGGAGACGGATGCGGTCGCCGCCGGGGAGCGCGTGCCTCGCCGACTCGATCACGCTGGCGGCGAGCTCGGCCAGGTCGCATGGGTCACGGGCGAACTCGAGCTTGTTCTCGTCGAGCTGGCCGGCGAGCAGGATCTGGTCGATCACGCGCGCGAGCCGTTCGCCCTCGCTCTCGATCACCTCGAGGAACAGCCTGCGCTCCCCCTCCTGCAGATCGATGTCCTGGCGGAGCAGCGTCCGCGCGGCGCCGTAGATCGCTGCGAGCGGCGTGCGCAGCTCGTGCGAGGCGGTGGCGACGAGGTCGCTGCGCGCCTGCTCGAACAACCGCTCCTCGCTGACGTCGCGGAGTGCGAACACGCTCCCCTCGCCGAAGCCGACGCGTGAGACCGAAAGCCACCGCTCCTCGCCCCGCAACGGCACCGGGATCGTGACCGGTATCTGCTCGTGCACCTGTTGGTCGAGCGTGGGCCAGTCAGGGATGAGCGCGTCCGCCCGCCGGCCGAGCGCCTCCGCCTCGGCGATGCCCGTCAGCCGGGCTGCCGACGGGTTCCAGTAGCGAACGCAGCCCTCTTCGTCCAACAGGACCACTGCGTCGGCGACGTACTCGAGGGCCTGTGCGGCGCGCGCGCCCTGCTCGACCGTCGCAAACAGGCGCGCGTTCTCGACCGCCTGTGCCGCGCGTCGCGCGAGCTCCTGTGCGAGCTCGAGGTCGGCCGCCGTGTACGGCCTCCGCGACCCCGTCGTCGCGAGCGTGAGCGCGCCGAGCGTCTTGCCCCGCACGACCAGCGGGACGACGATCGCGGAGCGCAGGTCGAGCTCGCGCAGCGTCCGCAGCTGCTCCTCGTCGTCGACCGTCGCGGCGAGCAGCATCGCCTCGTCGATCTCGGGCACGAACAGTGGCTGGCCGGTGCGGATGACGAGCGGCGCGCCCGTCTCGTCGTCGGGGTCGAGCGGCCGCTGGCCGCCGAAGGCCTCCGCCCACCGGCGTTTCTCCGGGTCCCGGTGCACGACGACGAGCCGCTCGAGCGTGCGGCCGGGGCCGACCATCACCACCGTGCACCAGTCGCCAAAGCGCGGCACCGCGAGCTCGGCGACCTGCGCAAGCGTCTGCTCGTAGTCGAGCGAGGCGGAGAGGAGATCGCCGGCGTCGGCGAGAAACGAGAGCCTCCGCTGCGCCTCTTCCGCGAGCTCGCGTGCCGACGACTCGCTGCGGTAGAGGCGCGCGTTCTCGATCGCCGCCGTCGCCCTGCGCGCCAGCTCTTCCGCGAGGTGGACGTCGGCGTCGTCGTAGCGACGGCCGGAGTCCGACCACGCGAAGGTGAGCGCGCCGAGGATCCCCTCGCGCCCGATGAGCGGCACGGCGATCACGGCTCGCGGGTCGAGCTTGGTCATCAGCTCGAAGTGCCGCTCGTCTTTCGTCGTCGTGCGGAGCATCGCCGGTGTGAACTCGGCGAAGCGAACCGTGGCGCCGGTCGTCACTGCACGGCTCGACGGCGACGGCCCTTCGATGGTCGCCACGTACTCGCGCGAGAGCTGCTCGAGCAGCTCGCGCTTCTCCGGCATCGCGCCGGCGACTGCGACGCGACGAAACGTTCCGTCGGCGCCTGCGAGATCGACGATGAACCAGTCGGCCAGGCGCGGCACGACGAGCGCTGCGAGCGTCGACAGCGTCGAGTCGTAGTCGAGCGAGCTCGAGAGGATGTGACCGGCCTCGGCGAGGAACGCGAGCCCTTCCTCGCTCCGCCGGCGAAGCTCGTCGGCGCGCTCGTGGGCGACGACGATTGCGACCAGGTTCGCGACCCCGCGTAGGAACACGACCTCGTCGCTTCCGAACGCTTCGCGCGTGCCGCTGTGCACGACGAGCACGCCGACCGGCTGCCCTTCCCCGCGCACCGGAACCGCGGCAGCGCTGACGAGGCCGAGCTCGAGCAGATGGCGCGAGCCGGAGTAGCGGCCGTCGTCGGCGAGGTCGCCCACGACGCGCGGCTCCTGCACGCGGAACGCCTCGGCCAGGAGCGAGTCGCCGTCGCACCGAAACGGACGGAGCTCGCCCTCCGGCCAGCCGACGGCGGTGCGAAAGACGAGCGCGCCGCCGCCGTCCGGCTCGAGCAGGCCGGCCCGGTCTGCGCCGAGCCCCTCGGCTGCCGCGGCCACGGCCTGCTGCCGGAACTCACTGGCCGAGGCGCCGAGGAGCGCCGACCGTCCGAGCTCGGCGACGAGTGTCTGCTGCCGCTCGCGCCGCCGTAGCGCCTCCAGCGCATCCCGCTCGACCCCTTCGGTCAGCTCGTCAGCTCGTACCAGAGCGCCCCCTCGACCTCGCCACCCGTACCGGCTCATAGTATGAACCGGGCGCTGGCCGGACGCGGTGGCGCGCAGGGAGTAGCCTCGGGGCATGGCAACCGAAACGCGACCCGACGACGCCCTTCGCGCGAACGTGCGCCTGTTGGGGCAGATCCTCGGCGAGGTGGTCGTCGAGCAGTGCGGCGAGGAGCTCTTCGGGCTCGAGGAGGAGATCAGGGCGCTTGCCCGCGCCGGGCGGCGGGGCGACGACGACGCCTCCCGGCAGCTTCGAGAGACGGTCGGAGGGCTCGACCTCGACCGGCAGGCACTCGTGCTCCGCGCCTTCGCCATGTACTTCCAGCTCGCCAACATCGCCGAGCAGCACCACCGGCTCCGGCGCCGGCGCGCCTACGAGCAGGAGGGCCGCGTCGGGCGCGAGTCGCTCGCCGACGCGCTCGAGCGCCTCGAGCAGGCCGGCGTCGGACCCGAGGAGCTGCGGGCCGGCGCGGAGTCGCTCTCGATCGAGCTCGTCCTCACCGCGCATCCGACCGAGGCGACGCGGCTCGGCGTCCTGCGCGCGCACCGTCGGATCGCGGCGCTGCTCCAGGAGCTGGACGAGCCGGACCTGCCGGCGTCGCGCGCGGCGCGCGTGCGGCGGGATCTCGCCGAGGAGATCACCGTCCTCTGGCAGAGCGACGAGGTCCGCTCGCAGCGCCCGCGCGTCGCAGACGAGATCCGCTGGGGCCTTTGGTTCTTCGAGGAGAGCTTCTGGGAGGCGGCACCGGTCCTGCTCGCCGACCTGCGCGACCTGGTCGGCGCCGACGTCTCGCCACTCTCGTTCGGCACCTGGATCGGCGGCGACCTCGACGGCAACCCGAACACGGATCCGGAGACGGTCGAGCTCGCGCTCGAGCAGGCGCGCGCGCTCGCCCGCAGGCTGCTCAAGCAGGATGTGCGCAGGCTCGCGCGCACGTGGGGCATGTCGGCGCAGCTTGCCGGCGTCGACGTAGAGATCGGCGAGGTCGACGACGTGCCGACGACGCGCAACGTCGACGAGCCGTATCGCCGGCGCCTCACGTCGATCTGGCAGCGGCTCGACGGAGACGACTACGAGTCTGCAGCCGAGTTGCTCGGCGAGCTCGACCTGATCGAGGCGAGCCTCCGGCGGCATCGCGGCGCACGCGTCGCCGAAGGATCGCTGGCCGTGCTGCAGCGACGCGTCGAGATCTTCGGCCTGCACCTGGCGAAGCTCGACCTCCGCACGCACGCCGATGCCGTGCACGGGCGCGACCCGCAGCTGCTCGCCGTGCTCGACACAGCCGCGCGCCTGCAGCGCCGCCACGGCCGCCTTGCACTCGACACGCTGATCGTCTCGATGACCACTTCCGCCGACGATCTCGTCGCCGCCCAGGCTCTCGCGGCCGAGGCGGGGCTCGAGGTCGACGTGGTGCCGCTGTTCGAGAAGATCGACGACCTGCGCCGCGCCGATTCTGTCGTCGCCTCGTACCTCGACCGCGCGCCGGCCGACCATCTCGAGGTGATGGTGGGCTACTCCGACTCCGGCAAGGACGGCGGCTACCTGACGGCCAATTGGGAGATCTACTGCGCCCAAGAGCGGCTCGCGTGGCTTGCGGCGAAGCGCGGCGTCGAGCTGACGGTCTTCCACGGGCGCGGCGGCTCGACCGGCCGCGGCGGCGGCCCGACCTGGGCGGCCGTGCTCGCGCAACCGCCGTACGCGACCGCTGGTCGGCTGAAGCTGACCGAGCAGGGCGAGACGGTCTCGTTCAAGTACAGCCTCCCCGGGCTCGCGTACCGGAACCTCGAAGCTGCGGTCGCCGCCACGCTGCTGACCGGGTTTCCGGCGATCCTCCCCGATCCCCCCGAGACCGCCCGCGCGCTGATGGGCTCGCTCTCCGCGGAGGCGCACCGCGCGTACCGTGCGCTCGTCTGGGAGTCGCCGGGCTTCGAGGAGTTCTTCCGCGCCTTCACGCCGATCGACGAGCTCGCCCACCTCGAGATCGGCTCGAGGCCGATCGCGCGGCCCGGCGCGAGCGGCGCCGACGAGCTCGCGCGGTTGCGCGCGATCCCGTGGGTGTTCGCATGGACGCAGAACCGCTGCCTCCTGCCGGCCTGGTACGGCGTCGGCGCCGCACTCGAGTCGAGCGACGTGAGCGAGCTCCGCGCGCTCTACCGCGACTGGCCGTTCTTCCGCGCGCTCGTCGGCAACCTCGAGATGACGCTTGCGAAGTCGAGCATGGGAATCGCACGGGACTACCTGCGGCTCGTCGTCCCCGAGGTCGGCGCGCGCTTCTTCGCCGCGATCGAGGACGAGCACCGGCGCGTCGTCGACGCCGTGCTCACGATCACCGAATCGCGTGAGCTGCTCGATCAGAACCCGCAGGTTCAGCGCTCGGTGCGGCTGCGGAATCCGTACGTCGACCCGATGAACGCCGTCCAGGTCGAGCTGCTCGGCCGCTACCGCTCGGGAGACGAGGCGGCGCTCCGTCCGTTGCTTCGGTCGATCGCCGGCATCGCGACCGCGCTCCGCAACACGGGTTGATCAGCAGCTCGGCTCGCCGTCGGAGATGCTGCTCGAGCCGACGACGCGGCCGCGGCGATCTTCGCAGAGCTTCACGATGACGGCGGAGCGGGCACCGCTCCAAACCACGGTGAAGTAGAGCGCGTAGCCGTTCGGCCGTGCGTGCGTGCCGTTGTACTGCACGCGCACCGTGTCGTGGGGGCGCGTCAGGTAGGCGCGGGCAGCCGGGACCGAGGGAGGATTCGCCTGCACGCCGGCAGCGTACGGGTCGGCGCTGCTTCCGTCAGGACGGGATCACGCTGTACGTCCCGCTCCAGCCCCCGGCGCCGCCGCAGTTGTAGTGCCAGCGCACGTGCACCGGGTCCTGCGTGTCGCTCGACGCGACCGAGGTGCTGAGGAACCCGCCTTGCTGCAGGCGCACGAGCGCACCTGCGTCACAGAAGCTCGGCACGACCGCCGAGCCTTGATACGTCGACCCGTCCTGCTGATCGCCGCTCGCGTACCAGCCCGAGTCGCTCGTCGGGTCGACGTACGACTGGCTCCCGATCGCGACGACGATCGTCGCGGTGCCGGGGGTGCCCGACGCGCACGTGGCTGCGAAGGTGATGCTCGTGCCGAGGAACACGACGGCGGCAGTCGGGTGTCCGCCGGGCATGGTCATGTCGAAGCCGGCGCGCAGAATCGAGCCCTGGGCCACTTTCAAGTCGCCCTCCATCGCCTGGATGCTCGTGACGAGCAGCGTGCCGCCGGTTGCCGGAGGAGGCGGGGTCGGCGTCGTCGTGGTGGTCGGCGGCGGCAGGGGCTGCTGGGGCGTCGTCGTGGTCGTCGTCGTCGTGCTCGTGGCCGGCGGCTGCACCGGCGTGGTCGGGGTCTGCGGGGCAGGGGTGACGGGCGTGGTCTGCGTTCCCTGGTCGCCCGAGCCGGGCTTCGCCGCCGCGGGGATGCGGTTCGTCGGAGGCGGCGTGGTGACGACCGGTGACGTGGAGGCCGGCGGAGACGCAGGGCTCGTCTCCGCGGGCTTCGACGGCCGCGGCGAGCTATGAGGCTTCGGGGCAGCCGCGTGCAGCTTCGGCGTCGTCGCGTGCGGCTTCGCCGGCACGACCGGCACGAGCTTCGGAAGCTGGGCCTGCGTCTGGGCCGGCGCTTTGGCCGGCTTGAGGGGCTGCACGACGATCGGAGTCGACTTCGGCAGCGACGGGTGCGAGGTGACCGCGCTCAATCCGGGCACGAGCGCTGCGCCGACGGGGACGGCCGGCGCGATCGCGATCGTCTCGTGCGGCCGGGCGGCGCGCCGCACGACCGGCGGCTTCTGCGGCTTCGGCTTCGCTGCAGGCCGGGGCGGAGCGACCGTCACCGTGATCGGCCGCTCGGCGGCTGCCTGGCCGGCCGGCTGCAGCGCCGGCTCGGAGAGCCGCGTGGTCGCCGGCTGCCCCTGGATCAGCGGCTGCCACAGGTACACGGCAGCGACCACAGAGCCGGTCAGCGTCCCGGCGAGACCCAGGAACCGGAGCGCCCGCATGAAAGCGATTCTCACATTCTTATCTGACAGCATCCGCACCGTTCTCCTTGCGCGATTCATGCCGCGTCGGCGTCCACCACGACCATGTCACGGCCTGCCCGCTTTGCCCGATAAAGGCACGCGTCTGCTCGCGCGAGCAGCTCGTCGGCACCCTCGGAGGGCGGGTGGTGGGAGACGCCGAAGCTGGCTGTGACGCGCACCGGGAGGCCCGCCGCCGACCGAAGCTCGGTTCGCAGCCGTTCCGCGACGTGCCGCGCGCCGTCGACGTCGGTCTGCGGCAGGAGGACCGCGAACTCGTCACCGCCGAGCCGAGCCGGGAGGTCGATCTCGCGCGCGCAGCGCTCGAGCGTGCGGGCGAACGCCTTCAGCACCTCGTCACCGGCGACGTGTCCGAAGCGGTCGTTGATCGCCTTGAAGCCGTCGAGGTCGGCGAGCAGCACGGCGAGCGGCGTCTCGAAGCGCTTCGAGCGGCCGCACTCGGTCTGCAACGCGGCGGTGAAGCGGCGGCGGTTGGCGAGGCCGGTCAGGTCGTCGGTGAGCGCGTGCTGCTCGGCAAGGCGATGGCGGTGCGCGTTCTTGAGCGCGGTGCTGCCGTGGATCCCGAGCCAGTCGGCCGTGGCGGCAGCTTCGGGGGCGAAGCCGGCCGGCGGCGGGACGAGCACGATCGCGGCGCCGCCCGGCTCGCCGGTCTCGAGCGAGACGACGAGCGTGGCGCTGTGGTTGATCGACTCGACGTCGCCGCCTGCGACGACCCGCCCCGAGGCCGCGCCCGTCGCTTCGACGGCGGCGGTGCGGATCACCTCGAGGAGGGCCTGCTCGTCGTCCGTCGCCGAGAGCATCTCGCCGAGGAGCGCCATGCTGCCGAAGGCGGCGCGGCGTGAGGTCGGCGCCTCTGGCGATCCTGCCCGGAGCGGGCTCGCGAGCCAGGCGACCGCGATGAACAGTGCTACCAGCGTTGCGAGCACCGCGAGCGACAGACGCCAGCCCGACGGCAGCCCCCCGCTGCGTGCGGCGAGTGCCACGATGCGCACCGTCGGGCGGTCCGCCGCGAGCGGTCTGCCGAGGGCCCGGTAGCTGTGTCCCGCCACCCGGACGTCGGCGGCCGGGCCGGCTGCAAGGGGCGCGCCCAGCGGCAGCGGGCCCGCCGCGACGCGCCCGCCGTTCGTCACCACGAGCAGGTCGTGCCCGCCCGCCGGCAGCGCCGCGCGGACGCGGTCCAGGTACGAGGCGTCGAGCGGCGCCTCCGTGACCACGCGGCCGATCGTCTTGCCGGCGACGACGACTTTGGCGACGCGTTGGACTCCGAGGCGGCTGAGTGATCCGGCCTGCGCCCCGCTCGCCGCGACGAGCAGGGAGCCGGGATGCTCTCGTGCGAGCGCCCGGAGCGCCGCTGGGTCGCCGTCCATCAGGGCTGCGCGCATCCGTGTCAGCCGTGCGAGGGCCGTCGCGCGCCGGGCCGCCGCGGCGACGTCGCCGGCCAGCGTTCCCTGCGCAACCTGGAGGTCGGCCGAGAGCCGCGAGTCCGAGGCGGAGGTGTGGCTCTGGTCGATCGTGCGCCCGAGCAGCCAGACGAGGGCGACGGCCGTCGCAAGGGCCACCACGGCCACGGCCGCCCGCCGCCACGACACCGCTGCGCGCGCCCGACGCAGCCCACTCGTGCCCATTCCCGCTCTTCCTCCCAAGCCCGTCCTGACCAGACGCAGTCGAGTCTAGAGGAGCGTTCCGTCCGGACCTGTCTCGTTACGCGTCTGTTGATGCGCTCGATCAGCGCCGCCGCCGGATGCGATGATCACGGCTTGGCTCGAGCCGAACGCGGGGCGGAGACGTGGGCGCTGGTCGCTGTCGCCGGGATCGTCGCCTACCTCATGATCGACCTCGCGCTGGTGTTCCTCCGGCCGCACCTGAGCGTCCTGCACAACGCGGAGAGCGACTACGGCAGCAAAGGGCGCTATGCCTGGCTGATGGATGCGAACTTCGTCCTGCGCTGCCTGCTCAGCCTGGCGGTCGTGCGGGCGCTCGTGCTGTCCGTGACGGTGACGAACCGGCTTCGAGTCGCAATCGGGTGCCTGGTCGTCTGGTCGGTCGGGTCGGGGCTCCTCGCGTTCTTCCCCGACGACCCGGTCGGCACGGTGACGCACGGCGCCGGGCGGGTGCACATCGTTCTCGCCGCGGTCGCGTTCATCGGGGTCGTGCTCGGCACCCGGGTCGCTTCGCGGGCACTGCGGGCCGCGCCGGCGTGGCGTCCCATCTCCGCGACGCTCACGCTGCTCTCGTGGGGAGCGCTCGTGCCGGTGCTGCTCCTCGGGCGGGCGCATCTTCGCCCCCACTCGCTCGGCGGTCTCTACGAGAAGCTCTTCCTTGCCGTCGAGCTTGCCTGGCTGCTCGCCGTCGCGGCGTGGATCGCTGCCGGTAGAGCCGTTGACACGGCCGCCGAGTCTCGCGCGGCCGAGGCCGCGCTCGACCCGTCGTAGGCCGTGGCGCGACTCAGCCTGCGCGTTTCCCCCGGCTCGACGAAGACAGCCGTGGTCGGTCGATACGGCGACGGCTGGAAGCTGCGCGTCGCCGCGCCGGCCGAGAGCGGTCAGGCAAACGACGCGGTCGTGCGCCTGCTCGCGGACGTGCTGTCGCTGAGCGTCCAGCGGGTGGAGATCGTCTCCGGCCAGACCTCGCGCAACAAGGTCGTCGAGATCGACGGCCTCACCGAGGAAGCAGTGCAGGCGGCGCTCGCGCGAGCGAGCGGCGTCGTCCGCTAGCGCGGCGCTCCGCTCGGAGAGCCGGCGAGTAGTGTTGCCGGTCGTGGCCGAGGACTGGCGTGTGACGGTCGACCTGCAAGAGGACGATCACGTGGCCCGTCTGCTCCGGGCCTTGCACGAGCGCGAGGTCGAGAGCGACGTCGGGCAGCAGCTCGGCGACCGGGTCGCCGTCAGCGGCTCCAGCGGGCGGGTATTCCTGTACGCGGACGGCGAGCAGGCCGCGCGGACAGCACAACAAGTCGTGGAGCGAGCGCTACGGGAGCATGAGGTGCAGGGCGCGACCAAGCTGGAACGGTGGCACCACGAGGAAGAGGAGTGGGAGGACGCGGACAAGCCGCTGCCGTCGACCGCGGCGGAGCACCTGGCCGAGCACCAGAAGCTCGAGCAGCAGGAGACCGCGGAGTCGCGGTCCTCCGGCATCGCCGAGTGGGAGCTTCGGATCGAGCTGCCGACCCACCACGACGCCGACGCGCTCGCAAATCGGCTGCGGCAGGAGGGTTATCAGGTCGTGCGCCGCTGGACGTTCCTGCTGATCGGCGCGAACGACGAAGACGAAGCCCGCGCGCTCGCCGAGCGCCTGCAAGCGGAGCTGCCTTCCGGCGCGACGATTCACGTCGAGCCCGGCAGCGGCGTGGCCTGGGAGCTGATGCCGCGGAATCCGTTCGCGATCTTCGGCGGGCTGGCGAGCTGAGCCGGCTCAGCGAACGGAGAGCAGGCCGCGTACTGCAGGCAGCAGCGCGGCCCGGAATGGTGCTCGGCGGTGCTAGCGCTTCCCGCGCATCCAGTTGGAGAGGCGCGAACCGAGCGATGGCGCCGAAGGCCGCCAGACCGTCTGCGGCGGAGGCACCTGGAAGAGCTCGAGCTTCTCGGCCTCCGCGCCTGCGATCCGAAGCGTGACCTTGCCCTGGAAGATCGCGCCGACCTGCTCGCCGGGCACGTAACGAGGCGCCGAACCGCCGAGGCTGATCGCGAGTCCGTCAAAAATGTCTTCGTGCTTGTCGCCGCCGACGCTGAGTACGGCGCCGACCGGGCTCCCATCTGCTCCGACGACGCTCCAGCCGGGCTCGATCTGAAGCCACGAGCAAGGGTCGGTCGGGCTCGCGCCGTCGCTGCCGCTTCCCGGCGGAGATGAGAACGCTCCGGCCATGTTCCGCCACGCTAGCAAGCACGTATGAGAAGTCTGTGCCGCCGAGGTCGGCGAAGGTCGTCGGAGCGTCCCGCGGGCGGCAGCCGGTCGATCCATTGGCTGCGCCGGCACCCGGCTGCGAACACGAGCGGTCGCTGCTAGGCGGGCGCAGCAGCTGCGAGCCGGCGCTCGATTGCCCGCTTGGCCCTGCCGATCGGGATCGAGCTCTGGCTGACGACAAACTGGGCGTTGGCGAGCAGCAGGAAGCCGTTGACCTCGAAGGCGAGCTGATCGGCATCCTCGGAGGGGTCGATCGCACCCTCGGCCTGAGCGTCGCGAACGGCCCTCTCGAGCTGCCGGACCCACTCGTCTGCAAGCTGAATCGCACGGTCGCGCACCGGACCGGGGTGCGTGTCCATCTCGGCCGCGACCGAAGCGAAGAAGCAGCCGCCCGGGAACACGCGGCCCTCGACGTGTGCGAGGAAGCCTTCCGCGAGCGTCCGCAACCGCTCGATGCCCGTTGAGGCACCTGCCGCGGGCGCGATGACCTGCTCCTCGAACAGACGGCTCGCCGTCTCGATCGTTGCCAGCTGGAGCTCCTCTTTGGAGCCGAAGTGCGCGAAGAGGCCGCTCTTGCTCATCCCGACGGCCGTGGCCAGGCGGCTGATCGAGAGCCCGGCGATCCCCTCGACCGTGGCGAGTTGCGCCGCCTCCTGCAGGATCGCGTTTCGGCTCCGCTCGCCGTCGCTGCGCTGCTTGCGCGTCCGGCGATCGGTCTCGACGGTCGTCTGGAGTTCGTGCACGCTTGACAAGTTAGCACGATCGGTCGTATAGTGGTGACTTCGCACGAACGATCGTACTAAACGGCAGGAGGTCAGAACGATGAACCTGATCACGCGCGACGAGCTCCGCACGAAGCTGCAGCGGGGCGACGACTTCAAGCTCGTCATGCCGCTGTCCAGATTCGCCTACGGCGCGAAGCACATCCCGACCTCGCTCCAGTTCGAGAGCGTCGACGAGACGCTCGCTGCGCTCGACGCGGAAGACGAGATCGTCGTCTACTGCGCCGGCGTCTACTGCGCCGCGAGCATCTACGCCTATCGACTCCTCGAGCGGGCGGGCTACACACGCGTGCGCCGCTACGCAGGCGGTATCGCCGACTGGGAAGACGCGGGATATCCACTCGAACGCGGCGCGCGTGAGGCGACGAGCGAGGGATCGCCCGGGGAACGGTCACGCCCCGGGAGGTCGACACGCGCGTCGAGAACGCGGTTGAGCTTCAAGAGACCGCGGAGCCTGTGCGCGTAGCGTTCCGTCGACGCGGAGTTGCTCGCCACGGCTCGCCGGGCGCGTTCGGGACTGGCGGATTCCGCGCTCATCGACGAGGCGCTCCTCGCCCTCCTCTTGCGCAACCGAGCGGCCGAGGAGTGGCGGGAGCGGCCCGTCGGGACTGTCCCGACGAGGCCGAAGCGTGGCTGCGATGTCGCGCCAGAGGGGTGACTCGCTCACGCAGGCGGGCGCGTGGTGTCGCTTGTCAGCTCCGCGAGCACCTCGAAGAGCGCCGCGATGTCGCGGTGCTCGTAGCCGGCGGCCCGCGCCAGCGTGAGCATCTCGTCGGCCGTCGCGGCAGAGGGGAGCGGGAGCCGCAGCTGCCGTGCGGTGTCGAGCGCGAGCACGATGTCCTTCTGCATCAGGCTGATGTCGAACCAGGCCTCGTCGGGCAGGTCGAGGACGAGTGCGGCGCGCGCCTTCAGCATGGGCGAGCCGATCGGGCTCTGCGTCATCACCTCGATCGCCCGTTTGCGGTCGATGCCCGCGCGCTCGGCGAGGAGAAGGCCTTCGGCGAAGGCAAGCATCTGCACGGCGAGGCTGATGTTGATCGCGAGCTTCAGCACGAGTCCCTGCCCGTTCTCGCCAACATGGGTGGGAGTGCCCAGCTCGCGCAGGATCGGCTCGACACGGGCGTAGGCGTGCTCGTCGCCGCCGACCATGATCGTCAGCGTCCCGGTCTGCACCTGCGGCACGCTTCCCGACACCGGTGCATCGAGCATCGCAGCCCCCCGCTCCCGCACTTGCTGCGCAAGGTCGCGGCTCACCTGCGGGCTGACCGTGCTCAGGTCGACCCAGACCTTCCCTGCCGCGAGGCCGGCCAGGATCCCGTCAGGCCCCGACGCGACGTCCTCGAGGACGCCGTCGTTCGGCACGGAGGTGAAGACGACGTCGACGGCCTCCGCGATCTCGTGCGGCGTCTCGCGCCAGATCAGCCCCTCTCGCTCCAGGGCTTGAACCTCTTCCCGGTGGCGGGTCTCGCCGTAGACGGTGTATCCGGCACGGAGGAAGCGGACTGCCATGTTCCCGCCCATATGCCCGAGGCCGATGAAGCCGAGCGTGGTCACGGTGACCTTCCTCCTTCCGAGCGCCCCAGACGGGCCGAGGCGGGAAGGATGACAGAGCCGCGTTGTCGACAGCTCCAGATCCTCGAGGTGAGCTCGCTCGACTTCTATGGGTTGCGCCGGAGGCTGACCACGCCTCCTCCCGAGGTGCCCGCGTAGAGCGTTCGGCCGGTCGCGTCGAGAGCGAGTGTTCTGACGTCGAGGTCGGTGAGGCCTGCGTTGAAGGAGTGCCAGCTCTTGCCCGAGTCCGTGCTTCTGAAGATGCCGCGCCGATCCGTGGCCGCGTAGAGGGTCTCGGGGTGTGTGGGATCGATCGCGAGGGCAGTCACGCCGACCGCGACCGTAATCCACTTGCCGGTGCGTGACTTCACCCGCCACCGCGGCAGCCCCGAGGTCGCAGGCTGCCAGCTGCTGCCTCCGTCCGTGCTCTTGAAGACAGCGCCCGCGCCGCCGTCGGTACCGACGTAGATGGTCATCGGTTTCTCCGGGTCGAGCGCGATTGCCGACACGTCGATGTTGAGCGCGTCGGTGAGCCGCTTCCAGCTGCTGCCGCCGTCGGTGCTCTCGTAGAGGCCCCCCGCATGCCTCCCCGAGCCGGCGCCGCCGGCGTAGACGACGGCCGAGTCTGCCGGCGAGATTGCGAGCGCTTCCCAGTAGACGCCGGAGGGGCTGAGCCGGCGCCAGCTGCGCCCGCCGTCCGTGCTCCCGTCGAGAGCGCCACGGTACGTGCCGGCGTAGGCCGCTTCTCCGCTGACCGCAACGACGTTGTTGGGTCGGAAGCCGGCACCGAAGGTTCCCTCGGCCCATGTGCGGCCGGCGTCGCTGCTCCTGACCACACCGTAGCCGGGGACGACAACGAGGATCTTCCGAGGGTTGCTCGGGTCGAGCGCGACCGCGTCGACCAGCTTGATGCCGGGGGCGAGCGGCCGCCAGTGCGTACCCCCGTCGCTGCTCTCGAAAAGGCCGAGCCCCCCCGTGCTCGCGTAGACGGTCCGCGGGTGCTGCGGGTCGACGGCGAGCGAGAAGACCGTCGTCAGGCTAAGACCCCCGTTCGCCAAGGCCCAGCGGCCGCCGCCGTCGAGGCTCTTGAGCACCCCCCGCGCCGAGTCGGCGGCGTAGACGATCTGCGGATCGCGAGGGTCGAGTGCGAGAGCGTACGCCGATGCGCACTGCGGCTCGAGGCCGGCGTTCGCCGGACTCCAGCTGTGGCCGCCGTCGGCGCTCCTGAAAACACCCGTGCAGTCGGTGCTCGCATACACGGTCGACGA
>Ga0070731_10003078_pt1 | contig 15245 bp, 9 predicted proteins | sample Coa_R1_2_FD_66448 | JGI IMG/M metagenome (GOLD analysis project Ga0070731, IMG submission 66448) | Surface soil microbial communities from Centralia Pennsylvania, which are recovering from an underground coalmine fire - Coalmine... | ecosystem: Environmental > Terrestrial > Soil > Unclassified ...
ATCGTCGGGACTTCAAAGGAGAGCTTCGCAAAAGCGGCGGCTAACGCGGTTGCGGAAGCTGCGAAAACAGTTCGTGGCATGAAATGGGCGAGAGCTGCAGAATTCGAGATGGAGTTGGACGGCAAGGGAATCACTCAGTATCGCGCCACCACCAAGATTTATTTCGACATCGAACGCTAACCGGAGTGTGCGGTTATTGGCGGCTCGTGCTTGCCGGCACTTAGAAGCGTATCTTTAATCGCTGCCCTTGCCGGAATGACAGGGCCGCGACCATGAACGGAGCGCCCGGTGGGTGAGGTGAATATGGCGAAGACAAAAGAAGATCTGAAGGAGCGGCTCGCCCGATGTCGCGAAATCGACGTCAGTGTCACCGGCAGAAAGTCCGGACAGGAGAGTACGCGACCAGTCTGGTTCGCCCTGGAGGGGAACACGCTGTATCTGCTCCCGGTGCAAGGCTCGGAAACGGAATGGTTCAAGAACGTGGAAAGGAACCCGCGAATTCGGATTTCGGCTCGCGGCGAAGAGGGCGAGTTTCGGGGCAAAGTCATCACCGATTCCAAAACCGTGGCATCAATTGTGGAAAAGTTCCGCGAAAAATATGGCGCGGCTGATGTGAAGAAATATTATTCGAATTTCGATGTTGCGGTTGAACTGAGGGTCGCCTAACTAGGAGGAGATTTGGCTGGCGATTTGCCGGTGATGTGCACGCTCTCGGATGCGGAAATGCGCGAGCGAGAGTCCCGTCTGCTGGCCAAATTCAAATCGGGCGTAATCTCCAGTGAAGAACTCGCTGCCGGCTATGCATTTGGCCTACCGGGAGATCCTCAGTGGTTCGAACTACTGTCGGAGCTGATCATTGCCGAGCGCGAGTGCTGCCGTTTCCTCAAATTTGAGTTGCAAGCCGATCCGGAGCAGGGACCACTAACGCTGCGCATCACCGGACCTGATGGCACCAAGGAGTTTCTGAAAACTACATTCATTCCTTAGCCAAGCGCCTAAGCAGTGGCACTAAACTTCACAGATACGAGCTTTGAGACGCCCGGCTCTTGCATGGTGACGCCATAGAGCACGGGGGCAATACTCATAGTTTTCTTGCTGTGAGTAATGAGCACGAACTGCGTTTGCACGCTCATGTCTTTGACCAGTTCGGTAAAGCGGCCGATGTTGGCTTCATCCAGAGGTGCATCGACTTCGTCCAGAATGCAGAACGGGCTAGGCTGGTATTGGAATATACCGACCAGGAGGGACAGCGCGGTAAGCGCCTTTTCGCCGCCTGAAAGCAGTAAAACGTTCTGCAGTTTCTTTCCCGGCGGAGATGCCACCACGTCGATTCCACTCTCCGCGCTGTTTTCTTCATCCGTCAGACGCATGAACGCGTGGCCGCCGCCAAACAATTTTTTGAAAGTGGTCTGAAAGTTCTCGTTGATCTTATGGAAAGCTTCTTCGAATTTCTGTCGTGAAACGGTATCGATTTCGCGGATTGTGGCCTGAGTATTTTCGATGGATTCGAGCAAATCTTTACGCTGATTATCCAGAAATGCATGGCGTTCTGCAGTTTCTTTATATTCCTCAAGAGCCATCATGTTGACTGGACCCATACCATCCAGGCGGGCGCGCATCTCGCGATGCACCTGATCTTCTGCCGCCAATTCTTCACCGGTCAGAATGGAAATTCCTGTGTCAGTGGCGAGTTCCTGCGGCTGAATTCCCAACTCGTTGAGGCAAGTTTCCCCCATGTGTTGGATGTCCGACTGTAATTTGGCAGCAGTTGCGGCCAATTCGCCACGACGATCACGGACCTGATCGAGCTTTTGTCGCGCACCCCGCAAACCTTCATCGATTTCCCTGAGGCGAGCCCGAAGCTGCTCAGATTCGAACTGGAGCAAGCTTTCGCGGGTCTCGCCGGCATTGTGTTCGGCTTCGAGGTCAGTGAGCAAGATCGTAAGCTGCTGGTTTTCGGTCTCGCGTTGCAGCTTTTCTTCGGCAGAGGATGCGATTTGGCCTGCGAGGGAATTCACGCGCTCGTGCATCTCAGCGACGATGGACGCAATTCGCTGCAAGCCCGCTGCCGCGGAGCGCTGGCGCTCTTCCAAGGTCGCGACGTGGGCCAGGTGCTGTGAAGCACGCTCCGCGGCTGAATCGCGAGATGCGCGCAAGGTGGCCAGTTCGGACGCCGCCAGGGAAGTCGAAGCCTCAAGTTGCTCGCGGTGTTTTTGTATATCAGCGAGTTCGGCTTGTCGTGACTCGGCTAAATGTTCGTGTTCTGCCCGATCAGCCCGCAACCGGTCCAACTCCTGCTCGCAGGTATGCAGGCGCTCCAGGACGCGGATGGCCTCTGCGTCCAGTTGCTGCAACAAGTGACCGGAGGTCATGGCTTTGTTTTCTGCCTGGCGCTTGTCAACCTCGAGCCGGTCGAGCAGGGAGGTGAGGTCTTTAATTTCGCGATTGAGTGTCAGCACAGCGAGCTCTTCGTCGCGCAATGCCGCTTCGATTTCGGCAAGCATTCGCATTACATCCCGTAGCTCGCGTTTCATCGAAAGCGGGCCCTCCGCTCGTTGCTTTCCGCCGGTGACGGTGACATTGTGAAAACATTCACCCGATTGCGAGAGGAAGAACGCGTGCGGATTTTCGAGCGCTAGATCACGGGCAACGTTTTGCTCAGGGACAATGTAGCCGTCGCGCAGCTTGGGGAAGATGACTTCCAATGATCTGCCAAACCCGTTCAGAACTCGGATGGCATGTTTCAGGGGGACGATGGAATGGCCCGGGGTAGCGGCGCGAGCAGCTTCGTCGACGGAAAACGAAAATTTGGCTTGCGAATCTTCGGGATGAACTAGAAACGTAGCGCGCCCATCCACGTCGGTTCGCAATAACCGCAATCCTTCATCGGCCGCGTCCCAGGATTTGACGACGATATAGTTCAGTTCATCGCGGAGGAAATCCTCAACCACAGATTCGTAACGAGGCTCGACCTCAAGAAAATCGGCCAGCACACCGACGGGGGCAAATCCATTATTCATAGCGCCGGATTGGAAGAGCCGCCGCACCGATTCGGTGGAATACCCGTGCTCGGCGATCACAGCTTCGAGAGAAGCCTTCCTACCGATGGCGGACGCATACTCGGCCCGCAAGCTGTCCATGCGGTTCTTGGCTTCCGATTCCTGGCGGCGCTTCGATTCCAGCAACATTCGCGTTTGAGAAATTTCTTCGCCCAGGCCTGCCACGCGTTGGGATACGGTCTCGAACTCCAGGGCGAGTTGTCCGCGTTCTCCGCCGAAAGCATCCGCCTGGGATCGCGCTGCGGTCATCTCGGATTGGAGCCGTTGCGCTTCGCGATCAATTGCCGCAATGCGTTCTTCCGCTTGCGTGAGGAGGTTCCGCAGATTCGAGGCAGAATTAACGGCCTCAAGGATGGATTGCCGTGAGGCTTCTTGCCGGAACTCGAGGTCAGCAAGCGCTTTTACGGCTGCGGCCGAATCCTGCTCGCATATCGCATGTTCCTGCTGCGCGGAAGAAAGGTTGGCGATCGCGGAGTCCAAAATTGCCTGGTTTGTGTCGCGTTCTGCTTCCAAAGTGGTGAGACGCGTACGAGACTGGGTCAACTCCGCTTCGGCGGCGGCAGACCGACTAACCAACTCGGAGCAACGCTCGTCGTTAGTGCGTTGCTTTGCGCGAGTACGGTCGACCTCTAACTTAATGTCATTAAGGCAGTCTCGATTTTCACGAATTTCTGAGTCGATGGCGTATCCACGTTGCGTACGTTCCGACTGTTCGCCTTCCAGTTGCCGGACGGTTTCGCCCTCATGCCGCATGTCCTCGGCAAGAAGGTTGATTTGCCGGTCAATTTCTGCCGTTTCGCGATCCAATTGCGCGAACTTGCTAGCCAATACAATTTTCAGCTTTCCCCGCATTTCGTCGCGCAGGCGCGCATAGCGTTCCGCCTTGGAGGCTTGGCGCTTCAGGGAGTTCATCTGCCGTGTTACTTCGTCGAAAATGTCGTTGACTCGGGAGAGGTTTTGTTTGGCATCTTCCAGGCGCGCTTCCGCCAATCTTTTCTTCGTTTTGAATTTGGTGATGCCGGCGGCTTCTTCAATGATGGCTCGGCGATCTGTGGGACGGCTGCTCAAGATTTGGCCAATTCGTCCCTGCTCAATGAGAGCGTAGGATTCCGGACCGAGGCCAGTGCCCATGAACAATTCCTGGATGTCGCGAAGGCGGCAAAGCTTTCCGTTTAGTAGATATTCGCTATCGCCTGACCGAAATAATCGGCGCGTAACGACAATTTCTCCAGCGCGAAATTGCTGCTGAAACTTTCTGCGTCGGATTTTCAGGACTACGTGCGGACCCGCGCCGGGAGCAGGCGGGGTTTGCTGCAGCGGTGGATTGGGATTTACAAACACGGCAAAGCGTGGCTCGTCGTAAGGATCGAAATGCGAGACGGCCTCGCTGTGCAAATAGTCCGACTCCACTTCTTGCATTTTTCCGGGCTGCGAATCTTCCGTGATGCGTTCGACTTCCTCAGCGGCCTTTGCTCTAAGATCTGCTTCGTCCCAGTCGTCGGTCGGCATTTCATCCTGGATCTCGATTTCAGTTGCGTCGTTCGCCCCCGGGCCATCGTAGATTTCGGGGTCAATAAGGGTGAGAGCAACTTCCGCCATACCGGTGGGCTTGCGATCGCGCGTGCCGGCGAAGATCACATCTTCCATGCGCGAGCCGCGGAGAGTTTTAGCGGATTGTTCTCCGAGAACCCAGGAGATGGCGTCGGCGATATTCGATTTGCCGCATCCGTTGGGACCGATGATGGCAGCAACACCCTCGCCATGAAATTTCAATTCCGTGCGATCGCAGAACGACTTGAATCCAAGAATCCGTAATTGCTTTAATTTGAGCACCATGTACTCCTTAGCTCAACCGAGCTCGTAAGGCTGCTGAAAACCGGGAATGCGCGAAAAATCTCCGATATATCTGATGGTCTTCGCGTTTACCAATTGGGTACGCCGCCCAGTTTTTCCGAACACACATCTTGGCTGGATCGCACGCCGGCACGGATTGGAGCTACTGTAACGGTCAATTTGTGCCGGGGTCAAGGATGAAAACACAATATGTAGTACCATCCTGTGGATAACCCCTCTATTTTTGATATGCAATGCAACCGTCGGCGACACAATCGGGGTGAGTAAAAGGAGGGGGGAAAATCGCGAGAGCAGAATTAGGCTAGCGCAGCGGTATTGCGGCATGCAACTGCTTTTCTATGCGGCCGGCTCGCGCCTCGCCTCCTGTGTGTCTTCCGCCCCATATTTAGCGAAGATTTCGAGCACTTCGCGAGCCTGGGTTTCGGAGTCGACCTTTGCAATGATGAGAGAGCGACCGCGCCCTAGAAGATCCCGATAGAGTTGAACGTCGTCTCTGGGTACACCTGTGTCCATCGCCGCTTCGCTGGCGTGGCCAACGGCGCCACCAATGGCCGCGCCGCCGAGACCCAACAATGCCGCAGCGCCAAGGCCAGCGGCTAGGATCGGCCCGACACCTGGAACGGCCAGGCTCACAGCCATGCTGCCGAGCGCGAAACCTGCTCCCCCTCCGACGGCCGCACCTACCACGGCACCGACGGCTTTTCCCATGCCATCGTTCTCAGCGTCGGTTGTAGGAAGGTCGGCAACTTCTGCCGCCGACTGTTCGCCGGTCAGGAAGACAACTGAATGATGAGGGAGTACATTGGCCAGTAATTCGTTTACTGCATTCTCAGCCTGTTTTCGTGAGGCAAAAACTCCCGTAAGAGTTTGCATGTAGAAGTATCCTCCGCCGTCAGAGATGGCTTTATCCGTGGAAATGGATGCAGGAATGAAATTCGGGGTTTTACGGCGCCCTTCGCAGACTTGAACCAAGCTATGGGTTTGTAGGCAGTTAAGCTGCCATTTGACCGTTACGGTAATCGCGCTTGGTTACGGTGGTAAGGCGACAAAACCGAAAGTGCCATTGTTCCAGTTGCCGCTATGCTGCAATCTGTTGCAAAGAGGAATGTACGGCTTTTGTGGGGGAGGGGGTGTTTGTGACCAGCTTTTTTCATTGGCTTTGGACGCAAGAGGAAGGACAGGACGTTGCGGAATACGCGGTTATGCTGGCCGTGATTCTGGTGATTGTAGTTGGAACAGTCCAACTGATTGGCGGCAATTCCAATAACGTCTTCTCTAGCGTGGCCAGCGCGATTGGCAACTAGACAGTTGGGGCTTTCCTCGCGTTTGGCGGCTGCCAGATCATGCCCTGGATCCAGACATAAGAATCCAGCGAATCAGAATATGTCCCTGACCTGGTGAATCTTAGCTTCCACTTGCCGGTTTGGTCAGCATCAGTGCCGGAACATCCTGCTGCTTCATCAAGTTGTTATATGACGGAACGTCGGTTGCGACGATATCCTTCCATTTCGCCAGCTGTTCATCAACCGCCTTGCTGAGCATGTCGTACACTTCGTAATCTTGCTTTGTGGGAGCCGCGTCGGCGCTGTTAACCACGCCGCCGAGCGCCACCAACTGATTGTTCAGACGGATGGGGAAGTTGAGTACATCCTGGCTGCTCTTAGCTTTGGTCTGAATCAGGGCCTCTTCCACCTCTGTCATTTTCTTATCGAGGAACTTGCCGGCATCAGCCACGGCTTTGGCGCGCGGGTCGTCTTTCAAGCGTTTGTTCAAGGCGTTGATCTGGTCACGAAGATCGCGGATCTGAATAATAGCGTCATCCGTATCGGTAACCTTGTCTCGAATCTTCAGCAACAGTTCGAACTGCTTGGCAAGATCATCCTGGGTAATTTTCAGCCGGGAATCGGGCTGGATCTCAAGAGGCGCCGTATAGGATTTTCCGAGCACCGTCAGGCGGACTTGATAGGTGCCAGGTACCGCATCGGGACCGTCGGTGGATCCGCCCCAAAGCGGAGCATGCGGCACCTTGGTCGCGCCTTCGTAGCGCAGGTCCCATACAAAGCGGTTTAGCCCTGCATCGCCGGTCGGTTTGCCGGCATTCTGATCACGTCTGGAGAATTCCTCGTTTTCGTCTGCCGCTTCTTCCTTTTTAGGATACTTGCGAATGACTTTGCCGGAAGCGTCCAGGATTTCTACCGTAATTTTTGGAGGTTCAGGTTTTCCTTTGTCCGCGGAGGAATCGGCTGCATTTGTTTCGGTTTTGGAATTCGTGCCCTGGGCTTTAGCCTCTTCCGGCTTCTCGACCGCAGTTTTCAGCCAATAATCGATAATGGCTCCCGCCGGGGGATTCTTGCCTACGTTACCTTGGGCCCCGAAGAAGCCTGCTCGAAATAGAGTGTGATTGGTCGGAGCAGGCGTGAAAAGATGAACATCTTCCTGCGGGACTGAATCGCTGTATTGCTCGATGGGAGTGATGTCATCCAAGATCCAGAAACTGCGTCCGTGGGTGGCGACCACAAGATCATTGTTCTTGACCACGAGGTCGTTTACAGGGGCATTTGGCAGATTGAGTTGCAACGGTTGCCAGTGCGCGCCGTCATCAAACGAGACGTACACTCCTTGCTCGGTGCCGGCGAAAAGCAAATTCGTGCGGCGAGGGTCGACACGAACGGCATGGACGTAGTCGTTTGCTGGAATCCCGGTCACCAGCTTCGTCCAGGTTTTGCCGAAGTCGGAGGTTTTGAAAACGTAGGGCGTGAAGTCGTCCATCTTGTGCCGCTCAACCGCAAGATAGGCGGTGCCGGCATCTTTTGGCGACGCTTCAACCATACTGACGGTACCCCAGTCAGGCATCGCTTTGGGAGTAACATTCTCCCAATGCTGACCACCGTCACGGGTGAGATGAACCAGGCCATCATCGGTGCCCGCCCAGATTAAGTCCTTCTGCACGGGCGACTCGACCACCGAAAAAATCGTGTCGTAAACCTCAACGCCGGTATTGTCCTTCGTGATTGCGCCGCCTGAGGACGCCTGCTTCGATTTGTCATTGCGGGTTAAGTCCGGACTGATGACGCTCCAACTCATCCCGGCGTCATTCGTTTTGAACAAGACCTGTGCCGCGAAATACATAGTTTTTGGATCATGCGGCGAAAATACGATGGGCTCGGTCCATTGAAATCGATACTTCAGATCACCGGCGGCCCACCCAATGGGGTTTACCGGCCAGGGATTAATGGCTTGCGTCTCGTGGGTACGGTGATCATAACGGCTGATGTCACCGCCATAGGAGCCGGCGTAGACGATTTGAGGATCGGAGGGATCGGGGGCAATGTAGCCGCTCTCACCCCCGCCGACGTCATACCAGTCAGAGCGATCGACGGCGCCATCCGGGCCGGCGCTGGCTATTCCGACGGTTGAGTTGTCCTGCTGCGCACCATAGACGTAGTAAGGAAATCGGCTATCCGTGGTGACGTGGTAGAACTGCGCCGTGGGCTGGTTGTAGAGCGTGCCCCAGCTTTCGCCGCCGTCCGTGGATATGGTTGCGCCTCCGTCATTGCCATTGATGAGGCGCTTCGGATTATTGGGATCAATCCAGAGCCCATGGTTATCGCCATGGGGAGCGTGAAGGTTCGTGAAAGTTTTGCCACCATCGTTGGAGCGGTAGGCGGCCGTGTTCAGGATATAAACGGTGTCGGCAGACTTGGGATCGGCAAAAATGTGGGAATAATACCAAGCACGTTGACGAAAGCGATGATCATCCGTGGTGATGTGCCAGGTTTCGCCGCCGTCGTCGGAACGATAGATGCCGCCTTTTTCGGCCTCTATGATTGCCCATACGCGGTTGGGATTCGCACCCGAAACGGTGACGCCGATTCGGCCGAGAATTCCGTCGGGAAGACCATGCCCATTCAATTCCTTCCATGTGGTTCCACCATCGGAGGAGCGGTAAAGCCCGCTTCCCGGGCCGCCGCTATCCAGACTCCAAGGCGTTCGCCTTGCCTGCCATAGCGCGGCGAAGAGAATGTTGGGATTCGAAGGATCGAACTGCACGTCGATAGCGCCGGTCTTGGCATCTTTGTATAGGACTTTTTCCCAGGTTTTTCCGCCATCGCGGGTGCGAAAAATTCCGCGTTCCTCGTTGTCGGCAAAGGGATGCCCAAGCGCGGCTACAAAAGCAATGTCGGGATCCTTGGGATTGACGATGAGACGTCCAATGGCGTGGGTGTCGGGGAGGCCAGCAAACTTCCACGTCTTCCCGGCGTCAATGGATTTGTATACGCCATTGCCGCCGACGATATTGCCTCGAATACAAGCCTCTCCGGTTCCGATATAGATTGTGTTTGGATCCGACTCAGAAACTGCGATGGCGCCGACCGAAGGCGAGGCATCCTTTTGCTTGTCGAACATGGGCTTCCAGTTGAGACCGCCATCCGTAGTTTTCCAGACGCCTCCGGCGACCCCACCGAAGTAATAGACGTTATCCTGCCCAACCACACCCGAAACGGCCACCACGCGGCCGCCTCGAAAAGGCCCAATTAATCGATATTGCAGGGCTTTCCATGGACCTTTTTCTTCGGCTTCGTCTTGCTGAGCGGTACCGGCGGCAGCTGTGCCTGCGGGTTTGTTGGTGGTTTCTGATTTTCGTCCGGGTTCGGAAGTCTGCGCGGGGTGCGTTTTTTGGGAATATAAGGAAACGGACGAAATAATGAGAAAGACGACCGTAGCGATTCTCAAGTGTGCCTCCGGAGCGCTACCACAATAAACATCTGGCCGACAAATCTCAACCATGTGCCGCCAGAGGACCGAAAGAGGAAGGCTTTCTCACCCCAGGGTTCTGCAGAGCCCATTTCACATTTACGGCGTCTGGAGCGGGTTTTGAGGCAGGTATTCTCCAGCTTTGCACAGCTACTTCGGTTGCAATCCGGTGAATTTTGAATACAATACAAACTACATTGCGGGGGATATCCGGACTGTGCCTTCAGCCGTAGTGCCTGCTGCCGATAGGGTTCGGTATGGCGAACATTTTTCGCCGTAAACGCGATTACGGAAGTCACTTGGCGCGGCGCGGAACTCTTCATAAGATGGCGATATAGAGCCACATTGAGGCCCGGTTCATGCATGGGATAGCGGTTACCTTCCTCACCGAAGATAAAGACCGGCTGACGACGATCCAGCATCGGCTGGAGAGCACTCAAATCGGGCGTAATCTGTTTGCACATCTCGGCTTTCCTGCCAGTCCAAGTGATCCGGTTCTTCGCCAGATTCAAGACGTCCGCAGTGAAATCGTTCTGGTTGATATCGATCCTCAGAATGTGCAGCGGGCGGTTCACGCCATCGAACTGATTCACGGCAGTACGGCGGACATCGTCATCTTCGCCGTTGGTACGATGGATAATCCGGAGACTATCGTTTCGGCAATGCGTGCGGGTGCGCGTGAGTATCTTGAGCGGAATGCCTCGGCAGAAAGTGTGATGGAGGCGTTCACACGGTTTTTGTCGTTGCGCGGTCGATCGCGCAACGCAAGCGGCCGGGCGCGCGTACTAGTGGTTACGAATGCTAAAGGCGGATCCGGCGCTACGACGGTCGCTGTCAATACTGCTATTGCCCTGCAGGAGTCGAATCCGCATGTGCTGCTCGTGGACTTCGCTCATCTTGGGCACGCCGCTCTGCACTTAAATGTGCGACCAAGTTTCGGCCTGGTCGATGCTCTGCAGAACCTGCACCGCATGGATACTTCTTTGCTGCAGGGTCTGATGACCTCATGCAAGAACGGCCTGCAATTGTTGGCGGGGCCGCAGCAGCCGCAGGTTCTTACGCCGGCGGTTGCTGAACTGGCCCGCTTATTTGATTTGATGGTTTCGCAGTTTCGTTACGTGGTGGTGGATTGCTCGAACCGGGTGGACGATACCGCCCGCGTTCTATGCGACCTGTCAAATGCCGTGCTGTTGGTGTCGCAGGCGGACGTAGTATCGCTGTGGAGTGCCGGCAGGATGCGGACTTTTTTGGAAGAGGGCACAGGCCGCGATCGCGTACGGCTGGTGTTGAATCGATATAAAAAGATTCCCGGCTTTAGCGATGAGGATGTGGAAGCGGCTACCAATTGCAAGATTCTTTGGAAAGTTCCAAATAACCACCAGGCTATCGCACCCGCCATCGACAAAGGCGCTCCGATCGCATTCCACGAAACCGTGGATGTGGCGCGCTCCTTCCGTGGCCTGGCAAGTCTCCTGGCGGAGGCTGCGACCAGCAGCGAAGGTTCATTGGATCTCGTCTATCACCCCGATAAATCTGAAAGCAAGAAAAAGGGTCCGGCGAGCTTCCTGATGTCTCCTGTTCGCGCCGGGCAGTAGACTAGTTTTCAGCCCAAGCCTTTAGTGAATACTTACTTGCCCGCGGCCGTGCTGTTCTCTAGGCCGGCGTAAATAGTCGGATCCGAGGCTACTTCGTAGTACCAGTGTTCGGTCCAGTGTTGAGGTGTGAAAGTACGCGCGTCGACCTGGGGCATACGGCTGCCGCGGATGACGATTTTTCTGAAAATATCATTGCCCACAGGGACGAGGCCGCTCCACAGCTTCGATTCGTCAAGCGTTTTCAGATCGGGGAAATCCAATTTGAAGGGCTGCAGTGAAATTTCTTGCTGCAGCTTGCTGAACGCCGCTTCGCTCAGGCGAATGCCGTTTACGTTGTATTTCAAAATAAAATCTTCCGGGCTGTCCTCGATCTCGGCATCGCTGGCACTTTGAAACGCATAGACGTGAAACGGGTTCTGCGATTCCTGAAAGGTCCTTCGCAATTTCTTGCTGCAGGACGACAAACGATCGCTCTCGTTGAGCGCATCGGAGATCATAATTCGCTGCTCGCCATCCAGAAGATACATGGGCGGTGAGTCCTGATAGGAAATGCCGATGCCCAACTCAAGGCTGGGCAGGCCCGAGCGTTGCAGAAGCTGGTTGTATCCGCGCACGATTTCGACAATCTCGCGCGCCAGAACTGCGGCCCGGCAGACGGTAAGCCCGGGATCGTTTTCGCGTTCGAGGATGGCCAGAATGATGGCATCCCCTTCGAGGAACACCTTGGTCGCGCCATATTTCGCCAACAGCTTGTTCACTGGATCATAGAAATTGAGGCTGAAGTAGGATGCCGGATTGAGTTCACGCTGCAGCAAGGAACGCGTCAGCCGGGAAGAATCGCGCACGTCAGCTTTAATGATGACGTGGCGAATGACCTTCTCTTCGCCGGATTTTTGCTCTTCAGGCAACAGGAACTCATAGAGCGTTCCGTTCATAGCTGAGAGTTGACGGGTCTTCTCGTTGGCAAGATTCACGCTATCCAGCGCGCCGTTGAGTGCGTCCAATTGCTTGCGATCGCGATGATACCGCATGAAGTCGCGCAAAAATCGTCCGGCAATTTTGCCTCGCTCCGATCCGCGACAGCCGCTGACCTTATCGATTGCGGAATGCAAGCTACAGGGCGACATCTTGCCATGTTCCGACATCAACTTCTCGACGCGCGCGCGTTCTTCACGAGAAATCAATGCATGCTTGAGTTGCTGGGCATTGATATGGGCAGAATATTCGGCGAGGAGCGGAACTACTTCATAGGCAGCAATGATATGGTCGAGCAGTTTTTCGCGGTCCAAGAGGTTCAGCCACTCGGAAAGCCGGGCTTTTTGGGATCGACTCTCAGGGGTCGAATCATCGGAAGTGCCCGTTCCCACCAGGGCTTGTGCATTTTCCGGCACGTTAAGCCAGGCGTCGAGCGTGCGTTGTGGATCGTCTCCAAGTTCGACTTGCAGCGATTTGAGAAATTCACAGGCAATGGTTCGGACACTCGTAAAGCGGTCGGGATCACTTTCAAAGTTTCCCAGCATCACATACTGTTCGGCATTAAGGTGGGCATCGCCGCCATCGTCGGTAAAAATCAGCATGTTGAGAAACAACTTGTAGGGATCGTCGGCAGCATTGCCGAAGAACGAACGCCGGGTGCGGGCGACGGTTTCTTTTTCGACTTCCCGTAAGGTGCGAAACAATTCTTCCCCGGTTTTGCGAAGAATGGTTTTCTTGGCAACCTGAAAAGCTGCAATTCGCTCGCGATATTCCAGAGCCTTCTGATGGCGAAAGCCTTCATAGCCCTTGAGCGTCATGCGACAACGTTCGAGCACCTGGGCAAACTGAGAGTTGAGTTCCAGACGTAAAAACTTGATGATGGCAGCGCGGGCGAGCAAATCTAAAACAGGATTTTCCTGCGCCTTTGCAATATTCAACGCTGCCACATGGAGATCCGTAAGCAACGTCTTTAAATCTGCCGGTTCGCTCTGGGGCTTGCTGCTCAGCTTCGACTGGATGAACTGGGTCTTAGTATTGGCCGAAGGTGCGGCTCCGCCTAGCGGCCCTTCCAGATCCCCATGCCGAACCAGTAGGCGCGTAATGTGTTGGCGGGCCTGCTCCACGAACTTGGGGCTTAGAAAAACATCGTGTCGCAGGTTGTCAACCCCGACTTGAAGCCCTTGCAGGACGAGCGAGGGAGTGTAGGAAGCCAACTGCGGAGGAGCAGCTTTCTCCGCCTGGTGCCGGAGCCGAAAAATGGGAATGCGCGGCATGGGATTGGCTTACGGCTGTACCACCCGAGCCGCGACATCCGACCGGAATCGAGGAACGACTAACGCCTGTTCTACAGTCGGCACATTCAATGCTGAGAGTTTTCTAGCCAATGCTTGCGCTTGGGTTGAGGCTCCAGTATCGCGGTAAGCCCGCCACAAGAGAAGCATGGAAGAGGGGTCGTTGGAATCCTCCTCAAGGTTTGAGATTGCTTCGGCAGGGCTGCCTTGGGCCATCAGGACAGCGCCGGCCGCTCCGTCATAGCAAAGTTGTATGGTCTGATCCTTACTTTTTTCTGCCATCGCCTGCAACTGGTTCAATGCTTTCACCGCCGTGTGAATATCCTTGTCGGCGGCTGCGCGGGAAGCCCGAACGCGCAGAATTTGGGCCTCTTCCTTGTTGCGATCACTGTCGGATAGCTCATGGGGCTCTTGCAAAACCTGCTGCGCAAGCTGCAAATGCTTCATGCTGGAATTCAAGTCGGATGCGTTCATTGCCAGGATGCGTTGCGCCTCTGCCTCAAATAACGCCAGACCCGCAGCGTGAGCATGCTTTGCAACATCATTGAGGGCATTGTCAGCCTGGCTCGAATTGTTTTCGCGGATCCAGGTGACCGCGGACTGCAATTCGTACTGAATTCGGTCGCTTTGTGTCGCGGCAAATACGATGGCGCGGTCATATTCATCGCGAGCATCCTGCTCTCGTCCCATGACCGCATAGGTGTCCGCAATCCCCACTTCGGAGCCGAAATTCGCGTCGATACGAACGCTCATCCGATACTGCTCAAGCGCAGCATCGAATTTCCCCGCCATTCTCAGGATTTCCCCGTAGGAATCGTGAGGATTCGGCTCGTCCGGTTCGAGAGCAATGTACTTTTCCATGGCAGCAAACGCTTTGTCGTAATCTCCAGCAAAAGCGTAGGTGTACGCGAGATCATTCAACGCTGCGGGATAATCGGGAAACAGTGTTAGGGCATGTTGAAGGATCACTGCCGCGTGCTCATAGCTTTCCTGCAATGTAAGCCAATCTCCGGCGAGAAAAGCCAGCCGGTGGTCCTTGGGAAACTTAGCGAGCAGGTCGTTCATCGCGGTTATCGCAGGAATATAGTTATCTTCCTGAGCTGCCGCTAGCCAGGTAATCAGCAGCTGTTCTCCAGAAGTAACTTTCGACGCAAGACTTTGGGCTCGGTGACGTGCCGCAGCCTGTTGTGCGGGTTCTTTACTGATCTTGGCGATCATGATGAAAGCCTGCGCGAATTTCGGATCCTCTTTTGTGGCCTGCTGCAGATACTGGAGGCAATCGTCAAGCCGATATTCCTCAAATTTCCGCATTGCCTGTTCGAAGCTTTTTCTTGCCGCAGCGGACGAGGTGGTTATAGGAAGCGTGTCGGATGAATGAGTGGCCGAACGAGCTTTCGCGGTTTGCGTAGTGCCTGCTGATGCGATCGACGACAACACGAACAGCCAGCAAATGCACCAGCGGTTAAGCATCGCGTTTCCTCGCAAACTACTGATTTTGTGCTTCTGTCGGAGCCTAACACGCAGGATAGAGGTGGCCAACATTACCTAAGTGACCGACAGAAAGCCACCTTGGAGAGTTGTCGGTGAGTCTTATGGCGGCTCAGTCGATGAGGCGATTCGTAATCGGCGCGTAGCTATCTATCCGCCGATCCCGCAGGAACGGCCAATTGCGGCGGGTGTCTTCCAGTAATCGTAGGTCAACATCGCCAATAAGG
>Ga0070731_10003079_pt1 | contig 15244 bp, 10 predicted proteins | sample Coa_R1_2_FD_66448 | JGI IMG/M metagenome (GOLD analysis project Ga0070731, IMG submission 66448) | Surface soil microbial communities from Centralia Pennsylvania, which are recovering from an underground coalmine fire - Coalmine... | ecosystem: Environmental > Terrestrial > Soil > Unclassified ...
TTGGTGTTGGCGTTGGGGTCGGTGTCGGCGTGGGTGTCGGTGTCGGAGTCGGGTGCGGGCCCGGCACCGGATGCGGATGCGGGACTGGATGCGGGTGTGGGTGCGGAACCGGGTGCGGATGCGGATGCGGCGCAGGCGCCGGGTGTGGATGCGGAGCCGGTGCCGGGTGCGGAGCCGGCGCGGGGTGCGGATGCGGCGCCGGAGCCGGCTGCGGATGGGGAGCCGGATGCGGAGCGGGCTGCGGATGCGGAGCGGGATGCGGATGCGGTCCGGGGGCGGTCGAGATCGCCGCGAGGAGCGCGGTGCCGATCGGACTGCCGAGCCCGGTGCACGCATCCCAGCCCGCGGCGGCGGAGTACGCCCCGTTCCCGCCCTGCACGATGTCCCTGAACGCGTGCGGCGACGCGTAGAGCGTCGGCAGCAGCGGCGCTGCGGAAGCGACCCCGCCGGCCTTCAGCTTCTCCTGGATCCGCGCGAGTAGCCCGGCCCAGAGGGGCGCGACTGCGCTCGTTCCGCCGACGACCATCGGCGCGCCGTCGACGAAGATGTTGTAACCGGTTGCGGGGTCGGCGTTGCCGCTCACGTCGGGCACGCCGCGACCCGGGTGGTTGCCGGGGTTCGCGGAGACCGGGTTGATCGACTGCTGATACGGCGGGACCGGCGTGATGCTGCTGACGCCGCCGCCGGTGTTCGTCCAGGTCGTCTCGGTGCTGATCTGGTTGCCGTTCGCCTCGAGGTGCGTGCCGCCGCACCCGACGACCAGCGCGCTGCCGGCCGGATAGTCGACATGCGCGAGGCCGCCCGGCACCGAGTCGCCGGAGCCGTTGTCGCCCGAGGCGGCGAAGACCGTGATGCCCATCGCGGCGGCTGCCTGGAACGCCTGCTCCATCGCCTGACGCGCCGCGGGGGTCCAGTTGTCCTGCGCCTTGCCCCAGCTGATCGAAATCACGGTCGGCTTGTTCGTCTGATCGTGGACGGCGGCGAGGATCGCGTCGGCGAAGCCGCGATCGGTGTTCGGCGCGAAGTAGACGGCGATCTTCGAGCCCGGCGCGACGGCGCCCGCGACCTCGATGTCGAGGACGACTTCGCCGTCTGCGCTGTTCGGATTGCCGGTCGGCGAGTTCACGGCGCCGTCGACGCCGACTGCGATCACCTGTGGCGGCGCGATGCCCGACTGGGCGAAGAAGTGCTGGAGGTCAGGAGGCCGGAAGCCGCCGCCCAGCTCGATCAAGGCGATGCACTGGCCGGCTCCGGTCGTCGCCGGCGGGAACTGGTACAGGTTCGCGAGCTGCGAGGGGGCGAAGGCCGTCGCCGGGCCTGCGTACGGGCGGAACGCGCCGAGGTACGAGCGGCCGAAACGGATGTGGGGGCGTGCGGCCGGGCGCGTGTCGAGGCCCAGCACCGCCACGACAGCGGGGGCGAGATGCGCGGGGATGTACACCGGGCCGGAGCGGCCGCGGAAGACGCCGCGCCTCGTGCGGTGCAGCGAGAGGTTGACCCGGAACGCCCTGCTCATCGCGGCTACGGTGCCCGCGAGCAGGACGGTCCGCCGGCCCCAGTGCACGCTGACGACGTGCAGCCCGTGGTTGCGCGCGAAGCGCCGGACCGCCTGCACGTCTGCGGGCCGCGCACCGAAGCGGCGTGCGAACTGCACGCGGTCGAGGTGCTGCCGGGCACCGATCGGCTGGCGCCTGAGACGCGCGTTGTAGTGATGGACGGGCGCCTTGCCTCGCAGATGCACCGTCACGTGCATGATCTCGCCGGCCGGAGCCGGTCCGATCCTCGGCGCGAGCGGTGCACGGCGCGCGCTGCCCGCGATCGGCCTGTACAGATTGCGCATGGGTCCCCCCGAACCTCGTCTGCCTGGGCGTGTGGAAGCGATCGTTTCGGGTGCGCGCAGGCGAAGCAATGAACACTTGGGTTCACACGACTTCGTCCTAGGATCGCCGCGGAGCGGCGAACCAAGGACGCGAGTTTCCGGCTAGAGGCGCGCGTCGCGCGCGGACGCGACCTCGATCCTGAAGCCGTCAGGGTCGAGGAAGAACGTCGCGTAGTACTTCGCGTGGTACTGCGGCCAGAGCCGCGGTGCGTGCAGGATCTCCGCGCCGGCTGCGACGGCGTTCGCATGCGCCGCGTCGACATCGTCGTTCGTCTCGACTGCGAACGCGAGGTGGTGCAGGCCGGGCGCGTACAGCTCGAAGTCCTGCGGCTCGTGCGCCTGACGGAGCCCGAACGAGCCCGAGCCGGGCGTGGGGAAGCGGAGGTAGTGGATCGCCTCGCCGCACTCACCGGGCTGGGTGATCGGCGGCTCGAGGCCGAGCGGGCCGAGCACCGCGGCGTAGAAGCCGAGCGAACGCTCGAGGTCGCGGCACACGATGTCGACGTGTCCCCAGCCGACGAGCACTACGCATCCAGTGACTCGGCGAGCAGCGTCGCGACGTCCGCGACCCGCATGGCTGCGCCGGTCTCGCGGACCCCGTCGTCCAGCATGATCGTGCAGTACGGGCACGCGACGGCGAGCGTGTCGGCGCCCGTGGCGGCGGCCTCGCGGGCGCGCTCGACGTTGATCTGCTTGTCACCCCGCTCTTCCATCCACATGTGCGCGCCGCCGGCACCGCAGCAGAACGTGTTGCGTCCGCGCCGCTCCATCTCGACCGGCTGGCCGATCACCTGGAGGAGCTTCCTCGGCTGCATCCGGACGTCGTTGTGGCGCGCGAGGTAGCAGCTGTCGTGATACGTCACGGACCCCGCGTCGCCGGCCGGCTGCAGACGGCCGTCGTCGACCAGTTGCGCGAGCAACTCGGTGTGGTGCACGACGTCATAGTCGCCGCCGAAGTCGCCGTACTCGTTGGCAAGGGTGTTGAAGCAGTGCGGACAGCTCGCGACGATCTTCTGCACGCCGTGCTCGTTCAGGGTCGCGACGTTCTGCTCGGCGCACCCCTGGAAGACGTACTCGTTGCCCATGCGCCGCGCCGGGTCGCCCGTGCACGTCTCGCGCGGGCCGAGGATCGCGAAATCGACACCGGCACGCTGCAGCAGCCTGGCGGTCGACTCGGCCGAGGCGCGGGCCCGCTCGTCGAACGACCCCGCGCATCCCACCCAGTACAGGTACTCGGGCGCCGGGTCGCCCGGCTCGAGCACGCGCACGCCGAGCGACTCGGCCCACTCGGCGCGTGTCGTCTGCGGCTTGCCCCACGGATTCGCCGTTCGCTCGACGTCGCGAAGCATCGGCTCGGCCTCTGTCGGGAACTGCGCGTCGAGCATCACGCGGCTGCGACGGAGATCGACGATGTGGTCGATGTGCTCGATCGAAACCGGGCACGCCTCCACGCAGGCGCCGCAGGTGACGCAGTCCCAGATCATCTCCTCGGGGACGCCGGTGCCGACGATCGGCTCGGCGCTCTGCGCGAACACCTGGTCGCGAACGCCCATGATCACGAGCTTCGGCGACAGCAGCTTGCCGGTCGCGTATGCCGGGCAGACGTCCTGGCAGCGGCCGCATTCGGTGCACGAGAACGCGTCCATCACCTCCTTGCGCGTCAGGTCGGCGATCGTCGCGACTCCGAACCGGAGCTCCGGCTCCGGGACGTCGAACCGAAGCGGCTCGAGGCGGCCGCGCGCGCTTGTCCGGGCCATCCAGACGTTCACGGCCGACGAGCCGATGTGCAGGTGCTTCGAGTACGGCAGGTATGCGAGGAACGCGCCGATGACGACCAGATGCGCCCAGACAAAGAACTGTCCGCCGATGTGGTGCCAGGCGAGCAGCGTCAGGACGACCAGCGCGATCAGGGTCAGGATCAGGTCCGCTTCGCCCAGGTGCGAGCCTTTGAACCGCCCCGGCCTAACCACCTTGCGGATCGCGAACGCGGTGGCGACGCCCGCGAGCACGAGGCCGGCGAAGACGTCGGTGAGCACGCGATACCACTCGGGTGGCGACACCTGCCCGCCGGCGGCGGTGATTGCAGCGAGCACGATCGTCGGGAAGAGGACGATGAAGCCCCAGAAGATGAACGCGTGCATCAGGCCCGGCACGAGCCGCCGCAGCAGCTTCTTCTGGCCCAGGACGATCTGCGCCTCGTTGCGTGCGCGCTCGAGCCCCGTCCCCGGCCGGTCCGACGGCCGCGCGCCGCGCACGAGCCCGGCGAGGAACCACGCGCGCCGGGCGAAGATCCCGCCGCACACGACGATCAGCGCAGCGAGCCCGACCGCGCCTATGAGCCTCGGACCTTCCTCAGCTCGGCGCTGATCGCCGGGACGATCTCGTGCAGGTCGCCGATAACCGCGTAGTCGGCGTGGGTGAGGATCGGCGCCTCGGGATCGTCGTTGATCGCGAGGATCGTCTTCGCGCCCTTGCAGCCGGCGATGTGCTGTGTCGCGCCGCTGATCCCGCACGCGACGTACAGATCGGCGCTGATCTTCGTCCCGGTCTGGCCGACCTGGTCGGTGTGCGGTCGCCAGCCCGCGCTCGTCACGACGCGTGAGCAGCCGACCGCGCCGCCGAGCAGTCCCGCGAGCTCCTCGATGATCGAGAAGCCCTCCGCGGAGCCGACCCCGCGCCCGCCGCTCACGACGACCTTCGCGTCGCGGAGCGAGACGCCGCCGCTCGACTCCTCGATGCGCTCGAGCACCTTCGGCGAGCCGTCGTCCGGTGCCTTCAGCGTCTCCGTCGCGACCGCGCCCGCCGCGGCGTGTGTGTGCGGTGCGACCGAGAGGATCTTGGGAGCGCCGTGCAGACGAGCCTGCTCGAGGAGGCTGCCGCCCCAGCGGATCCGCGTGACGACGTCGCCTTCGAGCGCGGTGACGTTGGCGGCGAAGGGTTGGTCGAGGATCGCAGCGACGTGCGCGAGCAACTCGTTCCCGCGGTCGCTGCCCGCGGCGACGATCGCGTCGGCGGGCTCGGCCGCGAGCGCCTTCGCCCAGGCGGCGGGCTGGTAGTCCCCCTCGACGGTGACGGCGCGCACATCGCCGACGGCCTGGGCGAAGCCGACCGCCTGCAGGGAGAGCTCGTCGTCCGGCTCGACGTACACGAGGACGGTCATGCGACCCCGAGTCGCTGCATCAGCTCGACCACCCTGGGAGCTGCCGCGGACCCCTCACCGAGGACTTCGGCCTGCTTGCCCTGCCCCGGCGGCAAGACGAGGCGCAGCTTCGCGAGCCCCTGAACGGGCTGCGCTGGCTCGCTCACCGCGAGCGGCTTCGACTTCGCGCGCAGACGGCCCGGGACGGACGGGTACCGCGGCAGGTTGAGACCCTCGAGCACGGTCAGCACGGCCGGCGTCGGCACCTCGTAGACGTCGCGGGCGCCGCCGACGTCGCGTTCCACGCGCACCGCGCCGTCGCGCGGCTCGATCTTCTTCAACCCGGTGACGACCGGCAGGCCGAGCGCATACGCGACGCGGACTCCAACCTGGTAGCCGCCGGCGTCGGCCGACTCGTTGCCGAACAGGATCAGATCGAAAGGATCCTCGCCGCCGATCGCGTCGATGATCGCAGACGCGGTCGACTGAGCGTCCCAGTCGGTGCCGTCGGTCTGCAGCAGGATGCCGCGGTCGGCGCCGATTGCCATGCAGTCGCGCAGCTGCTCCTCGGCCTCCGCAGGCCCGAGCGTCAGGACGACCGTCTCGCCGCCGCCTGCCTCGACGATCCGGACGGCCTCTTCGACGGCGCACTCCTCGTGCGGGCTGATCGTGAAGCCGAGATGCCTGCTCTGGATCGCCTGCTCGTCCTCGGTGAGCGCGATCCGCCCGCCGGTGATCGGCACCCGCTTGACGCAGACGAGCACCCTCACGAGCGGATCCTGGCGTTCTCCGGATCGAAGATCGGCGCCGAGCCGACCACCCGGACCGTCACCGGGTAGCGCTCGCCCATGTACTCGACGAGCAGCTCCTCGCCCTCGACCGCATGCTCGGGGGTCAGGTACGTCATGAGCACGTGCTTGCCGACCGACGGCGCGGCGCCCGCGGTCGTGACGTGCGAGCGGCGGCCCTTCGCATCAGTGATCGGTTTCCCGACCCGAGTCAGGACCGGCTCGCGCCCGAGCATGTAGCGCTTGACGCCGCTCTTCGAGCTGTGGTCCTCGACGGTCAGCGTGCAGAGCAGGGCGACGGGCTCGGACTCGCGGTGCGAGACGTACGCCCCCTTGCCGACGAAGTCCTGCTCCTTGACCTTGCCCCAGGCCATGTCGGCTTCGACGACCGTGTAGTCGTCGTCGAGCTCGAAGCCGAACGCGCGGTAGCACTTCTCGATGCGCCCGGTCGTCCCGTAGACGCCGATCCCGGCCGGGACGACGCCGTGCGGCCGGCCGGCTTCCCAGACCGCGTCCCAGAGGGCGAGCCCGTCCTCCATCGGGACGTAGAGCTCCCAGCCGAGGTCGCCGACGTACGAGATCCGCGAGGCGAGCACGTCCAGGCCGTCGACGGCGACGGACTTGAACGTGCCGAACGCGAAGCCCTCGTTCGAGACGTCGTCGCTCGTGAGCGAGGAGAGGATGTCGCGGGCGCGCGGGCCCCAGAGCCCGATCGTGCAGATGCTCGACGTGTGGTCCTCGATGCGAGTCTCGCCGTCCGCCGGCAGGTGGTCGGCGAACCACTTCTTGTCGGCCATCCCGTGCGCGCCGCCGGTGACGACCCGGAAGCGGTCCTCGGCCATGCGCATGATCGTGAGATCGCTCTTGAAGCCGCCGCGGGCGGAAAGGATCGGCGTGTAGACGTTGCGGCCGATCTTCACGTCCATCTGGCGCATCGCAACTCGCTGCACGCAGTCGAGGGCGCCGGGACCGACGACGTCGAAGACGCAGAACGCGGTCAGGTCGAACATCGCGGCGCCGTCGCGCATCGCGAGGTGCTCGGCGTTGATGATCGGCGACCACCAGCGCGCGTCCCATTCGTGCTCGCGCGGCTGCACGCCGTAACGCTCGACGAGCGGCGCGTTCGACTCGTACCAGTGCGGCCGCTCCCAGGCCGCCGCCTCGAAGAAGACGGCCCCGAGCTGCTGCTCGCGCTCGAAGAAGGGAGACATCCTGACACGTCGGTTCGACTCCCATTGCTCGCCCGGGTGAACGATCCCGTACGTCTTGTTGAATCCCTCCGCCGCGCGCCCCTTCACGTGGGCCGCAGTGCGCTGCTCGGGGTAGAACCGGGCGACGTCGGACGACTGCAGGTCGATCTCCGGCTCGCCGTGCACGAGCCACTCCGCCACCGACTTCCCCACGCCCGGGCCTTCCTTCACCCAGACGGCAGACGCCGACCACAGGCCCTTGATCTCCGGGGTCTCGCCGAGGAGCGGCAGGCCGTCCGGCGTCAGCGAGAGCAGGCCGTTGATCGCGTACTTGATGCCGACAGACTCGTCGCCGAGGATCTCGGGCACGAGCTCGAGCGCGTCGCGGAGCTGCTGCTCGAAGTCCTCCTGCGTGAACGGCAGCTCGGTCGGCGTCAGCGCCGCTTCGGCGATGGAGGGGATCTCGTCCGGGTCGTGCAGGATCGGCCGGTGGGCGTAGGAGCCGACCTCGAGGCCCTGCCCGTCCTGCCGCTCGTACATGTTCGTGTCCATGTCGCGGACGATCGGGAACTCGATCGCGGTCTTCGACGACAGGAACCGGGGGACGGGTCCGACGTCGATCATCTGATGCACCGCAGGCGTCAGCGGGATCGAGGCCCCGGCCATCTGCGCGATCCGGGGGCTCCAGACGCCGCAGGCGATCACGACGACGTCGCTCTCGACGTCGCCGCGATCGGTCCGCACGCGCCGGATGCGCCCATCCTCGACGTCGAGGCCCAGCACCTCGGTGTTCGCCGACGCATGCAGCGCGCCCGACTCCTGACCCTGCTCCCGCATGAGCGTCCCGAAGCGGAGCGAGTCGACGACCGCGACCGCCGGCGAGTAGAAGCCGCCGAGCAGGATCTCCGTGTTCACGAAGGGAACGAGCTCCTTGATCTCGGCGGGAGTGACGAGGCGGCAACCGTCGACGCCCCACGACGTCGCAGAGGCCATGCGCCGGCGCAGCTCCTCCATCCGCGCCTCGGTGCGCGCGACCTCGATGCCGCCGCACTCGATCAGCGTCCCCGCTTCGCGGTACTGGCGCATCGACTCGAGCGTGAGCTGCGTCATCTCCTTCGAGTGGTCGACCGGGAAGATGAAGTTCGAGGCGTGGCCGGTCGAGCCGCCGGGATTGGGAAACGGTCCCTTGTCGAGCAGCACGACGTCCCGCCAGCCGAGCCTGCACAACCAGCCGGCGAGGCTGTTGCCCACGATGCCGCCGCCGATCACGACGGCGCGCGCGCTTGCCGGAAGGCCCGCCATCAGACGCCCAGCAGCACCCGGCGCATCGCCTGCTCGAAGTCGTCGACGTGCTTGCGCATGGCCCGGCCTGCGGTCGGCGCGTCGCCGGCGACGATCGCGGCGAGCAGCGGGCGGTGCGACCGCACCGCGGCGTCGAGGCTGCTCGCCTGGTCGAGCGCGAGATGCCAGATCCGGAGCGCGAGCACGTAGTACTCCTCGAGCGTCTGCTCGAGGAACGGGTTGTGGGCGGCGCGATACACGGCGCGGTGGATCCGCTCGTCGAACGCCATCAGCTCCGGCTGGTCGAGCTGCTCGTGGCGGTCGAGCTCGTCGATCAGCTCTTGCAGGTGGCCCCTGTCGTCGTCGGACGCCCGCTTCGCCGCCAGCTGCGCCGCCTGGCTCTCGAGTGCGGCGCGGACCTCGCACAGGCTGGCGAGGTCGCGGATCTCGACGGTCGTGACGAACATGCCGCGCCGCGGGTAGACCTCCACCAGTCGCTCCTGTGCGAGCTGTCGCAGCGCCTCGCGCACCGGCGTGCGCCCGATGCCGAGGCTCTCGATCAGCGCCCGCTCGTTGATCACGGCGCCGGGTCGCAGCTGGAGCGAGACGATCATGTCGCGGATCGCGTAGTAGGCGCGCTCCGCCAGCGAGCTGCCGGCCTCGAGGAGCTGGGGGCTGGACACGCTGATACATTACTCATATTCTCGCGGTCGATCAGCTGACCGGAAAGGAGATCGTGGACGTCCAGCTCCCCTCGTCGCTCGAGATCGCGCAGACCGCCAGGCTGCGGCCGATCGCCGACATCGCCGCTGCCGCCGGGCTCGCCCCGGACGAGATCGACCTCTACGGCCGCTACAAGGCGAAGATCGACCTGTCCGTGCTCGAGCGGCTCGCGGACACGGCCGACGCGCCGCTCGTCTGCGTGACGGCGATCACGCCGACGAAGGCCGGCGAAGGCAAGACGACGACCTCCGTCTCGCTCACGCAGGGACTCGGCCACATCGGTCGCAAACCCGTCCTCTGCCTGCGCGAGGCGTCGCTCGGTCCCGTCTTCGGCATCAAGGGCGGCGCGACCGGCGCCGGGTATGCGCAGGTCGTGCCGATGGAGGACATGAACCTCCACTTCACCGGCGACATCCACGCGATCGGCGCCGCGAACAACCTGCTCGCGGCGATGGTCGAGGCGCACATCCTGCACGGCAACGCGCTGCACATCGACGCACTGTCGATCACCTGGCGCCGCTGCGTCGACATGAACGACCGTGCTCTTCGCGACATCGCGGTGGGGCTGGGAGGCCGCGCGAACGGCTACGTCCGCCAGACCGGCTTCGACATCACCGCGGCGTCCGAGGTGATGGCGATCGTCGCCGTCTCCCGCGATCTCTTCGACCTGCGCGAGCGGCTCGGCCGTATCACCGTCGGGACGACCTACGAGGGTGAGCCCGTCACCGCCGAAGAGATCGGCGCGGCCGGCGCGATGACGGTGTTGCTGAAGGAGACGATCAAGCCCAACCTCGTGCAGACCCTCGAAGGGCAGCCGGCCTTCATCCACTGCGGCCCGTTCGCGAACATCGCGCACGGCAACAACTCCCTCGTCGCCGACCGGGTCGCGTTGAAGCTCGGCGACATCGTCGTCACCGAGAGCGGGTTCGGCTCGGACATGGGGATGGAGAAGCTGTTCGACATCGTCTGCCGCGTCGGCAACCTGCGGCCGAGCGCAGTCGTGCTCGTCGCCACGGTCAAGGCGCTGAAGCACCACGGCGGCGACCCCTTCGGCGGCGCGGAGGCGATCGAGAGCGGCTCCGCGAACATGATCCGCCACCTCGGGATCATCCGCGAGTTCGGGCTGAACGCGGTCGTCGCCATCAACCGCTTCCCCGGCGACACCGACGAGGAGATCGAGCTCGTCCGCGAGATCGCGCTGGCGAACGGGGCGTTCGCGGCGCAGACGAACGAGGCGGTGACGCGCGGCGGGGAAGGCGCGGCCGCGCTTGCCGAGGCCGTCGTCGCGGCGACGGAACAGGAGAGCAACTTCGCGCCCCTCTACGAGCTGGAACAGCCGATCGAGGAGAAGATCGAGACGATCGCCAAGCGCGTCTACGGCGCGGACGGGATCTTCCTGTTGAAGACGGCCCGCGACAAGATCAAGCAGTTCGTCGACGTCGGGTTCGACAAGCTGCCGATCTGCATGGCCAAGACGCACCTGTCGCTCTCGCACGACGCGGCGCTCGAGAACGCGCCGACGGGATTCACCGTCACCGTCCGCGACATCCGCGCCTACACCGGCGCCGGCTGGCTCGTGGCCCTCTGCGGCGACATGCAGACGATGCCCGGTCTGGGGAAGCGGCCGGCGGCGCTCAACGTCGACATCGACGACCAGGGCCGCACGGTTGGCCTGTTTTGACAGCCACAAACTGTCTCGTCGGTACGCGACGAAACAGTTTCCCTTCCGAGGTGAGGGGAGTAGGTTAGGACGGTGAGCGCGCTGCAGGAGGCCGCCGCGGACGTCCAGGTCTCGTGCCGGGACGTCTGGAAGGTCTTCGGGCCCCACGCAGAGCGCGTGCTGCGAAGCCCCGACGTCGACCTGCCGCGCGCGGAGCTGATGGCGAAGACCGGCTGCACGGTCGCCTCGCGCGACATCTCGTTCGACGTCGCACGCGGCGAGGTGTTCGTCGTCATGGGGCTCTCGGGGAGCGGCAAGTCGACCCTCGTCCGCTGCATCACGCGGCTCGTCGAGCCGACCTCCGGCTCGATCCAGATCTGCGGCACGGATGTGCTCGGCGCCGACTCGAGGACGCTGCGGGAGCTTCGCCGGACGAAGGTGGCGATGGTCTTCCAGCATTTCGGCCTGTTCCCGCACCGGACCGTGATCGACAACGTCGCGTACGGCCTCGAAGTGCAGGGCATCGACAAGCAGGTTCGGCATGCACGGGCGCGCGAGCTTCTCTCGCTTGTCGGGCTGTCGCCGGTCGAGGCGTCGTACCCGGATCAGCTGAGCGGCGGAATGCAGCAGCGCGTCGGCCTCGCGCGCGCTCTTGCCGTCGATCCGGAGGTGTTGATCTTCGACGAGGCGTTCTCGGCGCTCGACCCGCTGATCCGCCGCGAGATGCAGGACGAGGTTGCGAGCCTGCAGGCGGAGCTGCAGAAGACCGTCATCTTCGTCACCCACGACCTCGACGAGGCGCTGAAGCTCGGCGACCGGATCGCGATCATGAAGGACGGCCGCTTCGTCCAGGTCGGCCCGCCGGCGGAGATCGTCGGCGCGCCTGCCGACGACTACGTGCGCGAGTTCGTGCGCGACGTTCCCCGTGGCAAGGTCCTGACGGCGTCGTTCGCGGTCCAGCCGCATTCGGGGGAACCATGCGAGAGCACCGTGCGCGCGGACGAGCGGCTTGGTGAGCTGCTCCCGGTCGTCTTCGGCGCGCGCGGCCCGATCGGCGTGGTCGACTCGGGCGGGGAGCTCGTCGGGATCCTCGACCGGCGGATGGTGATCCACATCCTCGCCGGGCGGGAGGAGACGAACGTGCCCGAGCAGCCGGCCGAGCTCCGCGCGTGACGGCGTCCACCGTTAGCGCGAAGGCGCTCCAGCGCCCGTTTGCCGGACTCGGCGCCTTCAACCGCTACGCGCTCCCGTTGCTCGTCGGGATCGGGATCTGCGTGGGCGGCGCGATTGCGAGCGGGTTCCACAGCGGCTTCCCGTCGAGCTGGCTGCTCGGCGTCCCGCGCTGGTTCGATAGCGCGGACAACTGGGTGTCGAACCACCAGCAGTCGAACTTCTTCCTGCACCACATCGTCGGCGGGCTGTCGAACATCATGAACAGCACCACCAACGACCTCGTCCACTTCCTCCACTGGATGACGTGGGTGGGCGTCCTCGCGGCCGCGACGCTGATCGCCTGGCTCGCCGGCCGCTGGCGCACGGCGCTCTTCACCGTGCTCATGGTCTCCTCGTTCGGGATCCTGCAGATCCCGAACGGCGGCCCGAACGGCATCTCGAGCATGTGGTCGAGCGCGATGACCACCCTCGCGCTGATGGCCGTCGCGATCGTGCTGTCGATCATCGTCGGCATCCCGCTCGGGATCGCGTCGGCGGTCTGGCCGCTCGTCGGCAAGACGATCCGGCCGGTGCTCGACATGATGCAGATCCTTCCCGCGTTCGCCTACCTGGTCCCGATCGTCGTCCTGTTCTCGATCGGCAACCCGGCCGGCATCGTCGCGACGTTCATCTATGCGGTGCCGCCGCTCGTGCGCTTCACGGAGGTGGGCATTCGCACGGTCCGGCGCGACGTGATCGAGGCGTCGGAGGCGTTCGGCGCGACCCGCCGCCAGGTCCTGTGGCACGTCCAGCTCCCGCTCGCGGCGCAGGCGATCATGCTCGGCCTGAACCAGGTGATCATGATGGCGCTGTCGATCGTCGTGATCGCCTCGCTCATCGGCGCGGGCGGTCTCGGCGACCCCGTGCTGCAGGCACTGCAGACGCAGGAGAACGGCGAGGGGCTCGTCGCCGGCGTGCTGATCGTCTTCATGGCGATGTGGCTCGACCGGACGACCGCCGCGCTCGGGCAGCGCACCAAGCGCGGCGCCGCCGCGCGGCGGCTCTCGCGGGTGCAGCTCGCGGGTCTGTGGGGCGCGGTGCTCGCGGCCGTGCTCATATCCCGGTACGGCCTCGGGCTCGGCGACTGGCCGTCGAGCTGGGGCTTCTCGATCGTCACCCAGTGCACGAACGCGCTCAACTGGATCACCGACCACCTGACCGGAGTGAGCGGGTCGCTATCGAGCTTCCTGACGCTCGACGTCCTCAACCCGCTGCAGCGTTTCCTCGGGGACTTCCCGTGGTGGCTCGTCGCCGGCCTCGTCGGAGCGACCGCGTGGCTGCGCGGGGGCGTGCGCCGCGCCGCGCTGCTGGTGGCGTGCGTGACCCTGCTCGGGCTGATGCAGGCGCCGGTCGGCTACACGTTCCAGGGCACGACGTCGTACGACTTCTCGGCGTGGACCGACGCGATGCAGACGCTCAGCCTCGTGATCGTCGCCCTCGCCGTCGACCTCGTCGTCGGCATCCCGCTCGGCATCGCCGCGTACCGCTGGAGAACCGCTGACCGGATCCTGCGTCCGATCCTCGACTTCCTGCAGACACTGCCGGCGTTCGTCTACCTGATCCCGGTCGTCGCGCTCTTCGGCGTCGGCAACCTCGCCGGCGTGACGGCGTCGCTCGTCTACGCGCTGCCGGCGGCGGTCAGGGCGACGACGCTCGGTCTGCGCGCAGTGCAGCGCGAGGTGATCGAGGCGGGGCAGGCGTTCGGGTCGACGCGCTGGCAGCTCCTGTTGAAGGTCGAGTTGCCGATCGCGCGCCCCTACGTGATGCTGGCGGTGAACCAGACGATCTTGCTCGTGATGGCCGAAGTCGTGGTGGCAGGGCTCGTTGGGGCCGGAGGCCTCGGCCTCGACGTGGTCACGGGCTTCTCCCGCTCCGAGGTCGGCCTCGGAGCGGCTGCCGGGCTCTCGATGGTTCTGATGGGGATCGTGCTCGACCGGTTGAGCCAGGCAAACCCCGAGCGCGGTCGAGCGGCCGCGAGGTAAAGCGCAGCACAACAGGAGGAGGAGAAGCGCATGAAGGACACTCGTCGGGGGTCGCTGCGGCGGCCTCGCGCGATCGTCGCGGTCGTCGTGCTGGCCGCGGCGGTGGTCGCGGCGACCGCGTTCGGCGCCCAGGCGCGCAGCGGGTCGAGCAAGCCGACCATCACGCTCGCCACGAACTCGTGGGAAGGGTCGCTGGCGAACAACGTCGTCGCCCAGTACGTGATCCAGAAGTACCTCGGCTACACGGTGAATCTCCTGACGATCGACGAGATTCCTGCGTGGCCGGCGATGACGCAGAACAAGATCTCGGCGGTGCTCGAGGAGTGGGGGCATTCGCCGCAGTACTCGCAGTACATCAAGGGAAAGCACCAGGTCATCGACGCGGGGCTCGAGGGGCCGAACGGCAATATCGGCTGGTACGTCCCGACGTATCTCATGCAGCAGCACCCGGAGCTGAAGACGTGGAAGGGCGTGAAGAAGGACTGGAAGCTCTTCGTCACGCCGCAGTCCTCGCCGCAGGGCCAGTTCCTCGACGGCTCGCCGAGCTACGTCACGAACGACCAGGCCCTCGTCAAGAACCTGGGCATCAACCTGAAGGTCGTCTTCGCCGGCACCGAGGCCGCCCAGCTCACAGAAATCGAGTCCGACTACAAGGCGAAGAAGCCGGTGATCTTCTACTGGTACACCCCGCAGTACCAGAACGCGATCTACAAGTTCTCGCAGGTCGCGTTGCCGCCGTGGACGCAGACGTGCGCGAAGCTCGCGCCGGCGAAGGTCAACTGCGCGTATCCGCCGTACCACCTCTACAAGGTGATGGCGGCAACGCTCCCGAAGACCGCTCCGCAGGTGGCGAACTTCATCCGCCGCTTCAACTGGACGTCGGACGACCAGAACTCGGTCGCCTACAACCTGGCCGTCAAGCACATGTCGAACAGCGCAGCCGCAGCGGCGTTCGTCAACTCGCATCAGTCACTGGTCAAGTCGTGGCTGAGCAAGTCGAGCCCGTTCTCGAAGGTCGAGGCGCCGGCCTCCGGAACGTAGTCGTCAGGGTGGTGGTGTGGCCCCGTTCGCGGGGTCACACCTGCCCAGGGGTCTGTCGGGCGAGTGGGCGCGTCGATCGACATACGGCATCGGAACGCATGACGCACGTCAGGCGATCCCGCTCCACTCCCCAGACAGGCCCCTAGACTTCAGCCATGCGAAACGGGTACACGAGGCTGACGCACCCGCTCGTGCGCGACGGGGGCGAGCTCAGGAAGGCCGGCTGGGACGAGGCGCTCGACCGCGCCGCGCGGGGGTTCCGGCGGGCGCTGGACGAGGGAAGGCAGACGGGCCTCTTCAGCTGCTCGAAGGCCACGAACGAGCTCAACTTCGCCGCGCAGAAGCTGTC
>Ga0070731_10003080_pt1 | contig 15242 bp, 12 predicted proteins | sample Coa_R1_2_FD_66448 | JGI IMG/M metagenome (GOLD analysis project Ga0070731, IMG submission 66448) | Surface soil microbial communities from Centralia Pennsylvania, which are recovering from an underground coalmine fire - Coalmine... | ecosystem: Environmental > Terrestrial > Soil > Unclassified ...
CCTTAGACTCCGATCGAATGCCGGCGTTGCAAAGGGAATCCGGCCGTTCGCCAGCGCCCCGTCGAAGCTCCGAATCTGGCGGAAAGCGGACGGCCGATGGCGGTGAAGCAGCGAGCTTCAGCCAGATTTCTACCGCCGGCCGCCTCTCCGTCCCCCCGTCGCAAGCGGCACGAAGCGATCCAGGACCGCGCTGAGCCCCCCTGAATCGCTGCGCCGCTACGTTCCTCCGATGGTGGCGAAGGGCTCAGTAATTCACCGACCAGATCTGCAGGTTGTTCTGCGCGTCGTCGACGGCCGCGAAGGTGGCGGTGTGGTGGCCGTCCCTCTGGAAAGCGAAGCCGAAGGCGCCGCCGGCGCTCGTGTCGATCTGGAGCGCCGTGACGAAGGTGCCGGATTTGGTGAACTCGACATATTCGCTCGGCGGCACGGTCGAGTTCATGACGATGTTGTCGTTGTTCGCCGTGATGAGGTCGCCGTTGGGCGCGATGGCGAGGTGCAGCGGGCCGTTCAGGTGGGTCGCGTCGTTGGTGACGAGGTGGCCCTTGTTGGCCGCGTTCGTCCGGATGGCGGCGCCGCCGACGCGGTAGATCGCGTTGTCGAGCGACGAGGCGACGTAGAGCGCATCCGTCTCGGGATCGTAGGCGAGGCCGGCCGGCCCGTCGACGAAGGTGGTGGGGTCGCACTGGTGGCCGTAGCCGTTGGCGATCACGGTGGCGTTGTGCACCTTGATCCCGAAGGCGCCGCCGACCACCATGTCGAGGCGCATCACGGTCCCAGTCAGAGCGTTCGACACGAAGGCGACCGGCAGGTCGCCGCCGTCCCATACGGTCATGTCCCAGGGGCCGTCGATGACCGGCGCGTTGGCCAGCGTCTCGACGAGATTCCCGTTCTTGTCGATGATCATGAGCGAACCGGTGCCGGTCGTCGGGTCGCTGCAGGTGCCGGTCGGCGAGGGGAAGTTCCCGACGATCACGAAGCCGGATTTCAGCACCACGAGCGCGGTCGACAGGCCCAGCGTCGGCATGCCCTGGAAGAACGGCGTGACGGTCGAGCCGCGGACCTTGACGATGGTCGTGCCGGTGCCCTGGAGATTGGAGCTGGCGTTGAAGTTCGAGACCAGGATGTCGCCCGGCTCGAGCGCGCCGCCCGACGGAAAGGATTTCGGCACGAAGGCGACGCCGTAGGGGTTCACGTCGCCGTTGGCCGGCACCGTGCTGACGGTCGTGGTTGGTGGGGAACTGGGCAGGATGCCGGCGGCCAAAGCCGGTCCCGCCAGCAGAAGCGATGTCGCCGCCGCCACATGATACAGGCGCATCTGTAGTCTCCCTCATGTTGTCATGGGGAGCCCGGCCGCAGAGCGCCCGGCTGGGCTCCGTCCAGTCGGGGTGACGTAGGGCCTCGCCGGTTTATTCCGCCGCCTTCGCTGCTGCGACATCCAACCGTCAGGCAGCACCGCTTTTGTGGTTCCGTTCACGGCTTTCTATTGCTACTAGCAGCCGCGCGAGCGGAATCGTGGGGGGCCGATGGCACTCGTCTGGGGGCTGCCCAATCTGACTTGGGCAAAGCAGCTTAGGCCGAATATCTGGGACGTCGTAGCCCTGCCGATCGTGCTGGGGCTCGTCGCGCTGCTGGCCTATGACAGCCAGCAGGCGAACACGCCGTTCCAGCTCGGCACGCATATCGACATCACGCTCGACCCGGCGGTGCTGCCGCTCTACGCCATGCGCACGGTGCTGCGCATGGCGGTGGCGTTGATCGTCTCGTTCGTGTTCAGCCTCGTCTACGCGGCGCTCGCCGCCAAGAGCCGCCAAGCCGAGAAGCTGCTCATCCCGGCGCTCGACATCCTCCAGTCGGTGCCGATCCTCGCCTTCCTGACCTTCACGGTCACCGGCTTCATCGCGCTCTTTCCGGGCCGGCTGCTGGGCGTCGAATGCGCGGCGATCTTCGCAATCTTCACGAGCCAGGCCTGGAACATGACGTTCAGCCTCTATCAGAGCTTCCGCACGGTGCCGACGGAGCTCGCGGAGGCGGCGCGCATGTATCACCTGACGCCGCTCCAGACCTTCTGGCGGCTCGAGGTGCCGCACGCCATGCCGGGCCTCGTCTGGAACACGATGATGTCGGTCTCGGGCGGCTGGTTCTTCGTGGTCGCGTCGGAGGCGCTGACGGTCAACGGGCAGACGATCCTGCTTCCCGGGATCGGCTCCTACATCAGCCAGGCGAGCGATCAGCAGAACCTGCCGGCGATCCTCTATGCCATCGTGACCATGCTGATCGTGATCCTGATGTCCGATCAGCTGTTCTTCCGCCCCTTGCTCGCCTGGTCGCAGAAATTCAAGAACGAGCTTTCCGGCGACGAGGAACTGGAGCGGCCCTGGTTCCTGGTCACCTTGCAGCGCGCGGCAATCTTCGAGGTGACCGACCGCGTGGTCGGCGGCACGCTCGCGGCGCTGTCCTGGCTGGTCGACATGGTGCTCCCGCGGGCAAAGCCGAAGCCGCTGGAGGCACGACCCTCCTCGCCGATCGTCGACTGGTCGGTCAACATCGCGCTGATCGCCGGCGGCCTCTATGCGGCCTGGGGGTTGATCAAATACATCACCGACGCGGTACCGCTGCCGGAGATCGGCTGGACCGTCGCGCTCGGCGCGGCGACGGCGTTGCGCGTCATCGTGCTGATCGCGCTGGCCTCGATCATCTGGGTCCCGGTCGGCGTCTGGATCGGGCTGCGGCCGTCGCTTGCGCGGCTGGTCCAGCCGATCATCCAGTTTCTGGCCGCCTTTCCCGCAAACCTGTTCTTTCCGATTGCGGTGCTGGCGATCCAGCACTTCGACCTCAACGTCGAGATCTGGGTAAGCCCGCTTATGATCCTGGGCACCCAGTGGTACATCCTGTTCAACGTGATCGGCGGCGCCTCCGCGATTCCGTCGGAGCTCCACTACGCCGCCCAGAACCTCAGGGTCGGCGGCCTGTTATGGTGGCGGCGCGTGATCCTGCCCGGCATCTTCCCGGCCTATATCACCGGTGCCCTGACGGCGGCGGGCGGCTCGTGGAATGCGGCGATCGTGGCGGAAGTCGTGAAATGGGGCGACCAGACCCTGACCGCGACCGGGATCGGCGCCTATATCGCGCAGAATACCGATGCCGGGCAGTACCCGCGCGTGGCGCTCGGCACCTGCATCCTTTGCCTCTACGTCATCCTCTTCAATCGTCTGCTCTGGCGCCGCCTCTACAATCTGGCCGCCGAGAAGCTGCGGCTCGACTGAGCCTCCGGGAGTTCGCCCATGGACCACGAGACCATGATGCTCGCCCACGATGTCCGGAAGGTGTTCCGGGGCGGCGATGCGGGCGGGCGCCCGGTGCTGGAGGACGTCAATTTCACGCTGAAGGACGGCGAGATCGTCGCCTGCCTCGGCAAGTCCGGCTCCGGCAAGTCGACCTTCCTGCGCATCCTCGCCGGGCTGATCCCGGCAACCGGGGGGGATGTCACCTACAAGGGCGCGCCGATCACCGGGCCCGTGAACGGCGTCGGCATGGTGTTCCAGAGCTTCGCGCTGTTCCCGTGGCTGACCGTGCTGGGCAATGTCGAGCTGGGGCTGGAGGCGCAGAAAGTGCCGCCGGGCGAGCGGCGCAAGCGGGCGCTGGCCGCGATCGACCTGATCGGCCTCGACGGGTTCGAATCGGCCTATCCCAAGGAGCTGTCGGGCGGCATGCGGCAGCGCGTCGGCTTTGCCCGCGCGCTGGTCATCGAGCCGGAAGTGCTGCTGCTCGACGAGCCGTTCTCGGCGCTCGACGTGCTGACCGCCGAGACGCTGCGCGGCGATCTCACCGATCTCTGGCTCGACAAGCGCATCCCGACCAGGAGCATCCTGGTCGTCTCGCACAATATCGAGGAAGCGGTCGAGATGGCCGACCGCATCATCATCTTCTCGTCCAATCCCGGCCGGATCGAAGTCGACCTGCCGGTGACGCTGCCGCGGCCGCGCGACTGGAACAGCCCGGATTTCCGCCGCATCGTCGACGAGGTCTACCTGCACCTCACGACCGGCCATATCGGGAAACGCGGCGTCGGCGGCGCCAAGCCTGACCAGATCTCGGTCGGCTACCGCCTGCCCGATGCGCCGGTGCAGCAGCTGAGCGGCCTGATGGAGACGCTGGTCGAGCCGCAGTTCCAGGGCCGCGCCGACCTGCCGGTGCTGGCCGACTATCAGAATCTCGGTGCCGACGATTTGTTCCCGCTGCTGGAGGCGCTGCACCTGCTCGGCTTCGCGACGGTGGCGGGCGGCGATGTCGAGCTGACGCCGGTCGGCCGCACCTATGCCGAGGCCGATATCCTCCAACGCAAGCAGATCCTGGGCGATCAGCTGATGAAGCAGATCCCGCTCGCGGTTCATATCCGCAAGGTGCTGGAGGAGCGGCCGAACCACCGCGCACCGGCGGCACGATTCCTCAGCGAGCTCGAGGATCATCTTTCCGAGGAGGACGCGGCGGCAGTGCTCGACACGGTCATCAACTGGGGCCGCCACGCCGAGCGCTTCGCCTACGACTACGATACCGAGACGCTGGCGCTCGAGGACCCCGAGGGGACATAGCTCACCTGCGCCCCTGGACAGCATCGCAGGCCGGACGCTAGACCCTGCCTCACGTTCCGACCGATCCTTGGAGACCGATAATGCGGAGCCTGCGCTGGCTGCTCCCGATGCTCGTGATCGTGCTGGGCCCGCCGGCTGCCGCCCCGGCCGCCGCGCACGCGATCCTGGTCGAATCGACGCCCGCGGTGGACAGCACGGTAGCCGGCCCCTCGGTCGCCTTCTCGCTGCGCTACAACAGCCGCATCGACAAGGCACGCTCGCGGCTGACGCTGACTGCGCCCGACAAGAGCGAAACCGTGCTGACGATCTCACCGGATGGTCCGGAGGACATCCTGGCCAGCGAGGCCGAGCTGACCCCCGGCGCCTACCGGCTGCGCTGGCAGGTGCTGGCGATCGACGGGCATATCACCCGCGGCGACGTGCGGTTCACGGTCACGGCGAGCGCTCAGTGAAGGCACAGCGCTCTTTCCTTTCCGCCTATCGGCGAGAGGCACTGAGGCTGCGGCGAGACCCCCACCCAACCCTCCCCCGCAAGCGGGAGAGGGCTCCTAACCTCCCTCTCCCGCAAAGCGGGGGAGGGCCGGGGTGGGGGTCTGTCCACCGCTCCGTCGTCCCGACCCACTCGCCCCCTGAAGGGCGGAGAGGGAGATAGGGATCGATGTCGCTGCTCATCGATCTTTTCGGCTACCTGTCGGTCGTCATTCATGGCCTGACGATCGTCGCGCAGTCGATGGCGTTGGGCGGCGTGCTGTTCGCCGCGATCCTGGCACGGCCGCTGGCGCCGACGCTGGGGGCGTCCGGGGCGGCGATCCGTGAGCGGACCGAGCGCCTCGCGCGACTCTCCGCGCTGGCGCTGGTGGCGTGCGAGGCCGCCACGATCGCGCTGCAGGGTGCGGTGCTGGTCGGCACGGTCGATCTGTCCTGGTCCAGCGTGCTCGGCGCCGAGTTTGCGCTGGCCGGGCTCATCAAGATCACCGGCGCGCTGGTCATTGCGCTGACCGTCGGGCGGCTGAAGGCGTTGCCGCTCGCCGCCGCGGCAGTGGTCCTGGCGGCGGCAACCTTCACCACCCATGCGAATGCGCGGCTCGACGACCGGCTGCCGCTGCTGGCCGTGGAGGCACTCCATCAGCTCGGCGCCGCGATCTGGATCGGCGGCATCCCGAGCTTCCTGATCGCGCTGGACCAGTGCCGCGACGGGCTGCAATGGCGCCGTGTCGGCAGGCGCTTCTCCCAGATGTCTATGGCGGGCGTCGCCTGCATCATCGTCTCGGGCGCCGTGATGTTCTGGTTCTATGTGGGCGGCCTCGCCGGGTTCTACGGCACCGCCTACGGCGTCATGGTCGGCGCCAAGATCGCGATGTTCCTGTGCCTGCTCGGCCTCGGGGCCGGGAACTACTTCCTGGTCGAGCGCCTTCGCCGCGACCCGTCCACCCCGATCACGCGGCTGAAGCGTTTCGCCGAAGTCGAGATCGGCGTCGGGTTCGCGCTCTTCTTCGCCGCCGCCTCGCTGACCTCCTCGCCGCCGGCGGTCGATCTCACGACCGACCGGGTGTCGATGGCCGAGATCGTCGAGCGCGACACGCCGCAATGGCCGCGCATGAGCTCGCCGTCGCATGCCGATCTGGCCCTGCCGGCGCTGCAGTCCAAGCTCGATGCCGAGGCGGCGGCCGCGGCCGCCAAGCCGGCTCCCGCTTTCGTGCCGGGCTCGGGCGACCTGCCGCCGCGCAATGCCGAGGACATCGCCTGGTCGGAGTACAACCATCATTGGGCGGGCGTCTTCGTCGTCGCGATCGGACTCGCGGCGCTGGCGAACCAGGCCGGAGTCGGATGGGCGCGGCACTGGCCGCTGCTGTTCCTCGGGCTCGCCGTCTTTCTCTTCCTGCGCTCGGATCCGGAGGTCTGGCCGCTCGGCGAGGAGGGATTCTTCGACAGTCTGCGCGATGTCGAGGTCGCGCAGCACCGCATCTTCGTGCTGCTGACCGTGGCGTTCGGGCTGTTCGAATGGCGGGTGCGCGCCGGCGGGCTTCAAGGCACCAAGGCGGCACTGGTCTTCCCGCTCGTCTGCGCCGTCGGCAGCGCCCTGCTGCTCACGCACCAGCACGCCATCGCCAATGTCAAGGAGCAGCTGCTGATCGAGCTGACCCATACGCCGCTGGCGCTCGCCGGCACGGCGGCCGGCTGGGCGCGCTGGCTGGAGCTGCGGCTCGATCCGCCGGCCAGCACCCGCGCCGGCTGGGTATGGCCGATCTGCCTCGTGCTGGTCGGCGTCATCCTGCTGCTTTATCGCGAGGCGTGACGCCGGCGCAGGTTGACATCCATCGCCGTCGCCTGTTCCTTCCCGATGGCGACCAAAGGGCGTGGGCGAGGACCGTGAAGATGGCTCAGACAGCACGCCGTACGGGCCGCCAGGCCCATCCCTGCACCATGGTGATCTTCGGCGCGTCGGGCGACCTGACGCGCCGGCTGCTGATGCCGGCGCTCTATAACCTCGCCAAGGGCAAGCTGATCCCGGATGAATTCCGGCTGGTCGGCCTCGCCATCGACAAGAAGACCGACGAGGAGTTCCGCGCCAGCCTGTCGGAATTCATCCGCGGCATGGCGGGCGACAGTTTCGATGAAGAGGTGTGGAACGCGCTGGTCGGCCGCATGACGTACATGTCCGGGGATTTCAAGGATCCGGCCGTCTACCAGCAGCTGATCGAGCATCTGGGCGGCCTCGACTCCCTGGGCAATGTCCTCTTCTACATGGCGGTCGCCCCCGATTTCATCTCAACCATCGTCGACGGGCTTCACAACTCCCATCTGACCGACGAGCAGGAGAACGGCTGGCGGCGCGTCGTGGTCGAGAAGCCGTTCGGGCACGATCTCGATTCGGCGAAGGATCTCAACGCGATGCTGCTGCGCGTGCTGGAAGAGCGGCAGATCTACCGGATCGATCACTATCTCGGCAAGGAGACCGTCCAGAACATCATGGTGTTCCGCTTCGCCAACGGCATCTTCGAGCCGTTGTGGAACCGCGACCACATCGATCACGTGCAGATCACCGTGGGGGAGACGGTCGGCGTCGAGAACCGCGGCGCCTTCTACGAGGTGACCGGCGCGCTCCGCGACATGATCCAGAACCACCTGTTCCAGGTGCTGAGCTTCGTCGCGATGGAGGTGCCCACCTCCTTCGACGCCGACGCGCTGCGCTCGGAGAAGGTCAAGGTGCTCGAGGCGATCAAGCCGTTCACGCCGGAGATGGTGCTGAACGACACGGTGCGCGGGCAGTACGCGGCCGGCATGCTGGGGGACAAGCAGGTCTGCGGCTACCGGCAGGAGCCGCATGTCTCGCCGCAATCCGAGACCGAGACCTATGCGGCGATGAAGCTGTCGATCGAGAACTGGCGCTGGGCGGGCGTGCCGTTCTACATCCGCACCGGCAAGCGTCTCGCACGGCGGGTGAGCGAGGTGGCGGTGCAGTTCAAGCGGCCGCCGATCGCGCTCTTCCGCGGTACCCCGATCGAGGACATGGCGCCGAACCTCCTGATCATCCGCGTCCAGCCGGACGAGGGAATCGCGCTGCAGTTCGGCGCCAAGGTGCCGGGCGCCAATCTCGAGATCGGCAAGGTCGACATGAATTTCCAGTACAAGGACTATTTCCAGGTTGCGCCGGCCACCGGCTACGAGACGCTGATCCTCGACTGCATGATCGGCGACCAGACGCTGTTCCAGCGCGCGGACAATGTCGAGGTGGGCTGGCGCGTCGTCCAGCCGGTCATCGACACCTGGGCCGACCGGCGGCCGCGCGGCTTCCCGAACTACGAGGCCGGCAGCGGCGGCCCGGAAGCCGGCCACCAGCTCCTCGCCCGCGACGGCCAGGTGTGGCGGCGGATCTGAAGAAGATCGGCGGCCCCAAGCCTCGTTTTGTGGAGTGTCGGTAGCCCGAGGCGGCGAGGCTGCGGTGAGGGCATTAAGGACTCCCCCTTTTCTCCACTGCGTCGGACAACCGGTCACGCTACGTGCTTGCAATTCCGGCGCGCCATTAAACGGAAACAAGCCATTTGCTCAACAGCTTGTGGAGTGCCTGAAGTCAAACGATTACGATAAATCGTTTCCGCATGCCCAGGTAACGGCGCCGGACAGAGACATATATATTCCGGGGGGGCGTACCCGAATTTTATAAATAATGGCGCAATTAACCTCGGTAATTGGCTAACTTTTAAATGATATGGAGTTCTACCCAGTCTCAAACTATCCGCAATCCGAGTGAGACCGGCTCAAAGGGCAACATGGGACAGATCACGTGGGTGGAATCTGAAGGGTATGATTGATGAGAGTTCCTAGGCTCCGATGGCTGCTGCCCGCATCATACTTGGTGCTCATTACCGGGTTGGCCGGCCCTCTTGGCTGGATCACAATATCAGCCGACGCGGAGTGGGAAGGCCCTGCGCTCCGGTACGCCCCATGGGCATTGCTGTTAATTTGGAGCATTATCGTTATCGCCGGGGTGAAGCGATATGGAAAGCGCGGGTTGTGGCTCCTTACCGGGGTTCCGCTGGCATTGTTGCTGGCAATTCTTCCGGTCGCCAGTGACTTGGAATGCTACCCCAAGCGACCACCTTGCCCAATCGAGTTTGAGCATGTAGGACCGGCTCTTCCAGATGCTGAAGCGCCGAAGCCATAGCCGTATCAGCGCGAAGTGCAACGGTGATTGCTGCTGCCCGCCGTGAAGGCGAGAGAAAAGGGATCGTGCATGCACGGGGCCGTCCACACATGACCCCTTTTCTCGCCTTTCTATCCGCGCGGGCTATCCGGAGATGGCGTGATCGCGACCACGGCATCGACCGGAAAGTCGGTGGCCTCCTTCAGGTCGTCGATGCACATCGCGCCGCCAGTCTGGCCGGTGACCCGCTCCTCGTCCTGCGCTCCCTTGTACATGTGTGCGAAGATGCGAACGCCGCCAGGGCAGACACTCAGCGCGGCGAGCAGATCCATGAGGGAGTCCCTCGGCGTCGCCTCGCGCTGGTCACGAGGTACATGAGGCCGCTCGCGATGCTTGGCCGCGACGGCGCGTGCCACCTTGGCCTCAGACCAACCTCGCGCTCGGAATTTTGCCCGGTCGGCCTCGGGATCCTCGCCGTGCCTGCGCTCGCCGTAGACGATGTCGCAGGCGCACCAGCCGTGGGTGACCCAGTAGAGTCGGTCACCCGGCGGAAACAGCCGCGTGAGGCAGGGATTAACGGCTGGCCGGATCGTCAGTCCAGACGAGCGCGTCAGAATAACTTCTGTTGCAGCGCCCACACCGATGGTCACGAAGTAGCACATGCTTACTCCAGTGCCTGGACCGAACCTCGAACGGCCGGATCACGTCGGCTTCGTCGGACCTTCTGACAATTTCGCAGATGGGTGCCCGCCTCGCTAGCCTTGGGAGATGAGCGCGGGGACCAAGTGTCAGATTCGCATCACCAGGCCCGAAACACCCCCGATGCGCTCCGGACCCGACGGGACCAACCTTGACTCACCCGGCCGTAGGTCCCGCGTACTTGCCGAGGCCGGCCAGGTGCTGGTTGAGGTCGTCGAGGCGCTTGTCGTCCTTTTCGGCCGCGTCCACCTGCGCGTCGAGCCACTCGAACAAGATCGCCTTGGCCTGGTCGATCTTCTTCTTGTCGTCGGCGTTGCGGGAATCGAGGTCGAAATCCTCCTTCTCGATCACCCCCCTGAGCTGCTTTATGCCGGTACGAAAGGCCGAAGATGCGTTTCTCAGCTTCTTGATCGCGTCGCTGAGCGCGCTGTGTGCCTCCTTGTACTCGCCGTAGATGTCGCCGAGATGGTCGTTGATATCCACCAGCTCCTTCTTCGGCTTCGGAATGGTTCCCTTCGGGCCCAGGATTTTCTGCGCCTTTGCCGCAGCGTCGCTCCAGCCCATCCGGTGCCTCCCTGAGCAGAACAGGAACGGCAATCCTACACCCGTTGCCGCCCCAGACCACACAGGCTGAGCGTCGAGGGGCCGCGCCCACGGAACTGCACGGGTGTGCTACGCTGGCGATGGCGGGCGCGGCCTCATCGATGGAGGATCATATGCAGCAGCACCGGCTCGGGGAGACGGGCCCGATGGTCTCCGCCGTCGGCCTCGGCTGCATGGGCATGTCGGGCATGTACGGGCCGGCGGACCGTGCCGAGGGCATCGCCACCATCCATGCCGCGTTCGACGCCGGGATCACGCTGCTCGACACCGGCGATTTCTATGGCATGGGCCATAACGAGATGCTGATCGGCGAGGCGGTGAGGGGCGTCGCCCGCGACCGCTTCCAGGTCAGCGTCAAGTTCGGCGGGTTGCGCGAGCCGGGCGGCGGCTGGACGGGCTACGATGCGCGGCCCGAGGCGGTGAAGAACTTCCTTGCCTATTCGCTGCAGCGGCTCGGCCTCGACCATATCGACATCTACCGCCCGGCGCGGCTCGATCCGGCGGTGCCGATCGAGGACACGGTGGGGGCCATCGCCGACATGGTGAAGGCCGGCCATGTGCGCCATATCGGCCTGTCCGAGGTCGGGCCGGAGACGATCCGGCGGGCCGCGGCCACCCATCCGATCGTCGACCTGCAGATCGAGTACTCGCTGATCTCGCGCGGCATCGAGGACGCGATCCTGCCGGCCGTGCGGTCGCTCGGCATCGCGGTCACCGCCTATGGCGTGCTGTCGCGCGGCCTGATCAGCGGCCATTGGCGCAAGGACACGGCGGCGCCCGGCGATTTCCGCGCCTTCAGCCCACGCTTCCAGGGCGAGAATGCCGACCGCAACCTGGAGCTGGTCGAGGCGCTGCGCAAAGTGGCCGAGTCGCGCGGCGCCAGCGTGGCGCAGGTCGCCATCGCCTGGGTGATGGCGCAGGGCAGCGATATCGTTCCGCTGATCGGCGCCCGCCGCCGCGACCGGCTGGCCGAGGCGCTGGGCGCGCTGGAGATCGGGCTCTCGGCCGACGATATCGCGGCGATCGAGCGCGCGGTGCCGAAGGGTGCCGCCGCCGGCGACCGCTATCCGGCCCAGGCCATGGCCCATCTCGACAGCGAGCGCGCCTGACACCGCCGCCGTTGCCTGAACGGGATGAAATCTGGAATATCGCGGTAGCGGTCCGGGTCATCCGCCGGCTCGGGGGAGGGGCAAGCTCATGAAATCGCAGACGCTGACCATCGCGATCATCGTCGGCATGATCCTCGGCGTCGTGTTGGGCATCGCGGTGCATGCGAGCGGCGATGCCGGCACGATCAAGACCTTCGCCGACACCGTCTCGCTGCTGACGACGATCTTCCTCCGGCTCATCCGGATGATCATCGCGCCGCTGGTCTTCTCGACCCTGGTCGCCGGGATCGCGGGCATGCACGACATGAAGACGGTCGGCCGCATCGGCGTGAAGACGCTGGGGTGGTTCCTCCTCATCTCGAGCCTGTCGATCACGCTCGGCATGGTGCTGGCCGGCACGCTCCAGCCGGGTGCCGGCAGCGGCCTGACGCTTCCCGACGCCGGCACGTCGACCGGGGTCACGGCGACGGGGCTCAACCTCTCGACCTTCGTCGAGCATCTGGTGCCGAAGAGCGTCGTCGAGGCGATGGCCAACAACGAGATCCTGCAGATCGTCGTGTTCTCGGTGTTCTTCGGCACGGCCATGCTGGCGGTGGGCGAGCGCACCAAGCCGCTGCTCGATATCATCGCCACGGTCAGCCTCATCATGCTGAAGGTCACGGGCTATGTGATGTGGTTCGCGCCGCTCGCGGTGTTCGGCGCCATGGCGGCGGTGCTGGCGAAGCAGGGCGTGTCGGCGCTCTCGGCCTATGCGACGCTGGTCGTCGAGTTCTTCCTGGGCATCGCGCTGCTCTGGGTGCTGCTGATCGGCGCCGGCTACTCGGTGATCGGTACTCGGGTGTTCCGCCTGCTGGTGCGGCTGCGCGAGCCGATCCTGCTGGCGTTCAGCACCGCCAGCAGCGAAGCGGCCTATCCCAAGACGCTGGAGGAGCTCGAACGCTTCGGCTGCTCCAACAAGGTCGCCAGCTTCGTGCTGCCGATGGGGTACTCGTTCAACCTCGACGGCTCGATGATGTATTGCGCCTTCGCGGTGTTGTTCCTGGCCCAGGCCTATGGCGTCGATATCGGCTTCGGCAAGGCCTTCGCGATCGGGCTCACGCTGATGGTGACGACCAAGGGGATCGCCGGCGTGCCGCGGGCCGGGCTCGTGGTAATCGCCGCCGCCCTGCCCATGGTCGGCGTGCCGGAGACGGCGCTCGGCCTGCTCATCGGCATCGACCAGTTCTTCGACATGGCGCGCACGGCCACGAACGTCGTCGGCAACGGCGTCGCCACCGCTGTCGTGTCGAAATGGGAGAGCGAGCTGGGCGAGGAGCACGCCGAGGACTGGGTGCCCGCCGGAGCCGCGGCCGCCTGAGGCCCCCTCCCTAACCGTCCCCCGCTGTCGCGCGAGGGCATGCAAACTTTTCGCCCGCTGCGGCCGAATCTCCCTCTCCGCCCTCGGGGGGCGGAGAGGGTCGGGGTGAGGTGGGGCGACGACGGTTCTTTGAAGCACGGGCACGGATACGAGGCTGTCGAGCGCGGCCGGCACGCGCTCTGGAATCCCCCACCTCACCCTGACCCTCTCCGCCCCCCCGAGGGCGGAGAGGGGACATCGGCCGCACTCGGCGTGAGATGTGTGAATGCAACAGCCCGCAATGCGGAGGAGGGACAGGGAGAGGGTTTCCCCCTAAAGCCAGGGCGCGAGCGAGCGCTCGAAATCGGGGTAGAAGCGCTCGGCGATCGGTGTGATCGCCGGCAGCGCACGGGCCAGCGGCTCGAGATCGACGCCGCGATAGCGGGTCGCCGGGTCCATCAATTCGAGCGTCCGGCCGAGCGGCCGGGCGTGCGGCGTCAGACGCGAGAGATGGCGGACCGGATCGGCGACGAGGTCCTCGTAGCGCAGGATCAGCTCCGGCGAGAACCGCGAGTAGACGCCGAGCAGCCAGCCGATCAGCAGCACCTGCCGCTTGATCCGGTCGGGCTCGGCGGCGAGCAGGGCCGTGAGTTCCGGGCTGAAGGTCTCGGCCATCGGCATGTGGCCGTGATGCACCGGCATGTCCACGGTCTGCCACGCGGCCAGCACCGCCAGCGGATGGCGGACGAGCGCGAACAGCGTGTGGCGTGGCGCCAGCAGGTCGGCGAGGGCGCTGAAGTTCGCCGGGTGCTTGATCACCAGCCGGAAATCGGGGGTCAGCTTCTTGTCGAGCTTCACCATGCCGTAGGGCTCGGTCACCTTGCGCAGCCGCGTCCCGTCGCCGGGCGGCTCGAAGAAATTCTCGAGGATCGCGCCGCCGAGCTGCTTGCTGCGGACCTCGTTCCGGGTGAGCGCGCTCTCCCGCGTCTCGGCGATGAAGGCCTCGATCTCCCCGACCGCGCGGGCGCGCTCGTGAACGCCGCGCGCCTGCATCGGCACCGGCTCGGCCAGGGCCACCGTGTTGGGGAACTCGTTGAGCAGCGAGACGATGAGGGTCGTCCCGGAGCGCGGCAGGCCGGTGAGCAGGATCGTGTCGGGGCTTGCGGTCATCCGCGGCGGGTTTCCCGATGGGAGGGCGGCCCTGGATACTCAACGCCGGGAGCCGCTTCAAGCGATCGCCATGCTATGTAGCCGTGGAGCCATCGGGAACCGTCAATGCCGCAGAACCGGGTCTTCGTCGTCAGGCCGCATCTTCCACATGGCGGATCCTTCATGGCCTATCACATGGCCAGGATCCTGCACCGCGAGTTCGGATACCAGGGGATCGGCGTCTCGACGGGCGAACCGCCGCTGCCGCCGATCTTCGACTACGATCCGGTCTTCCCCTCGATCACGGTCGACGAGATGGTCGCGACGATCACCGACGACGACGTGCTGATCGCCAACCCGGCCGCCTCGAACTTCCATCTCGGGCTCCGCTGCCGCGGCCGGAAGATCATGTACATCCAGCATTTCAACACGTTCAGCCTGCTCGACTGCCGCTTCGATCTCTACGTGTCGGTGAGCGAGATCGTCCGCCGCGTCATCTCGGCCACCTACGGGATCGAGACCGCCGTCATCCCGCCCTTCATCCAGGCCGAGCGATTCCCGCCGGCGCCGCCGTGGCGCGAGCGCCCGCCGCGCTCGATCCTGGTCTCGCTGAAATGGGACATGGCCCTGCAGCATTTGCTGCTGGACCGGCTGCGCACGCTGGTGGCGCCGAGCATTGCGCTCAACGACGTGCTCCAGGGCAAGCTGTCCCAGGGCGAGCTGCTGGCAAGGATCGGCGGGTCGCGCCATTTCCTCACGCTGTCGGTCGCCGAGGGGTTCGGGTTGATGCCGCTCGAGGCCATGGCGATGGGGACGACCGTCCTCGGCTTCGACGGCTACGGGGGCCGCGACTATATGCAGCCTGGGATCAACGCCGGGGTCGCCGCCTATCCAGATGTCGAGGGTCTGGCCAAGCAGATCGCCGAGATCATCGAGGACCCGGTACGGGGTGAGGCGATGGCGGAGGCGGGCAGGGCGATGGCTCGTGCTCCCCTCTATACCTACGAGCGGTTCCGCACGGACTGGGTGGAGCAGTTCCGGCGGATGTTTGGCTAGAAGGCTCGCTCGGGCCGCTGGCTTTCCGGCAGCATTCATCGCGGGCAAGCGATCTT
>Ga0070731_10003081_pt1 | contig 15242 bp, 10 predicted proteins | sample Coa_R1_2_FD_66448 | JGI IMG/M metagenome (GOLD analysis project Ga0070731, IMG submission 66448) | Surface soil microbial communities from Centralia Pennsylvania, which are recovering from an underground coalmine fire - Coalmine... | ecosystem: Environmental > Terrestrial > Soil > Unclassified ...
GAACCACCGCGCCGAAACCGTGATCAGCTATCGAAGGAAAGGGAAGAAATCAGAAGATGACATATTGATCATTCTTAACCTGACTCCGGTAGTAAGACGAGACTGGAAAATAGCCACATACGGCAAGTCAGCGTGGCGGGAAATCTTCAACAGCGACAGCAAAAAATATTGGGGTTCCGGAGACGTTTTTAACCCCGAACCAGAGGTCAAATTGATAGACAAAAAGCAGGACTTCTACGAAATAAATGTTCATCTCCCAGCGTTAGGAGCTATAGTCTTGAAATAGCCGGGTGATTCGCCCGGTTTGTTTAGGTTTTGGGCTTGAATCGCATGAAGCAAAGCGTCATAAGAACAACGCAAATAGGGAAAATTAAATAATTCAAACCCTTTTATGAAAAACGTACTCGTATTTGCTGTGATCACCCTCTCTTTTGGATATACTTATTGCCAATCCGACAGTTCCGACTACTATTATCGCAAGGGTCTCGAAGAAAAGTCGAATCACCTGTACATGGTTGCTTTTAACGATTTACAAAAATCCACAAAATTCAGAATCGATAACGCTGATGCCCAGCGGGAACTCGGACTCACTTCTCTTGAACTGAGAAAATATGACAACGCCGAAATGGCCTTCCAAATGGTCGAACAGATTAATAAGGATGACAAGGTCGCTGTTGAGAATCTGGCGAATCTTTATTTCTGGACTCACCAATGGCCCGAAGCAATCGAATATGGAAAAAAAGCCCAGCAAATGAGTGTCGGTAAAAATTGGAACTACATGATTGGGAAAAGTTATTATCAACAGGAAGACTACGGGAATTCGTTTAAATATCTTCAGGCCGCTGCAAAAGATGACACCGCGAATGCGGAAATCCCATACCTGCAGGCACGCAGTTTCGTGGATATGAATAATTACAAGGCTGCGATTGCTTTTTTTAAGAGAGCGATTTTCCTTGATTCAAGCAAATTTCAATGGATATACGAATGCGCTTTGACTTTTGCAACGATTCCTGACGACAAATCGGCGATTCAATATTACCTGTTAGCGGCACAAAAAGGTTATAAAATTGATAACGATTATTATGAAAATCTCTCGGACTCTTATATCGCGGCAGGTGAAGCGGAAAAAGGTCTCGATCTGATGCTGAAAGTATTGGAGAAAAAGCCAGCAGACCTTGTGCTGCTTTATAGCGTCGCGGATACCTATTATCGGCTAAAGAAATACCAGGAAGCTATAGACTACTGGGACAAGATCCTTTACTTTGACAAGGAAAATGCAAAAGCGCTATACATGATCGGGATGGCCTATCAAAAAAAAGGGGAAACCGCCAAGGGCCGTCAACTCTGCGACAAAGCAATAGAAATGGACCCATCATTGAAAAATCTCAAGCATGAGATAAAGATGGACATGTAACTTTGCCTACATCCTCTCAGGAAGATTAATGCCAAGCAATCGCATAGAACGGTGTAAAATGTTTGCGGTAAAATTCGCGAGCCGCACCCTCAGAACCTTTTTCTCAAGCGTCTCAGCTTGTGCAACCGAATGCTCCGCGTAAAACGAATTGAATGTTTTGGCGACCACAAAGGCAAAGTTCGCAATCAGCGAAGGATTCATTTCTAAGCAGGCCTGGTCTACCATTGCGGGAAACTTTTCAATCTGCACAAGGAGCGCCTTTTCTAACGGTAACAAATGATTTCCTGGTCCAAGCGAGGAATTACGCAAGACTTCAAGTACCCCATCTTTTCTAAGGATGCTTTTAATACGCGCATATGCATACTGAACAAAAGTCGCAGTGTAGCCATGCAAATCGATAGATTCCTCGGGATTAAAGACCATTCTCTTTTTCGGATCAACTCGAAGCAAAAAGAACCTTAAGCCCCCTGTGCCGATCAATTCATAAAGGGTCTCTAATTCAGCGCGATCAATCCCTTCCGTCTTACCTTGCTCCTGGGTCTTCCTTTTGGCTTCGTTATGCATTTCATCTAATAAATCGTCTGCATCCACAACTGTACCTTCTCTTGTCTTCATCCGCCCAGAAGGCAATTCCACCATTCCGTAACTCAAATGGAATATTTTGTCGGCGGCTGGAATCGACAATTTTTGGCAAATCAACTTTAAAACCTTGAAGTGATAATTCTGCTCATCACCAACAACATAAATGCTGAGATCGGGAGAATACTCTTCTGCTTTCAGTTGCGCGAGGCCGATGTCCTGGGTGATATAGACAGCGGTTCCATCCTTTCGCTGAACGATTTTTTCGTCAAGTCCTTCAGCCGTCAAATCAATCCAGACGCTGGCATCAGGTTTTTGAAAAAAGACTCTTTGCCGCAGGCCAAACTCAACAAGGCCCTTACCAAGTAAATAGGTATTGCTCTCGTAATATATCTTGTCAAAGTCGACGTCAAGTCGTCGATATGTTGCATCAAATCCCGCATACACCCATTTGTTCATGGTTTGCCATAATTCCAATATATCGGCAGAACCCGCTTCCCAGTCAACGAGCATTTGTTGAACTCCCTTCATCAACGGCGACTCTTTTTCCGCTTCTTCTTTGCTTAATCCCGCTGAAACAAGCTCCTCTACCTGCTTTTTGAGTTCTTCATTAAACAGGACATAATAGTCGCCCACAAAATGATCGCCTTTAATACCGGTACTTGCCGGTGTAGCGCCCTTTGCAAATAGCTTCCATGCCATCATACTTTTACAAATATGAATTCCGCGGTCATTAGCGATGCACGTTTTTACTACGTCATATCCATTCATATTGAAAATCTCGGCGACACTCCATCCCAAAAAAATGTTACGCAAATGGCCAAGGTGCAATGGCTTATTTGTATTCGGAGAGGAATACTCGATCATCACCTTTTTACCTATTCTTTTCTTCTTCCCATATTCATGATCATCAAAACTCGATGATAGAAAATCTATCCATACGCTGTCAGCGATACTCAGATTTAAGAATCCTTTGATAACAGAATAGGAAGAGAAGAATTCGGGATTACGTTCTATCAGATTATTTCCCAGCTGAATTCCGAGTTTCTCGGGTGAAATTCTAAATGACTTGACCAACGAAAAAAGTACCACCGTATAATCACCAGCAAATTCCGGTTTTGTATCATTGACCTGGATGGGAATTCCTTCGTCTCGCTGGAAGAGTTCGATCAGGCCTTGCCGTGCAAACTGCTCAATTTTACTGGATACTGTCACTTTGATAGAATGGGCAAAAGTAAGGCAACAAGGGCAGTAAAATATTCGATCAGCAGTACTTTTTAACGAGTCGGCAACAAGAGATTACCTATCTTCGCCGCTATTTTATTGCATGATGCTCAGAAAGTTCATCATATCGATTATTGATTTTGTATATCCTCCCTTTAGTCGCATTTTACCCCTGCAAACGTTCCGCTATGCCACATGCGGCGGCGCAAATACCCTTTTGGACATTTTCGTATTTTTTATCAGCTATAATTACGTTCTACACAAGCAAAACCTTGACTTGGGTTTTTTTGTTTTTAAGCCTTACATTGCCGCCTTTCTAATGGCTTTTTGCGTTAGTTTCCCCGTAGGCTTTATGCTCATGCGCAAAGTTGTTTTTTCAGAATCTACATTGCACGGGAGAGTCCAGCTGTTCCGATACTTTGTTCTCGTAGTTGTATGTATTCTTTTAAACTACCTTTTTATCAAACTTTTTGTGGAGCAATTCCACGTATATCCCACAGTTGCAAAGATCTTGACGACAATCATCGTCGTAACGTTTAGCTACCTCACTCAGAAAAAATATACATTCAAAGTGGAACAATTGGACAGCCAGTAGCTTCATACAATCCAAATAAAAGTCAAATACTGTTATGCAGAGTTGGTCGGCGCAGAAACAAATAGTGCTTCGTTGCGATCGGATATTCTGGGAGAGTCAGACGCCTTCTTTCGGCTGCGTCATGCTAAACCAATTTCCAACGCCATCTGTAATGATCGCCTCGATGCCGTAAAATTGCTCCTTGGGCTCACATTTGAATACTACGCCCTTTGCCTTGAGCTCTTCATAGGTCGCCCAGCAATCAGGAGTGTGCATTACCCCGGCTCCAAGCGCGCCTTTTTCAAGGAGGACTTTAAGTGCGTCAGTCACCGCTTTATCCTGATACATGGGGCCGTCCGCCGCAAGTAGGACAACTTCAAGGTCAGGCTGTTCAGGAGGATTAAGTGTAAGCCATCGCATTCCGTTATCCATCCTGACATCCGTATGAACTCCAAAGCCCAACTTCGTTACGTAAAAATCGTAAGCTTTTTCCTGGTCACTTACAAAAAGCGACACATGAGACATCTTTGTTACCATATCATAAATTTATTTTGTTCGAAGGTAAGGAGGCATTATCCGAGGGAGTTCTCGAAATTTGCTTTTTTACGAATTTTACCGATTTGTTTAAATATTCCTGGGGTTTTTCCAACCTTTTTCTAGTCGCTCAATTGTTCCCCTAAGCCTCTCCTGCCGGGTTTCATCTTTTTTAGCTGTCACGACCCATTCGACATATTCCTTTTTATTGGTGAATGATAGATTTTTAAAGGCGTTCAATGCTTTTTTATTCGCCTTCATGGCAGTTCCCAGGTCACGAGGCAGATGCACTTCTTTTTTCACAGGATCAATATATTGTAAGATGGGTCTTTCCTTCGATTTACTTACCTTTTTTTCATCGGAGCCAGTTTTCAGCCGAACGGCAAACGCAGACCAGCAGCTGTCAAATGAAATTAGACTCAGCCATTGCAAGTTTTTATTTTTCAGAAGTTTATCCCATCCTTTATCCCTCGTTAAATCAGTTTGAATTTTGGAAGTCCCTTTCGGGTAATAAATCCAGCAAATCATATCGTTTTTCAAAATCCTGAATATCCCATCCAACTCATGCTCCATTTGGTCCCTAGTAAGCACAAACCAATGTATTTGGTCTGGCGCAGAGGGATCGGACGATATTCGAGCACCGGCGGGTAAAGCCCCAATGCCGGATTCAAATTCCCTTGGAGGATTTATCGCCTTAAGCATGTCACCTGGTCGTATTTTCAATTTTTGTGCAACAGTATTGGCCATCGTAATTTTTTTGCAAAGCTAAAAATAGGAAGATTACACACCAACGCGGTTATCGAATATTGCTTTATTTGTCGAGGTGGTAAATTTCAATGTAACAATGAGGGATAAAGGACTTTGGCTGATTTTTCGCCTGCTGCTGCCTTTCGTGCGCGAGATTCCTATAATACTGGGGCGCAAATCCAATTTCTTTCTTAAAGAGAATACTAAATGAACCAATGCTTTCATATCCGACCGTGTTACAAACTTCCTCTACTGTCAATTCATTTGCAGACAGCATTTGCTTTGCGCTTTCAATCCTCTTTTCCATTAGATACCTATGCGGCGTCTTGCGATAAATGTATGTGAATACGCGATGGAAATAGAATCGAGAAAGGCAGGAATGCCTGGAGATTGCGTCTAAACCGATGGGTTGGTTGAAATTTCGGTCGATGAATATTTTTCCGGCAACAATTCGTTTGTAGATCTCCCTCGAAATTTTCATAACTTATTTAGCATTCAATATTAAATCCTATGCCATAAATAATTGTAAAACGGTCATCTAAATCCGGTTCTTTTGTCTTATCTTAAAGTTACGTCTTAATATTGCCGCCAAAAAAAATTGTCAGCCTATATCAAATCACAACTTTTACAGCCATGAAAATTGTTATATTGTTTTGCATCTTGGCAGCAGGGCTCAATTTGCAGTCTCGGGGTCAATTGGCTGAAATCAAGTACGGCGACAACCTCTCTGCCGGTCATTACCTCACGAGCAGGGGAATCAAATTATATTATGAGACCTACGGTCAGGGCGAGCCGTTGCTTTTTATTCATGGCAATGGGGGCTCCTTAGGAAATTTTTCTAACAATATTCCTTTTTTTGCCCGCTACTACCACGTTATAGCTATAGATAGTCGTGCTCACGGCAAATCAACTGATGAAGGCGATTCATTAACGTTTGAAATGATGGCAGATGATTTCAATGCTCTTTTGGATTCATTGCACCTTGATAGCGCATTCGTCATAGGCTGGAGCGATGGAGGGATAAATGGCTTGCTGCTGGCTATCCGTCATCCCAATAAAGTGAAAAAACTTGCGATCACGGGCGCAAATCTCTGGCCCGATACAACGGGCCTAACACCTTTTGTTTATCATTTAATTGTGTCCGGAAATGACCGATTGATAAAACAGGAACAAACGCAAAAAGTCAGAAATGAACTAAAGATTTCCGATCTTGATTTGTACCAACCTCACATTAGCCTGGAACAACTTCATTTGATAAAATGCCCGACCCTCGTAATCGGCGGCGACCACGACGTCATCCCTGTGCGTCATACAGTTTTGATTGCGGAAAATATTGCCAAATCAAATTTGTGGATCATACCCAATTCGGGTCATTCTACTCCAATCTTTAAAAAAGACCAGTTTAACGCGCTTGTTTTTTCCTTTTTTAAAACTCCTTATCGCCTCATCGAAGGCTTTGCAACTTTCCAATGAATTTTCTGGCAGGAATTTGGAGACTGGACAAAAAGACGTTGGTGAAAAGGCGGTTATTGGCATTGGATACTGCAGAAATAAGCCCATCTCTGCCATTTTTGCACATTAATTCCGATGGCATAATGATTGACAATTAAGGATACGACATTATACTAACCAAAAAGGAGACTATAATATGAGTAAGATTATCGGAATAGACCTTGGAACCACAAATAGCTGTGTTTCAGTGATGGAAGGCAACGAGCCCGTAGTTATCGCCAATGATGAGGGTCGAAGGACTACGCCGTCAGTAGTGGCGTTCCTAAAGAATGGGGAACGAAAGGTTGGCGACCCTGCAAAACGGCAGGCGATTACCAATCCAAGAAACACGATTATGTCGGTCAAGCGGTTTATGGGTAGGAGATATGACGAAGTTACTAACGAGATCAGTCATTGGAGCTACAATGTGGTGCGGGGTGACAATAATACTTGTCGAATTGACATTGAAGGCAGGCAATATACGCCGCAGGAAATTTCGGCGATGATTCTTCAAAAAATGAAGAAAACAGCAGAAGACTACCTGGGGCAGGAAGTTTCCGAAGCAGTCATTACGGTCCCGGCTTATTTTAATGACGCACAAAGGCAGGCAACAAAAGAAGCCGGTGAAATTGCCGGACTTAATGTAAGAAGAATTGTTAATGAACCTACAGCCGCGGCGTTGGCCTATGGTTTGGATAAAAAGCACAAAGACGAAAAGATTGCAGTTTTTGACCTGGGTGGAGGTACATTTGATATTTCGGTTCTTGAATTGGGGGATGGAGTTTTTGAAGTCAAATCAACTAATGGAGACACTCACCTCGGGGGTGACGACTTTGATAAATTGATCATGGATTGGCTCGCCGAAGAATTCAAAAAGGATGAGAACATCGATCTGCGTAAAGATCCGATGGCTTTACAAAGATTGAAGGAAGCAGCTGAAAAGGCAAAAATTGAATTGTCATCTTCAAGCGAAACAGAGATTAACCTGCCATATATCACTGCTATTGACGGAGTGCCCAAGCACCTGGTAAAAAAACTGACTAGAGCTAAGTTCGAGCAGTTATCTGATGCGTTGTTTGAAAGATGTCTGAAACCCTGTGAACAGGCCTTGAAAGACGCTGGCCTGAACGCATCAGAGATTGATGAAGTTATTTTGGTGGGCGGAAGCACTCGTATCCCAAAGGTCCAGGAAATCGTTGAAAAATTTTTTGGTAAAAAGCCGAATAAAGGTGTCAACCCTGATGAGGTAGTCGCTATTGGAGCTGCAATTCAGGGTGCCGTATTAACGGGTGAGGTCAAGGACGTACTGCTGCTTGATGTTACTCCGCTGTCATTGGGTATCGAAACCATGGGAGGAGTGATGACCAGGCTGATCGACAGCAATACCACGATACCGACAAAAAAATCGGAAGTTTTCTCAACCGCCAGTGATAGTCAACCAGGAGTACAGATTCATGTATTGCAAGGAGAAAGACCTATGGCTAATCAAAATAAGAGCCTTGGTATGTTTAACCTTGATGGAATACCTCCTGCACCTCGCGGAGTACCTCAAATTGAGGTTACGTTTGACATCGACGCCAATGGAATTTTGCATGTAACGGCGAAGGATAAGGGCACTGGTAAGGAACAGAAAATCCGGATTGAAGCCGGAAGTGGGTTAAGCAAAGAAGAGGTTGAAAAAATGAAGGCTGAAGCGAAGGCAAACGAATCATCGGACAAAGCAGCCCGCGAAAAAGTAGATAAAGTTAATCAGGCCGATAGTATGGTTTTTCAAACTGAAAAGCAGTTGAAGGAGTTTGGGGATAAGGTATCGCCAGATAAAAAGGCGCCAATTGAGAAAGCACTTGGCAAGCTGAAGGATGCGCAAAAGAGTCAGGATGTCGCTGGCATTGACGCTGCCATCGCGGAATTAAATGCCGCATGGACAGCCGCTAGCGAAGAAATGTATAAGGCAACTCAAAATGCTGGAGCGCAGGCTGGAGCCGGTGCAAACAGCAACGCCCAACAAGGTCAAAATGCAGGTTCAGAAAATGTCACCGATGCAGAATTCGAGGAAGTGAAATAGCATTCCCGGCCTTTCGAAATGTGAAAAATGCGAAAATCGTAAAGCCCCCACAGGGGCTTTTTTCATTGAAATTCTAACGGCCTCATACATACGCGTTTGGAATCATTTTTCCTTTAATATTTGACAGGAATAGTTTGCAATTCAGGAAATATTTGCTATTTTTGCGTCTCAATTTTGAGCATTTGTAAGTACTTGCAATCGGCGATTAAATTAAGCACTTCTTTCTAACGATTCTTTAGGTGTTCTGCCCAACAGCTCAAAACAAACAATCGTAATTATTAAAAACAGATAGATTATGAACAGCAATGTCATGCCCTCCATTGTAAAGATGGAACAGGAAGAATTAGAACAATTATTATCAACCGCAGATGTTAAGGAAACAATCGCAACGGAAATCAACCTGTCAAAAAATAAGAACCGTGCTTTTGGAATAGTTGACCTTTGGAATATTCAACGCAACATGAGATCTGCAAGGAAGCTTATCAAAAGAAACCTGCTCTAAAACAATATTGTTCTAAACCAAAGTGCTACCGCTAACCGGTAGCATTTTTTTTTCGATAAATTAAATAATGTCTAATGCCTTGGCAAAAAAAGTGCAAACAAAGGGAAGAGTGATGATGCAAACGCCACCGATAATTGTGTAGAGCCCGAAAAATGCAATAACGGACAAAATAAACAGGATCCAGTAAATGCCGGTTGATTTTCTTGTTTCTTCCATCTTTCAGATTTTGGGCGAATTTAGTAGAATTGAGCGATTCCGCAAAAGAGCCAATGCAAATTAAGCGCTTTCTGAAGCTGGAAATTTCCCTTGTTTCATTGGCATATTGCTACAGGCCGGCAATTTTTTTCCGACCGCCCACGCCTCACCTCTCCAACAAACCTAATTTTATCAATTCATAACTCCGGTAATCATATAGCGATATTATTCGTTTTTGTCTGGGAAAGATCGGAAACGTAATTTTTGAAAAATCTTACGAATATCGCTGGCTGTTAGAGCCATAAGGATAAAAATATTTTTAGCACTATGAAGAAGGTTTTACTAAATTCGCCCGAAAGTCGACTAACCTGAAGAAACGGCGACATGCCGTTTGAAATTAATCTTTCTGGTGAGATGAAAATTCAATTTTACTTGCGGTTTCATACACAAATGGGTCAAAATCTGTTTGTTACTGGAAATATTGAAGAGTTGGGAAATGACGACAGCAGCAGAGCACATCCTCTCGAATACCTCAATGGCGAATTTTGGACAGGTTGCGTGGAATTTGACGCTGGATTGCATCCCAAAATAAGGTATCACTACTTTTTGAAGAATGTAGATGGATTACAGGTTATAGAATGGGGTAATGACCGGTCCATCGATGTTTCCAAATCGGGAATTGAAGAGATTCAAACTGTAGACACCTGGAATCATGCGGGCGAATACGAAAATGTATTTTTTACTGCGCCTTATCAACAAATACTGCTGAAACATTCTAAGAAAGCCACAAAACAGCAGTTCGTAAAAAAATTCACACATATATTCAAGGTTAAAGCGCCATTACTTCGGAAAAGCGACGTTCTATGCCTTTCGGGTAGTTGCGGGGCTCTGGGAGAGTGGAAGCCTGATGCCGCTACGTTTATGTCCCTTCAAGACAATTGGTGGACGTGCAAGGTGAATCTCCCCCGTGAATCATTTCCCATTTACTACAAATACGCAGTCTTCAACACGAAGGAAAAAGAGTTCATTCATTTTGAAAATGGCAATAACAGGTCGCTACATGGTGATGCCCGGGAACACAAGATTGCTATAGTCCATGATGGTTTTGTTCAACTCCCAAATAATACTTGGTATGGAGCGGGCGTAGCTATCCCGGTTTTTAGTCTAAGAAGTCAGAATTCCTTCGGCGTGGGAGAATTTCTCGATTTAAAACCGCTAGTCAACTGGGCTAGCAAATGCGGCCTAAAACTAATTCAATTATTGCCGGTCAATGACACGATCGCAACGCACACATGGGCAGACTCATACCCATATGCAGCGGTATCGGCGTTCGCATTACATCCTGTGTACATCAACCTGGAGAAAATGGCGGGAAAACCGAATGCTGCATTAATTAAAGCTCTTCATAAAAAATACAGATCGCTAAATGAATTACCGGACGTCGACTACGCACGAGTGAGCAATCTCAAGTTGTCCGTCATCAAGGAATTGTTCACTACAATTAAAGAAACCTTTCTTCAGGATCAGGATTTTTTGGATTTTTTTGAGAAGAATCAACATTGGCTAATACCTTACGCCGCCTTTTGTTGCCTTCGCGACAAGTACGGCACGAGCGACTTTACGCAATGGAAGCAATACAGCAAGTACAAAAAGGAGGCAATTGAGAAATTCGTTTCCGCGAAAGCCCGTCATTACGACTCTGTAGCCATACACTATTATACCCAATATCACCTGCATGCGCAACTTCGCGAAGCGACGGATTATGCACACAAGCATGGCTTAATAGTAAAGGGCGACATCCCCATAGGCATTTACAGATTCAGTTGCGATGCATGGATCGAACCTGAGTTATACCATATGGATTTTCAGGCGGGCGCTCCCCCGGATGGATTCGCTGTAAAAGGCCAGAATTGGGGATTCCCGACCTACAACTGGGAAGAGATGGCTAAGGATGGCTTCAACTGGTGGAAAAAAAGGTTGGAGCAGATGGCTAAATATTTTGATGCCTTTAGAATTGACCATATTCTCGGTTTTTTTCGCATTTGGAGCATTCCAATGCACGCAGTTGAGGGAGTTATGGGATATTTTGTGCCGGCCATTCCAATAAGTCTCACAGAATTTAGCCAGCGGAATATACCTTTTAACTATCATCGGTATATAAATCCATTCATAAATGAGGCCGTGTTATGGGAACTTTTTGAGACTAGTTCCGAACTAGTAAAACAAAATTTCCTGAACAATCTGGGAGGCGGTTTCTTTGAATTAAAAGACGATTTTAACACGCAGCGAAAAGTTGAAGCGCATTTTCTGATAAACGAGAAATCTGAACTTAACAGAAAAGTCCAACAGGGCCTTTTCGAACTTATCTCCAATGTCATTGTTTTTGAGGTTGCGGGGTCAAATGGTCAATTATTTCATTTCCGGATTTCGATGGAAACAACTTCATCATTCAGGTATCTCGACTGGCACGTTCAACAACTCCTGAAAGACCTCTACAACGATTATTTTTATCGCCGCCAGGACCATTTCTGGGCGGAAGAGGCTATGAAAAAATTGCCTGTTCTGAAAGCAGCGACAAATATGCTGGTATGCGGAGAGGACCTTGGCATGATACCCGATTGCGTACCGGATGTGATGAAACAAACTGGCATTTTAAGTCTCGAGATTCAGCGAATGCCCAAGGACCCAAAGAAAGAATTCTTTCATCCTGCAGACGCGCCCTACTTGTCGGTTGTAACGCCCTCAACTCATGATATGAGTACAATCAGGGGATGGTGGGAAGAAGACCGTGGTAAGACCCAACGATTTTTCAATACCGAGCTTGGACAATGGGGAGATGCGCCTTGCCTGTGTGAACCCTGGATCAACAAAGCTATTGTCATTCAACACTTGTATTCATCGGCCATGTGGAGCATTTTTCAAATGCAAGATTTGCTCGGAATGAGCGAGGATACCCGAAGAGAAAATCCATGTGATGAACGAATCAACGTGCCTGCCAATCCGAAAAACTTCTGGAAATACCGCCTCCATATGCATCTTGAAGATCTCATCAATGAGAAGGAGTTCAATGAAGAACTTAAAGTGCATATTCATTCAGCCGGGCGGTAGAATATGAAAATAAGGTGCTGGACATACAACCTTCCTTTTAAACATCCCTTTACAATCTCGAAGGGGACAAAGACTCACCAGCCCAGCTTAATAGTGGAAATCGAACAATTCGGCCTAAAGGGATATGGTGAGGCCCCGGCAATCGCATATTATGGCATCCCTGTTGAAAAAATGCTTCATGACCTGGTCGTGGTGAGGTCCAAGATAGAGAGGTTTGCCTACACGGAGCCCAAGCGATTCTGGCACTTCCTTCACCACCTCATTCCCGCGAATTCTTTTTTAGCATGCGCACTCGATATGGCCAGTTGGGACCTCTATGGCAAACTGCGAAATGAACCCCTTTATCGATTATGGAAGACTCAGTTTGGCCATAATGTTCTGACTGACTATACAATCGGTATAGACACACCCGAACGAATGAAGCATAAAATAAAAGAATTGGAATGGCCGATTTATAAAATCAAACTTGGCACAAACCACGACATCGATATCTTACAATCGCTCAGAGCTGCTACTGATGCGGTCATTCGGGTGGACGCTAATGCAGGGTGGGATCTGAAGAAGGCGCTCTTCATGCTAAACCAATTGCAAAAATTAAGAATAGAATTAATTGAGCAACCGTTGGGCAAAGATGATTGGACAAATATGCAAATATTGAAAGAGCAATCTGGTATACCACTTATTGCTGATGAGTCGTGCGTAGGACCAAAGGATCTAGAAAAATGTGCAGAATCCTTTCATGGCATAAATATAAAGCTTACCAAATGTGGTGGCATTACTCCGGCACTCGATATGATTATCAGCGCGCGGAATCTGGGTCTTCAGGTCATGATGGGAAGTATGAACGAATCATCTGTCGGAAGTGCTGCCATAGCCCAATTTTTACCACAATTAGACTATGTTGACATGGATGGCCCGCTGCTATTGGCATCTGACATCGCAACCGGTCTTTCGTTTGATCGGGGCACCGTCAAAATATCGGAGCGACCGGGTCTGGGAATCGAGTTCGCAGAGGGCAGCCAACCCTTTATGGATTACCTACATTAAATGTCTCTGTTCCCGCAAAGGGCTGACCATCTGACGTCAAGCCCTGCACGACAACGGCATATTTACCGCCCACATCAGAAGTATAAAATGAAAGCCGTGCGTTTCCCGTCGTGCTGAAGCTGACCACAGGCGACCAATAAAGCAGGTTTCTGAAATCTGGTTCACGGCTATTAACTTGCTCTTCCGTTTCATATTTCGGCGAATAGAATTCTCTTTGAAGCTGCAAGCCGTCATATTTTAAAATTAAGACGTTCGGGTCAAGCTGAAACCCCGCCAAATCGCCAGTATAGGTGCGATAACTAATTATTCCGTCGGCTACATAGGGCCCCAGAAAACACTTCCGGTTCATAAGCTCTATTTTTTGCACTTTTAGGGGATCGAACGCAATTATTTTGTCAATATTGGATACAGGCACGCCATCCATTAGGACCAGCGCATCATCTTCAAAAAATAATTTATACGGATAGTTAAGAACGCGGTACCGGAAATGCCCTTCACTTCTTCGAACAAGAATATTTCCTATATATTCCCGCATGACTTCTTCCATAGTATTGAATCGCGTATAATCATCAAGGAAATATTTCTGATCCGGAACTCCGAAAAATGCCGTTGTATCAAACGAACTATTTGCGTAAAAAGCACGCAGGCTGTCAGCATTGAACACATTTCTAACCTGGGTAGCAATGCTGCGCGTAAGAAGGGCATGAGACTGCAGAATAGGATAGTCGAACGGGGGTAAAGCGGCGATTGGGGGCAATTCGGAAAATGGATTTGCCAATTCGATCCGGTAGCCAGTATCCGTAGCATTAGCTGTTTGCACAGCTATCTCTTCAGTTCCAAAAAAATTTTTGATGTCAAACTTTAAATTTCCCGATTCATCACTAACTGCACTTGCTATTTGAAAATGCCTTGATGGAACGGATAAAAAAGTGGTAACGTCAGGCACAGGCTCACCTGTACTTTTGTTAATAACTTTGCCCGTAATGATGTGGCCTTCTAACTCAGGTGCAAATTCGAATGCCTTGGATGTTTTTTGCAGAACTTCTTCCCATTTGAACCTTCGCCAACCTTGAGTCAACATTAAATTTTCCGTTGCGTCCTGAATTTCCGCACTGTCATTATTTTGAAAATAATAGCCTGGCGATTCGACATTGCCTTGCAATTCTGAAGTGAGGTACAGATAGGATACAATATTAGTTTCATCAACCTCCTGAAGAGAGTCGGTGCGATAAACAGCAATTGAGACGCTGGGCGGAGCAGTATGTCCTGGCCAACCCAAACTTAAATCAAGGGTCACTTTCTTGCGTTTCGAATATGCATTTTCATCGGTTTTGACGGAGGGTGCCAATTTATGGATTGGACGTTTAAAGTATAGCCGCTCACAGACAGGCCGGCTTGCCTCATCAAAAATGGTTATGCTGCATATACCGTCCCTAAGGATATTTTTGTCAACATCGAAGAGCGCTTTGCCATTCTCAAGTTGGGCAGATTTTGCCAAGTTTATTTTTTTCCTTGTGTGAACGATTAAGTTCACGGGGAGGTTAGCGTATTTACCACTTGCCATAACTGCGATACCAATGTGTCCTGGAATAGAGTCCGTCAGGTGCATGACGTATCCCTCGGGAAATGCAGCCGGCAGGCTCGCAGTCGAAACTTTTCCATCAGATGTTTTGATAACTCCTTTGTATCGCGAATTCGACTCCGGTGTAAAATAAAAACTGGATGTTCCAAATTTTTGCGATGCATATCGCACCAAGGTATC
>Ga0070731_10003082_pt1 | contig 15238 bp, 13 predicted proteins | sample Coa_R1_2_FD_66448 | JGI IMG/M metagenome (GOLD analysis project Ga0070731, IMG submission 66448) | Surface soil microbial communities from Centralia Pennsylvania, which are recovering from an underground coalmine fire - Coalmine... | ecosystem: Environmental > Terrestrial > Soil > Unclassified ...
GGATCGAAGGTTTTTGCCATCGGAGCCGTCGAAGCCGATGTTGAATTGTAGTTCTGACCGACCGCCGTGGTGAAACGCCCAATCTTCGGTAATTGTCTGCGAGCTGAAAATCTTGTGCCCCGACTGTTGTTTGCCGTGCAGTTCAGCACGAATCTCTTGTAACGCGCCGATTGGGTGAGAGCGAGCCGCGTCGTTTAGCTCATACGCGAACGTTCGCAGATCGAATTGGCTCATAGTCAGTGCGATTTCAAGCTTCGTACAGTTCCCGGACCGAATCACGGATGAGAACGATGATCGTAAACACGCCCAGAACGGTTCCCAGCGGGATGTGGAGGCAGTTGATGCCGGCGACCACCAGTGAAAAGGTCCGACACTTTCTGGCCCGAAGGCACAAACCCGAAATCACATTCAGGATTCCTGACAGCACAAACCAAATTCCACCCGCCAAATAAAACACCTTTAACATCGCGAAAAATATCGGCGGCGGAGGCGCCTGCTTCTGGTCTTGCCAGAATTGAGGATTGGCGAAGACAGCGTGGAACATCGCGAAATGAGCAAGCAGGAACAGAATACCGAGCAGGGCCAGGCCGGCCCCGACGAAATGAAAAATCGAGAGGATTTTTAAATGATCCGCATCAATCTTGCGTTGGTCCCGTGGCAATGGAGGTAATTCGCTCATAATTGGGTTCAAGCCCGACGATTCAAAACTCAGCCATGCCGGGCCGGGGATGTCAATTCCGACTTAACGGAAGACGGCGCGATTCAGCCCGGATCCGGTTTATTTTCCCAGAAAATCCAGAAACTTTTTAGCGTGAACAAAGGCCTTGGCAATCACGCCCAAATAGAGGGCTGCCAAAATGGAAATAATGGCGATGACACATAACAGCTCCATCATCGTCATTCCGAAGATCCGGTGTCTCTTTGGTGCCATAACAAAGTGCCGGCAACTACACCTGCCAGTTTAGGTCGGGTTGATAGAAAACGCTTTTTAGGCTCTAACGAATTACGTTATTCCCGACTTTCCAACCTGTCCATAAGTTTTTATGACCGGCACCGGCATTCGGATTAAAACGGCAAATGCCAGCAGGGTGTAATGCTTCACATGGGATAACAACCGACCCCAAAGACAATTCAGGTGGTGGGATTTCCGCCGCGCTTGAAAATTTTCCGGAACCAGGCAGCCAGGGCGGCAAAGGCGATGATAATAAACTTCTTTGCCCCGAGGATGAAGACCCAGAGCAGTTTGAAAAGGCCCAGCTTGGCGGCAACCCCGCCGGCGACCAGCGCGGCGATTCCGTAAGTGGCCACCTTGTCGATTTTGGGGTCAAAGTCGGCATAACGATTGCCCTGATCGAAATTGACCATGCTTAGAATTTGCGGCGTCTCTTTTTGAACTTCGTCCAGTTGATCCATTCCCCCAATCACATTGAGCACCAGCACGCCGTGTCGTCCCAAAATGCGGATGTTATAATTGAGCGTGTCGCTGCTTTCTCCGTCGAATTTCAAGTCCTTGGCCCAATATAACTTGTGCGCGGCGGCGTCATAACGCGGCGGCGCGGCCCAGCCCACCAGTTCAAACGTCGAATAACCCTGTTGGGCACGCTCCTTGTTGGCGGCTTGAACGTCCTTTTGCATCTGCTTGAGGAGGTCGTCGTAATTGATTTTGTCGGCGTCGGTGTCCTTCACATATCCGTCATTGGCGTACGAAAGCGTTACCGCCCAGCAGTCGGGGTCAAGCGGACCTTTATCCGCCGGAATCAACATTCCCAGCGTGTCAGTGGAAGGCGGGTTGCGCCAGAGTTTCACCAGGATCTTTTCCGCATCTTCGCGGCCGAGATAATTGAAGTTGGTGGGCACCTCGATCGTCGCGAGGCCACCCTGAAGGTTGATCCGGCCATGTTGATAATTCAATCCCGACACGAGCACCTCCGCCTCGGCCCGGTTGGTGACAAAATCCTGTGCGGAACCGGTGGAACGGAAGGCCATCAGGCCGGCGACAAGCAATGTGGATGACAGGATGGATAATTGTGTTTTCATGGTTGGTCAGTGGTAACCCATTTCGGGATAAAGGAGGTTCACGGCAAACAGTTGGAGGAAGGGGAAAATCACGCCGGAAAAATGCCAGGCCGCTGTCGTTGAAAACACAAATGCCAGATACCACTTGATGCCTTCTGTCACATCAGTGTTCAAGCGGTTTGAGGTTATGAAGATTGAATGCTTGCGTCAACGGCCAGATGGTTTGCCGAGTCGAAGCTCGGAGCAGCTTTTCGGGGAAATCTCACTTCGGCCCGCCTGCGCTCCGCTCTGGCGCGGCAGTCTTCGCTCTCCGCGTTGCTCCGAGCGAAGACTGGTGGAGCCGAGGGGGATCGAACCCCTGACCTTCTCATTGCGAACGAGACGCTCTACCAACTGAGCTACGACCCCAGCCTTGCCGTCCGGACGACCATAGCTTTGCCATAAAAGATTTCGCCTTGCAATTCTTAAGTCGAGACAAGTCGGTGCTGGCAATTTCCGTCGCGCTTGCTATCTTCCGCCCGCATGTCCGACGCGGCTGTGGCAGCCCAAACGCCTTCGAAAACACAGGTGTTTCTCCGCCGGTTGATCACCACGGTGATTCTCTGGACGGTGATTCTGGCCGGTTTGTTTTCCAGCAACGCCCTGATTTCCAACGGGCTTTTCCTGCTCATCATCTTCCTGCTCGCCCTGGCCGGTCTCGCGGAATTTTACGGGCTAGTGGAAAAACGCGGCCTCGCCTGTTTCAAATGGTGCGGGTTGCTCGGCGGCGCGCTGCTCATGGTCGGGACTTTTTTGAATCTGACCGGCCACCTCGGCACATCCGGCTCGCCCGCGCGCGTGAATGATTTTGAAACCGGCTTCATCATCCTGTTCGTGCTGGGCCTGTGCGTGCGGCAGCTCGTTTCGCGCAACGGTGCCACGGGCCTGATCGCCATCGCGACGACGCTCTTCGGCCTGATGTACGTGCCGTGGCTCCTGAACTTCATCCAGAAAATCAATTTTTTCCCCGATGTGGAGGGCCGGTACTTCCTGCTCTACTTCGTCCTGGTGACAAAGTTCAGCGATACCGGCGCGTATGCGGTCGGGTCGCTCATCGGCCGGCACAAGCTGATTCCACGCATCAGTCCCGGCAAAACCTGAGGGCTTCGCCGGCGCGATTGTGCTGGCGACGGCGGCCAGCCTCGTCTTTGTCCATTTCTTCGGCAGCCGGATGGCGGGCATGAACTGGTTTCACGCCGTGGTGCTTGGCATTTTGTTGAGCGTGACGGCGGTCATCGGTGATTTGATTGAATCGCTGTTCAAGCGCGAGGCGGGCGTGAAGGACTCCGGCAAATTTTTCCCCGGCATTGGCGGCATTCTGGATTTGCTCGACAGCCTTTTGTTCAACGCGCCGATCATGTACCTCTATCTGCGGCACATCCTCACGTCCCCGTGAGATTGACGATTTACGATATGCGATTTACGCGACTTTGGGCAAAATATCGACGAATCCAGAAACAAACTCCGGCCCTATGACACGCGAAGAAATGAAAAAACGGACGAAAGCCTACGCCAACCGCATAGTAAAGGTTTGTTCAGCTCTCCCAGGCAACTGGGTGGCACAAACGTTGGGTAAGCAGCTCCTTCGCTGCGGAACTTCCGTGGGAGCAAAGATTTGATGAAAGAAGCTGACGAGATTCCGGCCATTGTTGTCTCATCGGCAAAAACCGCCCGCACATCGCGAGGCGCGTAAATCGCATATCGTAAATCGCAAATGAAGAATGTTGTTCTGCTCGGTTCGACCGGCTCCATCGGCACCAACACCGTCAAGGTGGCCGAGGATTTGCCGGATCGCATCCGGCTGGTTGGCCTGGCCGCCGGCAATAATGCCACTTTGTTGCTGGAACAGACGCGCAAGCATCGCCCGGAGGCGATTGCGATCTCCGATCCGGCCAAGGCCGTGGAGCTCGGTAACGCATTGGGGGTTTCCACCAAGGTTTATGCCGGCACGGAAGGTTTGTTAAAACTGGCGACGTTGCCAAGTGCGGACATTGTTCTGATTGCGATCGTCGGTACGGCGGGTCTGCAACCTGCGCTGGCGGCAATTCGCGCGGGCAAGGACATCGCGATTGCGTCCAAGGAAATCCTGGTCATGGCCGGCGAGATCGTCATGGCCGAGGCGCGCAAATACGGCGTCCGCGTGCTGGCCGTGGACAGCGAACACTCGGCCATTTTCCAGTGCCTGGACGGCAAACCGCCCGCTTCCATCCGCAAACTCTGGCTGACCGCCAGCGGCGGCCCCTTTCGCAGCACGCCAAAGGAGGAATTTCCGAATATCACCGTCGAGCGCGCGTTGAAACATCCGTCGTGGGTCATGGGCCGCAAAATCACGATCGATTCAGCCACCCTGTTCAACAAGGGACTGGAAATGATCGAAGCGCGCTGGCTGTTCGACATCGGCATCGAACGGGTCGGCGTGCTGGTGCATCCGCAAAGCATCGTGCACTCGATGGTTGAGTTTGTGGACGGCTCGATGCTCGCGCAACTTTCCACGCCGGACATGTGCCTGCCGATCCAGTACGCGCTGACGTATCCCGACCGCGCGCCGAGCGAGCGGGTACAGACGAATTTCGCCCGGCTCGGCAGCCTGACGTTTGAGGAGCCGGATGTGGAGAAATTTCCGGCGCTGAACCTGGCGCGCCGCGCCGGCAAAACCGGCGGCACCCTGCCGGCGGTATTGAACGCTGCGAATGAAATCGCCGTCGAAGCCTTTGTGAATCACAAAATCAATTTTCCACAAATCACGCAAACTGTTCTACATACGATGGATGCGCACAAAGTTGTCCTGCATCCTACGCTGGAACAGATTTTGGAAGCCGATGCCTGGGCCCGGCGGGAGGCGGCGGCGGTTTGATTGCCCGCGCACAAGGATTGCGGGCAAGGTTTTTGCTGATATAATCATCCTGTCCCTTTGCTGGGGCGGTTTTTTTACATGACTATTTTGACCATTATTTATGTTGTTGCGGCCGTGTTCGTATTGTTCGGCGCGGCTATTTTTATTCACGAGTTCGGCCACTTCTGGGTCGCCCGCAAGTTGGGCATGAAGGTCGAGGAATTTGCCATCGGCTTCGGCCCGAAGGTTTACAGTTGGAAACGCGATGGCATCGAATACTCGTTGCGTTGGATTCCCGCCGGCGGTTTTGTAAAGCTGCCGCAAATGGTCACCTCGGAAGCTTTGGAAGGAAAAACCGGATACGGCGACGAACTGAAGGGCGACCTGCCGGTACCACCCGCGCCGCCGTTGCACAAAATTCTCGTGGCCTTTGCCGGACCGTTCATGAATGTGGTTTTTGCCTTCGCCATTGCGACGGTCATTTATTTTGTCGGCCTGCCGATGCCGGTGAATCCACCCATCATCGGTTACGTCGAACCCGGCTCGGCGGAGGCCAGACTCGGCCTGCACGAAGGCGACGTCATCAAAATGGTGGACGGCAAACCCATCGATTCCTGGCAACAAGTGGTGATGGATACGGTCGTGGCCCGCACCACGATGCTCCCCGTCGTCATCGAACATGACGGCCAGGCACATACCTACAACCTTCAGGCGACGACGGACAATGCCATCGGCCTTAAAATGCTGAATCTGGATCCGCGCGATCATCCGCAAGTCATGCAGGTCCTGTCGGGCACCCCGGCGGAAAAAGCGGGACTCGAACCGAAAGATGTCATTATTTCGTTTGCGGGTGTGCCGGTGGCCAGCCGCGAACAATTGATCGACCTGATTCGCAAACGCGGCGGTCAGGCCACGGAAATACGGATTCAGCGCGGCGCAGAGAAGATCCCCCTGCAGGTCACACCGACACTCGATCCCGAAACAAAATTTGGCCAGCTCGGCATCATGCTCGGCTCGGATTCGACCCAGGTTTATATCGTACAAAAGCCGGGGCCGACCCCTTGGGAGAATGTCGGCAACGTCCTGGACCAAACCTTCATGGTCATCAGCGCGCTCGTTCATTCCCATGAAACGGGCGTGGGGGCCAAGGATTTGACCGGTCCCATCGGCATCCTTACCATGCTGGCTGTCTGGGTAAAAACCGATTACCGTCTCGCGCTCAATTTTCTGGTTTTGTTGAACATGAACCTCGCCATCATCAACCTCCTGCCCATTCCCGTCCTGGATGGAGGTCATATTTTAATGGCCCTGGTTGAGAAAATCCGGCGCCGGCCGATGAACGTGAAATTCGTGGAATACGTCACCACCGGTTTTGCGGTCATGCTTATTTCCTTCATGATTTACATTGCATTTTTTGACATCAAGCGCATCCCCTTGTTTCGTGCCATGTTCAACAACAACGCACAAATCGAGCAAACGGCCGCCCCCGCTGCATCCCCGCCCGCGTCCGCCAAATAATCCATGCGCTACTGCGAATCACCGTACTTCTTTCAACGACGCAAAACGCGCGCGATCGTCATCGGTGACCCCAACCAAGGCGGCGTCATCATCGGCGGCGATCATCCGGTCGTCATGCAGTCCATGCTCACCTGCGACACGATGGACACCGCCGAGTGCGTGAAGCAGACGCTCGAACTTGTCGCCGTCGGCTGCCAGCTCGTACGCATCACCGCCCCCACGGTCAAGGACGCGGCGAACCTGCAGAACATTGTTGCCGAATTGCGCCGGCAGAATTGTTCCGTGCCGATTGTCGCCGACATTCATTTCAAACCCGAAGCCGCGATGGAAGCAGTGAAATGGGTCGAGGTCGTGCGCGTCAATCCCGGCAATTACGCCGACTCGAAGAAATTTGCGACCAAGGAGTACACGGACGAGCAATATGCCGCCGAATTGAAACGCATCGAGGAGAAGTTCACTCCGCTCGTATTGGAAGCCAGGAAGCTCAAGCGTGCCCTTCGCATCGGCACCAACCATGGCTCGCTCAGCGACCGGATCATGAACCGTTACGGTGACACGCCGCTCGGCATGGTCGAGAGCGCGCTGGAATTCGCCCGCATCTGCCGCCAGCATGACTTCCACAATTTCAAGTTCTCGATGAAGTCGTCCAACCCCAAGGTGATGATCGAATGTTACCGGTTGCTCGTCGCGCGATTGGAGCAGGAAGGGCCGGATTGGAATTATCCGATTCACCTCGGCGTTACTGAAGCAGGTGAGGGCGAGGATGGCCGCATCAAGTCCGCCATCGGCATCGGTTCGCTGCTATGCGATGGCCTCGGCGACACCATCCGCGTCTCGCTCACGGAAGATTCGCCGCGTGAGATCGAAGTGTGCCGCGATTTGCTGGCACAAATACCCATCCTTGCGAATTCCGAATTCCGAATTCCGAATTCCGAATTTTCGTTCGATCCGTTTCATTTCGAACGCCGCGAAACACCGGAAATTGAACTAAACGAAAATTCTAAATGCGGCGGCGAACAAACTGTCCGCGTCGTCGTTACCAAAGCCACGTGGGACAAGGTCGCGCATAAGATCCGTCCAAAGGACGACGTAAAACCGGAGGCGATTTACGAGGATTTGAACGTAGCCGAGATTGACCCGACGCGGGATTTTGAAATCAATTGCGAAACCCAGATGGTCACCGTGAAGGATGGCTTGAAGTTGCCCGCCATCACTGCGTTTCGTTTGCTGTCGGCGAAATTGAAACGGTTGGGGTGGAACAATCCGATTCTCTTGAAGGATTGCATCCATTTTGAACCCGTCCCGCTCGAGCCCAAAATCGCCCTGCTCCGCGCGTCGGTGGTCATTGGCGCGTTGCTGGCGGATGGGATTGGCGATGCGATTCTGGTCCGGGGCGAGTCCGGCGGCGGACAATCACTGCGGCTGGCCTACAATATTTTGCAGGCGGCGGGTTGCCGTTCGTTCAAGACCGATTACGTCGCCTGTCCGAGTTGCGGGCGGACCTTGTTCAATCTCCAGACCGTGACGGCGCGCATCAAGTCGCGAACGGAGCACCTCAAGGGTGTGAAGATTGCCATCATGGGTTGCATCGTGAACGGCCCGGGTGAAATGGCCGACGCGGATTTCGGCTACGTGGGCGGTGCGCCTGGCAAAATCAATCTCTACGTCGGCAAACAGGCCATCAAGTTTAACATCCCCGAAGCCGAAGCCGTGGAACGCCTCGTGGACCTCATTAAGGAACACAACAAATGGGTGGAACCGGAGCAAAAGGAAATGGCAAGTGCTTAAACGGGATTACGCGTTAGAAATATCCATGCCAGACGGAACACGAGGATCCTCCACCTTTTTCCAATGCAAAGACCTGAATGAATTTTTGAAAGTTTCGCCTCCCACACGAACGTAAATCAAATCGTAATCCTTATCATCTGACGGGATATAGAATACGGCTCTTTTCCCTATGAGGCTTTTGTCCGGCAGATGGAAATCAGCCGTCAACGTCAAGTTACCAGTTGCAGAAATTGACCGCCCTGCCAAATCGTAATCCTTTGGATAGTTCAGATAATTAACTAGAAACGAAAAGTTCTTGGGCGGAATGTCGTGCGGAAAGGTAATGCGCGTCGCTCCTTTGTCGTGAGGGCAGACTTCATAGTCGAATTGCTTGCCAAGGTCGTCGCCATAAGCATCGGCAAAGTCAGTGAGAATTTTGGACAACTCCTCGTTCGTCCACCCATGCACGATTACTTCTTTCCGATGCTTATCCGGCGGTTGCGACGATTCACGGGAAACATGATTGATTTTTACAGCCGTAACATTTCCTTCCATCGCGTCCTGCAATATCTTCGCAACTCGGTCAAGATCCATTCCCGCACTTCCAACCATGATTCGAACGCGTCGTCCAAATTCAGTTTCCGATTTGAATTTAATCGTGACAAAATCGGGCCCTCTACCCCCGCGTCGCTTATAAATCTTTTCAATTTGCGATACGGGAATTCGCGCTTCTCGTCTAAAACCGGAGACAATCAAAGTATCTCTATCCAATGTCACTCTTTTGAACCTTGAAGCCCACCAAAGGCCAATGATTGAAACCGGTGGAAGGACGTAAAATAAAATCGGCTTGACCCTTTCACTAAGAGTTGGATTTCCATACATGAAATCCTTTACGACTATGAACCAAAAGAAGACAAGAAAGATGTATATCATCCATGGATGCATCTTGGTCAAAAATGGTGAATCTAGTCGCCGCATAAAATGTTTCCTGCTTTATTTCTTTCCACCAATCCTTTCCACATCTGCCAAATCCTGCGGACGGGCGGTGGCCAATTTGTTTCGCACCAATAGTTCCTTGCTGATGACCCAGACCGGTAGGCCGTCGAGATTCGTTTCAATTTTAGTTTTCCACGCTTCCTCGAAGGAAACCGCCGTGACGGACGTGAGAAGGTCAATCCGGTTGGGCGCGCGGCCCAACTGAATGACGGTTTCAGGCTTGCGGAAATCGTCCGGTTTGAATTTCGGGAATCCAAAATCATTGACGGCGGTGGCAACGAGCGCGGCGTTTTCCGGCGAGGTTTCAATGAGAAAGTCAATGTCCTCGGTGAAACGAGGCAGGCCGTGGTAGGCGACGGCGTGTCCGCCCACCAATAGAAACTTAATCTTCCTGGAGTTTAATAACGCGACAAACTCTCTCAAGTCTTTGCTTAATTTCATCGGGGTAAGCGGAGGCGATCAAATCGCAGAGCATTTCCAGCCGTTGTTCCGGCGTGAATGATTGATAAGATTCCCGGTCGGCCTTGTCGGCTTCGGCAAAAGAGCGGAATTTGCGGGCGACCTTTTCCACACCGGAACTATATCATTTTATGTCGGCGACGGACAGGAAATTCGGGTAGTGTCTTAATTTGAAATTTTACGTTTTCCTTTGAGCACAATCGCTAAAAGTAAGATATCCAATACAAGCAATATTCCGACTTCATACCATTCGCCACGTCGAATTTGAAAGACAATCCGAACACTAATCATGATTAAAGCGGCCCACGCCGCCGCTTTCCAATCAATCTTAGAATTGTACCATTTCATTTTTCCCCTTCTTTGAATCCGCCACAATGGAAGCCCTGACCGCCAGGCTCCATGATGGCCACCCGAATCCGTCATCTCTGCTACTCGTCCCGCGTTCGCAGATTTTATTTCACCGTTTTGAACTTCGCCGCTTCCTCCGAACCGCCGGTGGCATTGCCGGCGCTGTAGGAATGCGCGCCGGTCCCGGCCAGTTTGCCCCCGTCCACAATCAGGTATTCGGAGCGGATCGGACGTTTCTCAAACCAGCACTCCAGAATTTCGCGGACACCCGCGGCATAACGCGCCTGCGCGGAAAGGCTTGTGCCCGACGTATGCGGCGTCATCCCGTGATGCGGCATCGTCCGCCACGGATGGTCCTTCGGCGGCGGTTGCGGGAACCAGACGTCGCCGGCGTAACCGGCCAGTTGCCCGCTTTTCAACGCACGGGCGATGGCATCGCGATCGCAAATTTTACCGCGCGCGGTATTGACGATATAGGAACCGCGTTTCATCCGGCCGATCAGTTGGTCGTTGAACATGTGCTCGGTTTCGGGATGCAACGGACAATGGATGGAAATCACGTCGCAAACCTTTACGAGCGATTCCACGTCTGGATGATAAGTCAGGCCCAGTTCCTTTTCGACGGATTCGGGCAGGCGGTGGCGATCGGTGTAATGCAGTTTCACGTCAAACGGTTTCAGCCGTTTCAACACGGCCAGCCCGATGCGGCCCGAAGCCACGGTCCCGACGTTCATGCCTTCCAAATCGTAGGAACGTTCGACGCAGTCGGCGATGTTCCAGCCGCCTTTGACGACCCATTGGTAGGACGGGATGTAATTTCGGACGAGCGCCAGAATCATCATGACGGCATGTTCGGAAACGCTGAGACTGTTGCACCAGGTGACCTCGGCCACCGTAATCTTGCGTTCCATCGCGGCCTGCAAATCCACGTGGTCGGAACCGATGCCGGCAGTGATGGCCAGTTTCAGTTTGGGCGCCTGGGCGATGCGCGCCGCCGTCAGGTACGCCGGCCAAAACGGCTGTGAGATGACGATTTCGGCGTCCGGCAATTCCTTTTCAAAAACGGACTGCGGCCCGTCCTTGTCGGAGGTCACGACCAGCTGGTGGCCAAGGCTTTCCAGGAATTTGCGCAAGCCGAGTTCGCCGGAAACCGAGCCCAGCAGTTCACCCGGCCGGAAATCAATTTTCTTCGGCGTCGGCAGCGTCTGGCCGTCGGGATAGCGTTCCAGCCTGGGAATGTCATCACGGGCATAGGTTTTCGGATGGCCCGATACGGGGTCGTCGTATAAAACACAAAGAATTTTTGACATAATTTGCCTTTTTTTGTTCAGGAACTGGCAATACTTGTAAAATAGCCTGACATGGGTGTCCATAGTGAAAACTGAAGCGGGAATCGGCCGGGCTGCGGAAATGGGGGGCCTAATTCCGGCACGAAAACGGCTGTAAAAGCGGGAGTTATATGAGACCGGCTTGTGTGTTTTTGGCGGGTGCGACAATTTTATTTCTCGCGACAAAACCTGTTATCGCCGCGCCCAACGTTCCGGGCGTGGGTGACCGGCTGTCCCTTTCCATCACCAACAAATATGGCGACGTTCTGGCCAATCCGGCGGTTGCCCAAATCCTCGCGGATGGGCTGGTTCTACAAAGCGGAACCATGGCCATGAAAGTCAAATATGAGGACCTGTCCCCGGACCTCCGTCAGAAATATCAGCCCCTGGCCGCCGGGGTGATGCAAAAAGAGAAGAAAGAGGATGTGGCCAAAGCCGCCTACCTGGCTTACACCCGGCAATTGCAGGCCGAACAGTCGGTGCATCTGGCGGTGCAGCAGGCACAGGAAGAGGAACTGGCGAAGGCAAGACCCCAAAACCAGAATCCCACCCTGCCCTTGCTGGATATTCCCATCCCCAATCAGAATTGGAAACTCACGATTGCCAATCTGGGATTCAGTGACTGGAACAAAGACTTGGACAACAACCAGCTCAGGCTGCGCGGCCTGCCCGGACCAAGCGGTTTCAACATCGTCGTGCTGGTCGAACCGCCGGCGAACAACCTTCCCGGCAATGATCCGGCATATAATTTCTACTGGTCCAGCATGGGACACGATTCGGCGATCGACGCCCAGTCGGTGAAAGTTGAGAAAAGGGACAAGTTCACCAAAGTCGCCTATACCGCCCAGGGCCAGCCCAACGAAAATTATTTCTTCGCTTATCAGGGTCAATGGGTGGACATCCACCTGTCCAAGGGATCATCCGATCCCGGAGACCAGAATATGCTCGCCCAATTCGACAACGATCTGGCCTACGGTCAATGACGGGCGGGTTCACATCCGCGCGCCTCTCCCGGATTCCAGCCGATAACGCTTGCCCAAAGGCGTGCGCTTGCTTACAGTGAGCGACCACTTTTCAGGATATGCACTTAAATCATCTGAACGAAATTCTGGCGCAGGCCGCGCCGGCCCAATCGCAACAGCCGGTCTGGATGACGTTTGCCCCGATGGTCCTGTTGATCGTCGTTTTTTATTTCATCCTGATCCGCCCGCAGCAAAAACGCGCCAAGCAGCAGGCCGAGTTGATCAAAAACCTCAAGTCGGGCGACAAGGTGGTCACGTCCAGCGGCATCGTCGGCCTCGTCATCACGGTCAAAGACCGGACCGTTTCCCTGCGTTCGGCGGATGCAAAAATGGAAGTGACCAAGGCTTCCGTGACGGAAATTCTTGAATCCAGCAGCAGTGGCAGCTCCACCGACTCCTAGGCCGCCCATGAAAAACAACGATTTCTGGAAGTTCATTCTGGTCGCCTTCATCATCTGCTGGTCGCTCTACGAAATTTATCCCCCGACCGGCCGGGACCTGGTGCAGGAGTTTGAAGCGCGGGCGGGCAACCGGGACGCGACCTTTAACGGCATTCTGTCACGGCTGGAACCGTTGCAAAAGGCCCGGCCCGACCGCGAGTTCGCGAATCTGGAGGAGGCCATTGGCACCAACGACATCCAGAATTATTTCAAGTTCATCGATGCCAAGGCCAACCTGCATCCCAACACCTTCATTTTGAACCAGCTTCAGCGCGATGCGTCGGGCAAAATCAAACTCGGCCTCGATTTGCAGGGCGGCACCTCGTTTCTGGTCCAGATGGACACCAGCAAACTGGAAACCACGGAAACCAAAACAAATTCCGCGGGCCAGGTTACCGTCGTCACCAATGTCCCTGACGTTTCCGGCGCCCTGGCGCAGGCCGTGGAGGTTTTGCGCAAACGCGTGGACGCCTTTGGCGTGGCGGAACCGGTCATTCAAGCCGCCGGCGGTGACAGCATTTTGATTCAGTTGCCCGGCTTGTCGGAGGACGTCAAGGAACGCGCCAAAGAGCAGATCCAAAAGGCGGCGTACCTTGAATTCCGGCTGGTGAAGGAGGACAGCCAGCAAATCATCGACAATAATTTGCCGATTCCGCCCGGTTATGAATTGCTCAAACATATCGAGCCGCAACCCAACAACCAGCCGCCGAAGATTGAACAAGCCGTGGTGAAGAAACGACCGGAGAACGGCCTGGCCGGCGACATTGTAAAAAACGCGCTGGTGGTGCGCGGCAACATGGGCGAACCGGAGATTGATTTTACGCTCAACGACAATGGCGCGAAAAGGTTCGCTGAAGTTACCCGCAATAACATTGGCCGGCAACTGGCCATCGTGCTGGACGGTGAGCTTCAGTCCGCGCCGACCATTCAGGGCGCGATTGAAGCCGGCAACGGCCAGATTACCGGCAGCTTTACCCCGGAGGAAGCACAGTCGCTGGCCAGTGTCCTGCAGAATCCTTTGCGGGCACCGCTTAAGATTATTTATGCGAGCGATGTCAGCCCGACATTGGGCAGGGACTCCATCCAGAGCGGCATACGCGCGTCCATTGCCGCCGTCGTTCTGGTTTCCGCCTTCATGCTCTGTTATTATTGGATTGCCGGTCTGACCGCGAATGTCGCGCTGATCACCAACATCATCATTTTGTTCGGCGTGATGTGTTCCATTGGCACCACCTGGACCCTGCCGGGCATCGCGGGTATGGTGCTTACCATCGGCATGGCGGTGGATGCCAACGTGCTGATTTATGAACGCCTGCGTGAGGAACTCGCCAAAGGCAAATCCCTGCGCGGCGCCATCAACGCGGGCTATGCGCGCGCCTTCGGCACCATTTTTGACTCGCACGTCACGACCCTCATCTCGTCGGTCATTTTGATTTTCATGGGCACCGGTGAAATCAAGGGTTTCGGCGTCACGCTCACCATCGGCGTGGCGGCGAGCCTGTTTACCGCCCTGGTCGTGACGCGCCTCATCTTCAATTTCCTGCTTGACCGCAACTGGTTGAAATCGCTGCCGATGCTCCACATCATCCGGAGCACACAGGTCGATTTCATGAAGACGGCCAGGCCTTTGTTCGTCATCACCTGGGCCTTTGTCATCCTGTCGCTGGGTTACGGCATTTTTGGCCGCGGCAACCAGTTGTTTGGCGTGGATTTCCTGGGTGGCGACAGCACGACCTTCAGCTACGCGCATCCGGTGGACATGAAAGACATCCGCAACGCCCTGACGAGCGTCGGCGAACAAGACGCGCAAATCCAATACCAGAAAGACGTCAGCGGTGGCGGGGAAACGTTGCGCGTGACGACCTCCAGTGGTTCCGGGCAAAAGGTTGAACAGGAGCTCGCCAAACAGTTCCCCCAGGCGCAATTCGTGGTCAAGGCCCGCCAGCAAGTCGGCGCGATCGTGGGAGCGCAAATCCGACAGTCGGCCGTGATCGCCTGCCTGTTGTCCATGTTCGGCATCCTGGTCTATGTCGCGTTCCGCTACGAATTTTCCTTCGCGGTGGGCGCCATCGTCGGGGTGCTCCACGACGTGTTTCTGGCAATCGGCTGTTATTGCATCGCCAACGCCGTTTCCGGGCGGCAATTCAACGCCACCGTCGTCGCCGCCCTCCTGACCATCATCGGCTTCTCGCTCAACGATAAGGTCGTCATCTTCGACCGGATCCGTGAAAATTTGAAGCTCGGCGTGCGCGGCACGTTCCGCGAGGTCATCAACCAGGCGTTGAACCAGACGTTAAGCCGCACGATCATCACCAGCGGCACGGTATTGATTGCCACGCTCTGTTTGTTCATCTGGGGCGGCGGCGTCATCAACGACTTCGCGTTCACGTTCCTCGTCGGCATCGTTGTCGGCACTTATTCGTCCATCTACATCGCGAGCGTCATCGTGCTGTGGTGGCACAAGGGCGAACG
>Ga0070731_10003083_pt1 | contig 15233 bp, 14 predicted proteins | sample Coa_R1_2_FD_66448 | JGI IMG/M metagenome (GOLD analysis project Ga0070731, IMG submission 66448) | Surface soil microbial communities from Centralia Pennsylvania, which are recovering from an underground coalmine fire - Coalmine... | ecosystem: Environmental > Terrestrial > Soil > Unclassified ...
GGGCCGGCGGCAACGGTGTCGAAGCAGCCGCCTCGCGCTTGGGGGCACTGCCGCCGAGCGCCTGGCGCGGAGCGGCGACGATCCGGGCCGGCTCGGCGCCCATCCCCAGCACACCCCGGCTGCCCGGGGTGAGGATCTCGAAGTCCAGGTCATTGAGCTCGACCTTGAAGGCCTCGCGTGCGGCCTTCAACGCCTCTTCGACGGACTTGCCGGTGAATTCCTGGTATGCACTCATGGTCAGCGTCGTCTCCCTCGTCGGCCCTGTCGGCCGCCCCGTTCACGGGGACGGATCGTCGTCGCGGCTTTTGCCGCACGTTCGTCGGTTTGGGTGAGCACCGAGTTCGCCGCCCGCTTGGTCGGGTCGGCGGCCGGAATCGCGACCGGGAAGCGCGGCTTGTGCACCCGGGCGAAGGCGGGATCCCAGCCCAGCAGCGGGAACAGGCCGCCCCAGCCAATGATCAGGTATTGCTGGACCAGCGAGAAGAGCGTCGACACGATCCAGTAGATGAACAGGCCGGCCGGCAGGAAGCCGCCGTAGAAGATCGAGATGAACGGCAGGAAGAGCATCGACTGGCGCTGGATCTTGGTGTTCTGGTCATCGACGGCACCGGGCTCCGTGCGCGGCAGGGTCATCCGCGACTGGACCAGCTGGAGCAGCGACGAGATGATCGCCAGGGCGCTGATCCCGATCCCGATCGTGATCAGGACCTGGGGCTGGCTCAGGTCGATCCCGAAGACCGTCGAGTTGATGCACGGCTGGACGTGGCCGGGCGAGAGCACGACCGGTGTCGCCGGGCAGTTGAGCTTGATCAACTGCACCCCGAAGACCCGCAGCATCCCGTTCGGGTCGAAGTTCTGGAGGCCCGAGCTGAAGACCGAGTACATCGGGATCAGGAGCATGAACTGGAGGATCAGCGGCAGGCAGCCCGAGGCCGGGTTGACGCCGCGCTCCTTGTAGAACGCCTGGGTGGCCTCCTGGACCTTGACCCGGTCGCCCTTGAACCGCTTCTGGATCTCCTTGAGCTCGGGGCCCAAGAGCTGCATCCGCTTCTGGCTGACGATCTGCTTGCGGTACAGCGGGATCAGGATGACCCGGACAAGGAGGGTGACGGCGATGATCGCGATGACCATGCTGCCGGTCGCCTGCTGGACCGCGACCAGGCTGATGAACAGGGCCTGGAAGATCGGGGTGAAGAGGAAGGCCAGCAGCGAGAAGGGATCGCTGGGGTTGGCCGGGTGGAGCGGGGTCCCCGCCGGCGGCAGGGTCGCCGACGGGACCGGGGTGGCCGTCTGGCCGGGGGCCAGCGTTGTGCCCGCGCCGGGCAGGCCCGCGCAGGCCGCCACGAAGAGCACGACAACGACGAGGAGCAGGCCGAGTCCCAGCCAGGGCTGGAGCCGGCCGAGCCGGCGGCTGATCGATTGGGTCATCAGGGTCAACGCACCGGGTCGTAGCCACCGGGATGCCAGGGATGGCAGCGGGCGATTCGCTTGGCGCCCATCAGGCTGCCCTTGAGCAGCCCGTAGCGCTCGATCGCCTGCTCCGTGTAGTGCGAGCAGGTTGGCTCGTAGCGGCAGCTCGACGGGAGCCACGCGAACACGACTCGGTAGACCTTGATCAGTCCGATTCCGATCCGTTTCACGCGGTGTTGTGTCCTTCCAGGACGCCTCCCCGACGGAGGAGCTTTGCAACGACTTCGGCGAGCTCTTCGTGGCTGGCATCCACGAGCGCCGGACGGGCGATGATCAATACGTCCCAGCCGGGCTGGAACGAGGGCGCCAGTGCCCTCAGCACTTCACGGATGCGGCGGCGAAGCCGATTGCGGATGACCGCCCCACCGATCTTTCGGCCGGTCGCCAGCCCGAACCGGGTGTTCTCGAGGTCCGTCCGGAGCATCCGGACGACGAGGAGTGGGTGGGACCGAACTGTCCCCGTTGTCTGGAGCGCCGCGAAGTCCCGTGGGCGGGAGAGCATCACAAGACGCGGCGGGTGAGTGCCTCGCTCGATCAGGCCGTCAGCCGCTTCCGGCCCCGGGCGCGGCGGGCGGCCAAGATCCGTCGACCGCCGGTCGTTCGCATCCGGGCTCGAAAGCCGTGTTCCTTGGCGCGGTGGCGCTTCTTTGGCTGGTAGGTCTGCTTCATCGAGTCTGCGCGCGATCCTCTCCATCAGGCCCCGTGGCCCGCCCCCGGTTGACGGATGTTTTCCGACCCCTAGAGGCACGAGAACGCGCCGTGCGCACGAAAGCGCCTGGCGCGTCGACGTCCGGGAGAGTATATGGACGGCCCCGATCGAGTGTCAATCGAGCGCGGCGTCGGGCATGGCCAGCGTGGCGTCGCGGGTGGCCAGCGTGGCGGGCCGGCCCGGTCCGGCTCGGGTGCAAGTGCCTCAGCCCCGGATCTGGTTTTTGCCGCTCCGCCCCGGCAGGTAGCCGGCAAGAACTGCGCCAGCCGGGCCCGACCCGACCCGAACCACGCCGGCACAGCCCAGGACCAGACCGGCGGCATTGTCAGATTCCACCCAGGGCCGCGCTATGGTCGAGTTCCGGACGGTCGGAGCCGTCGGCGAGGCCGCGAACCAGGAATTCGTGCTCGAGCAGCAGCTCGGCCGGGCCGCCGCGGCCGATTCGCGACACGAATCCGGCCTTAGCGCGGCTCCCAGTGGAATCTGACAATGTTCACGGCGGCACGCGGTCCGGCAGGCGTCCCGGGACGCGGCCTCGGACTCGGCCTCGGACTCAGCAGGGACCCGTCTCGAACTCGGCCTCGGACCCGGCCTCGGACTCAGCAGCGACCCGCCTCGAGTCCGGCCTCGGACTCGGCAGGGACCGCCTCGGACCCCGGATCGAACCCCGCGAGCGGGGCGTCGGACGGCCATGCATGGATACTCCTGGGGAGTATGCCGATTCTCCTGCGACGGCGCCTTGCTAGGCCGGTTGGGCCGGTGCTATCCTTCCCGAGCCCCCGACGCCGGGACGCTCGCGGGCACCTTCGGAGGCCCCCCGGAGGAGCAGGTGGAGCGGTCAATCCGGCCCCGCGTAGCGGCGTCCGTGGCCCTGATACCTGGCTTCGCCGTCGTCCGTTTTCCTAGCCGCCGCGCCGGCAAGACAGACCGCCGACTCGGCGATTCATTCCTCTGAGCTGCAGGGTCACGATCGAGCATATGGACGCGAAGCACGTATGGCGAGCCGCTCTCGGTGAGCTCCAGGTCTCACTGTCTCCGGCGAACTTCGAGACGTGGCTGCGCGACACCAACCTGATCGAGGTCGAGGACAACCTCTTCCGGATCGCCGTCCCGAACGGCTTCGCCAAGGACTGGCTCGAGACCCGCTATCGCTCGCTCATCTCCCAGACGCTGGCCCGGATCGTGGGCTACAGCGTCCAGGTCGAGTTCATCGTCCGGACCCCGGCCGAAGCGTCCCCGGACGATCCCACGCCGGCGACCGCATCGGCCAGCCAGCAGGTCCGCCTGGAGCCCGGCCGGGTCGGTGGCGAGGGCGGCGCGTCGAACCTGAACCCGCGCTACACCTTCGCCAACTTCATCGTCGGCTCGGCCAACCGCCTGGCCCATGCCGCCAGCCTGTCGGTCGCCGAGCGACCCGGCCACGCCTACAACCCGCTCTTCCTGTACGGCGGGGTTGGCCTCGGCAAGACCCACTTGATGCATGCCATCGGCAGCCAGGTGATCGCCAAGTTCCCGCGCAAGAAGGTCGTCTACGCGACCTCCGAGAAGTTCACCAACGAGTTCATCACCTCGATCCAGCAGGGCAAGATCGACGAGTTCCGGGCCCGCTACCGGCGGATCGACCTGCTCCTGATCGACGACATCCAGTTCATCGCCGACAAGGAGCGAACGCAGGAAGAGTTCTTCCACACGTTCAACACGATCCACGAGGACGGCAAGCAGATCGTCCTCAGCTCGGATCGGCCTCCGAAGCAGATCATCACCCTGGAGGAGCGCCTCCGGAGCCGCTTCGAGTGGGGCCTCATCGCCGACCTGACCGCGCCTGACCTGGAGACCCGGATCGCGATCCTGCGGGCCAAGGCGGAGGAGATGTCCGTCCCGATCACCTCCGACGTGATCGAGTTCATCGCCCGCAAGGTGGTCAGCAACATCCGCGAGCTGGAAGGCGCCCTGAACCGGATCGTGGCCTATGCCAGCATGAGCTCGACCTCGATCAGCATCGAGCTGGCCCAGGCCGTCCTGGCCAACGTGATCTACAACCCCAAGAAGCGCCAGGTCACCCCGGAGCGGATCGCCCGGGTCGTGTCCGACTACTACGGCGTGCCGATGGAGGCCCTCCAGGGCCAGAAGCGCGACCGGGCGATCGTCGTGCCCCGCCAGATCGCCATGTACCTGATGCGCGAGGAGACCGACGTGTCGCTCCTCCGGATCGGCGCCGAGCTCGGGGGCCGGGACCACTCCACGGTCCTCCACGCCTGCGACAAGATCAACCGCGAGACCGCCGCCAACGACGAGCTGCGCCGCGAGATCGCCGCCGTGCGCGAGCTGATCTACGCCGACTGACCATCCGGTCCGCTGGGCCGGATCCGGGGGCGGGCAGACGCCCGCACGGCGACCGCGGGTCCAACCCCGACGGATCGATCAAGGCCTCGATCCCGGCCGATTCCTGTGGACAAGGCCCCGATTCCCGTGGAAAACCGAGGTCCAGTGTGGAGAAGCGGGGCTCCTGGACGGGGCGTTCGGGCCGCGCCTCGGCCGCGCGGCCGGGATCGCCGCCAACGCTCCACAGCCGGACGCCGTGAGCGTCCCCCGCCGGCCGCCGATGGTCCACGTCCGGGGCCTCGCCGTCCACCATCAATTCGTGCCCGGCCGAGCGTGGTCGTCCACACCATCAACAGGATGATGGTGATGATGACGGACTAAGATAGGTTTGATTGAATCCCCAGAGAAGCAAACCGTCCGGGCATGGGCGCAACGACCCGCGCCGGCCCGTGGTGAGCCCGGTCCTCGAGTTCCTGGAGTGAGTCCCACGTGAACGTATCGGTCATGCAGGAGAACCTCGCGCGCGGCCTGTCGGTCGTCAGCCGGGCGGTCTCGACCCGGAGCACCCTGCCGGTCCTGGGCAACGTCCTGATCCGGACGGAAGACGCCGGCCTCAAGCTGACCGCCACGAACCTCGAGATCGGGATCACCTACTGGGTCCCGGGCAAGATCGACAAGGACGGCGCGATCACGGTCCCGGCCCGGCTGTTGACCGACATCGTGGCCGGCCTGCCGTCGAGCGAGCGCGTCGAGCTCGAGCTCCAGGCCGGCGACACGCTCCATATCCGCTGCGGCAAGTTCGAGTCGCACGTCAAGGGAATCGACGCCGAGGAGTTTCCGGCGATCCCCTCGGCCGGCGAGCGGCCGACGACCCGGATCTCCCAGAAGTCGCTCAAGCACGCGCTCCTGGAGACGACCTTCGCCGCCGCCAGCGACGAGGCCCGGCCGATCCTGACCGGTGTCCTGTGGCGCTTCGAGGGCGACCAGCTGACCCTGGCCGCGGCCGACAACTACCGGATCGCGGTCAAGACCATCGCCACCCTCGATCCGGTCGAGGACACCAGCCTGGTCATCCCCGCCCGATCCCTCAACGAGCTCGCCCGGGTCCTCAACGACACCGACGATCCGGTCGAGGTGATGCTCGCCCCGGCCCGCAACCAGGTCCTCTTCCACCTCGAAGGGATCGACCTCGTCAGCCGCCTGATCGACGGCCAGTTCCCGAACTACCAGCAGGTCCTGCCCAAGGGCCACACGACCAGGACAGTCGTCGACCGCGAGGAGCTGTTCAAGGCGGTCAAGCTGGCCGCCCTGATCGCCAATGCGGCGGCCAACATCGTCAAGCTCCAGGTCAGCGCGGACGGCGGCGGGGTGGTGGTCACCGCGGCGGCCGAGGTCGGCGACAACGAGGGCCTGGTCGAGGCCAGCGTCGAGGGCGACGGGACGACGATCGCCTTCAATTCGCGCTACCTCTCGGACGTCCTCCAGAACGTCACGGCCGAGCAGTTCGCCCTGGAGCTCAATGGGCCGCTGTCGCCGGGCGTCTTCCGGCCGATCGGCGACGACACGTACACCCACGTGGTCATGCCCGTCCGGACCACCTCCTAGGAGGCGCCCGGACACCGGCCAGCTCGTCGGTGATCCCGGGCTCGAACCCCTGCTCGAACGACTGCTCCTGACCGACCTGCGGGGCTATCACGCCCTCGAGCTGGAGCTGGGTCCCGGCCCCCACCTGCTCCACGGGCCGAATGCCGCCGGCAAGACCAGCCTGCTCGAGGCGATCGTGCTGCTGTCCTCGGGCCGGTCGCACCGCACGCCCACCGACGCCGAGATGATTCGCTGGGGCGCAGGCCTGGCCCGGGTCGAGGGCGTCGTCGACGGTGGTACGGCCGCCGGCGGCGCGACGCTCGAGGTCGCCCTGCTCCGCGAGGGCAGCGGTGGCCAGCGCAAGCGGATCCGGGTCAACGGCGTGCCGCGCCGGTCGACCAGCCTGGGCGGCACCCTGCGGGTCGTCCTCTTCGCGCCGGAGGAGATGCTCCTGATCGCCGGCTCGCCGGGCCTCCGCCGGGCGGCCCTCGACTCGCTGTCCGGCGGCCGGTCGCCGGCCTATGTGGCCGACCTGGCGACGTACGGCCGGGCGCTCCAGCAACGCAACAGCCTGCTCCGGGCGATCCGCGAGGAGCAGGCCAGCCGCGACCAGCTCCGCTTCTGGGACGGCGCCCTGCTCGATGCCGGCGCGGCCGTGGTGACCGCCCGCCTCGCGCTCCTCGAGGCGATCGCCGCGCCGCTCGACGCCGCCCACCGCGAGATCGCGCCCGAAGAGGGCCGCCTGACCCTGCGCTACGAGACGAACGCGCCGGCCAATCCAGGCGAGTCGATCCGCGCCGCGCTGGCCCGCCGCCTCGCCGAGACCGCCGAGAAAGAGGTCTGGAACGGCTCGACGCTGATCGGCCCACATCGCGACGACCTGGTCTTCGAGCTCGACCAGGGCGGCACGATCCGGGACCTGGCCGGCTTCGCCTCCCGGGGCCAGCAGCGGACCGCGATCCTGGCCCTCAAGCTGGCTGAGCTCGACCTGCTCACGGCCCTCGACGGCCGGCCACCCCTGCTCCTCCTCGACGACGTGTTCAGCGAGCTCGATCCCGACCGCCGGTCACACCTCGTCCGGCGGATCGCCGCGCTGCCCCAGGCCCTGATCACGACCACGACCCTGGATGACCTCGATCCCGCCCTGCGAGCCCACGCCACGAGCTGGGCCGTCGAGAGCGGGCCCGACGGCGCCCGCCTTGGGCCCCGGTCGGGGGCCGAGCCGGGGGCGAGCCCGCGATGACCGACGAGCGTGGCTCAGGCCGCAGCCGGCGCCGGCCGATGGAGCGAATCGGCGAGCTGATCCCGGAGGCCGCCCGGCGGCTGGGGCTCGAGGACGAGCTCCGCCTGGCCCGTGCCGGCGCGACCTGGGCGGCCCTGGTCGCCGAACGGGTGCCGCCGGCGGCGGGCGCCTGCCGCCTGCTCCGGGTGGACGGCGGGATCCTGCTGATCGAGGCCGACGCGCCGATCGTCGGCCAGGAGCTGCGCCTGCGGTCCACCGAGCTGCTGGCGGCATTCCGGGTCGCCCCGGGTGGCTTTCCGGCCAGCGGGCTGAGAGTCGTGGTTCGCCGCGTATAATCCGCCCCACCTGCCAGCCGCCTCGGGGGGTTGAGCCCAGACGGGCCGATCTCCCGGACGCCCTCTGATCGAGTTGCCTGACCACTGAGGCCCGCATGGCCGTTCGGCTCCAGATGAAGCTCGGCTACGCGGCCGACGCGGCGCACCTCCCCGGCTCGCCTGATGCGATCCTGTCCGAGGAGCCCACGATCGGCAGCGTCGTCCGTTCCAAGGGCAGCCTGTACCTGATCGTCACCGCCCGAACCGGCGGGCCGAAGGTCGGTGAGGCGACCCGGATGGTCGCCGACGCGATCCGCGACGCCTACTACTACGACGAGTCGGCGGGCATCGTGGTCTGCCTCGAGAAGGCGATCCGGGCGGCCAACAAGCGGATCCTCCACCAGCGCGATCGGCTGGGCGGCGACAAGGCCGACGAGTCGAACGGCCCCCTGGGCGTCGGCCTGGCCGTCGTCCGCGGCAACGAGCTGTACGTGGTGACCGTCGGTCCCGCGGAGGCCTTCCTGGTCCGCCAGGCCCGCCTGTCGACCCTGCCCGATCCGAACCGGGCTCGGGGCCTGCCCTCCAACGACCTCGAGCCGAGCGTCTGGCGGGGCGAGATCAATGTCGGCGATTCGCTCGTGCTGGCATCCGAGAACTTGGTCGCCAAGCTGGGCCCCGACGGGCTGAAGGACGCCATCCTCACGCTCCACCCGCAGTCCGCGATGGAGCAGGTCCACGCCCGCTTCTCAGCCGCCGGGGGCACGGGCAGCGACGCTGCGATCGCGATCGAGGCGACCGAGGTCTCGGTCACCTCACGCCAGCGTCGACTGGTCCCCGTCCAGGCTCCCGAACCGCTGGCCGGCACCCCGGATCGCTCGCCGATCCCGCTCGCCGACAGCGTCTCGGACGCGGCCAGCTCGATCCAGGAGACGGCCGGCCGGGCGACCGCGGCCGCCGGTGGTGCCGTCGGCCGCGGCTTCGGTTCGATCCTCGACCGCTTGCCCCGCCGCCGCCAGGGCCAGCGCACCGTCACGCCCGCCTCCAGCCGGCTCGAGACCCAGCGCCGGGCCGCGATCGCCGTGCTGGCCTTCGTCGCCCTGGCCCTGGTCCTGGTCTTCGCCACATCGGTCGTCAGCTTCTTCAAGGCGACGCCCGGGACCTTGACCTCGATCACGGCCGCGCAGCATGCCTTCGAGGCCGCCCAGAGCGACCTGGACCAGGTCAACGGCAACGGCGTCGACCTGATCCTGAACGACCGGAACCGCGCCCAGCAGCTCCTGACTGATGCCTGGCAGCAGCTGGCGGCGGCGGAAGCCGCGGGGATCTCGACGTCGGTCACGGCGCCGCTCAGGGCCCAGGCCCGGACCGACCTCGACGAGTTCTACAAGATGCTCTCGGTTAACGAGGCCCAGGCATTCTCGTTCGGCAACGTCACCCCGCCGGTCGACCTCAAGTCGCTGATCCTGGGCCCCGACGGCGCGCCGTACGTCCTCGACGCCGCCTCCAAGTCGGTCTACCGGATCGACCTCAAGGGCAATCACGCGGTCGTCATCGCCCACCAGGGCGAGGTGGTCCAGGGAATCAAGATGGACGTGCCCCAGTTCATCGCCGACGGTGGCCCGGACCTCCTGATCCTGGACGCCAAGAATGTCCTGTGGCGTTGGCGCCCCGCCGATGCGACCGGCCGGGGCACGCTCGTCCGCTTGATCGTCCGGAACTCGTCGAGCTGGGGCAACGACATCCGGGGCATCGGCACGTTCCTGCGCAGCGCCAACCAGGGCCTCTACAACCTGTACGTGATCGACCCGTCGCAGCGCAACATCATGGTCTACACGCCGGCCCTCGACGGCAGCTTCCCCGCGGCCAGCATCGGCCGGCTGTCCACCGCCCAGGACGTGTCGACGGTCGACGCGATGCTGATCGACGGCGACATCTACGTCACCGAGGGCGGCGTCCTGAACCGGTTCGTGAACGGCGCCTCGCAGGGCTGGAAGCCGGGCGATCCTGGCGACGAGATCCTGCGGGCGGCGCCCAAGTACACCCTGCTGACCACGGATACCGCCCGCGACACCGGCCTGATCTACGCCTACGACCAGCCCAACGCCCGGATCATCGCGATCGACAAGGACTCGGGCAGCATCATCGAGCAGTACCAGCTGACCGGCAACGACCCGTCCTGGTCGGACCTCCGCGGCCTCGCGGTGATCCCCGGCACGGACGGCGGCCCGGCGACCATGTACTGGATCGACAAGACCCGGTTGATGACCTCGGTCCTGGTCGCCGTGCCGACCGCCAGCGCTTCGCCCTCGCCCTCGGTCGCACCCACGCCGAGCGCGAAGCCCACCCCCAAGCCGACGAAGAAGCCCACCCCCAAGCCGACCAAGCGGCACTGAGCAAGCGGCCCTGAGCCCGCGGGTGCGGGCCTACTCGGGCTTGGGGCCCTCGCGGCTCTCGGGGTCCGTGTCGAGCGAGTTGATGAAGTCGCGGAAGACCGCCAGGCGGGGATCCGTCGACTCCTCGCCCTCCTCGGATTCGCCGAGCGAGGCGACGACGGCCGCATCGGGACTCACCCCGGCCCGCTCGAGCACCGCCTCCGAGGCGAAGATCGGGACATTCGCCCGGACGGCCAGGGCAAGCGCATCCGACGGCCGCGAGTCGACCTCGTGGGTGATGCCGTTGGCCCGGATGAAGAGCCGGGCGTGGAACGTCTCCTCGGCCAGCGTCGCGATCACGACCCGCTCGATCGTCGCGCCCAGGTCCTCGAGGATCGTGCTGAACAGGTCATGGCTGAGCGGGCGCTCGGGCGAGACGCCCTGCAGCCGCATCGCGATCGCGTTCGCCTCCCAGGGCCCGATCCAGATCGGGAGGTAGCGCTCGCGCTCGACCTCCTTGAGGATCACCACGTGGTTGCTCGAGGGCATGTGGACCCGGACGCTCTCGACCACGACTTCGATCAGCTCGCCGGCCATGCCCGGATTATCCCACGGCCCACCCAGCCGCCCCGGTGCCGCCGCAGCAACGGCCTACCTGCTCGTTCCCCAGCCGGTTCGATGGCCGAGGCCGTTGACAGATGTCGAGATGAGGTGCCCGGGCCCGGGCTCGTGGGCCGGCCTAGTCGTCGCCCAGGATCGGCTCGCCCCGGCCGAGCGCCCGGCTGGGGTTGGCCCACAGCCGCAGGCGCAGGTTCCAGAAATCGCGCACCGCTCGGAAGATCACGGTCGGCCGGGCGCCCGTCGGCGAGCCGACGGTCCGGGCGTAGTGGGGCACGCCCACCTCGACCACCGAGCGCCCTGCCGCCCGGAGCTTGATCAGCAGCTCGGCCGAGAAGAAGGCGCCGCCCGATTCGACCCGCAGGCCCACGAGGGCCGAGCGGCGGAACAGCTTGCAGGCGCAGTCGACGTCGGTCACCCGCAGGCCGAACAGGAGCCGGTTGGCCAGGCGATACGACTTGGCATACACGGTCCGGATCACCGGATCGGCCCGCCGGATCCGGAAGCCGACGACGACATCGGGCTGATCCGGCTCGGCGATCCGGGCGGTCAGCCGGCCGAGGTCGGACACCGCGAACTGGCGGTCACCGTCGGTGAAGCCGACCCAGTCGAAGCGGGCGACGCGGAAGCCCGAGCGGAGGGCGGCGCCGTAGCCCAGGTTGGTCGGGTGATGGACCGTCCGCACGATCAGGGGATTGGCACTGGCCAGGGCATCGGCCAGGGCGCCCGTCCGGTCGGTCGAGCCGTCGTCCACGATGATGATCTCGAAGCGTTCGGCGAGGGCCGGCAAGGCGGCCAGCGCGTCGCCGACCAGGGCCTCGACATTGCCCTCCTCGTTGTGGGCCGGGAAGAAGTACGACAGCTCGGGCAGGCGCGCCGGTGGTTCACCTGCCGGGGCTCCGCCGGGGGAGCTCGTCGGCTCGGCCAGCGCGGTCATGGCGTCGCTCCGATCCGGCCGGTGACCTCATAGATGGGCTGGCCGGGATCGGACGTGTCGATCAGGGCCAGGCTGTAGCTGGCCTTGAGCGGCGCAAGGTCGGCCGGCAGGCGGATGAGGTAGACGGGGCGCTTGCCCAGGTTGCTGTCGATCACGTCCGAAACGCTACCCAGTCCTTCGTCGAGCCGGGTCCGATCGTCCACGATCCAGACGCCCGGGATCTTGCCTTCGATGTCCTGTGCGTACCATAGCGGCGTGGAATAACTCCACCAGCTGATCACCACAGCGTGGGGGTCCAGCTTGGGCAGCACGGCGGCCAGCCAGTTCGTGGCGATATGGTCGGCGCTCCGGTCGACGGCCACCGCCCGGCCGGGCAGGGCCAGGGCCGTCGGCACGAGCAGGGCGGCGGCCAGGACCACCTCGAGGATGATGCTGGTCCGCTCGCGCACGCCGTCGACGACCGTCGCGCCGAGGGACCACAGGGTCGAGCCGCTCGGGGCACGATCGGCCAGCCGCTCGAGGACGGTCACGACCTCGGCCGCGAGGATCGCCAACCAGCTGATCGCGATCAGCGCCGGCCCCAGGAAGTAGCGCCAGATCTCGGCGTTGGTGTACGACTCGGCGAACCAGCAGGTGAGCACCAGGCTGGGGATCGTCAGGAGCGCGTAGCGCGGGTAGCGGACGACCGTCACCAGCAGGGCGACCGGGACCAGCCAGGCGAGTGGCCCGAACTGGGCGCCGGCCAAGGCCGCCAGGTCGCCCAGCTTGCCGCCCAGGTCGGCCAGCGGCCCGCTGATGCTGCCCGCGAACTGGGCACCCAGGGCGACGTACAGGAACCCCGACAGGGTATTGGGCTGGCCGTAGACGATCGGCGCCCGGAAGATCCCGGCCCGCAACGGCAGCTCCAGGTAGAGCAGGGCGGTGGTCAGCAGCGCCGCGGCGATGCAGCCGGCGAAGAAGCGCCGCCGGCCGAGGATGCCCGGCTCGACGACCAGGACGTACAGGGCGATCCCCGGGCCGTACAGCAGGGTCAGGCTGTGGTTGGCGAGGGCGATCCCGAAGACGACCGCGGCGACCACCAGGCTGCGGTCGGCCCGGTGGTCGAGGCCGTCCCGGCCGGTCGCGGCCCGGCGGCGCTCCCAGTCGACGAGCAGGGCCAGCAGGATCGCGACGAGGGCCAGGTGCAGGGCGTGGACGTCGGCCGTGGTGGCGATCTGCCAGGCGATCGGCGTCGTGGCCAGGAGCAGGCCGGCTCCAAGGCCCACGCAGCGCCGGTCGGTCAGCCGGGTCACCAGGGCGACGGTCGCCCCCGCGGCCAGGCCGCCCAGGATCGCCGACAGGAGGTTCATCCGGTAGGCCGGGTCGCCGAACGGCTGGAGGACGACCGAGGCGAACCAGCCCAGGATCACCCAGGCCGGGAAGCCGCTCGGGTGGCCGGTGCCCAGCAGCGGGCCGACGGTCTGGAGCTCGCCGGTATCCCACAGGTCGAGCCCGGGCAGCAGCGTGCGCCAGGCCAGGAAGAAGGCGAAGCCGGCCGCCACGGCCGCCGGCCACCAGGCCCGGACGAGGGCCGCCGTCCGGCCGGCCGCGGAGCCCCGTCCGCTCAGCACCGGCCGGCCTCTCGGCTCACCAGCCCAGGAGGTGACCCCAGATCACCCCCCACAGGTTGACCGCGATCGACACGCCGATCAGGGCATAGCCGATGCCCCGTCGCCGGGTGGCCTGGAGCGCGATGGCCACCAGGACCAGGGCGAACGGCGCGAAGTCGTTGCTGAAGCGGTAGCCGAACTGGACCCAGCCCTGGCTGAAGTGCATCAGGTTGACCGTGGCGATCGCGACCACCGCGATCACGCAGCCTGTCACCAGCCGGTCGATCCCCCACCAGCGCAGGGACAGGAAGCCGAGCAGCCAGGCGGGGCTGGTCAGGAACAGGCTCATCCCCACGTCGCGCGGGGCGATCACCGGGCAGGTCGCGTTGAACAGGCCGCGCGCGGCGGGGTCGGTGCACGGCGGAAGGATATCGGGCGGCCCGGCGACCATCAGGGGCAGGTTCTGGATCAGGTAGCGGGGATCCTCGATCGCCCAGCCGAGGTGGTAGTTGAGCTGTGGGTAGGCGCCCGTCTCGAGGCCGTACAGGTAGTCGTAGACGGGGGTCATCAGGTGGCCTGTGGTGACCAGGTTGTAGGCCAGGAAGATGCCCACCGGAATGGCCGTCCCGAGGCCGGCGGCGATCGCCCGCCGGGGCCAGGAACCGCCACCGCCCACGAGCACGAAGAACGGCGCCCCGAAGATCACCGTCAGGCGCGCGGTGCAGGCCAGGCCGAACAGCAGGCCGGCCAGGAACTGGCGCGGGTCGAGGCCCAGGAACCGAGGGGCAGGGACCAGCGTCAGGGGATTCGTGTCATTGTCGTCGCCGCTGGCTGCCCGCGGATCTGCGTCGAGGGCGATCGAGATCGCCGCCAGGGTGAATCCGACGGCCACGACATGGGCCAGGAACCAGGTCGAGCCAAGCTCGGCGGCGTACCACAGGACGGTGCCCAGGCCGAGGAAGATCGTGGTCGCGATCCTGACCCGCCGGTCGAGCGGCAGCCGGCCCAGCATCCAGAACGCGAGGGCAACGTCGATCGCGCCGATGAACGTGGCGATCAGCTGGGCGTTGGTGGTCAGCCCGAAGACGGCGACGAACGGCAGCAGAATCAGCGCCGGCAGGGGCGGGAAGGGGATCAGGCCGCGCCCCGTCGCATTGCCTGCGGCATCGAGAATGGGCTGGACGTCCTGGAAGTAGTCGTTGCCCGGCGAGGTTGCCGTGGCCGTGACCGGGAAGCGGATCCCGGCCTGGCCCTCGAGCCAGGCCGACGCCTGCCACACGAAGTGGTTGTAGAAATTCACCCGGTCGAGGTTGCTGACGATGTAGATCGCCAGGATCACCGCGAAGATCAACAGCCCGGTCCAGACCGTCGCCCGGCTCGACGGCGCTTCCATCGGCTCGGCGCTAGTGGCAGCGGTCGTCACAGGACCTTGTGCTATCCTCCGCTCCACCTCAGCGCTCGTGCAGGAGGCCAACGACGTTGGCAGGCCCCGCGATGGGTGCGTCCGATCGGGGCCCGAGTGTGACGCAGCGGTCGTTCGGGGCCGCCCGCGGATTGCTCGCGATCCTCATTGTCGGGCTCGCCTTCCGCCTCATCATCGCATACGTCCTCCTCCCGGGCTCCGGCTTCGGCGTGGACCGCGCCTCGTTCATCGCCTGGGCGAGCGACCTCGCGGCGCACGGACCAAGCGGCTTCTACGGCCGCGTTTCGTTCATCGATTACACCCCCGGCTACCTCTATGTCCTGTGGCTGGTGGGCGTCGTCGGGAGCTGGCTGGGCGGGATCGGCGACCTGATCAAGCTGCCCGCGATCCTGGCCGACGTCGCCGTCGGCTACCTGATCCACCAGCTCGTGCTCGAGCTCGGCGGCTCACGCCGGGCGGCGCTCCTTGGCGCGCTCCTGTTCGTGGTCAACCCGGTGACCTGGTTCGACAGCTCCGTCTGGGGCCAGGTCGATTCGTTCGGCCTGATCTTCGTGCTGCTCGGACTGCGCGAGCTGTGGCGCGACCACCCGGAGCGGGCAGCGATCCTGGCCACGATCGCCGCCGTGATCAAGCCCCAGCTCGGAATCCTGAT
>Ga0070731_10003084_pt1 | contig 15225 bp, 10 predicted proteins | sample Coa_R1_2_FD_66448 | JGI IMG/M metagenome (GOLD analysis project Ga0070731, IMG submission 66448) | Surface soil microbial communities from Centralia Pennsylvania, which are recovering from an underground coalmine fire - Coalmine... | ecosystem: Environmental > Terrestrial > Soil > Unclassified ...
TCTCGCCTTCTACGGCGATCCCAACGCCGCGATTGCTACCAAAGGCAAAGCCAGCGACTGGGAAAAAACGCAGGATGAGGTGCAACGATTGAAAGCGCTCTCATTGCCGGCCGCTTCTTCCATACAAGTTTCAACTCTTCCATAAAAATTCAAAAAACGGGAATGCACTCGTGTAAATGCCTGGCGATTTCGTTTAGTCCCAACCCTAGCGGAGTGTGCGGCAACTAAATGAATGCAGTCGACTTAAATCGCAGAGTGTGCCAAGCAGCGTGCTCTGAATGGAGGACTATTTCATGGCAGACGATATGGAAAAAAATAAACAGCAGGGTGGTCAGACTGGTCAGCAGAGCGGACAGCCTGGGCAGCAGAACAACCAGGTCGGTCAGACAGGTCAAAAGGGCCAGACCGGTCAGAGCGGACAACAGAGCGGCCAGCCCGGACAGCAGAAAAAGGGCGGCCAGGGTCAGGACGAAGACAACGAGAACCTTGACCAGAAGCGCCGCGCCTCCTAATTGGGGTCAATAGTCTGAAGCTCTTGAAGTCCCGGTCGACGGCCGGGACTTCGTTTTTTCTAAGTTTTTTCTAAATCGACTCCGATTGCGGATTGCATCATAGGTCGCTTCTTCCAAAATCGAGTCAGTGACATATACGTGTGCTCTGCTCCGGGTTTCGTGGAACCTGCATCTCCTTTAGCTTCATAGGTTTTGGCGTCCCCAAGCGCTTCCGAAAATGCCCCGTCAATCGTCTTCACATTGTCTCTCGTCCGTGAGATACTAGGGCTCCCCCCGAAGTAACCCCCCAAAGCCTAAGTAAAAGTTTCCAGAGAAGTTGAACGAATCTGAGGAGGGGCGCGTGCGTTGTAATTCCGGGGAATGGTATAGCCTGCCCACACCGGTTCGCCGGTTTATGGCTGAGTTTTTCCGTCCTTATCTAAGGATGTGGGCGGCGCTGGGTCTCGCGGCGGTTTGCAGCGTAGCCGCACATGCCAGTGGCCCCGCAGTTACTTTCTCTCCGACCAGCCTCACCTTTGGCACGCAACTTCGCGGCACGACGAGTCCCGCTCAAACGGTCACGTTAACGAACACCGGTACTGCCAGCCTCACTATCACCAGTATTCGACAGAGCGCTTACTATTCCCAAACGAACAATTGTCAGGCGACTCTTGCCGCTGGTGCCAGTTGCACAATCTCTGTTTTTTTCAACCCTGCGGCGAACGGGACCATCACGGGCTCAATCATGGTAGCGGACAATGCGACCGGAAGTCCGCAGGCGATTCCTCTCACCGGCACCTGTACGATCGTGAGTTTGTCTCCTGCGACCTTGGCTTTCGGCACCCAGACAGCCGGGACATCGAGTCCTGCACAAGTCGTTACTCTTTCGAACGTTGGGCTGAATGCCGTGCATGTCTCGACAATAACTATCCAGGGCGCCAACCCAACCGATTTTTCGGAAACCAGTTCTTGCACATCGATTCCGGCCGGAGGCAGCTGTCCAATTAACGTTGTCTTCACTCCCGCCGCTGTGACAAGTTACACAGCCACGCTCAATGTAAACTTCACAGGCTCAGTTTCACCCATCCCGGCTAACTTGACCGGTACCGGCACAAGCGCATCCGCGGCCGTCCCTTTTTTGCAGCAGCCACTTGTTCCCATGACGGCCGCGCCCGGCGCGCAAGGAAGCACGCTGACACTGAATGGCGCTGGATTCGTCTCAGCATCTTCCGTGCTCTGGAACGGAGCCAACCGAGTTACTACTTTTGTGAGTCCGACACAACTTCAAGCAGCAATCCTATCGTCCGACCTGGCTGCTATCGGGACGGCTCAGTTGACGGTCACGAACCCCGCTCCTGGCGGTGGAATATCGAATCCGCAAGCGTTTCAGATCACGAATCCAACCACCTCCGTTTGGTTGGGACGAAGCGACCTTGCCGTTGGATCGGACCCACGCGGCGTTGCTGTTGCCGACTTTAACGGCGACGGCAAACCGGACGTTGCTGTTGTGGATCGCGTCTCCAACACGGTTTCGATCCTTTTGGGGAACGGGGACGGAACATTCTCAGCCGCGGCAAGCTATGCGATTGGCGTCGACTCCATCGCCATCGCAGTTGGAGACTTTAATGGAGATGGCAAGCTCGACCTGGTCACGGCCAACCGAGCTGCTTACACAATTTCTGTTCTTCTGGGCAATGGCGACGGAACGTTCGGCAACCGAGTGGACTACATCACCGGCACTGAACCCATGGCGCTCGCCGTGGGAGACTTTAACGGAGACGGCTATCTCGACATTGCCGAGGTCGATAACGCCGACAATACAGTCTCCATTTTCTTAGGTCTCGGAAATGGTGGATTCCAAACCCCGGTCGCTTATTCGACTGGAGCGAGTCCAATTGCGATTGTAGCTGGTGACTTCAATAGCGATGGGCATCTCGATCTTGCGATTGCGAATGCCGGGGCGAATAACGTTTGTGTGCTGCTTGGCAAAGGAGACGGAACCTTTCAGAGCGCGGTATTTTATGCGACCGGCTCCGATCCGGACGGGTTATTCGCTGCAGACCTGAACGGAAATGGGAAGCTCGACCTGGTCGCCTCCAACAATGGAAGCAATAACATTTCGGTGTTGATGAACAGTGGCAACGCGGTCTTTGCTCCCGGAGTTTTTTATGGGGCTGGGACGCTTCCATTCGGCGTGACCGCCGGGGATTTCTTTGGCAACGGAAAACTCGATATTGCAGTCGTTAATTCTGGCGATAACACGGTTTCGATCATCCCGGGGAACGGCGACGGAACGTTCAATGTCCTGGGATCGTTGACGTTTGACACAGGAAATCAGAGTCTCGGTGTTGCGGTAGGAGATTTCAACGGGGATGGACGGGCCGACTTGGTGGTGTCGAACTCGGAAGACAACACGGTTTCGATATTGCTGCAGGCAGCAAACGTCGCGCTTTCAAGCCAGAACATTGCCTTCGGCTCGCAAATCATAGGAAGCTCCAGTTCTCCACAGAATGTTGTCGTCACTAATTCCGGAAGCGCGACTCTGGCTGTCAGCAACGTAACGATCACTGGCTTGAACAGTTCGCAATATTCACAGACCAACAATTGCGCGACTATTCCAGCTGGCAGCACCTGTACGATCACCGTGACTTTTACGCCGACCGCTCCCGGCACTGCCTCTGCCAATCTGAATATCACAGATAATGCTCTCGGCAGCCCGCAGATTGTTTCCCTGCTCGGAACCGGCATCTCGGCAGTCGCACAGCTGTCGCCCACCAGCTTGACGTTTTCTTCCCAAATCGTGGGCACGACGAGCTCGCCGCAGGTGGTGACGCTCAGCAATTCGGGAAGTTTGGCGCTGAGTATTACATCGATTACAACAAGCGCCGGCTTCGCGCAGACCAATAATTGCGGATCATCCGTTGCTGCCGGTGGGGCCTGCAACATTACTGTCACCTTTACCCCAACGGCCACCGGCACCCAAACCGGCAGCATTACGGTCGTGGACAACGCGGTCGGTGGGTCGCAGAGTGTCAGCCTCACGGGAACGGGCTCCGGGGCACCCATAGTCACTCTGTCGCCCACATCGCTGACGTTCGGCAACCAGACCATCGACACGATGAGCGTGACCCAGTCGATTACGCTCACCAATACAGGAAGTGGACCGCTCAGCATCGCCAGTGTTGCTACGACTGGCGACTATTTAGAGACTACGACTTGTGGGGCTTCCGTGGCGGCAGGTGGAAGCTGCACGATCAGCGTCGCATTTACACCGACTGCGACAGGCATTCGACATGGCTCTGTGGTCGTAACCGACAACGCGACGAACAGTCCGCAGAACGCGATTTTGAACGGTACCGGCCTCGCTCAAATCGATACGATCGCGCCCACGAATCTGAATTTCAGCAGCCAGGCCGTCAATACGACCAGCGGGATCAGAGCCCTCAAATTGTCTAACCCTGCGGGCGGCGCGAGGCTGACAATTAGCAAGATCACAGCTTCCGCAAATTATTCGCAAACGAATACCTGCGGCACGGGTATCAACGCTGGAGCATCGTGCTCGATTGGCGTGTCTTTCACGCCGACGACTGTCGGCTCCATCCGTGGAACGATCACCATTACGGATAGCGTAACGGGAGGGGTGCAAGTCGTACCGTTGCTGGGTAGCGGTATCGCGGCCTCGGTTACGTTCCTGCCGGCCAGCCTCACATTTCCGAATCAATCCGTCGGCACATCCAGTCCGGCCAGCACGGTTACTCTTACGAATAACGGTACCGCGGCGCTATCGATCACCAGCATTAGCATTACAGGAGCGAACGCCGGCGACTATTCCCAGACCAACAACTGCGCCGCGTCAATCGCAGTGGGTGCATCGTGTTCCATCGGGACGACCTTTACTCCTACCGGCTCGGGTATCCGGAGTGCCAGCATCTCAGTCGTCGACAGTGCAACGGGCAGCCCGCAGAGCGTCCCTCTCACGGGAACCGGCATCGCTCCAACTGTCTCTTTGTCGCCCGGGAGTCTTACGTTTGCCAACCAGGCCGTCGGCGCAGCGAGTCCTGCCGGTGTGATCACACTGAGTAATACGGGCAATGCCACGCTAACCGTCAACTCGGTCAGCATTACCGGAGCGAATCAAGGGGACTTCTTCCAGACCAACACCTGCGGAAGCTCGCTCGCACAAGGGACGAGCTGCACGATCAGCGTGACCTTCTCTCCGACTGCAGCGGGCACTCGTCAGGCCAGCGTCTCGATCGCCGACAGTGCGACGGGCAGTCCGCAAACCGCCTCTCTTACGGGTATCGGCACCGCACCCGCCGTCAGCTTCAGCACCGGCACGATCGTGTTCGCCAGCACCGCGGTTGGAGTTACCAGCTCGCCTAGCGGCGTGACTTTGTTCAACACCGGTAATGCAACGTTGTCGATCTCCAGCATCACGATCACGGGCGCGAATGCGGGAGATTTTTCCGAATCCAACACTTGCGACCTGGCAGTCACTGCGGGAGGAAACTGCACGATCAGCGTTCTGTTCGCCCCGACTGCCGTCGGAACGCGGACAGCGTCGATTTCCGTCGCTGATAGTGCGACCGGAAGCCCGCAATCGGTAGCTCTCACAGGGACAGGAAGCACGGGCGGTCCGGCTGCAAAGATTTCGCCGACGAGCTTGACGTTCTCTTCGCAGAACGTGATGACGACCAGCGCGGCGCAAACCGTTACGCTCACCAACACGGGCTCCGCCTCACTGAGTCTGATCAGCATCGTCGCCAGCGGCGATTATGCGCAAACCAACAATTGCGGATCATCCTTAGCCGGGTCGACCAGTTGCACCGTCCAGGTTACTTTCTCGCCTTCGGCCACAGGCCCGCGCGCTGGATATGTCACCTTCAGCGACAATGATCCGTCGACGACGCAAACTGTGACGTTGACGGGCACCGGTACTACGCCCACCTCGACAGTCTCGATACTGCCGGTGCAAGCCTCCGTAACGCCGGGACAGAGCGCGCAATTCCAGGCATATATCAGTGGAGTTTCCAGTTCCAGCGTGACCTGGGCGGTCGATGGCATTACCGGAGGTAATGGAACGGTTGGAACGATTTCATCTGCGGGCCTGTATACGGGACCGGGGACGGCGGGTTCGCATAGCATTACCGCGACGAGCACCGCCAATACGACCCAAAGCTGGAGCGTGCCTTTGATAGTCACCTCGTACGCGGGCACCTTCGTCTATCACAACGACAATGGCCGCACCGGACAGAATCTGAATGAAACGGTTCTTACGACCGGCAACGTGAATTCCACCCAATTCGGAAAGATCTTCACTTATCCGGTGGATGGACAGATTTATGCGGAGCCGCTTTACGTTCAAGGAGTCAACGTTGCGGGCGCGGGTGTGCACAACGTGGTCTACGTCGCGACTGAAAATGACAGCGTTTACGCCTTTGACGCCGACGGCAGCACTTCCACCCCGCTGTGGCAGTTGAGCTTGATTCCCGCCGGAGGCCAAGTGCTGGGTATTGCGGACATCGGAGGCTGTTCCAACATTTCGCCTCAGATTGGCATTACGTCGACGCCCGTTATCGATCCCGTGACCAATACGATTTTCCTGGTTGCGCGCAGCAAGATCGTCAGCGGCGGGGTAACGACGTACTACCAGTATTTGCATGCGATCGACATCACTTCCGGGGCAGAACGTTCCGGAAGTCCGGTATCCATCCAGGCCTCCGTGAATTCCAACTCGGGCACGGTGAATTTTGATCCGGAAATGCAAAACCAGCGCGCGGGATTATTCCTGGACAACGGCATCGTCTACATCGGATGGGGTTCGCATTGCGACATCGAGACCTATCACGGCTGGTTGATGGGATACCAGGAAAGCACGCTGCAGCAGGTGGCCGTGTTCAATTCGTCGCCCAACGGCATCGAAGCTGGTATTTGGCAAAGTGGCGGCGCTCCGGCCGTCGATGAGTTTGGCTACATCTATCTCATGATCGGCAACGGAACCACCGATGGGAATACCGGCGGCGCGGATTGGGGTGAGGGCCTGATGAAGTTCAACCCTGCCGATTTGTCGATTGCGGATTACTTTCTGCCGTCGAATTTCGCAACCCTGAACAATTCCGATCTCGATCTGGGATCGGGCGGGCCGCTTCTGATACCGGACCAACTCACGCCTCCAACCCAGATGCTGGTCGCCGCCGGCAAGCAGGGGATGGTGTACCTGATAGACCGCACGAACCTAGGCCAGTACAACTCGAGCGGAAATCAGGTGCTCCAAGTTCTGCCGGCAGGCACCGTGCCCACAGCACATAGCATGCCCGCGTATTGGCAAAACAACATTTATTTCTGCGGAGTCGGTGACCACGCGAAGTCTTACTTGCTGTTCAATGGGCTTCTTTCGACATCGCCCACCTCACAGTCTGCGATTACCTATTCCTACCCAGGCGCGACTCCGGTCGTGTCGGCTAACGGATCAACTGAAGGTTTGCTTTGGGTATTGACCACAGTCAAGGGTAATAATGCTGTGCTGCATGTCTACGACGCTGTCAATCTTTCGCGGGAACTCTACAACAGCAGTCAAAGTGGAGGCCGTGACCAAGCTGGCATCGCCGCGAAGTTTGCCGTTCCGACCGTTGCCAACGGCAAGGTTTATGTTGGAACGTCGACCGAGTTGGATGTGTATGGCTTACTGCCGCAGCCTTAAAGGGGCTGCCTCCAGCGGGCCTTTACCGTCGTACGAAGGTGCAGGAAGCGGTTTTGAAACATTGACCGAGCAGTACCAAATTAGCGAAAGTAGAAGAGGCTGGGAGAAGCCCATATTGGTTGATACCAGCGCGGGGAAGAGATCGACCGGGCGGATCAAGCGAGATGTTATCGCATCAGATTTTTGAAAGCGTCCGGGCGGAGGCTAGCAGATTCGCCTCCGGACTTTTCCGAAGTATCGTAACAAAGGTACAGATTTTTCCTAGAGGCCTTTGGAGCTTGCAACATCTGAAGGCAGGGAGCTTATTGACTTTATCGAAGGAGGGCTTGTGTCTACAAAAAGAGCACTAGTTTGCGGAGCGGGTGGTTTTATTGGCAGTCATCTCGTCAAACGTCTTAAACAGGAGGGCTACTGGGTTCGCGGTGTGGACCTGAAGAATCCAGAGTTCAGCACTACCGCCGCCGACGATTTCGTCGTTGCCGATCTGCGCGAGCGCGAAAGCTGGCAACAGATATTGGATGTTCCCTTCGATGAGGCCTACCAGTTGGCGGCTGATATGGGCGGGGCGGGCTACATCTTCACCGGTAACAACGACTCTCACGTCATGCACAACTCGGCGATGATCAACCTGCACATGGCGGACTTTGGCGTTAAGAACAAGGTGGGGAAGATATTTTACTCGTCCTCTGCCTGCATGTATCCCGCGTACAACCAGGAGGATCCTCAGAATCCCAAGTGCGCGGAGTCCACTGCGTACCCGGCTGCTCCTGACAGCGAATATGGATGGGAGAAGCTCTTCAGTGAACGCCTCTATTTTGCGTTTTCGAGGAACCACGGGTTGAACGTCCGCGTCGCCCGTTTTCACAATATTTTCGGCCCGCAAGGCACGTGGCGCGGAGGCCGGGAGAAGGCGCCCGCAGCACTCTGCCGCAAGGTGGCTGAACAACCGGATGGCGGACAGATAGAAATCTGGGGTGATGGCCTGCAGACGCGTTCCTTCCTCTATATCGACGAATGCGTAGAGGCTGTGCGACGCCTGATGGCGTCGGAATTCCAGGGACCAGTGAACGTCGGCTCCGAGGAAATGGTTACCATCAACCAGATGGCCGAGATGATCATGGGAATCGCCGGAAAGAAATTGACTATCAAGAATATTCCCGGCCCGACGGGCGTTCGCGGCCGCAACTCCGACAATGCTGTCATACGCGCAGAACTCGGTTGGGAACCGAAGATGCGCCTACTGAACGGCCTAACCAATACTTACACTTGGATCGAAGATCAAGTGCGCTCTTCTGCCAGAGCCGAAACTCTGGCATAAGAAAGCGGACGTCGCAGGTTTCTGGTACCACCAGCGTCTAGCAGCGTATGTGATTGCAGTTTTCGGCGCTCTGGGCTTGGTGGAACCAGGAACACGAACATTTCAACGGCCGTCCCTACGGACGGCCTTCCAGTCTCTGCGGGCCTCGCGGAGCTGCCCTGATAGCACCTGTCCTATTTTGACTGCGTTGCGGAGTGCATCGCGCAGCTCGTGTCGTGGCTCGTAGCTGAGGCATTCCTTATTCATCGACTTGTACTTATCGCAGTGACTGTATTTGGCTGTTGGTGAGTTCTGAAAGCGTTGACTCTTCCGATGGGTCGGCATCCTCGGCTTCCGACAATCTTCGAATCTGCAACCGAGCTTCCGACAAAGTCGTCGCGACAGCATCCGTGCAGCCGGATCCGACTCGTTCCTGAGCCTTCAGAACGCCACCTGTAAATCCCCACAAACCAACAACAATTCTGAGTTCAGGAAACTTTGTTCGCAGACGCTTGCACAGCGAACGGGCCTGTCCGACTGCGAACGGAGGCAGTGCCGACACACAAACCACAGCGTAACCACCCTGAGCCACTTGTTCCAACATGTCGTGAACTGTCCCGATGGCAAGGTATGTTGCGCGGTACCCGACTTGTTCAAGTAGTTGAGTGAGCATCATACCCACCAACTCGTCGGCCTCGTCCCGGGCTGGTACGCAGACAATGTGAAATCTAGACTCTCGCGAGTCTGAGTCATGGTTATCGTTGACGCCGTTCGTGTCGATGACCTCACCCGTTGCGCCTTGTGGCTCGACGCGTTCGCCCAAATCGTCAATAAGCTCTCTGGCGCTTTGACAGATGAACTCGCTCGTGGGTCCACTGATTGCGTCCGAGTGGCGATCTTCCTCCGCTAGCCCGAGTGCAGGGATCAGAATAGTCTCGTAGAGGCTTCCAAGCGATTTCTCTTGAAGCTCGCTCTCAGCGATATTTCTGGCTTCGTCCTGGTCCTTGGCGAGCAGACGCTGATAGAAAAGTGCGTGAGGGCTTAGCACAGGTTCATCGCCCAGCAGAACTTCCAGAAAACTCAACTGCGGAACATAACGCCCCACCAGCATGAGACACACTGTGAGCGGCGTGGAGAGGATCAATCCGACCGGTCCCCACAACATCGACCAGAAGACGGCTGCGACAAGGATGGCAAGCGATGAAATTCCAGTATGTGCACCATACAACCAGGGCTCAACCAGATTGGCGATGATCAGTTCAAGAGAAAGGAATAGGCCAACGATCAGGAGGGCATGGTTCCAACCAGGAAAAACGGCGAGCGCCATGGCTACGGGGAATGCCGCAGCGATGAATGTGCCGATGTATGGCACGAGACGGAGAAGAGCTGCCAGAATCCCCCACAGAAGCGGGTGCGGAATTCCGATAAGGTATAGCCCTAGTCCAAACAGACTCCCATAAGCGGCGTTTACCAGAAACTGGAGCAACAGGTACCGGCTGAGCCTGCGGCTGGCATCGTCCAGAGCCTGGGTCATCACTGTCAATTGCCCTTGACCACCGAGCCGGATCAGGCGATTGCGAAGATCCTCCCGCTCGATCAACATGAAGGCCGTAAAGATGATGACGATGACAGCTGTCTCTAGAGGACCGGCAAGGGGGCCGAGGAGAGCTCGTACATCCTGCAGAAGATTGGTGGGGGGTGCCGTGACCTGGACCGGAATGGGAGTTGACGAACGACCGTGATTATTCGGATCACCCGCAGCGTGACTTGCCACCTGTCCAGGAGCAGCGGCTAATTCCTTGTTGAGTTCACGCACCGTTGCGGTAGCTTGACCAATCGGTCCGTTGCGCGGTGGGCGCAAAGAGCGGATTGTCTCCTCAAGATTCTCCTTGTAGTCCGGAAGGTGGCCGGTGATCTCCAAAAGTTGGCCGCTCACCTCCCAACCCACACCAGCCGCTATCGCGAAGCAAAGAGCCAGCACCGTGAGCGTGGATGGGACACGGCCCAGGTGAGCTCTTTCCAAAAAACTGACCAAAGGTGTGAGCAGAAAACTAAAAACCAGGGCCAGAGCCAAGGGGACGAATATGACGCGTCCAAAATACAACATCGCGATCGTCAGGGCGACGGCGATGAGGATTGACGATTTGGAGGAAGGCGTCGAGTTCAAAGAGCGGTTCAATGCTCGACCTCAGGTTAGATTCCCGGTCCGGCTTATGAGATGCGCCAGCCAACTCATGCCCACACTCGCCTCGAGGCCGGGGCGACGAATTACGAGACTTTACCCGCGCAGTGCGGGTGCTCGCATCCACAGGCAATCTCAACTTTGTCTTTGGCAGATTCGCAGTACGGACTGCAGAACTTGCTGTCAGTACCAGCCATGCAACTGCAGTTATTGTGAGCGCATTTTTCTCGCTTGCCGGTGTCCATGTTTTTTCTCCTGTGTGAAATCCGAGCGCCGGGCAGCAGTGAAGAGCTACTGTCCGGCTACTCGAGTACGAAATAAATGCTTCCGACCTCTAGCTTGCACGCGGTAGCTGAACATCCTTGGTGTCATCGTCCGAACTGGCCTCTCCGGTCGAAGAAATGTCTTGCGCTCCCGTGCGCTTCAAAATTTCCTTCGCCCGCTTGGTCCATTCAGAACTGTCGGAGTGCACAGAAAGAAGAATGCCACCGTCCTTCACTCGGCCCTCATAGTGCTTAGCCTCATATTCGGGAATTCCCATCCCGATTAGAGCTCCAGCAATGCCGCCTACTGCGCCGCCAACACCCGCGCCGGCCAGAGCCGCCATGATGGGTCCGGCAGCGATGAATGGCCCAAGGCCAGGAATGGCGATTGCGCCAATCCCCAACAACCATCCCATGGCTCCGCCGAGAACCAGTCCGGTTCCAGCGCCGGTGGTAGCGCCTTCCGGAGCTTTCGTACTTTTCTCGTGGGCGAAGTCACGCGTACCGGCGCCCTCTGGGAAGAGTGCGGAGATATCCTCGCTTCGAAACCCCGCCGCTCGCAACTCGTCTACGCCAGCTTCAACCGCGCTATAGGAAGCGTAGATGCCGTATACAGCCGTATTCTTTCCTGCCATGATGAACTCTCCTTGAAGTTAGATTTCGCAGTCCCAGTACAAAAATTGGTTTTCAGCATTGGTTTTTAACTGATGCCCAGCGCGATCGATTGTTAGCTCTTCGGTTTGACTGTCAACTCGCTGGTGACTTTGCCGTCACCGGCAAGGGCTGCCGCTTTTGCCTCCACGGCACGCTTTTCGTCTTCCGAACGCACTGGACCGCGTAGGGTGACCTGGCCACCCTGGGTGATGACTTTCACATTGTGGGCATACGTCGAGAAAGTCTTGTCGGCTGTAATCGCCTGGCGAATCTGTTGGGTAAGGTCACGATCAGAACGAGTGTTCGACTGCTGGTCGGCCGTCGGTTGGCTTGAATTGCGATCCTGCTGATTCGTCTTCGTGTTGTCGGACGCGCTATTGTCAGATGCGGGCGCGCTCTGCCCGGCGGAATCTTGAGCAAGCATGAGAGTGCCGCCGGCGAGCAACAGCGCGCCGACAAGCAGACAATTTCGGAAACTACAGTGTTGCCTCATTTTTATCACCCCAAGCGATTCGCAGATTTGTAACTGGATCGAGCATAGAGACTCGTTTTCTGGGCCGCTATCGGGTGCGGTCTCTAGTTCATGTGCAGAATGCCTGTAGCTTCTCGAAATGCCCGACACGGCTGGAGGGCGCGAACCTTCCCGCCGATGAATCCACTGTGCGTAAATTTGAGAAGCTTCCTTGGAGGTGAAAGACGCATCCAACGCTTGCTTCGTGATCGTGTTGATCTGAGTCTGATCGCGACGGGAGAGTCCGATGAAGAAACCAGTATTGAGTCTGACCAACGTTATAGCCACGGCTGGCCTGCTATTTGCAGGATATGTATTGTTCTCAACGCTTCCTGATCTGCGACGATACATTCGAATTAGCACTATGTAGAACCTGGCCGCCCGCAGTCGCAGGAATTCGAGCGAGCCAAGGCGCACGGGACGGGCCACCACAGTCGTAGAAGACGCCGGGAAAACGGCGTATGTGCGGAGCGCCCATTAATTGCCGCGCGATCGCAGACGATTCATTCGATAACAGTCGTTCCGAAGTTTCATGTCAATTCCCACCCTTACACCCGCCGCCGGCACCGTCCCTGGTACTACCGAGAAGCCGCCCGAATCATTTCCGGCTTTCCCACGCCGAAAGAAACTATTTCTGGTCGTCGCGGCAATTTGCGTCATTGTTTGCATTGCGGGGGTGCTGTCCATCCGATTCTGGCCATTTACCGAGCCCGCCGTCGTGGAAGATCTCGCGGAGGCCAGTGACAGTACAGTCACCGTTCGGAGTTCCCATCGCACCTATTTTCCGGTCCCAGGATGCATTCTTGAAGGTGTGGAGTTTCGTCATGGCGCCAATGCTTGGACTCTCGCGACCATCGACAAGCTGACGATTGAAGGCAGCTATCTCGGAATTCTCACACGACAGGTGCCGCGCGTCCGCGTTGACGGCGGACGTGTGTCCATCCAACCTTTTGGCAGCAACGTAACTTTTAAGACGCAACACTCCAACATCGTCATTGACCAGGTTGTGGTCAACGGAGTCGTAGTCGAGTTTACGTCGAACGATCCGCAGGAAGATTCTCTGCGCTTCGACGTTCATGACGCTATTCTGCGCGATGTCCGGTGGGGCAGCCCGATTGGCTATGAGTTGAAGGTGCACAATCCCAAACCGCCAGGAGAGATCACGACTCGCGGCAAGTTTGGAGGATGGACCACGGGCAGGCCGGGGGAGACCCCGATATCCGGCGAATACACATTTGAGCGCGCCGACCTGAGCGTCTACGGCGGCATCGCTGGAATGCTGTCCTCCAAAGGAAAATACGCCGGCCTTCTACAGCACATCGACATCGCAGGCTCGACAGATGTTCCCGATTTCGAGGTGAAGTCCGGGCGGCACAAAGTTAATCTCGCTACACAGTTCGATGCATTCGTAGACGCGATTCATGGCGACACCTTCCTGAAACGTGTAGAGGCCCACATCGGCCGCACTAAGGTCGTCGCGCAGGGGAGCATCGCAGGGGCGAAAGACCGCGACGGCAAGATCGGGTTGCTCGATCTGAGCGTTCAAGGTGGACGGATCGAAGACATCCTTGGATTATTTGTTGAATCTTCCCGCTCGCCGATGTCGGGCATGCTCGCACTCAGAACTAAGGTAGAGATCCCTTCAGGCGACGAACCATTTCTCAAGAAAGTAAAGTTGCAAGGATCCTTTGGCATCGATGATGGCAACTTTTCCAAATTGGAGACTCAGCAAAATGTGAACGAATTGAGCGCGGGAGCCCGGGGCGAAAAAGTGGAAGATGCCGAAACGGTTCTCACTGATCTGAAAGGACGGGCTATGATCGAGGGCGGCATCGCGAGATTCTCTGACCTTTCGTTCGGCGTTCCGGGCGCTGCGGCTCACATGTACGGGAATTACAGTCTTCTAACAAATAAGATCGATTTGCATGGGCGGATGCGCGTTGATACGAAGATTTCGAAGACGACCACAGGCGTAAAGTCGTTGTTACTGAAGGCCATCGATCCATTATTCAAAAAGAAAAAGATCGGTGAAATTGTCCCGGTACACATCACTGGAACCTATGATCACCCCCAGTACGGCTTGGACCTGACGGAGCCGAACTCTTCGGGCAATTCGGCCAAATAGAGCGGCCGGCACACCCGTCGGCTCAGCAATCCGAAAGACACTAGGAGAATGCCTGAGGAGGCCAAATAAACGCCAGACACTACGCGATGTGGGGTATAGACATCGACACCGTGAACTCATACGGTGAACTATGGCTGTTCAAAGTGCCAGCGCGAAAACGTCCCCCGTTCGGATTCTCGTTGTGGACGACAGCGAACTTATGCGCCGTTCGCTGCGAACATTATTAGAACAACGCGAACAGTGGAGGGTATGCAGCGAAGCGGCCAATGGCAGAGAAGCTATAGAAAAGGCTCAGCAATCCTCGCCGGATGTGATCGTCCTCGATTTTCAGATGCCAGAAATGAATGGGTTAGACGCGGCGAGGGAAATCAGGCGACAGTCCCCTTGGATTCCGATTCTTATGGTAACGCTGCACATGTCTCCGCAGTTGGCACAGCAAGCCCAAACTGTTGGAATTCGTGGCGCCTGCGACAAGAACGATGTTGGTTGCGTAATCGACGCTGTCGATACTTTGTTACATCACGGTACTTACTACCGGAACTGGCACTAAAGCGAGGTGACTTCAGTCCTCGAGCACGCTAGTATTAGCCTCTTTCAGTTTGTATTTGAGCTTTTCCTTTGGGGAGAGATGGAGAGACTATTCTGGCGGACATATCCGATCTCTCAAACCTAGAGTCACTCTCCACGCGAGAGAAGGCCACGCGAGTGTATGGCCTTCTCCGGATGATTCTAGATGTGCCCGTAGAATCGCGGACAGAGAGGCTTTCGGAAATAACACGCGCGATTGAGCAACATCCTAGCCGCGACTCCATTCGTTCCACACTTCAGGATTTCTGGTCCCATCACTCCTATGTCCGCGTCATTTCGGAAGCAGGATTGCCGGACGAGGCTTTCCTGGTTGGCGAACTCCTGGCAAGAGCCGTCCGGCATCTGATACCGGTCGACGAAGTGGAGGGCGATCTTTATGTGCTGATGGATTCCTTGAACCTGAAGGAATCCGAC
>Ga0070731_10003085_pt1 | contig 15221 bp, 11 predicted proteins | sample Coa_R1_2_FD_66448 | JGI IMG/M metagenome (GOLD analysis project Ga0070731, IMG submission 66448) | Surface soil microbial communities from Centralia Pennsylvania, which are recovering from an underground coalmine fire - Coalmine... | ecosystem: Environmental > Terrestrial > Soil > Unclassified ...
TCCGGTAGCTCACCGTGTTGGGGTGGACGTGCAGTCGCCGGCCAGCCCGGGCTGGGCTCCCGTTCTCCCGGAAGTAGGCAGACAGCGTGGCCAGGTAATTGACGTCAGTCGACCGCCCCTCAGCGGCCAGGCCGCCCAGCACTTCGTCGGCGAACGATCGCAGGTCGCTGATCTCGGGTATCCGCAAGAGCAGCCGGTGAATGCCGAGGTCAGCAAAGGCCGAGATCGTCCGGGCTTGGCCCATCCGGCTGCCCGCGGCCAAGGCCCGCTGGGCCTCCACATAGGAGCGGGCGATCTCGCCCGCTCCGGCGCAAGGGTTGCCGATGCCGATACCAGTTACGGGGGGGCGCTGGCCCTTGTCGGCCAGGCAATCCCGAGCCAGCGCGCGGGCCTGCGCCACCGGCGCAGTGCCGTTGCCGTCGACCGGCACGATAGCCACCAGCTCCTCTGCCCGGTTGGCGACGATGGCGCCTGGAGCGTTCCGGGCTAGCAGCAGCTCCACCCCGGAAGGGTCAGATCCCGGCCGGTTCAGCGGAGCTTCAAAGGTCAGTACGCAGTACTGGCGAGTGGGATCAAGGCCGAGATGCCGGGCCCAGCGCTCCAGTTCGGGATTACTCCGGTCGCGGCTGAGCAGCAGGCCCTCGATCAGTTCCTGCCGCGCCCGGCCGACGGCCGCGGCCACTACCAGGTCCCGGCCTAGGACAAGGCCGCACACCATCGCGGCATGCTCGATGGCGAGCAGCCGCATGTCCTCAGTGAAGCCGGCGTCTGGGTTGCTTAGCGTCAGCAGGTATCCAGTCACATCCTCGCCGACGAGCACCGGTGCGATCACGATGATCTTGCCGCGCTGTGAGCCCGGCACCGTGAGGGCCCGGCGGTTACGGGCGGCGGCGGTCAGCAACGGTCGGAGCGCGGACTGCCCGGCGTGGCTCTGCAGCTGCCCAGTGATCTCGTCGAGTCCGGCCACCCGCGCGCACGCGAGCATCTCCAGGGCGGGGTCGACCACCGTGACACCAGAGCCAACGGCATCGGCGAGGACTGACACGATAGGTGCGAGCTCGGTGGTCTGCGAAGCGAGCGTCGATAGGTGGCTGCAGATCGCGACCAGCCTACGCAGCAGGAACGCCTCACCTGCGCTGGTGGATTCTCGCCCGGCGGACATCGTGCCAGCCCCAGGCGTCGGACCAGGCCCTTGAGCCGGCGGCCCGGGACCGGACATCGGCAGGCTGATGTCCTGCGTGGACGGGCCGGGCATTATCGCCCGCCTTGCCTCGTCAGGCTCGGATGGCCGCCCGCCAGGCTGACCTCAGCCAGGTGCAGTCCGTCGTCGAACTCCACCGAGGGGAACTGCTTCCACACATTGGCTTCGTGGAACGGCAGGATTCGGCGCGCGTCGCCGTCTACCGACGCCACGACCGAGTCGATCGTGTGCAGCCAGGTTGTCGGGCTGCCGGTGGACATGGCGATCGGCACCATGACGCCGTCGCCCGCCAGTCCCTCGACGTTCTCGTATTGGTACATGTTGTCGCCGGCGAAGATCCATCGGCCATCGGCGTCGTTGTCGATGACCGCGAACTGCGAGCCCGCCGTATGCGTACCGAAGGCCGGCTCGAGTCGGATGCCGCTGCACAGCGATGCCGCTCCCGGCACGAGCGTCGACAGGTTCTCGGCGGCCCGTCGGTCCAGTTCATCGGGCAGGTCGAGCTGGCAGGTGTTCAGCAGGAATCCGAACCGCGGCGGCAGCTTCTGGTTGGCGCGGAAGTTCGCGATCTCTTCTTCCTGGATGTAGACGTGCGCGTTGGGGAAATCGGGAACGCAGCCTGCGTGGTCGAAGTGATTGTGGGTGAGCACGACGGCATCGACGTCCTTGGCGCTGATGCCGGCCCGCTGCACAATCTCCCTGGGCGGCTGCCAGAAGGTCTCCCCGTACTTCTTGGCGAGCCGGTCGTGGGTCGCCAGGTCCCAGAATCCGGTGTCAACCAGCATGCACCGGTCCGCCGACCTGACCAGGCCGAGGCAGTAGGGCATGCGCCGGTGGCCCTGATTCGGCTGCGCCGCGAATAGATTGCTGGCCGGGAACCGGTCAACGTAGCCGTACTCGAGGATCCAGATCGAGTGGTCGCTCATGGCGCGGAGACAGTCAGCCCGAGGAAGCGCCTGGGATTGCTGACCAGCATCTGCCGGATATCCGGGACGGAGATGCCGAGATAGCTGAGTTGCTCGGCGAACATCCTGAGGCACTCCGGCTCGGGCGGTACCCAGCGCGAGAAGATGTCGGTGGTGAGCACGCTCTGCTGCGGGCCGATCGCCTCCAGCGCGACGTAGACATCGCGAATGGTGAGGTGTCCGTCCGGGTGTAGCAACGGCGCGTTACAGAACTCCACGAACGCGCCCAGCTGGGTGAATTCGGCGAGCTGGCTCGGCTTTTCGATGTAGTGCAGCGGATGGGTGATCAGCACCCGCACGCCCGCGCCGGCGCAGTACTCGGCGACGGACCGGCTCTCGTCGAGCCCGGCGTGCCCGGTGGCGACGCTGAGGTCGAGGGCCCGGCACGCGTCGAGCACGTCCCTGACCGCTCCCGTAAGCGCCCCGTTCCCATCGGTCAGGCTGATGGCGTTCTCCGAGGCGTAGGGCGGGAACGATGGCGCGGCGAGCGTCAGCCGGCCGGGAATGTAACCGCCACGAGCCACATCGGCGGCCGAGCCCCAGGTCGGCAGGAAGATCACCTTCGCGTCGTGGCTGGCCGCAAGCTCGACGACGGTTACTGACACCCCACCCGCCGGCGGGTTCAGCGTGATGCTGCCGTAGACGTCGAAGTCGATGTCGGTCAACGCGTCGCGGATCAGCCCGGCCCGGTCCATGGTCGGCCACAGATGCGACTTGAGCACCCAGCCGCGCAGTCCGTACGCGTGCGCCAGCCGGGCGACGTCGATGTCCGGACCGCGGTTGGCGAACCGGCGCGAGACGTCGGGCTGGCCATGCACGTGCAGGTCGATGCCGTCGCGCAGCAGCGCTCCGTAGTCGTCGGGCAGGGCAGCCGCCCAGGACGCATCGCGAGGGTGGGCATCGGGCGCCAGCGGGACTGAGTCGCTGTTCATCGATCAATAAATGTATGACCATCAGACATCTAGTGTCAACGCCCGGTCAGTCCCTCTGTCACGTCCGGCGATCCGCCCTGCTGACACCTGACCCGTCCGTCCGTATCCTGTCGTACCGTCTGATGATTTCGGGGATGCCTTCGGCATCGCAGGTATGTATGGATATGGATAGCCTCAGCTCAATCGAGGCAGTCAGGAACCCCGCGAAAGGCAAGCGATCATGACGACTGCGGTACTGGTGCACGGCGGCTGGCACAGCGCGTCGTGCTGGGACCTGGTTCGGGCCGAACTCACAGCCGACGGCATCCGGTCGGTGGCGCCTCAGCTCCCCATGACGTCGACCCTGGACGTAGACGCGGCGGTGGTCAGGGAAACTCTGGACAGCCTCGACGACGATGCCGTGGTCGTCGCTCATTCGTGGGGAGGCAGCCCGGTCACGCTGGGTGCGTCGGGCGCGCCGAACGTCCGGCACCTGATCTACCTGGCCGCCTTCATGATCGAAGCCGGGCGGCCGGCGCCTGTCGACATGCGCGAACTGCCGCCCATGGATGCCTTCCAGATCGGCCCAGAGGTTGCCGTTGTGAATCCCGAGTTCGCCTTCGGCGCCTTCTACCACGACTGTGATCCGCAGGTCGCCGCGGAGTGCACGGCTCAGCTCCGGCCGTTCGCGTGCGTCGGCTGGGACCTGGTCGAGACCTCGGTCGTCCCGGCCTGGAGCCTCTATCCGACGACGTACGTCGTCTGCGCGAAGGACCGGGGCGTCAACCCGGACGACCAGCGCGCTATGGCAGCCAAGGCAGGCGACGTCGTGGAACTCGACAGCAGCCACTCGCCGTTCCTTTCACGCCCCCGGGAAGTCGCCGATGTGATCGCCGAGCGCATCCGGCTGTACGCCGCCTAGTTTCGCGTAGAGGTCCACCTTCCCTCAGCCGAAGGAGAGCCATGACCCAGCAGCACACATACGCAGAGACCGCGATCGGCCCGGACATCCCGATCGTCGAGGCGCATCACCATATGTGGCCCACCGATCGGTACAACCGGGCCGACCTTGAGCGTGACATCAGCCAGGGCCACCGCGTCATCAAGACGGTCTTCATCGACTGCAGCGCCAATTACCGGACCAATGGTCCCGACCACCTCAAGCCGGTAGGCGAGACCGAGTGGGTGGTCTCCCAGCAGGGGCCCGACGGAATCTGCGCCGGCATCGTCGGTCACGCGGACATGTACCTCGGGTCCAAGGCAGGCGAGGTGCTAGACGCCCACCTCGAGGCGGGAGGCGGCTCGTTCAAGGGCATCCGGCACAACGTCGCGTGGGATCGCCACCCGGACACCAACAACGCGCTGCGCGGCGCGCCGGAGTTCGCCCTGCTGGACCCGACCTTCCAGGCCGCCACGGCTGAAGTGGCGAAGCGCGGCCTGGTGTTCGAGACCTGGCTCTACTTCAACCAGCTCGGCGACATGAAGAAGCTCGCGCAAGCGCAGCCGGACCTGCGCATCGTCCTCAACCATCTGGGCGGACCGGCCTGCAACGGGCCCTACGCCGCGGACCGGCCAGGCATGCTGGCCCACTGGCGGCGCAATATGGCAGACCTGGCTGAGGCGCCCAACGTCTACCTCAAGGTCGGCGGCATCGGCTACAAGTCGTTCGTCGAGCAGTCCGTTCTCGACGGGCCGCGGTCGTCGGAGTTCCTGGCCGGCTACTGGAAGCCTGAGATCACCTTCGCCATCGAGACCTTCGGCCCAGAGCGCAGCATGTTCGAGACCAACTACCCGGAGGACAGGCACCTGACCGACTTCGTGGTCTTGTGGAACACCTACAAGCGGATCGCGGCCGATTTCAGCGCCGACGAGCGGTCGTGGGTGTTCGAGATGGCGGCCAGATCGCTCTATAACATCTGATTCCCGGAGGGGACGCTCAGTGAGCAATCCGGCGACTGCGGTGTTTGTCCACGGCGGATGGCACGACGGGTGGAGCTGGCACCTTGTTCGCGACTTGCTGGACGCCAGGGGCGTCCCATCGGTCGCGCTGAACCTCCCGATGACGACGCTCGACCGCGACGCGGCAGTGCTGAGCGCCACGCTGGCCGATATCGAGGGCGACGCGATCGTCATCTCCCATTCCTGGGGCGGCAGCGTTGCCACGCTCGGCGCGATCGGCGCACCCAACGTACGGCACCTCATCTACATCGCCGCAGTCCTGACCGAGGCCGGCCATCCGACGCCGTCCTCGATGCCCGTCGAGGGGCGGGAGACGCTGCGACCTAAGGTCGTCATCGAGACGGACACGACGACCATTATTGACCGTGAGGTCAGCCTGGCGGCGTTCTACCACGACGTGGAGCCGTCGCTGGCCCGGCGAGCCGCTTCCCGGCTGCGGCCATTCCAGAAAACTGGCTATGCCATCATCGAGACCAACGCGGTCGCGGCGTGGCGGACGATCCCGACGACCTACGTGGTGTGCGCCGAGGATCGCATGATCCATCCCGATACCCAGCGTGAGATGGCGGCCGCAGCAGGCGCGACGGTCCTCGAGTGGCCCTCCAGCCACTCGCCGTTCCTCTCACATCCCGACCTCGTCGCCGACCTCGTGGCGCGGCGAGCGATGCTCGCGAGAGGCTGAGCGCCGCAGCGCGCGTCCCCGCCGGACTCGATCGCCGGATTGTGCAGGTTGATCACGCTTGACGGTGACTGCCTGCAGGACTAACGTGCGTTTCAAGTTGTAGGACAAACAGTCAGTCGCACAGTTGACGAACCCTCGGCGGGGTTAGCGTCGACTCCGACTTAAGGGACCCCATGGGGGAATCTTTATGCATCGACTTCACGCTGTTGTGCGGCATTCCTGGTGGACATCCTCTGATACCGGCCGTCGTACGGGCCGGCCCCGGCTCCGTGTGGTTGCCGTAGCGGCTGCCGCGCTGGCACTATCGTCACTCTCTGCGTGCTCGTCCGCGGTAACAAGCAGCGGCTCATCCGCATCGACGACCCCGGCAGCGTCCTCGTCGGCGCCCTCATCGGCGGCGACGAGCACCGGTGCCACAACCACTGTCGGCATCAGCGCGGTGCCAGCGGGCGCCCAGGCGGACTACGCGCATTACGGCCTGTACGCGAAGCTCTACCCGAACGCCTACCAGAGCTTCACGCCCCCGAGCGGGAAGGTGCAGTACTGCGAGAGCACGTTCTACCTCGGCAATACCTACCAGCAGGGCGAGGTCAGCGCGTACAAGCAGATGGTGAGTCAGCTGGCAGCGGCCGGAACGGCCAAGAGCAACTTCATCGTCGAGAACTCCAACAACAACACTGGTACTCAGGTGTCGCAATTCCAGAGCGAGATCCAGAGCGGCTGCAACGTGATCTTCCTGGACGCCGGCTCAGTGACCGCCCTCTGCCCGCTTTTCACGACAGCACTACAGAAGAACGTCGTGGTGGTCTCGCTCGACCCGGTGTTCTGCAACAACGCCATCACGGTTTCGTTCGACGTTTACCAGAACTCCTACGAGCTAGCAGCCCACCTCTACCAGGCGATGAACTACCAGGGCAATCTGCTGTATATCACTGGGGTGCCGGGCGTCGCCGACGCCGCGACGGCGACCGCGGCCGCGAACGCCGCGATGGCCGGACACTCCGGTCTCAAGATCGTCGGCAACTACACCGGTGAGTGGACGGCCTCGGTCGCCCAGCAGGCCACGGCGCAGTGGCTGAGCAGCCACCCCGGCGTGAAGGTCGACGGGATCATCGACGAGGGCGCGATGGGCATCGCCGCCGAGACGGCACTGCAGCAGGCCGGACGCCCGCTGGCGAAGGTCTCGCTGCAGGAGGGCGACTGCCAGGAGCTGGCCTTCCAGAAGCAGAATCCCTCGCTGGTCCCCTTCATGACCGATCAGGCCCCCGCGCCGGGCGCTTACGCGACCATGGATGTCGCCCTGCGGCTACTCGCCGGGGAGCAGCCCGCCCTCGACACGATCCTGTACCCGATTCCCGGCCCGACAGCCGCGACATTCAACCAGTGGTACACGTCCTCGATGACGACGAGCAGTTCGTGTTTCGCGTCGCCGAAGCCGGCCCTCCCGGCGATCGCGAGCTACCTCGGCCAGTTCTTCACCGGCGGCCAGTCGGTGACGAGCTTCCCCGAGCCATCATGATCGAAGTATGACCGATTCAAGCCCAGTCGCTACCACTGACGGGCCGCCCGAGCAAGCCCGGGCGGCCCGTCAGCCGGACGGCAGGGCCGCGAACAACGTCACCGCCTTTGTCGCGGCCAACTTTACGAGAGCGCTGCCGTACATCCTGGTGCCAGTCCTGTACATCCTGTCCCTCATTTTCATCCCAGGGTATTTCAGCAAGCTGAGCATCATCTCCTTGCTGGTGCTGGCCAGCCTGCTCGGCATGGCGTCCCTCGGGCAGACCATGACCATCATCGCCGGCGGAATTGACCTCTCGATTCCGTCGGTGATAGGGCTGTCCGATATCATCGTGACGCAGTTGTACTACAAGCACTGGTCGCTGCCCCTTATCTTCCTCGCGATCGCAGGCCTGGCGATCGTCATTGGGACCATCAGCGCCGTGTCGTCCGTGGTCCTGCACGTTCATTCCCTGATCACGAGCTTCGGCATGAGCCTGGTAGTGTCCGGGGTGGCGCTGGAAATGAGCAACGGCGCCGTCAACGGGGCGGTGCCCGGATGGTTGACGAGCAGCGTCTCTGCTATCGGTCATACTGGGCCGATCCCGATTCCGGCCATCATTATCGTATGGGCTGTAGCCTCGGTGCTAGCGGTGGCCTTCCTGAACCTGACCCGGGTAGGAAGGGAAACCTATGCGCTCGGCGCGAATTCCGTTGCGGCGCGGCTAGCCATCGTTCGGTCGACCTGGACCCTGGTCGTGGTGTTCTCGATATCCGCGCTTTGCGCCGCCATGGTCGGAGTATTTTTCGCTGGTTATAGCGGCATCCCCGACCCGACCGTCGGGGAGCCGTATTTCTTCCTGACGATCACCGCGGTCCTGATCGGGGGCACCTCGCTGCTCGGCGGCCGCGGCGGATATCAGCGGACCGTCATGGGCGCGCTGATCGTCGCCGAGCTGACCACGCTGCTCGTCGGCGTTGGCTTCAATGCCTCGTTCCAGGAACTGGCGCTAGGCATCCTCGTCATCGCGCTAACCAGTACCTATGGCCGGGAGCTCAAGGTTGCCGCGAAGATCTGAGCGAATCGGGCTCACAGCAGGGGGCACAGGGACAGTGAGTTCCGTCGACGAAGCGAATGGCCTCGTCGTCGTGGGTCTGTCGCGGTCGTTCGGCGAGACGCGAGCGCTGAACTCGGCCAGCCTGCGTGTCCGCCCCGGTGAGATTCATTCCCTGGTGGGCGAGAATGGCTCTGGCAAGAGCACCCTGATCAAGATCCTTAGTGGCGTTCTGCGGCCAGACTCGGGCACGCTGACCTGGGAAGGCAACATCCTACAGTTCGGCAGCCCGCGTAGCGCCCAGGGCATGAGCATCGCCACGGTCTTCCAGGAGACACTGATCGTGCCGGAGATGACCGTGCGCGAAAACATCTATCTGGGGACTGACCGGCTCTTCAGGTACGGGCACCGCAAAGGGGAGGAACGTGCCGGCGCCCGGCAGGCACTCACCGATCTCGGCCTGGAAGGGCTCGACCTGGACCGGCCAATGTGGACACTCTCGCTGGCCGAGCGGCAGCTGACCACGGTAGCCCGGGCGATGATCCGCCCTTGGCGCCTGCTCATCCTCGATGAGGCGACCTCGGCGCTGGATGCCCAGCAGCGGGACCGCTTGTTCGACTACCTCCGGCTGGCCCGGTCACAGGGGAAGTCGGTGCTGTTCACCTCGCATCGGATGGACGAGGTGCTCGGGGTGGCGGACTGGATCACCGTCCTTCGGCAGGGCGCGACCGTGGTTACCATGCCCGCGAGCGAAGCCTCGCGCAGCGGCATTCTCGGTCACATGTCCGGACGCGCTGAAGTGGGCGACATGGACGGCGCTGTCGCCGGCGGTGCCGCCGGCGACGAGACGGGACCGCGCGTGGGCGGTGAAAGGAGGCACCCAGCGCCGGGCCCGCCGATCCTGCGGGTCGAGGAACTCACCCTGCGTGCCGCGTCTAAGCCCATCTCGCTGGAAGTCAGGTCAGGAGAGATACTAGGTCTGGCCGGGCTGGAGGGCCAGGGCCAGGTCGAGTTCGTGGAGTGCCTCTGCGGGCTCCGGCGGCCGACGGCCGGTCAGATGCTGGCGCTAGGGGATGGCGGCGGGTCCCGTACCGTCCGTGGCTACCGGGGCGCTAACCGGCTGGGCATCAGGTATGTGCCGCGCGACCGTCGCCACGAGGGCCTGTTCGGCCCGATTTCGGTGTTCGACAACTTCGCGGTCACATTGTGGAGCGACCTCAATCGGCTAGGCCTGCTGAGACGGCGGCAGGCCTGGACGATATTTGAGGACTTCGCTGAGTCGTCGCGGCTGGTCAGTGCGTCGCCCAGGCGTCCTATCAGCATCCTCAGCGGAGGTAACCAGCAGAAGGTCCTGCTGGGACGCTGGATCGCGATGCGCCCCCGCGTGCTGGTCGTGAACGACCCGCTCCGCGGTGTTGACCACAACACCAAAGAAGAGCTGTATAAACTGTTCCGCCGGCTGGCCGCTGACGGAGTGGCGATCATCTTCCTCTCGACCGAAATCGTCGAACTGCTCACGCTCACCGATCAGATCGCGGTGTTTCATGAAGGAAGTCTCGTAGCAATGCTGCCAACCGAGATGTCATCGGATACTGACGTCGTGGCCGCGATGTTCGGCGACGACCGGCACCACGCCGGTGCCGATGGCTAGCGTCGCTGACCGGGTGCAGCCGACCGCACCGCTCATGCCGGCGGCGCGGCAGGTCCTGCGGCGGAACAGCTATGCGACGGTTCCGCTCGTCCTGCTCATCGTGCTGTTCGTCGTGAACGCGGCGGTTCAGCCGCAATTCCTTGCCGAGCAGAGCTGGGCGACTTCCATGTCGGTGCTGTGCCCGACGGTGCTCACCGCGATGGCGATGACACTACCAGTCTTGTCGGGCAATGGCGGACTCGACCTTTCGGTCGGCCCGCTGGCCGGATTCATGACCGTGCTGATCTCGACGATACTGGTGCCAGCGGGAATCACCACGCCAGTGCTGGTCATTCCGATCGTCGTCGTGTTCGGATTGCTGTCCGGCGCCATTATCGGGCTGCTGGTCGCTTATGTTCGGCTGCCTGCCATCATCGCCACGCTGGGCATGTATCTGTTTTACCAGGGGCTGGGCACAGAGGTACTGCCACAGGCCGGCGGAAGTGTCCCGGTCTGGGTTGTCAAGCTCAATGGCTCCTTCGGCCCGATTCCGGCCGTCTGGGTCGTATTCGCCGTTATCGCGCTCGTGTGGACACTCGTGTCGCGGGGCTCCTACATGCGCAACTTGCTGGCCGTCGGCGGCGATGAGCGAGCCGCCTTTACCGCTGGCGTGAACGTAGCGAGGCTGCGGCTGATCACCTACATGATCGGAGGAATACTCGCGTGCCTCGGCGGCCTGATGCTTACGGGCCTCATTCAGTCCGGGGACGGTACGGTCGGCTCGCCTTATACGATCAGCGCCCTCACGGCGGTAGCACTCGGCGGAATCAGCCTCGCCGGCGGCCGGGGCGGCCTGCTCGGCGCCGCGCTCGGCGGAGGGGTGCTGTTCCTGATCCAGGAACTGCTGACCGACGCGCACGTCTCGGTCTACGCGGTCGGTATCGTCGACGGCATCATCTTGATCCTGGCCCTGGCCCTCAACGGCACCGTCGAGCATCTGCGTCGGCGGGCGACTGCCTCGCGGAGCGGATGAGCCAGATGGACACTGGCCAGACGCGGGTGGCCGAGCTGTTCTCACTGTCCGGGAAGGTAGCGCTGGTGACGGGCTCCCGTGCGGGGCTTGGCCGGGCGATGGCGACCGGACTCGCCCAGGCTGGCGCGGAGGTTGTGCTGCACGGCCATCATGACGATCTCGGCGAGACGGAGGCGCAGATCACCCGGGCAGGCGGGAAGTCACGCCGATGGATTGCTGATCTCTTGGAAATCGACGCGCTCGGCGCGCGCATCGATGACTTGCTGGAGCAGACGCAGGTCGACATCCTCGTCAACAACGCGGCGACGTTCATCAGGCAGTCCGCTCTCGAACTGAGCTTCGAGCGGTGGCGTGAGGTCCAGACGGTGAATCTGGACGCGGTTTGGCTGCTCTGCCAGCGCTTCGGCGCGCGGATGGTCGAGCGCGGCTCCGGCAAGATCATCAACATCGGATCGCTGATTTCGCTCCAGGGCGGGGTGAACCGAAGTGCCTACTCGGCTTCCAAGCACGCCATCACGGGCATTACCAAAGCGCTGTCGAATGAGTGGGCCGGCCACGGCGTGCAGGTCAACACCCTCCTGCCTGGCTACTTCAGAACCGGGCGCGAGAGCCCGGCCTACACCGACCCTGTGGTGCAGGCGCGTATCCCCGCGGGCCGCTTCGGCGAGCCGGAGGACATCGTCGGGGGCCTTGTCTTCCTCGCCTCTCGGGCGGCGGACTACGTCACCGGACACCAGCTGATCATCGACGGGGGATGGTACGCGCGCTAGCCGGGATCCCTCCGCGCGCTTGACCCAGGCCAGCCGCGCACGGCAGACTAAACGTATAATCGTCAGACAATCAGTCAGGCTACAGGTACGTGCCGACCGGGCGGGCCGCGGCTTCTGGCGCTGGCGGGTGTGAAGTCCGAGTGCGCGAAGGCGGACGCTCGTGGTGAAGGCAGGCGGTGCGGTGCAGACAAGCGATCAGATTGCCGAGATGCTCCATGCGTACGGCGTGAGTCATTTCTTCTTCGTCCCCGTCATCCTGCCGGAGACGATCAAGAGGATGAGCCGGCGGGGCATCCTGCCAGTCATGACGCACGGCGAGAAGGCGGCCGCCTACATGGCCGATGGCTACGCGCGGATCAGCGGCAAGGTCGGAATATGCGGCGCGCAGGCGATCGGGTCGACGAACCTCGCGGCAGGGCTGCGCGACGCCTACATGGCCAGGACGCCAATCGTGGCCCTCTCCGGCGAGCCTAATGCGCAGACCTCCTATCGCAATCTCTACCAAGACGTGGACGACCACGGCGCCTTCGAGGGCGTGACGAAGTGGAACGCGCACGTGCCCGGCCCGGCCCGCTTCCCTGACCTGCTGCGGCAGGCGTTCCGCTCGGCCAGCTCCGGTGTGCCGCGGCCGGTGCATCTCGGCCTGGTCGGACGGACCGGCAACCCGGGCGACTCACCGGCCGAGGGCGTCACCCGCGCCGAACCGCGATACGGCACATCGCCGAGCGACCGCCCGATGGCCGCGGAGTCGTCGGTCGCCACTGCGGTGGCCCTTCTCTCCGGAGCCAGGCGGCCGGTCATCCTGGCCGGAAACGGCGTGGCCCGCTCGGGTGCGGCGCGCGAGCTGGTCGCCCTGGCCGAGCAGCTCAGGATCCCCGTCGTCATGACGCTGAACGGCCTGGCCACGATGGGCTTTGACCATCCGCTCTACGGCGGCGTCGTCGGTGAGTACGGGGCAGATTTCGCCAACGCGATCCTGCTGCGCGCCGATGTCGTGCTGGTCGCAGGCTCCTCGCTGGGCAGCATGACCACCAGGAGCTGGAGCCTCATCCCGGCCGACGCGCAGATCATCCAGGTGGACATCGATGGCGCCGAGATCGGCCGGAATTTTGAGTGCGCGGTACCGATGGTCGGTGACGTTGGCGCGGTCATCGCGCAGCTGACCGCCGCGGCGAGCCGCCAGGGGCCGGCGGAGTGGGTTACGGAGATAGCGGACCTCCGAGTCGGCTGGCGGGCCGCGGTACGGGAGAGCGAGACGTCGGACGTCGTGCCCATTCGGCCCGAACGCCTGTTCAGCATGATCAGCGACGAGCTGGCGGCTGACGCGATCATGGTCGGTGATACCGGCCACACCGCCGCCTGGACCGCGCGCCACATCCGGCTCACCGGCCGGCAGTCCATCGTCCGCGCGGCCGGCTCGCTGGGCTGGGGCCTGCCTGCCTCGCTGGGCGTGAAGTGCGCATGTCCCGATCGCGAGGTCATCTGCGTGACCGGGGACGCCGGGTTCTTCTACCACATCAGCGAGCTGGAGACCGCCAGGCGGTACGGGCTGAAGGTGATCGTGGTGGTCAACAACAACACGTCGATGAACCAGGAAGCTTTCTTCTGGGATGAGGGCGCGGCCGACCAGGAGAAGAACTGGCAGTTCCACGACGCTGACCTGGCCGAAATCGCGCGGGGCTTCGGCTGCCACGGGGCGCGTGTCGACAATCCCGCTGATTTCGCGACAGCATGGGATAAGGCCCGGGCATCCGAGCTGCCGGCGGTGATCGACGTTCGGACCGACATCGCGGTCGCCGCGCCGCAGAGCTTCGGCCCGGCACTGTAGGGAGTGACGATGACGGACACGGCGGCCGGAGCGGGTGTGCTGTCGGGCATCAAGGTGGTCGATTTCGGCCATTTCGTGGCCGGGCCGCTGACAGCCGTGATGCTGGCGGATCAGGGCGCCGAGGTCGTGCACGTGGACCGCCCGGGCGCTGAGCTTGCTGAAGCGGACGCATTCCTGAACCGGGGCAAGCGCCGGATCACGCTCGACCTGAAGGATCCGGCGGATGCGGAGATCGCCGCCCGCCTCGCGGCGGGCGCGGACGTCGTCATCGAGAACTTCCGGCCCGGGGTCATGGACCGCCTCGGGCTCGGCTGGCCGCAGCTCGCGGCGGTGGCGCCGCAGCTCATCTACTGCGCGATGCCTGGCTTCGGTCGCGACGATCCGCGCGCGTCGGTCCCCGGCTGGGAGGGCATCGTGGCCGCCGCTACCGCGAACTGCTCCATCCGGGTCGGCCAGGAGCCGGATGGCTGGGACACCAGCAGGCCGACCTACAGCGCGGTCCCCCTGGCCTCGAACTTCGCCGCGTTCCTGGCCGCCACCGCCATCGTCGCGGCGCTGACGTTCCGGCATCGCACCGGCCGGGGTCAGCTGATCGAGGTGCCGCTCTTCCATGCAATGTTCGAGCTGATCGGCAAGGCGGGCTCCTTTGTGCAGGCCGACGGGCTGGCTCCGCCTAAGCCGCACAGCGGCAACGGGAGCGGCACGTACGAGTGCGCCGATGGCCGGTACGTCCGGCTCGATCCGATCGGCGGCAGCGCCCGGTTCCTGCGCTGGCTGCTGGACGCCGCGGGTACGGAGTCCTGGGCGGCGGACGGCCTGACCGACGGAGTGCGGCTGGCCCAGCATAAAGAACTGGAAGCGCAGCTGAAGGAACGGCTGCGGGGCATGTTCCTGACGCGCACGGCTGAGGAATGGGGAGAGCTGGCCGGCGATGCCGGCGTGCCACTGGCCTTCATCCGCACCTGCCGCGAGTGGATCCAGACGCCCCATGCCCGGGCCGCCGGACATGTCGTGTCCGTCGCCGATCCGCTGCTCGGCGAGACCTGGATGCCGGGCCTGCCGGTGCATGCGGCAGCCTCATCCGGCTGGAGTGCCCGGCCCCGCCACCTGCCGGACGCCGACCACGACGCGATCGTGGCGGAAGCCGGCCGGCCGGCCGCCGCTGCTGCTGCCGTCAGGCCAGCTGAGGGCATCACCGGAGCGTTCGAAGGGCTGCGGATCCTCGACCTCACGGAGATCCTCGCCGGCCCGAGCAGCGGGCGGATCCTGGGCGAGTACGGCGCGGACGTGGTCAAGGTCAACGCGCCGAACAGCACGGTGAGCGCGCACGGCATCGTCAACCGGGGCAAGCGGAGCATCCTGCTCAATGTCGAGGCGGAGCGCGGCCAGTCCGTCTTCTGGCAGCTTGCCGCGCGTAGCGACGTGATCATCCAGAACTATCCCGAGGGAACCGCGGACCGGTACGGGATCGGTTACCGGCATGTCAGAGCCCGCTTCCCGGACGCGGTCTACGTGTCGGTGACCTGCTATGGCGAGGGCGGGCTGTGGGGCGCTCGCCGCGGATACGAGACGCAGGGGCAAGCAGTCACCGGCATGATGGAGCGAGCCGGCGGTGATCACCACGTTCCCGAAGTGCTGGGACCGTACAACGTGGTCGACTTCGGCTCCGGCGTCATGGCGGCATTCGCGG
>Ga0070731_10003088_pt1 | contig 15215 bp, 6 predicted proteins | sample Coa_R1_2_FD_66448 | JGI IMG/M metagenome (GOLD analysis project Ga0070731, IMG submission 66448) | Surface soil microbial communities from Centralia Pennsylvania, which are recovering from an underground coalmine fire - Coalmine... | ecosystem: Environmental > Terrestrial > Soil > Unclassified ...
GGAGCGGTGTTGGGGTGATGTTATTCCGTTCTCAAACTTTTCGCCGGGTTTGCAACCGCTGCTTTTATCGCCTGGAAACTCACTGTTGCCAGCGAGATAAGCATGGATAGAAGCCCCGCCACAATAAATATCCACCACTGAATGCTGATGCGATATTCATAGTTCGATAACCATTTGAACATGGCAAACCAGGCAACCGGAGATGCAATGAGAATCGAAATGAGAACCAGTATGAGAAACTCCTTTGACAGCAATGAAGCGATGCTTAAAACGGAAGCACCCAAGACTTTTCTTACACCAATCTCTTTGATCCTGTTTTCTGCCATATAGGTTGCAAGACCAAATAAACCAAGGCATGAAATAAAAATGGTGAGTGATGCAAAAAGTCCGATGAGTGTGCCAATCCGCTTGGTGTCTGCAAATTTCTTCGCATATTCCTGGTCAATAAATTTATATTCGAACGGATATTCGGGGTTATATTTCTTAAATATTTTTTCCGCCGCCTGTAAATTTTGCGCAGTGCTTCTGTTGTGGTTGAATTTTATGTGAATCACATTAAACCATCCTTTACTCCCTTCAATAAACATCGGATCTAATGGACGATAAGGGGATTGAAGAATAAAATCTTTAATGACACCCACTATGTGCCAGTTGTTACCATCTGTTTTTAGAATTTGTCCGACGGGGTTTTTTAATTTCATGTGCTTAACTGCAGATTCATTGACCAAACACGCCAGTGAATCCGATGGATAATCCTTCAAGTCGATATCTCGTCCTTCTAATAAAGTGAAGCCTGCGGTTTTTACAAGATCTTCATCTTCACAAAAACGATTGAAGATCGTTTTATCATTTAAATCCTTTCCGGTCCATTCCATTCCCCATGTATTACTCCACCCTTCTGTGAGCGGCGCACTTGTTTTACTAACGGATACTGCTGTGCCGCCGCTTAATAATTCCTGTTTGATGAGTTTATAATTCTTTTCAATGTCGCCGGTAATGAAATGATAAATAAGATTATCTTTTGCATAACCAACCTGTCTTTCCTGACCGTAATTTATCTGACGCTCGACAATGATCGTGCAAATAATAAGAATGATAGCAAAAGTAAATTGCACCACCACTAAAACTTTTCGAGGATTGATGGCTGCATGAGCCGCTTTGAATGTGCCTTTTAAAACCTTTACCGGTTGAAAGGAAGACAAATAAAAAGCAGGATAGCTTCCCGCAAGCATACCGGTGAATAAAACAAACGATATAGCTGCAATCCAAAAATAAATATTATTGTAGCCAACATGCAGTTCTTTCTCGATGAGTGTATTGAAAGCTGGCAGACAAAGTTGAACAATACCAAGCGCAATTATACCGGCAATAAAGGCAAGCAAACCAGATTCGCAGATGAACTGACCAATCAGTGATTGTTTTTGGGCTCCTACAACTTTCCGTATACCCACTTCTTTTGCGCGTTTTTCACTTCGCGCTGTAGAAAGGTTCATGAAGTTGATACATGCAATCAATAAGATAAAAGCAGCGATGATGCCAAACATTCTTACGGTTTCTATTTCTCCACCAACAACTTTTCCTTTTTCAAAGTCTGTATACAGGTGCCACATTCTTGCCGGGTGAAGAAATATTTCTATTTTTTCTTTGCCATCAAGATGTTTAATGATTACATTTTTTATTTTTTCATTCACATTTGCCAGGGTTGCATTCGATTTCAACTGGACAAAAGTTTGTGTGGAGTTATTATCCCAGTTACTGTCGCTCCACCCTCTTTTATCCATATAACTCCATGGCAGCAAGTAGTCAAATTTAAATCTTGTATTGTTGGGCAAATCTTTCATTACTGCTTTGACCGTAAAATTATCCCGGTTGTCCAGCTTAATGGTTTTACCCATCGGATCTTCGTTGCCAAATAATCTTTTGGCAAAGGATTCGGTAAGTGTGATGGAATAAATACCACTTAATGCGGAGTTCACATTTCCCGCTTCCAGCGGGAAACTGAACATCGTTAAAAAAGCAGGATCAACGCAGGTTCCTTCAGCAGTAAGATGTTTTTCTCCAAGGGTGAACAGAAAACTATTTCCCCAATTTACACGCGTGGTGTTTTCTATCTCGGGATAATCTTGTTTTAAAGTAGGGGCCAATATCTTTGGTGTGGTATTCCAACTATGCAGATCTGCATCAAATACTTCCCGGTCGTAAGCTTCATACAAAACGTCTTTATTCTTATGAAAAAGATCATAACTCATTTCATTTTGTATAACCAATAAAATAGCAATAGCGCTTGCCATACCAATTGCCAATCCAAAAATATTGATAATAGAAAAACCTTTGCTGCGCCACAAGTTTCTCAAAGCAATTTTGAAGAAGTTTTTTATCATACAGTGTGATTAATATCTTATTGCTGCGCAATAAGGTCGGCAGACACAATAATAATGTTGCGTGAGCGATAAAGTTTTTTTGCTTTTTGCAATTCCCCCCAGAGACACAACGGAGCTAAGACAAACCCCGTTATGATTCGACTTTTGGCGCTTCGGTCCCCGGCCAGCTGTCGGTCAAGGCAATCCTTCATATATCGTGCGACGCAAGGATGGCAAATAATGTTACAAAAGATGGAGGCGAAAATTCTTGTCGCCGAACCTAAAAGCGGAGACTCATTGAAAGATTTCTTGTCCTTATTCCAGTCCTCTTTCCTTATCCTGATAGAGGAGGACGGTGATTTATTCATTTAATAAGGGTTTTATCCGCTAATTCGTCATTTGGGTGCGATTCCTGGGCATATATCTGCGTTGCCTATTTATGGAAAGATATTTTTATTATGCAGGAATGAAGGCGGTAGAAAATCCATATGTAAATGATTATCCATTACTTAGTTGATATTGCAATTACAAAAATCCCATGGTTGGGGTTATTCTGTTCTCAAACTTTTCACCGGGTTTGCCACTGCCGCTTTTATTGCCTGGGCGCTGACAGTTATCAATGCAATTAAAACGGCGGCGCATGCGGCCAGCGCAAACAACCACCACTCGATGGTTACCCGATAGGCAAATCCCTCCAACCATTTTTGCATAATATAATATCCCGTGGGAATTGCGATAATGGTTCCAAGCAAAACAGGTTTAAGCAGATCTTTAGATAATAAAATGACAATGTTTTCAACGGATGATCCGAGTACTTTTCTTATGCCAATTTCTTTTGATTTTTTCATGGCAGTATAGGATGCTAATCCAAATAATCCCAGGCATGCAATGAAAATGGCGATGACAGAAAAAATACTTAAGATGGATTGTTGTCTTTCTTCCGATTTATATTGCTGGTTAAATTGCTCGTCCAAAAAATTATATTCAAATGGATATGCCGGCGCGAGGCTCGCGTAAATATTTTTCATTCTGTTGATGGTCGACGCCAGATTTCCGGATTTTATCCGGACCAGCGCCAGACGCCTGTCGTCGTTTGTTGAAATAACAAACGGCTGTATCGGATCTTTCAACGATGAAAAGTGAAAATCTTCCACAACACCAACAATGCTTCTACGCAAGCTGTCTCTCATTGTATTAATTATCCATTTGCCAATAGCCTCCTGTGGCGTGTAGCCAAGCTTTTTTGCTGTTGTTCGGTTAACAAGAACTGCATGCAATGAGTCGGTTGGATATTGGGATGAAAAATCCCTTCCGGCAATGATTTTTAATCCCAGGGTTTTTGCAAATTCAAAATCCGCGAATTCGGTACTGAACATTGCATTCTCATTAGGTTTTGCTTCCGATTTAAACGAATAAATGTCATGAAAGCCGCCTGGTTCACCAGACATCAATGATACATTCAGCACAGCAGGATCATTTTCCAATTGATGCTTAAAAAGTATCTTCTTTTCCGAGATATCATTATTATCGAGCCTGATGATAACCGCATGCTCCTTGTTAAAACCGAGATCAATATTCTGTACATAGTGCATCTGCATTAAAATAACTGCGATGCTGATAATAAGCAATACGGATATACTGAATTGAAAAACCACCAGTGTCTTTCTGAAAAGTACTCCACGTTTTCCAACTTTCAATTTGCCTTTTAATGAGTCAATTGGAGAAAATGAAGAAAGCAATAATGCCGGATAACTTCCCGCGAGTATTCCTACAACAAGAATTACTCCAGCAATAAAAATATAAACCAAAGGATTAGTCCAGTAAGCGGGCATTTCGTACCCTAATAAATTGGTATAAGCAGGCATCAGCAGTTGCAATAATCCTAAAGCCAGCATTGATGAAAATATAGCGAATAAAAATGCCTCGCTAATAAATTGGGCGACGAGTTGTTTTCGTAATGCACCCAACACCTTTCGCAATCCAACTTCTTTGGAACGGTCGGCTGCGCGTGCCGTTGCCAGGTTCATAAAATTGATGCAGGCAATGATCAGTATCAATATTGCAATAGACATAAAAATATATATCACCCTTGTACTTCCGTGTCTCACATTATCAAACGCCGGCTTTTGAAAATAAATGTCTTTTAACGGATGCATTGTTAAGTCCATGGAAAAGCCTTGTGTTTTATAGAAAGCTCCCAGATATTTATCCATGAATTTGGGAAACCTGCTGATCAGTTTTTTTGGATCGGTATTGGGGTTTAGCTGCACATAAACAAACAACATGTTATTTGGAAACTGATTGAACCAGGGTCTGTCCTTATAATAAGAAATTGGGGCAACCATATCAAAATACAAATGAGAATTTGCCGGCACATCTCGTGCAACACCGGTCACTTTTAGTTTCAGCGTTTTATTCCATTCGATAACTTTTCCGATCGGGTCCTGATTGCCAAAATATTTCTTTGCTGTTGTTTCTGTAAGCACAAGGCTCAGAGGATCCTTTAAAACAGTAGCCGGGTTCCCCTTGATCAACGGGAAACTAAAGAACTCAAAAAAATTTTCATCGACCAGATAAATATTTTTTTCATTGAATCCAATGTTATTATATGTAATCAGGTCATTGTCGGGCATCACCCTCACCGCTTTTTCAATGGCGTCGGGATAATCATTGAGCAAGGCCGTTGAATAGGCCGGCGATAAATAGGCCACTTCTTCTTTACCGGCCCCATTAAGGTCTCCAACTCGCATCACCCGATAGATGTCTTTTCCATTTTTATGAAAATTATCATAACTCAGCTCATGAGCGATGAAAAGAAATATCATCAGGCAGCACGTAATGCCAACAGTCAATCCTAAAATATTGATCAGAGAAAAAATTTTTTGTTTCTTTAATCTTCTAAAAACGAAAAGGAAATAATTTTTGATCATATTATTGCATTTAAAATTTCTTCATTATAAATCATCCATTATTAATTATCGATCGCCTTTTTGTTGCGCAGCTGCATAGCCACTTTAAAGGATCGGTGTATGGAAAATGTATGCTCTTGAACAACTATTCAACAAGGTATATGATTCTCAAGTAAATGTTGCGTGGATCGCATTATGTTTCCGGCATATTCGGCCGGGCTACCCGAAACGTTCCTCATTATCATATATTTCACCTCATCCTCTAGCCCCTCGACCGGCTAAGAGAAGGAGGGTGTACTCGAACACCTACCCTTTTTTTCTTACTCATCATCTATAGAGCAATCGCCTGCTTTCGGATTAATCATTCGCTTCGCAAACTCCTCACCGGATTTGCAACAGCGGCTTTCAAAGCCTGGTAACTGATGGTTGTTAAAGTGATGAAAATGATTGAAGCCCCTGCAACGATAAATATGGTTGCGCTGATGTTGATGCGATATGCAAAACTTTGCAACCATTTATTCATTGCCCACCAGGATAGCGGAAATGCTATTAATATCGCGATTAATACGAGAATCAAAAAATCCTTTGAAAGCATTAAAAAGATATTGCTCACGGATGCGCCAATAATTTTTCTGATACCGATCTCTTTTTGCCTTCTTTGTGCAGTGAAGGCAGCAAGACCAAATAGCCCGAGACAGGAAATAACAATAGCGAGTCCGGCGAAATATCTTGATAAAACCGACACCCGGCTTTCTGCAGCATATTGCTTTTGATAAGCATCATCCAAAAAATTAAATTCAAAAGGAAATCCAGGATTATATTTTTCGTAAGCATCTTCGATGCGGGTAATAGTTTCTTTCTCTCCGTTACTGGCAATCTTGATCATAATTTTATCTGCCCAGCTGCCATTCTCCAAGCCAATATAAACCGGCACTACAGGCTGATGCAACGATTCAAAATGAAAATCTTTTACAATGCCGATTATTTGCACCGGTCTGCCAAACCACTTTACTGTTTTGCCGATTGGGTTTTTCAAACCCATTGTTCTAATGGCAGTTTCATTGAAAATTATAGCTGCTGAATCGCTGGCAAAGCTTTTAGAATAACTTCTTCCTTCTGCCATTTGCATACCCATTGTTTCAATAAAATTGTATCCGGCGTTCACACCCTCAAAATAATAATTTTCATTTGGGTTTCTTCCAGGCCAATCAACCATATCTCCTCCAAAATTTCTTCCAACCATGTCGTGCGCAGTATTTGAAGCATTAATAACTCCCGGGATTTTCTTTAATCCGTCAATAAAGCTCTGTTCGTCGGTCAATACTTTCCCTTCCGCATTAAAGCGAATTATATTGTCTTTATTGTAACCCAGGTTTACTGATTGTATAAGTGAAATTTGTTTGTAAACAATAAGCACAGCAACGATCAAAGTAACAGTGATTGCAAATTGAAATACGACCAATCCTTTTCTTGCCCACACTTCGCCGATCGAAGCGCTGAGCTTATTTTTTAGGATAGAGATCGGGCTAAAGCCGGAGAGATATAATGCAGGATAACTACCGGAAATTATGCCCGTGAATAATGTGATACCCAAAACACCAAACAAAAATTCTGGATCAAACCGAATTGACAGGTGTTTATCCGTCAGCCGGTTGAATTCCGGCAATAAAATGAGCGCAATGATCAATGCAAAAATCATTGAGATAAAAGTGAGCAAAACAGACTCACTCAGAAATTGAAATATAAGTTGTTTGCGATTAGCTCCTACCACTTTTTTAATCCCGACTTCTTTTAATCTGCGTGAAGCTTTTGCCGTAGAGAGGTTCATAAAATTTATGCAGGCGATAGCAAGAATAAAAATAGCGATGATTGAAAATAATCTTACATACTCGCCTCTTCCGCCAGTTCTTGCGCCATGGGTAAAAGTGTTTTGTAAATATGCACTTGTGAACGGAATTGCAGTAATTTTTCGGAATGTATCGTTGGCATTGCGCGTGATGATATCATACACTCTTTTATTGAAAGAATTGATATCAGTCCCTTTTTTTAGAAAAACATAATTATGCGGGCCGCCGTTGTACCAGGTTCTTACCCAATTTTGAATACTTCCATAATATTCAAAGGATAAAACAAAATCAAACTGCTCAGAAGAATTGTGCGGTTGATCTTCAAAAATTCCTGAAATAAAAAAAGTGGTATCCTGTTGGAAACGAACTGCCTTGCCGACAATATTTTCTGTTGTGCCGAACAATTTATTTGCAAGGTTTTCAGAAATTACAATCGAGCTTTTGTCCCTCAGCACATCGTCTTTATTTCCTTTGATAAGATGAAAAGCAAAAATGTTAAAATAATCTTTGCCGACATATTGACCAACTGCTTTAATATTTTTTTCTCCGACAGTAAGAGTAAATTTTTGAAACCAGTTTGCCGGTGCAATGCTTGCGGCATATTCCACTTCGGGCATTTGCGCTTTAACCGTTTCGGCAAGCAAGCCCGATGATTCATCTGAAATACTTGCATGACCAGGATAATTTCTTACTTCCATCAACTGGTACATCTGATCGCTGTTTGCAAAAAATTTATCAAAGCTCAATTCATCTGTCACCCACAAATAAATTAATAATGCGCAGGCAATGCCCGTTGCCAAACCTATTAAATTAAGCAAAGTGAATTGGCGGTCTCTGATCATATTTCGCCACGCGATCTTGAAATAGTTTTTTAGCATAAAATGAATTTTGCAGTTCGTGATTTTGGATTGGTTTCAGATTTTATTAATCTTTACTCTTTATTTTAATTTTTTGTACATGACATGTTCTCTTATCTCATCTTCGATGTGTCGTTCATAAGTACGCGAACAAACCCATTCTGCCGTGGAAATCACTTATGAAAAACCCTTAGCCTTTCATCTTGTAATCATTCGCTGCACTGAAGCCGGTGGAACAAAGACCGTGCATTCCCTCATTACTTATGCATCGCAATTGCGGGCGAAGTCATTGGCTTCTTATACTTTCTCTTTACGATTTATTTATTATCAATTCCCAATCATTACCATAGTCTTCTATCCCAGGAAAAAAACCGGTGTTTCATAATTTTAATGTCGTTATAATGCCCCTCAAATCAGACCGGCATACCTGTCGGTAGGTCAAAACTCCGCCAAATGACGAATCCTCGACCATTGAGTATCTTTTATTCAGTTCTTAAACTCTTGGCCGGGTTTGCAATCGCTGCTTTTAATGCGTGAAAAATCACCGTCAGCAGAGTAATGAGCAATACCGCGATTGCCGAAAACAAAAATGGTGTCAGTTTTAACCCGGTATTATAAGAAAATAATTTTAACCATTTGTCCATGAAAAAATACGCAACGGGAAATGCAAAGAAACAGGATATGCCAACCAGGAAAATGAAATTTCTGGTGATCAGTGGCACAATTTGCCCAACACTTGCACCCATTATTTTCCGGATACTGATTTCCTTTTGCCTTTGCTCGGTTGTAAAAGCAATCAATCCGAGTAAACCGAGGCATGTAATCAATACGGTAAGAACCGAAAATGCAGTAAATATTTTGCCGCGTTTTTGATCAGCTGCGTATTGTGAATCAAAATCCTGGTCAAGAAAAGTGTACGAAAAAGGAAGATCAGGAAAAACATTTTTCCATGCTTTTTCAATCCCCGCAAGCGCTCCTGGAATATTTTTTGCATCGAGTTTAAATTGCAAACTGTTTCCGTTTGGACGGTAAAACAACATCAAAGGTGCAATGGGATTATACAGTGACTGCTGATTAAAATCTTTCACTACACCAACCACTTCAAAATAAAAACCTGACGTGTCCCCTGCAAATTTTACTTTTTTTCCAATCGCATTATCCCATCCATAATATTTCACCATATTTTCATTAACAATGATACTTCTTAAGGTATCAGAGAGTCCCGAAAAATTTCTCCCTTTTTTTATTTGCATGGCGAGCGTGTGGAGATAGTCTTCATCTATCGCATAATTCCATACCCCTTTCTGAGTAAACCCATTTTTTGTTTCTATCGAATACAAATTGAAACCAATATTCTGGCCACCTGGAACGGCGCTGGCCGTACTCGCAGAAAGAACCTGCGGAATTCTTTTTACTTCATTTTTAAATGCGAGGATTTTTCCGCGTATATCATTGTTTGCATTTGCAGTTAAAGAAAGAACTTGTTCTTTGTTAAACCCCAGATCTATATTGCGCAAATATTTTAACTGTCCATATACGACCCAGGTACAAATCAGCATAATCATGGAAATAGAAAACTGCACGACAATCAGAATGCGGCGCAATATTACATTACTCGAGCTTTTAGAAAGGCTGCCTTTTAAAACACTGACAGGGTTAAATTTTGAAAGATAAAATGCAGGATAACTTCCGCCGAGCAAACCGACAAACAAAATAATGCCGATCAATATCAAAAAACTATCCGGTTCAAATAATGTGTGAAATGAGATAAATTTCCCGGAAAGTAAATTGAAGGTGGGCAGCAGCAGTAATATTAAAATCATGCTTAGCAGCAAAGCCACAATAGCCGTTAAAATGGATTCAATCAGAAACTGCGCAACCAATTGTGATTTGGAAGATCCAGTTACTTTACGAATCCCGATTTCTTTTGCCCTTCTTGCTGAACGTGCCGTCGTCAGATTCATATAATTGATACAGGCAATTAGTAACATAAATAACGCAACGGCAGAGAAAATTCTGATGTAAGAAATATTTCCCAGTTCTTCCGGTTCACTGCCCATATCAGAATGCAAATGTATAGCAGGAACCGCCTGCACACCGTAGTGTATTTTAATATTGAACTGTGCAAAAATGGGAGCCATGTATTTATCATACAGCGGCAACAACTTTTTTTCAAATATGGCCGCATTGGCATTCGGTTTTAATAAAACGTAGGTGTAAAAACCAAAACCACCCCAATTGTTCGCAAAATCTTTCGGTAAAGAACTTACCGAAACAAGTATATTAAAAATGAGGTGTGAGTTCTTCGGGACATCTTTAACCACTGCTGTTATTTTATAAACATCTCCTTTGTCATTTTGTAACGTTTTACCCACGGCGCTTTTATTTTTTCCAAAATATTTTTCTGCAATTGATTGTGTAAGTACCATGGAATTGGGCTCAACCAATGCCGTTTTCGGATTTCCTTCGATAAACTCATGTGTAAAAACCTTGAACAGGTTGCTGTCTGCAAAAAAAACTTTATCTGTGTAAAAACGCAATTCGCCATCTCTATACATCGTTCTGCCGTTACCAACGAATCGAACAGCTTCCTCCACTTCCGGGAAATCCTTTTTTAATTCCGGACCAAGCGGGAATTGTGTTATGGCAAGTTTCATCACATCTTTTTCCGGTTCTTTTATGTAAGAATTGATGCGATATATCCTGTCCGCATTTTTATTAAAGTTGTCATAACTCAGTTCATCTTTAATATAAAAAATCAAAAACAGGCTGAACGTAATGCCGATCATCAAGCCAAGAATATTGATCAGACTATACCATTTGTCTCTTTTGAAATTGCGGATAGCAACGAGCAGCATATTTTTTATCATGATTTATTATTTATTTTGTTTGTCATAATTTTATTTCGAACCAGCATGTTTTCATTCTCGATCTCTGTTGTTGCAATCATGAACAACAATCATTATTCCCTGCCATCATCCGCTACTCAGTTATACATTATACTGATTCCGTCAACTACATCGCGTGATTAGGGCCGCGACTCGAAATATTCCTCCCACTTCTCTGATCCGGCCCTTATCTATTCTATCCGCAATGATTTCACCGGGTTGGCAATCGCTGCTTTTAATGCCTGGAAACTGACGGTGAACAAGGCAATAAATAATGCCAGTCCGGCAGCTAATAAAAAAAACCACCATTCGATGTCTATTCTGTATGCAAAACCAAGCAACCATTTATTCATAAAATACCAGGCAACAGGCATCGCAATAACAAAAGATATGACTACAAGTATCAAAAAATCTTTCGACAACAGATTGACGATGTTTGCCACACTAGCCCCCAAAACTTTGCGAATGCCGATTTCTTTCGTGCGTTGCATGGTGCTATAACTGGCAAGCCCCAGTAAACCAAGGCAAGAAATAAAAATGGCCAGGATGGCAAAATTCAAAAACAACTTCCCGAACCTGTCTTCGCTGCGATATTGTTTATCAAAAAATTCGTCAAGAAAATAATAGCTGAACGGCCGGTTGGGAATAATTGTTTTCCATTTATTTTCGATCGCAGAAATAGTATTCTGCAGATTGGTGGTATTGACATTTGCTGTAACCAAATAGCAACCGTTAGGTTCAATGCGGATGCTCAGTGGTTTAATCACTTCCTGCAAAGAACGAAAATGGAAATCTTTAACAACACCAATGATCATTCCTTTTCTGCCCCACTGATCAAATTTTCTCCCGATAATCTGTTCCGGTTTGGCATACCCAAACATTTTCATAGCCGTTTCATTCACGATCATTGACTGGGTTGTATCTGTTAAAAAATCTTTTGAAAAGGCGCGACCTGCAATTATTTTCATTTTGTATTGCGGCATGTAATTAAAGTCGACAAAATATAAATCGAGGTTGGCGATCTGCATATCTCCTTTCACGTTTTCAATTTGCGAATATGCGCCGGGGTTTCCGCCTCCAGGCACACTCCCGGCTAAAGAAGTTGATGTAACTCCCGGCAAAGAAGATATTGCCTGTTCAAAAAAAACTTTTGATGAGTCGCCATGCGTGTCAATGATCATTTTCTGATCTTTATTAAAACCAAGATCCTGGCTGCGCATGAAATTCATTTGATTATACACAACTATGGTTGCAATGATCAGAGCAACTGAAATTGCGAATTGAGCTATCACCAAACCTTTGCGGAGTAATATTCCTTTAAAACTGGTAGCAAAACGTCCCCTTAATACAACGACGGGTTGAAATGATGATAATACAAGTGCTGGATATATTCCGGCCAAGATTCCTATGCCTATTGCCGTTAATAAAAGCATCATCAGGTATCCTGGATGCATGAAAATGTTATGACTGATAATTTTTCCTGACAGCGTATTAAACAATGGCAAAAGCAATGCAGAAAAAATAACAGAGAATACAAAGGCGATAAAACAAAGTATTACACTTTCGCCAATAAATTGGCTCGCGAGCTGAGATCTGCTTGCCCCAACAACTTTGCGCATACCTACCTCTTTGGCACGTTCAGCTGAACGTGCAGTCGTGAGATTGACGAAATTAAAACAGGCGATTAATAAAATGAATATCGCCACAAGCGAAAAAATATACACATTGCTAATGTTACCGGTCTTGCTTCCATCGCGTGTTGATTTTAAATATACATCGCGCAGTGGTTCAAGAAATAGTGTAGGGAACATTTGCAGTTTCTTCATTTCATCACCGTTTCTTCTGATTAAGAATGCCGGGAGCTTTGCTTCCAGCGCTTTTGGATTAGCACCGGGTTTTAATAAAATAAAAGTTTTCTGCCCGTAATTTCCCCACTGATCATCCAGCCCTTTATTAAATTCTTCGGTGACTGTTGTCATGCTCACCAGCATGTCACCTTTTATCTGTGAATTTTCCGGGATGTCCTGCATCACGCCTGTAACTGTTGCGTTATAATTTCCATCGGTAAGCAAAACCGTTTTGCCTATTGGATTTTCATTACCGAAGTATTTTTTTGCAGCGCTTTCGGTAAAAACCAGGCTGAATTTTTCTTTAAGCGCTGTCGCAGGGTTTCCTCTTAGCAATTTAAAATCGAATACATGAAAAAAAGATGAATCAACAAACAATGTATTGTCTTCCTGGAACTTTACGTCTCCGCGACGTACAAGCAAGCTTGCATTATCAATACGAATTGAGGATTCAATTTCAGGAAACTCCGTTTTTAAATGCGGAGCAACTGCCCACGCAGGGCCGCTTGTGTTAATTGTTTCGGTGGGTGTTTTAATATCGCAAACAATGCGGTAAATCCTGTCGGCCTTTGAGTGAAATGAATCGTAGCTCAATTCGAATTTTACATACATGAAGATTAAAAGGAAGGCAGTCATGCCAACTGTAAGACCCATGATGTTGATAAAAGAGAAAACCCTGTGCCGCCAGAGGTTGCGAAAGGCGATCTTTAAATAATTTTTAAACATTTGAACTAATTTGTGATGTACGTTTTTTTAAGCTTTCTTATTGTTAACACTCAGTTTCGGATATTGAATTTTTGATTCTTCCCGGCAACTGGCGGATTATCGTTCGATAATCATGCTGATTTGCGCTAATCCCATCACAGTCACGCTGCCCTTAATTTTCTCCGTCGTACAAACCGCACCTGTTAAATTTTGCCTTTTAATTATTCTGCCCGTAACGTCTTCACCGGGTTCAATACAGCAGCCCTTATTGCCTGGAAACTTATTGTAAAAAATGCGATGAGTACCGCCGATGCTCCGGCGACCGCAAAAACCCACCACGCAATAGTTGTCCGATAAGCAAAATCATGAAGCCATATATTCATCCCTACCCAGCCGATCGGCGCGGCAATAACAAAAGCGATCAATACTAATTTTATAAATTCAACCGATAAAAGATTTACGATATTTGAAATACTTGCACCCAAAACTTTTCTTACACCTATTTCTTTGGTACGCTGAATGGTGCTATATGATGCAAGGCCCAGCAAACCCAGACAAGAAATAAAAATCGCGAGAATAGCGAAATTGGTAAAGAGATTGCCAAATTGTTCTTCCGCGCGATATTGTTTATTAAAAAAATCGTCTAAAAAGAAATACTCGAATGGACGATTCGGAATTATATTATTCCATTTTCCCTGAATTGATTTGATCGTTGCAGGCAGATTAGCTGACGAAACTTTTATAGAAATTAACCCCAATGCCCACGGTTCGTAACGGATGACTAAAGGCTGTATAGCCTGCTGAAGGGAATGGTAATGAAAATCCTTTAGTACACCAATTATCTTACCTTTTCTGCCCCATTGACTAAAATTTCTACCAACCGCATCTTTAGGAGAAATATATCCCAGGGATCTTGCTGCACTTTCGTTAATAACCATTGCTTGCGTGCTGTCTGTTTTAAAATCTCTGGAAAACCCCCGGCCAGCTACAAACTTGAATTGATATTGATTGATATAATCAAAGTCAACAAAATACAAATTTAGATTCGTCTTTTGGATTTCACCCGCCTTGTTCTCCATTTCTGAATAAGCGCTGGTGTGACCTGTACCCGGAGCGCTGGACGAAAAGCTTGAAGATATCACACCTGGTACAGATGCGAGCGATTGCTTAAACACATCTTTATTTTTATCAAAATTTGTATTGATCACAATGGTCTGCGCCTTATCAAAACCCAAATCCTGGGTGCGCATATAATTGAGTTGTGAGTATACAACGATGGTTCCAACAATTAACGCAATAGAAATCGTGAATTGAAAAACAACAAGACCTTTTCTTAATATCAATCCTCTTGTTCCGGTTACGAAACGGCCTTTTAACACACTTACCGGTTTAAATGATGACAATACAAGCGAGGGATAAAAACCTGCAATAACTCCTATGGCACCTGCAAGCAAAAAAAGTTCAAGAATATTTAATGGGTCAATAAAAATGCCCCCACTTATTTGCTTTCCCGCAAGCTGATTAAACAACGGTAAAAACAATGAGCACAAAAGAAGCGACAGCAAAAATGCGATGAAACAGATAATTACCGACTCGACAATAAATTGTTTTGCCAGTTGAAATTTTAAAGCACCAACCACTTTGCGGATTCCGACCTCTTTTGCACGCTCTGCGCTTCGCGCGGTAGTAAGATTGACAAAATTGGTACAGGCAATCAACAAAATGAAAATGGCAACCACAGAAAAAATGCGCACATTATTAATATTACCAGTTACAAATCCGTCGCGTTTTGATTTAAGATA
>Ga0070731_10003090_pt1 | contig 15211 bp, 19 predicted proteins | sample Coa_R1_2_FD_66448 | JGI IMG/M metagenome (GOLD analysis project Ga0070731, IMG submission 66448) | Surface soil microbial communities from Centralia Pennsylvania, which are recovering from an underground coalmine fire - Coalmine... | ecosystem: Environmental > Terrestrial > Soil > Unclassified ...
GTCGAAAGCTCGCTGCGGCACCTCGGCTTCGCAGTGAACGAGGCGCGTGTCGGCCGCGTCGTCGACCTCGAGCTCGACGCCGCAGACGTGGGCGAGGCGCGCGGCCAGCTCGAGCGGATGTGCGAGCAGCTGCTCGCCAACCCGCTGATCGAGAGCTACGAGATCGAGTTGCGGGCAGACGGGTGACCGACACGCCACGGCCCCGGGTCGCCGTGGTCGTGTTCCCGGGCTCGAACGACCACCGGGACGCGCAACTCGCGCTCGAGCGCCTCGGAGCCGACACTGCACGCGTCTGGCACGAGGAGCCGCTCCTCCCCGCGGAAACCGCGGCCGTCGTCCTCCCTGGCGGGTTCTCCTACGGCGACTACCTCCGTTGCGGTGCGATCGCCCGGTTCGCGCCGATCATGCGCGCGGTGGAGCAATTCGCCGCCGAGGGCGGTCTCGTGGTCGGGATCTGCAACGGGTTCCAGATCCTGACCGAAGCGAGCATGCTCCCAGGCGCCCTTCGCGCCAACGCGTCGCTCGCATTCGTCTGCCGCGACGTGACTGTGCGCGTTGAGCGCTCCGACACGCCGTTCACGGCGCGCTGTGAGTTGGAGCAGCCGCTGACCATCCCCGTCAAGCACGGCGAGGGCTGCTGGTACGCCGAGCCGGAGCAGGTTGCGGAGCTCGAGGCGAACGGCCAGCTCGTCCTTCGCTATGCGCAGGGTGAGAACCCGAACGGTGCAGTCGACGACGTCGCGGGCGTCATGAACGCCGCCGGGAACGTCTTCGGGCTCATGCCGCACCCTGAGCATGCAGTCGATCCGCTGCTCGGATCGACCGACGGCAGCCTCATCCTCGGCTCGCTCGTGGATTCGGCTCAGTTGTCGACCGCGCTCCTCGCCTAGGCATCGCCCTCCGTCCAGCCGAAGACGTCCGCTAGGGCGGGGTGTTTGCCCGCAACGATCGTTCGGAGGCGCGCGAGATCGGTCGTCCGTAGCGTGACCGGGCCGCGCCGGGCGATCCCTCCGGTCGAGTAGGCGAAGCGAACGAGCACCTCGCCGCGCTCGTTTTCCAGAAGCTGCAGGAGCGACGAAAACCGTTTCACACCTGCGCGCTGCGGCACCTTCACCTCGTCGAGCGTTATCGCTGGTCCCCATGGTGTCGTTGATGTGTTCGCCATGGCAACGACGCTAGCCGGAAACGTGTGACAGGTGGCAAACGGTTTCGTCACAAGAGTGGAACATCTCGCCAGCGTCGGCCTGCATCGCGAGGGAGCAGATGTGAGAGGCTTTCGACGCATGACCGGCGTCACGCAGACGAGCCTGAGCTGACACGCGAGAGCAGTCAATCGGCCCGTACCGGGAGCGGGCGTCGTTTCGTCGAAGGTCGTCTCGGGATGGCTTCCGCACGTCATCGTCGTGACGCTTCTCGTCATTGCGATGACGCGCATGCTCGGTGCGGTCGTGACGATCGCGTACGAGCGCCGCCGACTCGATCGCATGCCGCCCGAGCTGATGGCCCACGTCGACCGCGCCGTGCGCGGGTACGTCCGGCAGCAGCCGGGCCGGTCACCGAGAGCACGAAACCGACCAGCGGCTCGACGTAGGATCTCGCGATGGCGAACTACCTCCACACAATGGTTCGGATCACGGATCCGGAGCGCAGCCGTGCGTTCTACGAAGCACTCGGCATGGAGTTCCGTCGTGATATGCCGATCGTCCGGAATGGTGAGCTCGAGGCGATGAACTACTTCTGCGGGTTTCCCCAACAGGAAGAAGAGCTCGAGCTGACGTTCAACCACGACGGCCGCACCTACGAGCTCGGCACCGGGTACGGACACATCGCGATCGGTGTCGACGACCTGGATGCAACTCTCGCCTCGCTCGCCGAACAGGGAATCGAACCCGAGCGAGAGCCGTACCGTGTGCGCGAGGGCGGCTCGCGGCTGACCTTCGTCCGGGATCCCGATAGCTGGTTGTCAAGATTGAGTTGAGACCTGAAAGGTTCAGCCATCCACGAAGGCTGATCCGTTGCTGCAACAACCGTGTTCGACTGCGGAGTGGGCGGGGAAGAGCCTTGACACGAGCGCCTAAGCGCCGATCAGCGACTTGAATTCTTGCGGCTGTGGGCGCGCTGGCTCGGGCCGCCCGAACCGCTGCGCCCTTGCAGGCTGGGAACTCGTGCTCGGGTGCGAATTTCACTCGGCTCTGGTGTATCGGGGTTGACTGCGAAGCGAGGGCCCGGAGCGGGACTTGGGTCGGCGATGTGAACCACGACGGTGCGGTCGCCCTTGTGTGCGCTAAGTGTGATCGAGCGTGAACTGACCTCCTTTTGGATGCGCACAAACTCGTTCTCTTTCAGAGCGTTACTAATTGCGTCGACTAGTTGCCGTTCTTCCACCGTGTCACTCCTCACTATCGGGGCAGGAGAGCAATTGCTACGTCCGTGTCGGCGTTCTCGTTGAAGTCGCCTTGTGCTTGTGTGCCGCTGCCTGGAAGGTAGTAGAGCGTGCTGTATCGGGAGCTTGCGAGCAGAGCAATTGCCTCGTTGAGGAGGTTCTGGACGGTCGGGATACCTGCCGGAACCGCCTGGTTAAGGGCGTCGTCGATACCGCCGGTGCAGAACGGCCCTCCTCCATCGTAGTGGTAGCTCCAGCCGTCGACGTAGCCGTTCAGACCGCCATTCCCGTCGAGGTAGAAGACCAAGTAGAAGGAAATGTCACCATCGGCGTCTGAGCAATACCACGGAGTGTGAATGTGCATATCGAAATAGATTCGCACCAGCATGTCCCAATCGTTGTGCCGGCCGGGGTCCTGATCGTGGTACGGCACGTCGTGCCAGAAACATCCCTTGTGCCATAACGCTGCTCGTGCGGGACACATCCCCTGTCAGGAGGCCGTCGATTGCGGTCGTGACAAGCGGATTGGCGAGCACTTGCCCAAGATCAACGACTGTTTCGCCATCGGCGCGATTCCAGCTCAGCGTCGCTTGACTCTGACCGCTATGTGAGATCCACGCCCAGCCGCCAAGGGGATACGGCTCGTTGAAACCCTCGAAGGGTCCGCCCCAAAATCCGTTAGCGAACCAATACTGCGAAAGAATCGGCATGCGCGCTCTCCTACGAGTTGAACTAAGCGAGCGCCGCAGACCGCAGAGACTTGTTAAGAGTAGTGCAAACAACGAGCTGCAGTCAACCGCAACAAACGAACCAAAGCGGCCCCGCAAGCCGGCCTCGTATTCGGAGCCTTGGCTCGAGGCACGCCCGGACCCAATCAGCACCCAGCGTCGACGAGCACGACGACTTGCGGCCTGCCATCGCAGCAAAGGGACCCGCGTCAACCACGTACGATCTGCGCATGGCTCGTTACCTACACACCATGTACCGCATCACCGACCCTGAACAGAGCCGTGCCTTCTACGAAGCCCTGGGGATGGAGTTCCGCCGCGACCTGCCGATCGTGCGCGATGGCGAGCTCGAGGCGACCAACTACTTCTTCGCTTTCCCGGGCCAGGACGAGGAGCTCGAGCTCACGTTCAACCACGACGGCGGGAGTTACGAGCTGGGAACCGCGTATGGCCACATCGCGATCGGCGTCGACGACCTCGACGAGACACTCGCCCGGCTGAAGGAGCAGGGGATCGAACCGGAACGCGAGCCCTATCGTGTCCGCGACGGTGGATCACGCCTGTGTTTCACGAGAGATCCCGACGGGTACCGCATCGAGTTGATCGACCGCTCGGGAAACTAGCGCACCAACGGCTACAGCATCGAACGAACCGACCGACCGGAGAGCGAGTCGCCGCGTCTCGTAGGCTTCGACGATGCTCCTGTACGACAGCCCCATCTCGGGCAACTGCTACAAGGTTCGGCTGCTCCTGGCACACCTTGGATTGCCATACGATCGGCGGACCGTCGACGTCGTCGACCGGTCGAACCGGGAGGAGTTTCTCGGCGGCCTCAACCCCGCGCTCCGCGTCCCGACGCTCGTGCTCGACGACGGCCGCCCGCTCGCGGAGTCCGACGCGATCTTGTGGTACTTCGGCGAGGGAACCGCGTTCGTTCCGGTCGATCGTTACGAGCGCGCCCAGATGCTGCAGTGGATGTTCTTCGAGCAGTACGACCACGAGCCCGCGATCGCCGTCGTGCGGTTCTGGGTCGCATATTCGGGTCGTCCCGAGGCGTTCGCGGACCGGCTCGACGAGCGCAGGGCTGCCGGCTACCGAGCCCTGGAGGCGATGGAACGGCACCTCGACCGACGCGAGTTCCTCGTCGGCGACCATCCGTCACTCGCGGACATCGCGCTCTACGGCTACACGCACGTCGCAGATGAGGGCGGCTTCGACCTCGCGCCATACCCGGCCGTGGGCAGCTGGCTCGAGCGAATCGCGGCTCTTCCCGGACACGTCCCGATCACGGCATGAGCTCGCTCGTACGGGTCACCACGACGGAGCGTCGGCCGGTAAGCCCGATCCGGCGATGATCAATACCAGGCCGAAGACTGCGACGGCGCGCAAGGTCTCAGCGAGCAGCAAGGCACCGTACGCCGAGCGGCGGGTCTTTCAATCGTCGTAACCGTTTCACGCCCTGCTCACGTGAGCTGGAACGGAGCCCGAACGTGTGGATAGCTTGTCCCAGATCCGGCACGCAGGGACACTGGTGCGCGGGCACCGAGCGAACTAGGCTGATGCCATTGGGGAGGGAGGTGGGTCCCGTGTTGAGGGTGCGCAACGGCGAAGGGCAGCCACGCGCGGCCCGCCCCCGCCGGCCCAACTGAGCACCCCGGCACCGCAGGCCGCGTCAGAGGGCCCCGATACACTGATCGCCTGACCGCAGTCGCGCAGCACCCTCTCTATCGAGCGCTCGGTCTCACGGACTGGGAGTTCGACCGTATCCAGGAGCTGCTCGGCCGCCGGCCGAACGACTTCGAGCTCGCCGTCTTCTCCGTGCTCTGGTCGGAGCATTGCGGCTACAAGCACTCGGCGCTCTTGCTCAAACGGCTGCCGAGCGACGGGGCGCGCGTCCTGCAGGGCCCGGGCGAAAACGCCGGCGTCGTCGACCTCGGCGACGGCCTCGCCGTCGCGTTCAAGGTCGAGTCGCACAACCACCCGAGCGCCGTCGAGCCGTTCCAGGGCGCCGCGACCGGCGTCGGCGGCATCCTGCGCGACATCGTCGCGATGGGCGCGCGGCCGATCGCTCTCCTCGACGGGCTGCGCTTCGGTGCGCCCGACTGGCACTTCCGGCGCGCCGTCGCCGGTATCGGGCACTACGGCAACTGCGTCGGCGTCCCGACGGTCGGCGGCGAGACCGTGTTCGACGACGCGTACGCGGCGAACCCACTCGTCAACGCCATGTGCGTGGGCCTGCTGCCGACCGAGCGCGTCCTGCAGGCGAAGGCGACCGGCCCCGGCAACCTGCTCGTCCTCTACGGCTCGCTCACGGGTCGCGACGGAATCGGCGGTGCGTCGGTGCTCGCGAGCCAGGACCTCGAAGGCTCCGACGAGAAGCGCCCGTCCGTGCAGATCGGCGATCCGTTCCGTGGCAAAGCGCTGATCGAGGTCTCGCTCGAGCTCGTCGAGCGCGGCCTCGTGCTCGGGCTCCAGGACTGCGGGGCCGCCGGCCTCTCGTCGTCGCTCGCCGAGATGGCGCGCGACGGCGCGGGCGTCGACGTCCACCTCGACCGCGTGCCGTTGCGCGAGCCCGACCTCGAGCCGTGGGAGATCATGATCTCCGAGTCGCAGGAGCGGATGGTCGCCGTCGTGGCGCCCGACCGACTTGTCGAGGTTCGCGCGGTCTGTACCCGCTGGGAGCTTCCCTGCACTCCGATCGGCGAGGTGACGGACACCGGCGACCTGCGCGTCTTCCACGATGGCGAGGTCGCCGGCTTGATCCCGGCCGACCTCCTGACGGCCGGCTGCCCACGCTACAAGCTCCAACAGCGGGCCCACCCCGTTGAGTCGACGAATGCGCCCGACGAGGCGCCGAAGACGTGGGTGTTCGAGCAGTACGACCACCTCGTCGGCTCACGTACGGTCCGCCGCCCCGGCCTGGACGCGGCCGTGCTCAGGCTCGACGGGACCCGCGGCATCGCCGTCTCGCTCGACGGTCCGCCGCCCGGCGAGCGCGACCCGTTTCGCGCCGGCTTCGCGGCCGTCATGGAGGCCGCGCTGAACGTCGCCTGCGCAGGCGGCGAGCCGCTCGCACTTACCGACTGCCTCAACTTCGGCAATCCCGAGCGGGCCGAGATCGGCTGGGAGCTCGCGCAGGCGATCGACGGAATCGCGGCGGCGGCCTCTGAGCTCGGCGTCCCCGTCGTCTCCGGCAACGTCTCGCTCTACAACGAGACCGGCGGCCGTCCGATCCCGCCGACGCCGGTCGTCGGCTGTGTCGGGCTCGTGCGCGACGTGACCCGCATCCCGTCGGCGTGGCGGCGCGGCGATCGCGTCCACTTCCTCCGCGGCGAAGGTGCGGCGCTCGTCCGCTTCGTCTGGCAGAACGCCCACCGGTTCTCGCTGGCGACCGACGGCTCGCTCGCCGACGCCGCCCGCTGGAGCGCGATCGACGTCGACTTCGATCGGCCTGCCGGACCGGGTGTGATCGTCGCCGGCGATCCGTCCGGCTGGCCCGACGCGATCGAGCTGGGGACCGTCTAGATGTGCGGCCTCTTCGGCATCTGCGCACGCGACCGCGACGTGGCCCGCGTCACGTACTTCGGGCTCTACGCCCTTCAGCACCGCGGTCAGGAGTCGGCAGGAATCGCCGTGTCCGAGCACCGCCGCCTGACGGCGCTGCGTGACCTCGGGCTCGTGACGCAGGTGTTCGACGAGCAGAAGCTCTCCGCTCTCGCGGGGGAGCTCGCGATCGGTCACACGCGCTACTCGACGACCGGTGCGAACGCATGGGCGAACGCGCAGCCGATCATCCACCACGGGCGTGCGCGCACGGTGGCGCTCGGCCACAACGGCAACCTGATCAACGCCGACGAGCTGCGTGAGTCCGGCGCGCGCATGACCTCGACCTCGGACAGCGAGGTGATCGCCGCCCTGATCGCGAACGACGAGCGCCCGCTCGCTGAGGCGATCGCCGCCGCGATGGGGCGGCTGGAGGGCGCGGCGACCGCCGTCGGACTGGCGGACGGAAAACTGTTCGCGTTTCGCGACGCGCACGGCTTCCGCCCGCTCGCGATCGGCCGGCTCGGAGACGACCTCGTCGTCGCGTCCGAGACGTGCGCGCTCGACCTGGTCGGCGCGCAGTTCGAGCGTGAGGTTCGGCCGGGCGAGCTCGTGCTCGCCGACGCCGACGGAGCTACCTTCGAACAAGCCGTTCCCGAGGCCGAGCGCGGCGCGCTCTGCATCTTCGAATTCTTCTACCTCGCCCGCCCGGATACCCGTCTCGCCGGCGTCGAGGTGCACGGAGCGCGCGTGCGGATGGGCGAGCGGCTCGCCGAGGAAGCACCCGCCGACGTCGACCTCGTGATGCCGATCCCCGACTCGGGCACCCCGGCGGCGATCGGCTTCTCGCGCGCGACCGGCATTCCGTTCAGCGAGGGCCTGATCAAGAACCGCTACGTCCACCGGACCTTCATCCAGCCCGAGCAGGGGATGCGCGAGCAGGGCATCCGCACGAAGTTCAACCCGCTTGCCGAGGTGGAAGGAAAACGGCTCGTCGTCGTCGACGACTCGATCGTCCGCGGCTCGACGACACGGCAAATCGTGCAGATGCTCTTCGACGCCGGCGCCTCGGAAGTGCACGTGCGCATCTCGTCGCCTCCCGTCGTGTCACCGTGTTACTACGGGATCGATCTCGCGAGCACCGACGAGATGATCGCCGCGCACTCGACCGTCGACGAGGTGCGCGAGGCGATCGGCGCAAGCTCGCTCGCCTATCTCTCCCTCGCCGGGCTGCAGGCCGCGACGCGCCGACCCGAGTCTGCGCTCTGCCGCGCCTGCCTCACCCGCGAGTACCCGACACGAATTCCGGCCGACGCGGCCAAGCACCGCTTCGAGCCGATCAAGGCCTAACCGGCGTCCCGAGTTACTGTTCCAGCACGCGCGATGCCTTGGCGATACCGCGCGAGACGAGATACCCGAATGTCACGATCGCGGTCATCGTCATGAACGTCACGCCGGTCACGGCCGGGCTCGCTGCCCAGACGATCGCGAAGACGATCTCGACCGCCAGCCACATCGCCCATTCGGCGTTGCCGGGAATCGGCATCCTCGCGCCGGGCAGCCAGACGCCCGAGCCCGGGCCGTAGCCCGGCGGACTCTGCGGCAGTGGTGGCGTGTGCTGGGTCGGCTCGTTCGGTCCGGGCTCCATCTCATCTGCTCCTTTCTCAGGCCGCCTGGCCTGGCACGTGGACGATCTCCAGCTTGATCCCGTCAGGATCGAAGAAGAAAACGGCGTAGTAGCCCGGCGAGTACGCGTACTCCTCGGGCCCGCTCTCGATTTCCGCGCCCTGTTCGCGCAGCCACTCCGCGCGCTCGTCGACCGCCGCGCGCGACCACGCGTCGAAGGCGAGGTGGTGCAGGCCGACGCTGTAGCGGTCGTGATCGCCGCCGCTCTGCGCGTCGCGCAAGCCGATCGAGACGTCAGGACCGGAGAGGTACCAGATCGTCTCGCCGCGTTCGCCCTCGACCTCGGAGATCCGGTGGTACCCGAGCGGAGCGAGCAGGTCGCGGTAGAACGGCAGGCTGCGCTCGATCGAGGACACGACCAGGTCGACGTGATGGACGCCCGCGAGAGTACGCATGTGCGAGTCGCTACGAGTTCAGCGACGCGCGGCCGTCTCCTCCGCCGCGCTCGAGCTCCAGCGCGTGCGCGCGGCCGTACCGAACCGCCCGCGCGACCTGCGCGGCATCGAAGCCCTGCTCGATCAGCTGCTGCTTCAGCTCGCCCTCGGAAGCGAGCCGCAGGAAGAGCCAGACGAGCGCGCCGAGCGTCACGAACGACCCTTCGATCATCATCACGACGCCGGCAAGGTTCTGGTCGTGAATCGCGGTGATCCCCCAGATCGGCCGCAGGTGCACGTACCACGGGTAGAACACGTGGCTCGACCAGATGAAGACGTTGCCGAGGATCGTCTCGATCACGCGCACGATCGCGATATAGCCGAGCTTCATGCCGGTGCCGAACCACTGCGGCGCCGGCAGCGTCTCGACGACAGGCGCCCACATCAGCGCACCACAGGTGAAGAACATGAAGTGCTCGAGCGCGTGCACCTCACTGTGGTGGAGCGCCGCCTGGTAGAGGAACGGGACGTGCCAGGCGCAGAGGTCGACCGCCCACAGCGGCAGCGCGACGAGCGGGTGCGCGAGCACGCGCAGACGCTCGACCGGCCGCAACGCGAGCACCGGTCGCAGCACCGGCCCGGTCAGCCCGACGACGAAACAGAGCGGCGCGAGGTCGCCGAGGATGACGTGCTGGAACATGTGCACGAAGAAGAAGTCGTGCTCGCCGATCCAGTCGACGGGGGAGTTGAGCGCGATGACGACGAGGGTGATCCCGGTCCAGAAGATCCCTCGCCGCCAGGCGGCAACGGGCTGGCCGCGGCCCGCGAGCGTCCGCGTCCGGCGCAGGTAGAGGAGCGACACGACGAGCGTCGGCGCCAGCTGGAGCGGCTCCAGGTTCCAGTTCGCCGCGACCGACGCGAGGAGCATGCACCCAGTGTGGCGGAATCGGGACAATTGCCGTGTGTACCTCTTCCACTACCACCTGGTCACGAGCGAGGTCCGGCCGCTCGAGGCCCGTTACCTGGGCAAGCTCGGCTTCGACCTGATCGCCCGGTACGGGCGGGTCGGGGACGAGAACGTCTCCGTCGAGCCCGGTGTCGGCTGGAACGAGCTCGACCGGGACGGCTTCAAGCTGCGGCTCTGCGAGCTCGAGCGCGGCTCCGTCAACGTCGTCGTCCAGCCTGGCCATTGGCGCCTGCCGCGGGTCGACCACCTCGGGATCGCGCTCGACGAAGACGACTTCCAGTCCGCGCTCACGCGTGCGACGGCTTGGGATCTGCCGGTGCAGGAACGAGGCGGCCGGCGGACGTTCATCTCGACGAACGCGGGCTACCGGCTCGAGGTACACCCGCCGCGCGACTGGATCTACGACCTGCTCGACGCCGGCGAGGAGTTTCGCCTCGCCGAGCTCCAGCTCGCGACCGACGAACCGCTCGCGAAGGCGACCGCGCTCGCAGACATCCTCGGTCTCGACGTCGACGAGGACGCAGTCGACTTGGGCGGCTCGATCGTACGCTTCATCCCGGGTGGCCCCGAAGGGCGGCCACAGCTGCACGCCGAGCGCTTTGAGAGCGCCGCAGAGACGGTGCAAGGCGAGCGGTCGTAAACTCAGCGTCCTGAACGCGGAGCCGCACAGCTACGCCGGCGCGGGCGTGTCGCTCGCCGTCGCGGACGCCGTCGTCGAGCGACTTCGCGCGGCGGTCGAGTCGACGGGCGCGCTCGGCTTCGGCGCCTTCGCCGGTCTCCGCCCTCTCGGCGACGGGCGCCTGCTCGCGGCGTCGACAGACGGCGTCGGCACGAAGCTGATGCTCGCGCGCACGCGCGGCGCCCTCCGCGCATGCGGCGAGGATCTCGCGGCGCACTGCATCAACGACGTGCTGACAACCGGCGCGGCACCGCTCATGCTGCTCGACTACCTCGCGGCCGGGAAGATCCGGCTCGACGAGGTCGCCGAGCTGGTCGAAGGCGCCGCGGCGGTCTGCCGCGAGGCGGGCGTCGCCCTCGTCGGCGGCGAGACCGCCGAGCTCCCCGGCGTCTATCGCGAGGGGGAGCTCGACTTCGCAGGCACGTGCATCGGCATCGTCGCGGAGAACGAGCTCGTCGACGGCTCGACGATCGAGGCCGGCGAAGCCATCGTCGGCTTCGCATCGAACGGCGTGCACGCGAACGGCTTCACGCTCGTGCGCCGGGTGCTCGGAGACGAGGACTACGAAGGGCCCGACCTGCTCGCGCCGACCCGCCTGTACCTGCACGAGGCGCGCGCCCTGCGCGGGCGCGCGAAGGCGTTCGCGCACGTGACCGGCGGCGGGATCGCCGGCAACCTTGCGCGCGTGGTTCCCGGCGGCCTCCGCGCCGAGCTCGACTGGGAAGCGTGGGAGCGGCCGCCCGTGTTCGCGTGGCTCGCGCGTCACGTCGAGGAAGAGGAGTTGCGGCGCGTCTTCAACCTCGGCATCGGCTGGTGCGCCGTCGTGGCGTCACCCGAGCCCGGCGAGCTCGTGATCGGGCGGATCGTGTGATCGGCGCCCTCGTCAGCGGACGCGGCTCGAACCTGCAGGCCTTGCTCGACGCAGGCCTGCCGGTCGTCGCCGTCGCCTCGAATACGCGCGACGCTCCCGCGCTCGAACGCGCACGCGCCCAGGGCATCCCGACGGCGACCTTCAGCCTCGACTGCCATCCCGATCGCACCGAGCGTGATCTCGTGCTCGCGACGTGGCTCGAGGAGCACGGCGTCGAGCTTGTTGTCCTTGCCGGCTACATGCATCTGCTGACGAAGCCGTTCCTCGAGCGCTTTCCCGGCCGGATCGTGAACGTCCATCCGTCGCTCCTGCCCCAGTTCCCGGGCGCGCACGCGATCGAGGACGCGCTCGCGGCCGGGGTCGCCGAGACCGGCGTCACGATCCACCTCGTCGACGAGGGACTCGACACCGGGCCGATCCTGGCTCAGGAGCCGGTGGCGCTCGAACCGCGCGAGACGCTCGAGGAGCGGATCCATGCCGTCGAGCACCGCCTCTACCCCGCCGTCGTGCGCGACCTGCTGAAGGTCGCGGCGCCATGAGAACCCTCGCGGGTCTGGCTTGGTCGGTTCGGACTGCCTCTTGCGGGCGGACCGGCTCTGCACCGGCACGGCGCGCACGAAAGGACCGATGAGAGCCCTGATCTCCGTCTATGACAAGAGTGGCGTCGCCGACTTCGCGCGCGGGCTCGCCGCGCTCGGATTCGACCTCGTCTCGTCAGGCGGCACCGCCGACTTCCTGGCGGCCGAAGGCGTCGAGGTGACGCGCGTCGAGGAGGTGACGAGCGCGCCCGAGCTGCTCGGCGGTCGTGTGAAGACACTGCACCCGCGCATTCACGCGGGCATCCTCGCGCGACGCGACTTGCAGGAGGACATCGACACGCTCGCCGAGCACGAGATCGAGCCGTTCGACCTCGTGTGCGTGAACCTCTACCCGTTCACGTCGGTCGCGTCACGGCTCGGCGTCAGCGAGGCCGAGGCGATCGAGCTGATCGACGTCGGCGGACCCTCGATGCTGCGTGCTGCGGCCAAGAACTTCGCGCACGTCGCGGCGGTGTGCCGACCCGAGCAGTACGAGCCCGTGCTGTCCGAGCTGCGCGAGCGCGGTGAGCTCTCGGTCGACCTGCGGCGCTCACTCGCGAACGACGCCTTCGCGACCACTGCGTCGTACGACGCCGCGATCGCGCGTTGGTTCGGCGAGACGGAGGCGTTTCCGACCGAGTTCACGCCGAGCTTCGAGAAGGTCGCAGACCTGCCGTACGGCGAGAACCCGCATCAGCGCGCCGCCTACTACCGCGAGCTCGGCGCGCGGCGGCACCTCCTTTCGAACGTCGAGCTCGTTTCGGGCCGCGACCTCTCCTACAACAACCTCGCCGATCTCGACGCCGCCAGCCGCCTCGCGCGCCAGTTCACCTCGCCGACGGCGGTGATCGTCAAGCATGCGAACCCGTGCGGCGTGGCCTCGGCAGACACGATCGAGGAAGCGTACGAGCGCGCGCTGGCTGCCGACCCGGTCTCGGCGTTCGGGTCGGTGATCGTGCTCAACCGTGCAGTCAGCGCGCCGCTCGGTGCACGGATCGCCGAGCTGTTCGTCGAGGTGCTGCTCGCGCCGGCCTACGACGACGGGGCGCTCGGCGCACTACGGAAGAAGGAGGCGCTACGACTCCTGCGCGACCACGAGCGTCGGGCCGAGTCGCCGCGCGAGCTCGACTACAAGCGCGTGCTCGGCGGGCTGCTCGTCCAGGAGCGCGACGTCGACGTCGCTCAGCTCGAGCCACTGCGCGTCGCCGCCGGCTCGGTCTCCGACGACGGGCTGCGCGACCTGCTCTTCGCGTGGGAGGTCTGCCGGTTCGTCAGCTCGAACGCGATCGTCCTCGCAAAGGAGCGGCAGACGGTCGGCATCGGCGCCGGGCAGATGAGCCGCGTCGACGCCGTGCGGATCGCTGTCGAGAAGGCGCGAGAGCTCGGCCACGAGACGACCGGCGCCGTCCTCGCGAGCGACGCGTTCTTCCCGTTCGCAGACGGCCCGCAGCTCGCGCTCGACGCGGGCGTGACGGCGATCATCCAGCCGGGCGGCTCGAAGCGAGACGCCGAGGTGATCGAGGCGGTCGAGAAGGCAGGAGCGGCGATGGTCTTCACCGGCCGCCGCCACTTCCGCCATTAGGCGTAGGCGTCCCGGGCCGGACTGACCGTCCGGCCAGTTCACAGCGCGGGGTCTGCGCGAACACTGAGTCGTGCAATGACCCGCGTCTTCGGAATCGCAGCCCTCGCCACCGCGGCCTCGCTCGCAATCGGAGCGCTCGCCGTCTTCTGGCGCTCATGACGTCCGCGTCCACCAACGGCGTGCGTGCCGGGGAGACCGAGGCACAGATTCGCGCCGTGCTCGAGTCGCTCGTCCAGGAGCGGCAAGACCTCCGCCGGAACGGCGGCGATCAGGCGGCGCTCGAAGCGAATCGGCTCGCGATCGTGTATTGGCAACGCGCGCTCGCGGAGCGGATCACGCTCGTGCCGCGTAGCGACACTGCGCGCTAGATCTGGCCTCTGCCGTCTAGGCTCCGGTCGTCTTTTTGGTCGGTCACCGGAAGCGACGATAGGTTCCCGGCGAGTCCGGGTTCGGGATGCCCGAATTGGCCGGGAAGGCGGTATACATAGCGTCGTGCCGTGGATCCTGAGAGGTCTGTTGCTGGCGGCAAAGAGCAAGCGCGGCCGCGAGCTCTTGCTGGCCGGTGCGCTTGCTGCCGTCGAGCTGGCTCAGAGCGATCAGGCGCGGAAGCTCTACGCGAAGGCGGGCGAGGCAGCGCGCGACCCGCGGGCGCGTGAGCTCGCAGCCGAAGCCGTTCGCAAGGCCGCGCAGCGCGTCAAACGCTAGTCGCTCTCGGTGGCGAGACGGACGCTCACCGCGAACGCGCTGGTGCGAACGGTCACGACCATCGGCGTCTACGGCTGGACCGTCGAGCGCTTCCTGAACGCGTTGCATGCGGCTCAGGTCGCACTTGTCGTCGATGTGCGCCAGCGGCGGGGTGTTCGAGGCCGCGAGTACGCGTGGGCGAACGCGCAGCGGCTACAGGCGGTGCTCGCGGAGGCGGGCATCGGCTACTCGCACCACAGGGAGCTCGCACCGACGACCGAGTTGCGGCACGTGCAGTACCGCGAGGACGACCGGCTCGGCGTCGGCAAGCGTTCGCGCGTCGAGCTCGCGGCGGAGTACCGCGAACGCTACGTGCACGAGATCCTCGACCGCGCCGACCTCGCTCCGCTCGTCGCCGAGCTACCGGTTGCGAAGGCCGCGGCGCTGCTCTGCGTGGAGCGAGGTCCGGAGGCGTGTCACCGCTCGCTCGTCGCCGCGCGTCTCGCCGAGGAATACGGCGTCACGGTTGTGCACCTGCTCCCGGACACGGTCGACCAAGTCGGCTGAATCCCTCCTCGAGCGACGAAAGACCGTGATGCCCGCCGGGCAGTAACTGTTGACACGTGCCGAGCGTCGCTACGACACTGCGAAGCGATGGCCGGCTACCCGTGGCCGCTCGAGCCCTTCGCTCAGCAGCATCCCGTGCGCGCGTTCTTCCGCGATCCGCGGATCGGGGACGGTGGCGGCGTCTCGTTCCACGACGGCGTCGACGTCTCCGGCCTGGACGGGACGCCCGTCTACGCGGTCGCGCCCGGCCGCGTCTCGATCGAAGGGGCCCAGAACATCGCGGTCGTGGCAGGCGACCGCGATTTCGGCTACTGGCACGTCATCCCGGCGGTCGAGAACGGCGACCACGTGCCGCTGCACGGGCTGCTCGGCCACATCGCGCCGACCTGGGGCCACGTCCACTTCGCCGAGCGCACTGCCGGGCCCGGTCCGCAGGGGACGTACTGGAATCCACTCCGCCAGGGAGGCTTGACGCCGTTCGCCGACTTCGGCGCGCCGGTCGTCTCGCGCATCGTTCCCTCGCTCCCGGCGGGCAGCCTCTACGGGCCCGTCGACCTCGTCGCCGAGGC
>Ga0070731_10003092_pt1 | contig 15198 bp, 14 predicted proteins | sample Coa_R1_2_FD_66448 | JGI IMG/M metagenome (GOLD analysis project Ga0070731, IMG submission 66448) | Surface soil microbial communities from Centralia Pennsylvania, which are recovering from an underground coalmine fire - Coalmine... | ecosystem: Environmental > Terrestrial > Soil > Unclassified ...
GTTATCGGCGATATGCATGCCGAGAATACGCTGAAATATCAGCCGACCAAGATCGCCGCCATGGAGGCGCATTGGGACGGCAGCCAGCCGGCGCCGTTCGAGCTGTTCGCGTGGCCGGACGAGCAGACCGAAAGCAATCTCTACTCGATCGCGCTCCCGCATATCGCATCGCTGCTCGTGACCCGGCAATGGGACGGCCTGTTTCCGGGATTGAAGGACGTGCCGCCGCAGGACCGGCCGCCGGTGCCCAACGTGTTCTTCGGCTTTCGCATCATGGTGGGGATCGGTCTTTACATGATCGCCGCGGCCTGGTTCGGCGCCTGGCTGTGGTGGCGCGGGCGGCTGTTCGAGACAAGCTGGTATCTAAAGGTGGTGGCGCAGACCTGGTGGGCCGGCTTCGTCGCCGTCATCGCCGGCTGGGTCGTCACCGAAAGCGGGCGCCAGCCGTGGATCGTGGACGGCATTTTGCGTACCGCGGATGCGGTCTCGCCGGTGCCGGCCGAGAGCATCGCGACCACGCTGATGCTTTTCGTCCTGGTCTACGGCGTCGTGTTCTCGTTCGGCATCTACTTCATCAACCGGCTGATCGCCCAAGGCATCCAGGAAACACGGCTGCCTCAAGGGACGCCGCATCTTGCCGCCGGCCATCCGACTTTCGAGACCTGAGCGCTCGCCATGACTCGCACCTTGGACATCGCCCCATTGCTTCCTTTGATCTGGGCCGCGGTGATCGGCGTCGCGGTGGCGCTTTACGTCATCCTCGACGGCTTCGACCTCGGCATCGGCATATTGTTTCCGTTCGCTAAAAACGACGCCGAGCGCGATCGCATGCTGGCGTCGATCGCGCCGTTCTGGGACGGCAACGAAACCTGGCTAGTGCTCGGCGGCGGCGGGCTCCTGGTCGCATTTCCGCGGGCCTATTCGATCATCATGCCGGCGTTTTATCTTCCGTTGATCGTCATGCTGCTCGCTTTGGTGTTCCGCGGCGTCACGTTCGAATTCCGCACCATCGCGCAGCACAAGCCGTTGTGGAACTTCATATTCGCCGCCGGCTCGACGCTCGCCGGCTTTTGCCAGGGTTTGGTGCTCGGCGGGCTGGTGCAGGGAGTCAAGGTCGAGAACGGCGCCTATGCCGGCGGCCCGTTCGATTGGGCAACGCCGTTCGGAGTTCTTTGCGGGCTCGGCGTTGTCGCCGGCTATGCGCTTCTCGGCGCCACCTGGCTGATGCTGAAAACCGACGGCGACATGGCGGCCCGCGCGGCGACAAAAGCCAAGATGTTGCTTGTTGCGGTGCTGGTTTTCATGGCGGCGGTGAGCATTTATACGCCGCTGACCATCCCGCGCATCGCGCAGCGTTGGTTTACCATGCCCAACATCCTCTATCTTTCACCGGTGCCGGTCCTCACCGCGCTGATCGCGTTCGCGCAATGGCGCTGGATCGAGGCGCGGCGCGAGGCGGCGCCGTTTCTCGCCACCATCGCGCTGTTCCTGCTCGGCTATCTCGGCCTCGCGATTTCGACGGTTCCTTATATCGTGCCGCCGGACCTGACGATCCGCGACGCCGCTGCCGCGCCTTCGAGCCAGATGTTCATGCTGGTCGGCACTCTGGTGCTGTTGCCGCTGATACTCGGCTATACCGCACTGACCTATTGGCTGTTCCGCGGCAAAGTCCGCGAGGGTGCGGCCTATCACTGACGCGTCATCATCCGCGAAGGCGGAGCATGACACTCAATGCGCCGATGCTGCCGCCGCGCCGCTGCCCGGCCTGATCACGCCCCAACCGATCCACAATGTCGGCAGCCTGCCCTGCACCGGCCGGTCAAATGCTTGCGGCACTTCGGCAATGAGATCGGGAAAATAGGCCTTGATCTCCGGAGGCGGCGTCGGCGTGGTGTCCACCGCCGGCCAGACTACGATGGCGCCTTTCTTGCGGATGTCGTCGGCGGTGATCCAGGGCGAGCGCGCCGGGTCGGCGTCGAAAAATACGCTGGGACGGCTCGGCGCACTGAGCGCGACCAGCGCGGCGAGATGCGGGTCGCCGGTCACCACCGCAAGCGGCTGTCCGGTCCGGCGCGCAAAACTTTCGGCGAAGAAGCGGCCCATGGCGGTCGCCGGCTGCGCAACTTTCAGATCCATGCCGGCCGTCCACGGCAACAGCACGATTAGGATCGGCACGAATATCGCCGGCACGACGAGGAGCCCGGCCCAGGCGAAGCCGAGGACACGCTGATGATAGAGCTCGATGCTGTCGCCGGCGGCGATGACCAGCGCAAGCCCGGAAAGCACGAGGAGCGGCGCTGCGCCGCCGATCGGCAGCGCACGTCCGAGCACGACGGCGAACATCGTCGCCAGCAATCCCGGCACGAGCGCGAAGACTTTGACGTATGTCGCTGCGAATGCCTCGACCGGGGTGCGCGAAAGCGGCGGCGCCGGGCTTGCCTGCATCCGCGGCCAGCCGGCCGCCAGCACCAACAGGATGGCGAGCCCGGCATGGGCGAGGACAAGCGCTGCAACGAGCCGCAGCCATGCCGCGGTGTTGGCGCCGGCAAGCGCGGCATAGCGCAGGTGCCCAAGCGTCGCCGGCAGCGTATCCGCCATACCGCCGAGCCAGATCAGGTGCAGGAACAGAAAAGGGACGAGCGCCAGCGCTATGACCCAGGCTGCCATCGCATCGAGCGCGCGGCGGCCGCGCGCGGTGAGCGCGGTGAACGCGACGAGCAAGCCCAGCAGGATCAGCGCCGCGGCGCTGGTGAGCAGGAGCAGCGCCGCCGCGACGCCGAGCAGGTACGACGACCGCCGCTCGTCCTGCATTGCCGCGCGCCAATAATTCAGCAGCACCACGGCCCACAGCGCCATCGACAGGATCGGCGGACCAAAATCAGGGGACGGCACCGTGAACAAGGAAATGCCGACCATCAACAGCACCGCGATGGCCGCGTGCGTCGGGCCGACGATGGCGCGGCCGAGCGTGAACACGCACCAATAGGTCGTGACGATGCAAATCTGTGCCAGCGCATAGACGCCGAACATGCCGGCGCTGCGATACGCGATTTCGGCGAGCCAATAGGCGAGCGGCGGGCCGACGCCGGCGTCGAAGCGGAACTCGTGCCCAATGGCGAGAAGCTGCGCCAGACCGCTGGGCGGGGCCGAGTAAAACAGCATCGGCACCGCGATCCAGACCGCGGCTTGCGCCAGCGCCGCCGGCCAAAACACCAGCCACGGCCGCGAGCGCAGCAATTCGACGTAGAGGGAGACGTAGAACATCGGACCCGGCGGTGCCCTATAGGGCGGCCAAGCTAGAGAGGCAATATGCCGGCGATCGCCACGTCGGCTTCGTCATCGGTCAGACCGAGAGCGCCGGCCACCGGCGCGAACGAGCGGCGGTGGTGAATTGTCGGCCCGAGCCGGTCGAGCGCCTCAAAATGCTCCGGCACGCTGTAGCCCATGTGGCGCTCGAAGCCGTAACCTGGATGGGCGGCGCCGAGACAGGCCATCAGCCGGTCGCGCGTCACTTTGGCGACGATTGAGGCGGCGGCAATCGAGGCAACCAGGCCATCGCCGCCGATCACCGCCTCGCAATCGCAGCCGGCATCGATGCGGTCGCGGCCGTCGACGAAGACCAGACGCGGCTTGACCGGCAGCGCGGCGACGGCCCGAGCGAGCGCCCACAACGACGCGCGTAAGATATTATCGCGATCGATTCGCGCCGGCGGCGCCAGCGCTACCGCGACCTGCGCCCGGGCGCAGATGCGTTCGTACAGAACTTCGCGCCGCTCCGGCGTGAGCCGCTTCGAATCGTCGAGCCCGCGCGGCACATTGTCCGGATCGAGAATGACCGCTGCGGCAACGACCGGCCCGGCAAGCGGGCCGCGGCCGGCTTCGTCGCATCCGGCAACCGGCCAGACGCCGCGCTTGAGCGCGGAGCGCTCGCGCCGGAATGTCGGGCGCATGATCTGTTCTTCGCCGAGCGGCAGACGCGCGGGCGGGTTTTCCTTGCGGCCGGTTCCGTTGCGACTCATACCCTATGTTGATCACGCGGCAGCACGATCCGCAATGCGGATCAACGTTCCGGAGTTTGCGGGGACTAAAACAGATCGAGCTGCCGCGCCGCCGGGTGCGGCGGTCGAAAATGCTCGGTCGTGGTCTTCACGCTCGTGATATTGAAGCCGAGCCGCTCGCACGCGACCTCGAAGCGCCGCCCGATCATCCAGGCGATCGGGCCGGAACCGGTCATGCGTCTGCCGAAGGTCGAATCGTAATCCTTGCCGCCACGGGTGTCGCGGATGAGCTTGAACACATGCTCGACGCGATCGGGAAAATTCTCGGTCAGCCACTCGCGGAACAAATCACGCAATTCCAGCGGCAGGCGAATGAGCACATAGCCGGCGTTACGCACCCCGGTTTCGGCCACCGCTTCGAGAACGCGCTCCAGCTCCGCATCGTTGATCGCGGGAATGACCGGCGCCACCAAGGTCGAGGTCGGCACGCCCGCCGCGACCAGTTGGCGCAAAGCATCGAGCCGGCGCGGCGGCGTCGAGGCGCGCGGCTCCATCACGCGCGCCAGTTTCGCATCGAGCGTCGTGACCGAGATCGCCACCTTGACCAGATCGCGCTTGGCCATCCGCGTGAGAACGTCGAGATCGCGCAATACCAACGCCGACTTGGTCACGATGCCGACTGGATTGCCGGCGCGCTCCAAAACTTCGAGAATGCGGCGCGTGATCTGATAGCGGCGCTCGATCGGCTGATAAGGATCGGTGTTGGAGCCGAGCGCGATGATCTTCGGCACATAGCCCGGCGCCGACAGTTCGCGCTCCAGCAACTCCGGCGCGTTTGGCTTCATGAACAGCTTGGATTCGAAATCGAGCCCCGGCGACAGCCCGAGATAGGCATGGCTCGGCCGCGCGTAGCAGTAGACGCAGCCATGCTCGCAGCCGCGATAGGGATTGATCGATTGCTCGAAGGAAATGTCGGGCGAGTCGTTGCGGGCGATGATCTTGCGGGTGGCGTCGACCGTCACCGTGGTCTTGAACGGCGGCAGGTCATCGGGGCCCTGCCAGCCGTCATCGAAAGCGACGCGGGCAAGCGGCTCGAAACGCCCGGAGGCGTTCGAGATCGTACCGCGGCCGCGGCGGCGCTCGCGGTCGATGGCGCTTCCCAATTCGCCCGCCGGCGCGGAGGGCAGCGGCGCCGGCGGGCGTCTCAACGCGGACGAACGACCCATGGACAACTCCTGACCGATAGTTAACGCGGTTTAGTGAACAAAACAAGAACAATTGTTCGTGATCGTTGCCTATAAACAAGCCTTGGAGACCGCCGGGTGACGGGCCTATTCAGGCCTCGGCGAACACTTTTGGGCTTCACGCCGCGGACATGCTGAGCGTTATTATTCCGACGCGGAATTCGGAGCACGCGCTGGTGCCGACACTGGCAGCGCTGGTTGCCGGCGCCACAGCGGGTCTCATCAGCGAGGTGCTGATTGCCGACGCTGGATCGCGAGACGGCACCGCGGCCGTCGCCGACGTTGCCGGCTGCAATTTCCTGGTGGTTGAGGGCTTGCTCGCGCGCCGACTTAAGGCGGCCGCGACGGCGGCCCGCGCGCCGTGGCTATTGTTCCTGCTACCGGGAACCGTGCTCGATGCGCCCTGGACAAATGAGATGGGCCGCTTCCTCCAGCACGGCGCCCGCCACGCTCCAGCCGCCGTGTTTCGCCACGCCAGGCAGCAACCTGGCGTTCGCGAAGTCGTGCGCTGGCTCGCGGCTGGTCTCGGCGCCCCGCCGCGCCCCGAGCAAGGCCTCGTCATCGCCAGAGACTTTTATGCCGCGCTTGGCGGCCATTCCGAGCATAGCGGCGATCCCGAACGCGACCTCGTTCGCCGCATCGGCCGACGGCGCATCGTCAAATTGGCCACCCAGGCGTTCGGACCATATAATTGACTTTGTCAAGTATATGGTCGAAGCTGCCCCATGCTGGACTGGAACGCCCATCGGGGCGCCGAACATCGCGTCGACCAAGATCGCATCGCGACGGCACTCCGCTTCAACCGCTTTTACACGCGGCAGATCGGCGTATTGCGTAAAACGTTCCTCGACAGCCCCTATTCGCTCGGCGAGGCGCGGGTGCTTTACGAGATCGCGCGCGCGGATGCACCGACCGCAAGCGAGATCGGCCGCGCGCTCGATCTCGATGCCGGTTATTTGTCGCGCCTGCTGCGCAATTTCGAAAAGCGCGGGCTGATCCGGCGCGAAGCTTCCGCCAGCGACGCCCGGCAAAGCCATCTGACGCTAACGCCGCGCGGCCGCAAAGACTACGCGCCGCTGGAGCGCCGCTCACAACGCGATACCGCAGCGATGCTCGACAAGCTTGCACCGCAGGATCAGCTCCGCCTGATCGGAGCGATGGAGACGATCCAGACGCTGCTCGGCGGCAACATGGAAACGCCCGCGCCGCAAGCGCCGGCACCGGACCGCCGCTACTTGCTCCGCGCGCCGCGGCCCGGCGATTTAGGCTGGGTGGTCAAACGCCATGCCGAGCTCTACGCGCAGGAATACGGCTGGATCGAGCCGTTCGAAGGCGTCTGCGCCCAGATCGTCGCCGACTTCGCCAACAAGAACGATCCCGAGCGCGAGCGCTGCTGGATCGCGGAAATGGACGGCGCGAATGTCGGCTGCGTCTTCCTGGTCGCCGACTCGGACACGGTCGCGCGCATCCGCCTGCTGCTGGTCGATCCGAAGGCGCGCGGGCTTGGGCTCGGCGCGCGGCTCGTCGACGAATGCACCGATTTCGCCCGCGGCGCCGGCTACACCAGTATCACGCTATGGACGCACAGTGTACTCACCGCCGCGCGGCACATTTATCAGAAGGCCGGTTTCACGCTCACCCGCAGCGAGGAACGCGTGAGCTGGAGCAAGCCGGTAGTCAGTGAGCACTGGGATTTGGAACTGTAGAGGCAGCAGGAGTGAATAAGATTTGGCAGCAGCATGCAGTCGCTAGGCGCCAATTCCGGATCGAGCAATACGCACCGGCCGCCGGTGGGTCGCTGCAGCAACCCTGATTGCTTTTATTATCGTAGCGCTGAACGCGGCGGCAGGGATTTCCAGTTTGCCTGGAGGCCATTCGTGGCCGGCCACATCGGAAAGTTCATTGCCGCCGCTGGGAGGGCTCGGTGTGATCCCGGTGCCGCCCTCTCTCTAAACCGTCGCGCCGCTGGCTTTCGGCCGGCGCAGATGCTCGTCGAGCCGCGGCATGATCTCGACGAAATTGCACGGGCCGTAGCGGTAATCGAGCTGATGCACCAAAATTTCGTCCCAGGCGTCCCGGCAGGCGCCCGGCGAGCCCGGCAGGCAAAAGATGTAAGTCGAGCCGGCGACGCCGGCGGTGGCGCGCGACTGGATCGCCGACGTGCCGATCTTGGGGAAGCTGATCACCAGGAACAGCGCCGAGAAGCCGTCCATCTTCTTGTCGAACAGGGGCTCGATCGCTTCCGGCGTGACATCGCGCCCGGTGAAGCCGGTGCCGCCGGTCGTGATAATGACGTCGATCATCGGATCCGCAATCCAGGCCTTGACCCGACCACGGATGGCCTCGATGTCGTCGGTGACGATGCTGCGTTCGGCGACGTAATGGCCGGCGGCGACGATGCGCTGCACCAGCACCGCGCCGGATTTATCGTCCTTCATGTCGCGCGTGTCGGAAACCGTCAGCACCGCGATCTTGAGCGGCACAAACTGTTTGCCTTCGTCAATCCCAGGCATGACCGAGCCTATACGCTACTTCACTATCCGCTCGTCGCGCGTGCGCGATCGGGCGACCCGTTGCGGGACCGGAATTCCGGATTCTCGCTGACGCGGGAATGAGCGGAAAATGCATCAATCCGCTAATAGCTTAGTGGGGCGCGGCCGTTCTGCCAAGCGCTGCTAAAGCGGGCTTGCCGACATCGTATCGCAGGCCGAAAGCCGGCCGGAATTGAAGCCGTTTGAAAACCACCGCTTGCGCTGTTGCGAGGTGCCGTGAGTAAAGCTATCCGGCACGACATAGCCCTGCATTTCCTTCTGTAAACGGTCGTCGCCGATGGCGGACGCCGTTTGCAAGGCCTGATCGACGTCGCCCGCGTCGAGGAAACTGTGCTTCTGCTGGGCGCGGTTCGCCCACACCCCGGCATAGCAATCCGCCTGCAGCTCGATACGTACCTGCAGCGCATTCGCCGCGGTCTTGCTCGCCGCGGCCTGCTGCGCTTGCACGGTACGCAGGACGCCAAGCTCGTCCTGCACGTGATGGCCGACCTCGTGAGCAATCACATAGGCTTCGGAGAACCTGCAGGCTTTGTCGCTGGAACAGGCGTCGAATTTATTCTGCATGTCCTGGAAGAACGACATATCCAGGTAGATGTCCTTATCCTGCGGGCAATAGAACGGGCCCATGGCCGATTGCGCCATGCCGCAGCCGCCATCGATCGCGCCGGTGAAGAGCCGCAGCCGCGGCGGATGGTAGGTCCGCCCCATTGCGCTGAACATGTCGGTCCAGCGATCCTCGGTATCGCCAAGCACCGCGGCGACAAAATCCTTGGTCTGCGCGGTTTGTGCATCGTCCGCCGGCGGCGGGCCGCTTTGCTGGATCATCGGGCCGCCGCCGGAAAGAATTTCCGCGCCGTTGATGAGGACGCTCGGATCGATGCCGAGCGCCCAGCCGATCAAGCCGAGAATGAGGATCGTGCCGATGCCGAGGCCGTGCGCGCCACCGGGCATGGCGAAGCCGCCGTCGCTCGCGCCGCGATCGTCCTCGACATTGCTGGAGCGACGGAATTCATCCCAACGCATGCATTTGCTCCTTCAAAAGCCGGCGCGCGGGCGCCCAAAACTCTATCAATCTGCCGGCCGCTCCCGTCGAATTAACTAAGTGTTTCCCGGCATTTATTGCCTAGTGCCGTGTGTTTTTCAGTAACGCGTTTTTTACCTTGGCCCCGCATGATCCTGTTCGTCGGTTGTAGGTCCCGCGTCGCCGATCGCGTCGCCTGAGTCAGAGTTCTGAGTCATGGTTGTGTCGCGTCGCGGGGCGTCCGGAAGGACGCCCCGCGTGAGTTTTGAGTCCCAAGAGTCCGCCTCCGCGCGCATTGTCGTCGGCGACTGCGTTGCCGAGATGACAAAGCTCCCGGCGCAATCCGTCGATCTCGTTTTCGCCGATCCGCCGTACAATCTGCAGCTCCAAGGCGACCTCAGGCGTCCCGACGACTCGCGCGTCGACGCGGTGGACGACGATTGGGACAAATTTGCCAGCTTCTCCGCCTATGACGATTTCACCCGCGCCTGGATCGCCGCCTGCCGCCGGGTGATGAAACCTTCCGCCACGCTGTGGGTCATTGGCTCCTACCACAACATTTTCCGTGTCGGCGCCGTGCTTCAGGACCTCGGCTTCTGGATCCTCAACGACATCATCTGGCGCAAGTCCAATCCGATGCCGAATTTCCGCGGCCGCCGCTTTACCAACGCGCATGAGACGCTGATCTGGGCGGCACGCGATGCCGCCAAGCGCGATTATACGTTCAACTACGAGGCCCTCAAGGCGGGCAATGACGACATCCAGATGCGCTCCGATTGGTTTATCCCGCTGTGCACCGGCGAGGAGCGACTCAAAGGGAGCGACGGCAAGAAGCTGCATCCGACGCAAAAGCCGGAAGCGCTGTTGGCCCGCGTCATCCTCGCCGCGTCGCGCCCGGACGATCTCGTGCTCGACCCGTTTTGCGGCACCGGCACCACCGGCGCGGTGGCGCACCGCTTGCGGCGGCGCTTTATCGGCATCGAGCGCGAGGCGGATTACGCCGAAGCGGGCAGAAAGCGCATTGGCGCCACCGAGCCGATGGCGGAGCCGGCGCTTACCGCTTTCATGACCGCGCGCGAAGCGCCGCGGGTGCCGTTTTCGGCGCTGATCGAGCGCGGGCTGGTTTCGCCCGGCATCAAGCTCGTCGACGCCAAAAGGCGGCATCGCGCGCTGGTTCGCGCCGACGGCGCGCTGGCGCTCGGAGACACGGTCGGCTCGATCCACCGCATCGGCGCGCTGGCGCAAGGCCTCGAAGCTTGCAACGGCTGGACGTTTTGGCACGTCGAAACGCCGAAGGGGCTGACCTCCATCGACGACTTCCGCGCCATCGTGCGATCGGAAATGGCGCAAGCGGCCGAGTAAAGAAGCTTGCTACGTTCCGGGTATGACTTCGACGAGCAGCTCAAGCGCGCGTTTGGCGAAGGCTTCCATATTGGCCAGCCGCTCGGCACTGCCGGTGCGCAGCGTGATCGCGCGCTCGACGGGACCTGCGACCGCGATACAGGTGTGGCCAGCCGGATCGCCGTAACGGTTGCCGGTTGGTCCCGTGGCGCCGGTTTCGCCGACACCCCAGGCCGCGCCATGCCGCTCGCGCACGCGCCGCGCAACGAGCAGCGCATAGACTTCAGTCGCCGCCCGCAAACCCTCCATCTCGGCGTCGGCGATGTCGAGCAAGGCCGCGCGGGCCGCTTTGGTGTAGACCACGGCGCCGCCGAGAAAGTACGCCGAGGCGCCTGGCACGGCGAGCAAGGCCGCAGCGATCAGCCCGCCGGTCGAGGATTCGGCGACGGCAATGGTCTCGCGGCGCGCGATCAGACGCCGCGCGATCGTCTCCGCCGCCGGCAACAGCGTTTTCATCTCGCGGCCACGACCATGATCTCGACGAGATAGTCTGGCGAGGCGAGCTTGGCCTCGACAGTGGCGCGCGCCGGTGTATTGCCGGGCGACACCCAGGCGTCCCATACCCCATTCATCTCGGCGAATTTGGCCATATCGGTGATCCAGATATTGGCCGAGAGAAGCTTGCGCTTGTCGGTCCCGGCCTTGGCGAGAAAACCGTCGATTTGCGAGAGAATGCTTTTGGTCTGCTCGGCCATGCTCTTGCCCTTGGGCGCGTCGGCGACGATGCCGGCAAGATAAACGGTATCGCCATGGACCACGGCTTTGCTCATGCGCGGCCCGGTCTCGTGTCGTTCGATTTTCATAATCGATCCTTTCCCGGTTGGAATTTGTGCATTCGATCCGAAGTCAGCGCGTGGGCCAAGACCTTGCGCATAAGGCTCGGCAAAGCCTCGCCGGCAAGCTCATCGACATGGACCCAACGCGCGCCCTTCGACGCCGGTGTTCGTGCCGGAACCTGTCCCACATACACTGTCAGTTCGAGCGGAAAATGCGTGAAGACGTGACGGACGACGCCAGGCCGGCGGCTCCACTTCATCTCCATGTCACCGTTGGAGCGAGGCGAAGAAAAGCCCGGCGCGCTGTCGAGCGCATTCTTCTCTTGGAAATCCTTCGACCACTCGGTCGTCGGCACCTCGGTCATGCCGCCGAGGAGACCCTTCCGCGGACGCGTACGCACCAGAATAAAGCCGTCCGCCCGGCGCACGACAAAGGCGCCGCCGCGGCGCAATACCCCTTCGCGCTTCGGCACGCGGCGCGGATATGATTCCGGGACGCCGCGAAAGGACGCCACGCAGTTGCCGTTCCACGGGCATAACGTGCAGGCTGGGGTTTTCGGCGTGCAGATGGTGGCGCCGAGATCCATCATGGCCTGCGCGAAATCGCCGGCGCGCCGCGGCGGGGTGAGCCCCCGTGCGAGACCGGAAATTTCCGCTTTCGCCGCCGGCAGCGGCGCATCGAGCGCATAAAGCCGAGCGATCACGCGTTCGATATTGCCGTCGACCGGCGTTGCCGGCGCGTCGAAGGCGATGGCCGCAATGGCGGCGGCGGTATAAGGGCCGATGCCGGGTAAATCGCGCAAGCTTGCTTCGCTTTCCGGGATTCTCCCGCCGTGCCGCTCGACCACGGCGCGGGCGCAGGCATGCAGATTGCGGGCGCGCGCGTAATAGCCGAGACCGGCCCAGGTTTTGAGAATGTCATCGAGCGACGCCGCCGCCAACGCGGCGATGTCGGGCCAGCGCGCCAGGAACCGTGCGTAATAGGGCGCGACCGCTTTGACCGTGGTCTGCTGCAGCATGATTTCGGAGAGCCAGACGCGGTAGGGGTCGGCGCGCTGGCCCGGCGGCGCTCGCCACGGCAGCTTGCGGCGGTGGCGATCGTACCAGTCGAGCAGATCGGTGGGTTGCGGTGGCGAAACTGCCGCCAGGCCCTTGGCGCGCTGTCGTCCGACAGGTTTCGCTGCTACGGTCATGGTCTGTGGGATGACAGAGGCTCGTTCCATGAACAAGAGCGGTCGTCCATTTGCCAAGCCGCTGCGCGACCTTGTGCCCAAGGTCGTGGGCGAGACTTTTAGCCGGCAGGGTTTTGCCTCCGCCGAACTGGTGACGCGCTGGACGGATATTGTCGGCATCGAAATCGCCGCGCACTCTGAACCGATCAAAATCCACTGGACGCGTCCGCCGGATGGCGAAAAGCGCGAACCAGGCATCCTCGTCCTGCGGGTCGAAGGCCCGGCGGCAATCGAAGTCCAGCACCTCGCCGACGTGATCTGCGAGCGGGTCAACCGCTTTCTCGGCTGGCGCGCCGTGGCGCGGCTCGCGCTACGCCAGGCGCCGCTGCGGCGCGGCGAGCGCAAAGCGCCGCGCGGTATAGACTCGGCTGCGGCGGCGCGGATTGCGCAAAGTCTGACGAATATCGGCGATGACGATTTAAAGGACGCGCTGGCGCGGCTTGGCGCAGCGATCAAGCGAAGCTGAAACCGGGATGCCGCAGGGGCTTGGCGCGAAGGCGCGCTAATGCCACATTGCTCACGTACGAATTCCTCGAATTTCCGGCTCGAACAAGGAGCTTTCCGTGACGCTCAATCGTCGTGATTTATTACTGGCCGGCGCGGCCATCGGCCTTGTCGGCGCGGGCGCGGCAGCCACTATCTTGCCGTTGTCCGGCCCCGCCCAAGCAGACGACGCCACTCCCTCCCCGGCCGATCTTGCCGATGCCGGCCCCACTGGCGACGTGATGCTCGGCTCCGACAAGGCGCCGGTGACGATCATCGAATATGCGTCGATGACGTGTCCGCATTGCGCTCATTTTTCGGAGAACACGTTTCCCGAACTGAAGAAGCGTTACATCGATACCGGCAAGGTGCGCTACACCTTGCGCACCTTCCCGCTCGATCAGCTCGCCGCGGCCGGATTCATGGTGGCGCTGTGCGGCGGCAAGGACAAATATATGCAGATCGTCGAGACGCTGTTCGCCAAGCAGGAACAGTGGATCGTGCAGGACCCGGTGCCGCCGCTCAAGGAAATCGCCAAGCAGTACGGCATTACCGAAGACCAGTTCAATAAATGCCTGGCGAATCAAAAAATGCTCGATGACATCCAGGCGGTCCGCGACCACGCCGTCGCCAAGCTTGGGGTCAATTCCACCCCGACTTTTTTCATCAATGGCAAGAAGCTCGTCGGCGATCTCTCGATCGATCAGATGGCCAAGGAGATCGACCCCTATCTCAAGACAGGATAAGGGTTTTTTGCCCTGACCCGGGCAGTCCGTCCCCGGCTGCCGCCAACCGCTTCGGCCCGGCCCGGCAGCACGAAGGTCTGGATAATTCAGCGCCGCTGTTGCGCTCGCAGTCGCGACGATTCATTCTCCGCGTCGATGCGGCACACCTCCCGCGCCAAGGGACCTCAGCCCGAGGCGTGAGCTTCTAGCGATTCCCTGCAGCGCCGCAGCACGGGAAATGGACGTGTCAAAGGTATGAAGCTTACGCGGCTGCGCCTGATCGGCTTCAAGTCCTTCGTCGAACCGACCGATTTCGAGATTGAGCCCGGACTCACCGGGGTCGTCGGCCCGAACGGCTGCGGCAAGTCCAATCTGGTCGAAGCCGTCCGCTGGGTGATGGGCGAAGCGTCCTACAAGGCGATGCGCGCGGCCGAGATGGACGACGTGATCTTCTCCGGCAACACCGAACGCCCGGCGCGCAACCACGCCGAGGTCGCCGTCTCGATCGACAACAGCGACCGCACGGCGCCGGCCTCGTTCAACGATTTCGACGCGCTGGAAGTCTCCCGCCGCATCGTGCGCGAGCATGGCTCGACGTTCCGCGTCAACGGCCGCGAGGTGCGCGCGCGCGACGTCGCCGTGCTGTTCGCCGACGCCTCGACCGGCTCGCGATCGCCCGCTTTGGTGCACCAGGGTCGGATCGGCGAAATCATCCAGGCGCGGCCCGATCAGCGCCGTCGCGTCCTTGAAGAGGCCGCCGGCATTTCCGGACTGCATGCGCGGCGTCACGAAGCCGAGCTGCGGCTCAAGGCCGCCGAACAGAATTTGGCGCGGGTCGAGGACGTCATCGGCCAGCTCGCCGCTCAGATTGCCGCGCTGAAGACCCAGGCGCGGCAGGCGGTGCGCTACCGCAACATATCAGGCCAGGTGCGCCGCACCGAGGCGCTGTTGTTCCACCTGCGCTGGATCGCGGCGCGGGCCGAAGTCGGCGAAACCGAACGCGCCAAGGACGAGGCCATTCGCGTCGTCGCGGCGCGCACCGGGGAACAAGCGCGCGCCTCGACCTGCCAGGCGCAAATAGCCGCGGGCCTGCCGGGGTTGCGCGAGGCGGAGGCGAGCGCCGCCGCCGGGCTGCAGCGCCTGATAGTCGCGCGCGAGACGCTGGAGCGCGAGGAGGCCCGCGCCAAGGAGCGCATCGGCGAACTTGACCGCCGCATCGAGCAATTCGCCGCCGATTTGGCCCGCGAGCGGGCGCTGGCGGCCGACGCTGAGGCGGCATTGGCCAGCCTCGGCGCCGAAGAGACGGCGCTTTCCGCTGTGGCACGGGAAACCGGCGAACGGCTTGCCGGCGCCAATCAGCGCGTCGCGGCCGCGGACGCGACGCTGGCGGGCTCGGAAAAATCCTTTGCCGAATTGACCGGTGAACTCGCCGATCTCACGGCGCGGCGCAATCAGTTGCAGGCCGCCTTGCGTGAACACGAAGAGCGCGCGGCACGGCTCGAGGCTGAGTTCGCCAATATCGATGCCGGCCTGACTGCGACCGACAGCAGCGCGCCCGACCTGACGGCGCTCGCCGATGCGGTTGCCGGCGCGCAAGTCGCGCTCGCTGAAGCGGAAGCCGCCGCGCATGCCGCGGAAGCCGCGCATCGACGCGCCAGGGAAGAGGTCGACACTTTACGCGCGCCGCTCGCCGCCGCCGAGAAGAGCGCGCAGCGCCTCGACACCGAGGCCAAGACCATCGGCAAGCTGCTCGCCGTCGAGGCTAA